>JRHI01000498.1_pt1 | contig 42261 bp, 37 predicted proteins | sample 215371 | NCBI WGS metagenome assembly JRHI01 (sample SAMN02929681, study PRJNA255918) | sediment metagenome | biome: cave system; feature: Ice Cave; material: Sediment; isolation source: sediment from deep within a dark volcanic ice cave with no known source of... ... | reverse complement strand
GTTAATGGGGAAAACATCTCTGGGTGTGGAAGGAAGATCCGTCTGAGGTCCGGCACACAACGCGGCGACTGGCTGTAATCCTTGTACCTTAGCCTTCGCTGACTTTCCCCTTATTTCTCCCCGCTGGCTTTTCCACAGCCGCGCGAATATTCACAGGCTAGGTGGGATGGACGCATCGGCGAAAATCGCAGAACATAGGGACAGTATGGCGAGAAAAAGTGTACGCAGTATCATGCAATCCGAGAGAAGTGCTGACAACGAAAAGGAGTCAGTTGGCCAAAAAATCGCATAAGCCCTTTGGAATCACACTGATCCGCAAAATTTGCCTGCAAGTCCTTTAGAATCACACTATTTCAAAACAAAGGACTTAAACTCCAGTCGAATCATACTGTTAGAAAAATACCCCGGGGGGCTCCCCCTCTCCGACGATTTGCCCCTGGCAACTTCTTGACTTTGCCGCAAGGGCCCACCTAGACTGAACGGACACGCGCTAAATGCAATCTGAAATAGAGCAACCTTCGCATCTATGAATCCGCGCCCGATACGAACCGTTCTCGAGATGATTAAGTTTGAGCACTCGGTGTTCGCGCTTCCCTTTGCGCTTACCGGAGCCCTCCTGGCTGCACGCGTCACTTCGCACACTTGGCCAAGGTTTCTGCAAGTTTTTTGGATTATCGTTGCCATGGTCGCAGCCCGCTCCGCCGCAATGACCATCAACCGCATTGTAGACGTGCGCTACGATCGCGACAATCCTAGAACCAAATCGCGAGCCCTTGTGACGGGCGCGCTTTCCCTTTCTTTTGCGTGGATTTTCACATGTGCAGCCGCAGCGCTCTTTGTTTTTGCGGCGTGGCAATTGAATCCGCTGGCCCTCCAGCTTTCGCCCGTCGCGCTGGCTGTCCTGTTTTTCTACTCCTACACCAAGCGATTCACAAGCTGGTCGCATTTCGTGCTGGGTTTTTGCCTGGGAATGTCGCCGGCGGCCGCTTGGATTGCCATCACCGGCTCGCTCGATTTGCGCATGCTGATTCTTTGTGCGGCGGTAACGCTTTGGGTCGGCGGCTTCGACGTCCTGTACGCTTGCCAGGATGTCGAGTTTGACGAGCGCGCTGGTCTTTACTCGATTCCGAAACGTTTCGGAGTAGCTCGCGCGCTCCTGATCGCGAGAGTCATGCATATCGTAATGGTCGCGCTGCTGGCGTGGCTTGCCGCCAGCTTCGCTTTGCCCTGGCCGGCGTGGGCGGGGATCGCAGTTGTCGCCATCCTGCTCGCCTACGAACACTCGCTCGTGCGTGCCAACGACCTCACGCGGATGAATGCTGCGTTTTTTACCGTGAACGGATATATTAGTTTATTGTTCCTGTTGTTCTGGGGCGCTGCAGTAGCAGTTTGGCGCGTTTGAAACTTCTGAACGCGCCGAAAAATTGGCGGATTCAAAAAGATGAGCAATTGGGCTCCAAGCGAATTAGTGCTAGATGACGCGCGGCTGCGGCCTATCGCCGATAAAGTTCTTGCCGGTGAGCGGCTGAGCTTTGACGACGGAATTTTGCTGTATCGCTCGCCGGATTTGCTGGCTGTCGGCTGGCTCGCCAACTATGTGCTTGAAAAGCGCCACGGAAACAGCTGCTTTTTCAACGTCAATCGGCACATAAATCCCACCAATGTGTGCATCGCGCATTGCCGGCTTTGCGCCTTTGGCCGCGACCCGAATGCCCCCGGCGCGTACACGTTCGCGCTGGACGAAATCTACCAGCGTGCCGAACAAGGAGTCCGCGACGGCGCCACCGAATTTCACATGGTGGGCGGATTGCACCCCGATCTGCCGTTCGAATATTTTCTCGACTTGATGCGCGGGCTGAAGCAGCGATGCCCATCGGTTCACTTGAAGGCATTCACGATGGTGGAAGTCGGGTATTTCGCGCGTATTGCTAAGCTATCCACTCACGACACGCTCGTGGCGCTGAAAAACGCCGGCGTGGATTCGCTACCGGGCGGCGGCGCGGAAATTTTTAATCCGCGCGTGCGTAAAGTGATCTGCGACCACAAAGTGAGCGGACAACAGTGGCTCAACATCGCGCGTACCGCGCACCAGGTCGGCTTACGCTCCAATGCCACCATGCTTTACGGCCACATCGAGACGGAAGAGGAACGCGTCGAGCATCTGCTGCTCTTACGCGACTTGCAGGATGAAACGCACGGATTTGTAGCCTTTATTCCACTGGCCTTTCATCCCGAAAATACCGCTCTCGCGCATCTGCCGAAGCCCACCGGCTTCCACGATTTGCGGAGCATCGCCGTCTCGCGCCTGTTGCTTGATAATTTCGATCACATCAAGGCGTACTGGATCATGTTGACGCCTAGCATTGCCCAAATTGCGCTGCGTTTTGGCGCCGATGATATGGACGGAACCGTCGTCGAAGAAAAGATTTATCACGACGCCGGCGCCACCACTTCGCAATTCACGCCGCGCGCTGAACTCGAGCGCCTTATTCGCGACGCAGGCCGCGTACCGGTCGAGCGTGATACGTTTTACCGTCCAGTTCTTCGCTCGAAGCTCCCGCCTCGGCCTGCCTCTCGCCCCGACGTTACTCTAATTCTCAACGTCTAATCGCGAGTGGCAATTCCGGGCGGCAATCCAGAAATTGTCGATAGGTGGTGGTGAATGCCGTTGTGGTGCTTAAGAGGGTTCAGGCGGTGGTTAGTGAATCTCCGTAATGCTATTGAAGTGTCATGACTTTAGCGCGAACTTTGGCAGCAACGCGCGCTGGTAGCGCGGCATAACCTTTCGTCGTCGCGATTTCCTGCCCATCGGTCAGCGCCCAATTCAAGAATTTAACCAGTGCCTGGGTTCTCGCGGGATCGGCTCCTTTTGCCGGAACGTAGATCCATGTAAAGCTGCTGATGGGATAGCTTTCTTTTCCCGCGCAGTTGGTGAGCGAAATCCGAAAGTCTCCCGCCATTTTGTTTTCCGTCGCCGTAGCTGCTGCGGCAATCGTTTCCGGCGAGGCATGCACAAATTCGCCTTCGGCATTGCGGATCCGCGCCATGGCCAAGCCCGCTTTCAACGCCCAATTCAGCTCCGTGTAGCCGATTGCTCCAGCCGTTGTTTTCACCTGCTCAATCAACTCCTCGCTGTGCGATGCCGCGACTCCGGCCGGCCACTTGGGCGAGGTGCCACGGCCGACTTTGCTCTGAAACTCGCGGCTCACTTTGGAAAGGTAATCGGCAAAAATATAGTTAGAGCCTTTGCCTCCGGTTCTGTGCACCACGGAGATCGCCACAGGCGGGAACTTCACGTCAGGGTTGATCTTGGTCAGTTGGGTGTCATTCCACTTCTTAATTTTACCCAGGAAGATGTCCGCCACAATTGGACCTGTCAGTTTGATATTCCTACCCACCCCGGGAACGTTATAGACGACGACGATTCCGATCACGATCATCGGAAGTTCGACTAAAGGAAGCGTCGAAGTTTTCAGTTCTTCCACCGGTATTGGCGCATCGCCGCCGCCAAAGTCACCGGTGCCGTTCAAAATTTTGTGAATGCTCTCCCCGGTTCCAATGGGAAGGTAACGAAGCTGGATCGTATTGTGTTGCCGCGAGAATTCATCCCCCCACGTGTTGTATAGAGGCGCGGGAAGGCTCGATCCCGTGCCCACCAGCGTCACGGCATCCTGGGCAACGCTTTGGCCACAAAGCAGTACGCACATAATACACAACGCAAAACACGTTCGTAGTTTCCGGGACGAATGAGAGGTTAGCTGCATCTGTTCCACGCAGAGCCGACGAATACTATCTCTTTTACCGTATCTAACGCATGCAGGGGAAGGGTAAAACAAGAGCTATGTCTTATAAAGCAATGAAATTATTCAAGAAGGAACTCGGTAACTGAGGATGGCGTCAAACACGAACATCCTAAATGCGGGCAGAATGCAACAGCGGAGGGATCGCAGGTAAAGACAATTCCAGCGCGGCAATCCTCGTATTGAGCACTAATTCGGCTCAAGCGGCCCTGGGCGATAATCCTGCTTTTGCAGCAATCCGGGAATTATAATTTTTCGACACTATCGTGCACTGAACCAAACGCCGTGCACGTAACCAAACGCCGTGCACGGAACGAAACGCGTCGCATGTTCCGGGAAATCCATATAACCTTTCCAGAGTCATGGGAATCGAATCGCACGACAAGAAGAATTCAAAATGGAGGCGGAGATGAATCGGAAAGCGACGGCGGTTTGGAATGGCGGGCTAAAAGACGGAAAAGGAACGATCTCGACCGAAAGCGGAGTACTGAAGCAAACGCAATATTCGTTTGGCACGCGATTCGAGAATGGCGCCGGGACCAATCCCGAGGAATTAATCGCGGCGGCTCATGCGGGATGTTTTTCGATGGCACTTTCCGGGCAACTGGCGAGCGCAGGATTAACCGCGGAAAAAATCGAGACGACCGCAACGGTGACCTTCGAAAAACTAGCCGAGGGCTGGACGGTCAACAAAATTCATCTGGATGCGGCCGCGCGAATTCCCGGCGCGGACAAAAGCAAATTCGAAACGGCAGCCGCAGCGGCAAAAGCGGGCTGTCCTATTTCGCGTCTTTTGAAAGCGGAAATAACGATGGAAGCCCGGCTCACGCCGTAGACGCAGCTCGCCGTGGTTTGCGAGGAGCCATGGACACCAGGATTTTAGCGACGGTCGCAGGCGCCCTGCTGCTGCTCATCGTTCTGTGGGACGCCTTCGAAACGATGGTTCTGCCGCGGCGGGTAATGCGGGAGATCCGGCTCGCGCGATTTTTTTATCGCAGTCTGTGGCGGGTATGGCTGATCGTGGTCCGCAATTTACCAGGAAAGAAAAACCGCGAGACTTTCCTGAGTTTTTTTGGTCCGCTGTCTCTCCTTCTGCTTCTTTCTTTCTGGGCGGCTGCGCTTATTTTCAGCTTCGGACTGCTGCAATACAGTTTGGGTTCGGTGACGGAAAGCAGCGGGCGCGCTACAAATATTTTCACGTATTTGTATTTGAGCGCGACAACCTTTTTCACACTGGGAATTGGCGACGTCACGCCACGATCCACTATGGCTCGAGCGCTGACGGCCGTGGAATCCGGCGTGGGTTTCGGCTTTTTAGCGATTGTGATTGGCTACCTGCCTGTTATCCATCAATCGTTTTCGCGGCGTGAAGTAAATATCGCATTGCTGGACGCGCGTGCCGGATCGCCACCGACCGCCGGTGAATTGCTGCGGCGCTACAGCTATTCGCTCGGCCTTACTGAATTGCAAAAACTTTTGGCGGAGTGGGAGCGCTGGTCCGCCGAACTTCTCGAAAGCCATCTCTCATACCCAGTGCTCGCGTACTTCCGTTCGCAGCACGACAATCAATCGTGGCTCGCCTCCTTGACGACGATTCTCGATACCTGCGTGCTGCTGATGACGGGCGGCCAAGGTTCGTGCCAGCGCCAGGCCGAGCTAACCTTCGCAATCGCGCGCCATGCCATTGTCGATCTCTCGCAGGTATTTAACGCGCCTCCCAAACCATTGGCAGTGGAACGCCTCTCGGGCGAGGATTTGCAGAAACTTCGCGCGATTATGAGCGTTTTGGGAATCCCTCTCGCCGCGGGGGCGCCCGCGGAGCAAAGGCTGGCGCAATTGCGGGCGCTCTACGAGCCTTATATTGCGTCATTGGCGCGATTTCTGAATGTGAAGCTACCTCCGTGGATTCCTCAAGGGCCACGGAAAGATAACTGGCAGACAAGCGCGTGGGGCCGCATTTCCGGCGTGCTGCAAGAGGCCAGCACGACTCAAGACGACCACGAATAAAGAGTGTTTTGGGGCGCGCGTAGCGGCAAATATTTCAACATTGCCGCCAGACAAAATCAACAATTGCAGGGAAGAAGATGGACAAGGAGATGAAATGAAAGCGATTGTCGTGCACCAATTTGGCGGACCGGAAGTGTTGAAGCTAGAGGAAATTACGAATATTTCGCCAGGGCAAGGCCAAGTGCTGATTCGCGTGAAGGCGGCGGGGGTAAATCCCGTGGAAACGTACATCCGCAACGGAACCTATGCCCGGATGCCGCAACTGCCTTACACGCCGGGAACGGACTGCGCCGGAATCGTGGATTCAGTGGGCGCGGGCGTAACCCGGGTGAAGCTTGGCGAGCGCGTTTACACTGGCGGAAGCGTGAGCGGGACGTATGCGGAATTCACGCTGGCGCAAGAATCGCAGGTGTATCCGCTGCCGAAAAACATTTCCTACGCACAAGGTGCCGGGGTACACGTGCCGTACGCTACGGCACACCGGGCCCTATTCCATTTCGCGCGCGCGCGTGGCGCGGAGACTGTGCTCGTCCACGGCGCGAGCGGCGGAGTGGGCATCGCTGCCGTGCAGATTGCGCGAGCCGCGGGACTCACGGTGATTGGCAGTGGAGGGACGGAGAAAGGCCGGGCATTGGCAGCAGCGGAAGGCGCGCATCACGTGCTCGACCATCGCGCCGCGAATTATCTCGAGCAGGTAGCGAAGCTGACTGGCGGAAAGGGGGTCGACATTATTCTCGAGATGCTTGCTAACGTGAACCTTGCAGCCGATTTGAAAATCCTGGCCATGCGCGGGCGCGTGGTGGTGATTGGCAGCCGCGGCGAAGTGCAAATTTTGCCGCGTGACTTGATGGGCCGCGATGCGGCTGTGTTTGGCATGGCGTTGTGGAACGCGAGTGACGAAGAATTGCACAGCACCCACGCCGCCATTGCGGCGGGTATGGAAAACGGCACGCTGCGTCCCATCGTTGGCCAGGAATTGCCGCTGGCCGAGGCAGTTCGCGCGCAAAAACAAGTTATGGAGCCCGGGGCCTATGGAAAGATCGTGCTCGTGCCATGAAGAAGCTGCCCATTCGTCTGTCCGTGAATCACGCAACAAATCAAGGAACTCGCGCGGCTTTAAGCTTACAGCTGGGTACAGAAAAGCCGGGCGTTCGATTGGTCGCCAGCAGCGACCACGTCGCGTAATCACTCCGTAGCTTTAGCGACCCGCAAACTCCAGTATAATGAGCACGAAGCGCTCGGAGTTGTTTGAGGCATCGCAACTTAACGTTTATTGCGACTTTTTGTAGCGACAGGAACGAGAATCTGCAATGGCGGATAAAGAAGGTCAGCAACTTTGATGGGAATCCTAAGGATTGGCGGTTCCACGTACGGGCACTCTTTTGTTGCGGCCTGCCTTTTTTGGGCGCAAAACCCCATCGTAAAGTATTGGAAGAGATTAACGGACCCCACCTTTCGAGGGCTTTATCACGCGAATGCCTTCGACGTGCTGATGCTTATACCGTATTTCCTCGTGCTTATTGTGCTGGCGATGTACGGCTTGCACCGCTATTGGCTGGTATACACATTTTTTAAGCACGGCAACAACATCCCAGGAGCGCCGCCCGCGGTAGAGAAGTGGCCGCGGGTCACAGTGCAGCTACCGATTTATAACGAGCGCTATGTGATCGAGCGGCTGGTCGACGCCGTTTCGCGTTTCGATTATCCGGGAAAGTTGCTTGACGTGCAGATCCTCGACGATTCCACGGATGAAACGCAGCAAGTGGCGCGCGATTGCGCGGAGCGATATCACTCGCTGGGGCTAAATATTTCTTACCATCATCGAGATAACCGCGATGGCTACAAAGCCGGAGCGCTCGCCGCGGGAATCAAGTCTGCGCAAGGCGAATACGTGGCCATCTTCGATGCGGATTTTCTTCCGGCGCCGGATTTCCTTCGCCGCACGATTCCCTACTTTCAGGATCCTGGCGTGGCTATGGTGCAGACGCGATGGACGTATTTGAATCGCGAATATTCGCTGCTCACGCAAGTGGAAACGATTCTGCTGGATGGGCATTTTGTGATCGAACATGGAGCGCGCTCGCGCAGCAATACTTTTTTTAACTTCAATGGGACCGCAGGTGTTTGGAGGCGTTCCGCGATCGAAGATGCCGGAGGTTGGCAGCACGACACGTTGACCGAAGACACCGATCTCTCGTACCGCGCGCAGCTTCGCGGCTGGCGTTTTCTGTATTTGCCGAGCATCGAGTGCGCTTCGGAGCTGCCGGTGGAAATCAATGCTTTCAAGGCGCAGCAGGCACGCTGGGCCAAAGGGCTGATGCAGACAGCAATAAAAGTTTTGCCGGAGGTGATGCGATCAGACGTGCCAGCGCACGTGAAGATCGAAGCGTTCTTTCACCTAACCGCGAATATCAGTTATCCCTTGATGATTCTGCTTTCGACGCTGCTGCTGCCGGCGATGATTGTGCGGTTTTATCAAACCTCATTTCAGATGCTGGTGATCGACCTGCCGCTGTTTCTGGCTTCCACGTGTTCGATTTCAAGTTTTTATCTGGTAGCGCAACGCGAAATTCATCCCAAGACGTGGTGGCGCTCCATTCTGTATTTGCCGTTCGTGATGGCTATGGGCATCGGCCTATCCGTGCGCAACGCCAAGGCGGTTCTGGAGGCCATCTTCGGGGTGAAATCGGAATTCGCGCGAACTCCGAAATACCGGATCGAGGGCAGTAACGACTCCTGGGTAAAAAAAGGTTACCGCAATCGCGCCGGATGGATGCCGTTCGCGGAAATCGGGCTGGGCATTTATTTTGCGTCGACCGTGGTTTACGCTATTCGAAACGAAAATTATGCCACGGTGCCCTTCCTCTTACTTTTTGTGTGGGGCTATCTGTACACCGGATTTATGTCGCTGGCGCAAACTTACCTGGAGCGCATACGCTTCGGTGTGCGGCCCGCGGGTGAAATTCGGCCCGCGTCCACCGGCGCGCCGGGATTCTAAACCCCGTTGCTGTCGCGCAACGTATCCCACAAACATCATTTTGATTTTGCTCGCGGCTGCGATTGGCTACAATCACAGTGCCCGCAATGCCCTGTGGGTCGCAGTGAAATGAATGAGGTGCACACATGAGTGGTCGCACGCGATGGGTGCGTTTGGTTGCGATTTTATTGCGGTCAACGATTGCCGCGCTGATCTTGATTTGCGCGGTGAGTGTTTCGCTAGCGCAGCAACGCCGCGAGCGCGAGCCTTTCAGCGTCTATGCGGAACGCCGCGCTAAGCTGCTTTCGCAGGTTGACGGTCCAATTGTTCTTTTCGGATATACCGGGCGGGAAGAAGAGGCCCAGACATACCGTTTCGCGCAGGAAGAAAATTTTTATTATCTCACCGGGTATAACGATGAAGGCGCAGGACTTCTGCTCGTGCCGGAAAGCAAAGATCGCAGCGGCAGTAAACCAGAATGGGACGGACCGCGCCAGATCCTTTTTCTGCCGCCGCGCAATCCCGCGAGAGAACGATGGGTGGGCCCGCGTCCGGGACCAGAAGATCCGGACATCACGGAGAAGACCGGCTTCGCAGCGGTGCAACCGTTTTCGCAGATGCGGTCTAGCATCGAGAAATTAGCCAGGGTAAACGCCAATTTTTACACCGTCCTGCCTTATCAAAAAGAAAACGGCGGCTATCCGCACGAGAAAGAATGGAATAAATATTTGCGGGAGGTCGCGCCGGAAGCTAAGCTCAATGACGTGCGCGCAAAAATCGGAGCCATGCGGCAAATCAAATCGCCCGGCGAGATTGCGTTTCTGGCCAAAGCGATTGACGCCTCGGATGACGCGCACCTGGCGGCAATGAAAATGATGCGGCCGGGTCTCTACGAATATCAAGTGGCCGCGAAAATGGTTTACACGCACCTGGATAAAGGCTGCGAGAGCGAGGCTTATGGGCCCATTGTTGGAGCGGGATGGAACTCGACGGTGCTGCACTACGACACTCTCGGCAAGAAGATGGAAGACGGCGACATCGTGGTGCTTGACGTAGGCGGGCAATACTCAGGTTACACCGCGGACATCACGCGCACGCTGCCTGCCAATGGAAAATTTAGTCCGCGGCAGCGGGAGATCTACGAGATCGTGCTGGGCGCCCAGAATGCCGCGATGGCCGCGCTTAAACCGGGGATGAATCTCGGACGAGAGGGCTCTCGCAGCCTTTTCCAAATCGCTTACAAATACATCGACTCCCACGGCAAAGATAAACATGGCCGGACGCTGGGCCGCTATTTCATTCATGGGCTGGGGCACCACATCGGACTGAACGTTCACGATGTGGGCGACCATGACCGGGCGCTCGAACCCGGTATGGTGATCACCCTCGAGCCGGGCATCTATATCCCCGATGAAAATCTGGGCGTACGCATCGAAGACAATTTTTTAATTACGGATACCGGCTACAAATTTCTTTCGGAACGCCTGCCTCGCTCGGTGCAGGAAATCGAGAAGATCATGGCTGAGGCAAAAGAACAGTCCAGCCGCCGCGATTGATCGGCCACGATTGACCGCATGCGCCAGCGGACCGTATAATACGAAATTGCGCTGCGAGGTTCTTCGGTGCAGCCGACTGCGCGATGTCGGGCGCAGCGGATTTCCCGCCTGCCGGAACTTTCGAATGGCATCAGGAGCTACGAATGGTTAAAGCTACTCAACTTCGCCCCGGCATGGTTATCCGTCACAACGGAGAGTTGTATACGGTCTTTAGCGTCGATCATCGCACGCCCGGAAATAAACGCGGGGCCATGCAGACAAAAATGAGGAACTTTCGCAATGGAAATATCATGGATTACAAGTTCCGCGCCGAGGAATCGGTGGAGCGCGCGGTTCTCGACGAGATTGAATTCGAGTATCTATACAACGAGGGCGAAGATTTTCACTTCATGAACAGCGAGACATACGAGCAGATCCACCTGCAGCATGACATTCTGGGCGATGCGGTGCATTACTTGATTCCAAATATTCACCTGAAGGTGGAATTTTATGAAGGTAAACCGATTGGCGTGGCCTTGCCGGATACGATCGATATGACCGTGGTGGAAACCGAACCCACATTACAGAAGGCCACTGCCAGCGCGGTAATGAAGCCGGCCAAGCTGGAAACCGGTCTGGTGATTAACGTGCCCCCATTCATCAATAATGGTGACCGGGTTAGGGTAGATACCTCAGAAGCCCGCTATGTGCAACGTTCCCAGTAAATTCCGCCACAGTCGTTAGCCTGTTTTACGCGCACGTCGTAATTTTTCCTATGCTGATATGATTTCCAGAACACCCGGCCGGGCGATGGGAGTCATTTATTAAGGTGCAATGTGGTTCCCGCGCGAGCAAGCTCATGAGGGCGGCGTGAAGACACGCGCAAAAATTGCGTCGACATGGCGCAGCTGGCGTTGTAGGTCGAAAGCGTGTTCCAGGGCAGCTTGATCCAAAACATTTGTAATGCGCGAATCGCCGGCAACGCGTTTGCGGAAGCTCGTGCTTAACTCCCATGCAGCCATGGCATTTTCCTGCACGATTTTGTAAGCCTCTTCGCGCGGCGCGCCGTGGTCGACAAGATCCTGCAAAAGCTGCCCGGAAAACACGAGCCCCTCAGTCAATTCGATATTGCGCAGCATGCGCTCCGGAAACACGCGCATCGAGCTGAGAATCGCGGTCATGCGCGCGAGCATGTAATCGACGAGAATCGTAGAGTCAGGCAGAATAATGCGCTCGACGGAACTGTGCGAAATGTCGCGTTCGTGCCAGAGAGCGACATTTTCCAGCGCGGCCATGGCGTTAGCGCGAACCACCCGCGCGAGGCCGCAGACTTGCTCGCAGCTGACTGGGTTGCGCTTGTGCGGCATTGCGGAGCTGCCGCGCTGCTCGCCGCCAAAAGGCTCTTCGACTTCACGCACTTCGGTGCGCTGCAAGTGGCGGATTTCGAGGGCGATTTGTTCCAGGGTGGCCGCAATCAATGCCAGCGCTCCAAGATATTGCGCGTGGCGATCGCGTTGAATCACTTGCGAGGAGATTGGCGCTACTTGCAAACCTAACTTTCTGCAAATCTTCTCCTCGATTTCCGGTCCCAGATGAGAACAGTTGCCCACTGCTCCAGAAATTTTTCCGACGGCCATTTGTTGCGCAGCCTGATTAAATCGCAAAATGTTTCTGCGGTTTTCCGCAAACCAATTGGCAATTTTTAAGCCGAAGGTGATCGGTTCGGCATGAATGCCGTGCGTTCGGCCAATTTGCGGTGTGTGCTGGAATTCCTTGGCGCGCCGCTCGAGTACTTCGCCGATCTGAAGGAGTCCCTGCTCAATCAAGCGCGAAGCTTCGCGGACCTGCAGCGCTTGCGCCGTGTCTACTACGTCATTCGACGTCAACCCAAAATGCAGCCAACCCGCGGACGAAGGGTCGCCGATCGATTCTCCGACGGCCATGGTAAAGGCCACAACGTCGTGGCGAACGCGTGATTCAATTTCGAAAATACGCGCGGGGTCCACTTTTGCGCGTGCGCGAATCGCCGCTGCGGCTTCTTTTGGCACCTGACCGCCTTCCGCCAGCGTTTCGGCAGCCGCAATCTCCACCTCCAGCCATTTGGCAAACTTTTGCGCGTCGCTCCAGATGCGGCCCATTTCTTTGCGCGTGTATCTGACGATCAATGCCGGCTCCTCTTTACCTTGCCTCACACCCCATCAAACGTCCAAGCTAATGCCTGCCATCGTATCAGCGAATTCAACTCGGGGGCCCTTGGAGGAATGCGAAACAGTGGAAAATTCCCTTTCCAATGATACTGGATTTTAGCGTTTCGCGGGGCCTGGCACGCAAATAGCCTCGTAAAACGCTTGGCCCACCTAACCGCAACGTGATACTTGCGGTCTAATGGTTCGGATGAGCGAGAGCACCCAGAGCAGCGCCGGCGCTGCCGATGTCCGGCTCGATCGCGGTGCCGACGGTCGTGATGTCGAACGGGTGCTCGCAGGAGACCAGGACGGATTCCGTGCACTGGTCGAGCGGCACAGCCGCAGCCTCTTCCGCCTAGCGTATCGCATGACCGGAAACGAACAAGACGCCGAGGAAATCGTGCAAGACGCTTTCCTGCGCGCCTACCGTAAGCTGGACCGTTTTGAATCGCGCGCCAATTTTGGCACGTGGCTTTATCGCATCGCGGTCAATTGCACCCTGGATCGCCTGCGCAAAGGCCGTACCGAGCAGGAGCATCGGAAACTTTCGCCGCGCCCGGATGAGGCAACTGCCTTCGTAAATCCACTCGATTCGCATGCGGCGGATTCACCCGCCCCCGATCGGCTGCTTTTGAGCGCGGAAATCGGTGCGCGCGTCAACCTCGCCCTTCGGGCGCTGAGTCCGGCGGAACGGGTCGCGTTTGTGATGCGCCACTGGGAAGGCTGTGGGATTGAAGAGATTGGCCAGGCGCTTGATTTGCGTGGCAGCGCGACGAAGAACACGGTATTCCGCGCGGTGAAAAAACTGCGCCACGCTCTCGAGCCTCTGGTCTCTCGTTCGATAAGTTCACCAACGGCGGCCCGAGCGGCAGGAGCGACACCCAGGTCTGAAACGTGACCCGACACATCGGCGCCAAGAGGGGCCGGAAAGATGCAAGATCTTAAAAGATGAAACACCTCAATGAAGAACAAATGATCGCTTACCGCTTTGGGGAAGAGAAAGAGCGTATGGCGATTCAGGCTCATTTAGCGGATTGCCCAGAGTGCAGGGCCACGTTCGAAGCGCTTGAGCGTGTTCTGTTGCTCGTCGATGCCGCTCCCGTGCCGGAACGCGATGAGCATTACGGGCAAACGGTGTGGCAGAAGATTGTTCCGTACCTGCCGGATCGCCCCGCGTCGTCCTGGCGAGTCTGGCCGCGCTTCTGGGCCGGATTGGCTTTCCCGCACCGATGGGTGGTTGCCGGAGCCATGGCTGCGCTGATGATTGCTGCATATTTTTCCGGAAGGCTCACGCCTGCGCGCAACACCGCGTCGCCGGCGCCGGAACAAGTGCGCGAACGCATTCTGCTTGTTGCCGTCGGCGATCACTTGGACCGCTCGGAAATGGTGCTCGTGGAGCTGTCCAACGCCGCACCGAGCGCGGCCAAAGGACAGCGTGTTGATATTTCAGCGGAGCAGCACCGCGCGGAAGACCTGCTCGATGAGAACCGGTTGTACCGGCAGACCGCGTTGAAGAGTGGTGACGCCACGCTCGCCAGCATTCTCGACGAACTCGAACGCGTCCTTCTCGATGTTGCGCACAGCCCGAATCAGTTAACGGCCGTTCAATTTGAAAAGATTCGAGGGCGTCTCGAGTCGCAGGGGATTCTATTCAAAGTACGCGTGGCGGGCTCAGAGATGAGACGGCGGGAAAAGTCAGTGATACCGAGGACGCAAGAGAATCCAAAGCTGTGAAGAGGGAACCACACATGATCAGTCGAAGGAACTTATACAACGCGAGATGGAGCCGGATTGCGTTGGCTGCATTGCTGGTTGCCTCGGCCGGACTAACCGCGGCGCCGGCCCGCGCGACTCAACTGGCGATGCGGAGCCCCGAAGGTGACCGAGAGCAACGCGAAGAGGCGAAGCGAAACCACGCGGCGGAGCAGGCGGCGATACGGTCAGCGGTTCGCTCCTCCGTGCAGTCGGCCACTCACTCGGCGGTGCACACCGCAGTCCAAACGGCGGTCGACAGATCAGTTAGTTCGGCTGTCCAGTTGGTGGTGAACACGACGGTCGAAATGGCGGTCCGCAATGCGGCGTACTCGGTCGAGGCAGCAGTGAGCTCAGCACGCTCGGCAATTGATCGGGAACAGGATCTTCGCGACATGGCGCAAGAAAGGCGTGACCGCGACCTCGAGCGAAAAGACCGGCAGCAGGAGCTTTATGGCGAAGGGCAGGAAGCTCTCGATGAAGGCCGCTACGAACAAGCTGCCAGCAAGTACGAGCAATTGAGCAAACTGAATGGCCCGCAGGCCGACGCGGCGATTTATTGGAAGGCTTGGTCAGAAAATAAATTGGGCCGTAATGCTGCCGCCCTCGCTTCGCTCGCTGACCTTTACAAAAGGTTCCCGCAGAGCCGCTGGGTAAAAGATGGAAAGGCGCTTGAGGTCGAGGTACGCCAATCCTCAGGCAAGCCGGTGTCCCCGGAAAGTATCAACAACGACGATTTGAAGCTCCTGGCGATTCAGGGCCTGATGAATAGCGATCCGGAACGCGCCATACCTTTGCTGGAAAAGGTTTTGACCGGCAATAGCTCGCCAAAGGAAAAAAAAAGGGCAATGTTCGTGTTGGCGCAAAGCGGCTCGCCAAAAGCCCGGGACATTTTGGGGCGCGTCGCTCGCGGGCAAGAAAGCCCGGAGTTACAGCGCAAGGCCATCGAGTCGCTTGGCCTGTTCGGAGGCCCCGGGAGCCGCCAGGCGCTTTCCGAGATTTACGCCGCGACGAGTGACTCTGGCGTGAAGCGCGCTATTCTGCGCTCCTTCATGCTGGCAGGCGAGCGCGACCCAATCTTCGCCGCCGCGAAAAATGAAAAAGATGCCGAAGTACGCCGCGCCGCGATCCAGCAACTGGGACTTATGGGCGCATCCTCCGAACTGCAGCAGCTTTACCAGAGCGAATCCTCGACCGAGGGCAAACGGGCGATCCTGCAGTCTTTTTTTCTGAGCGGAAACGTTTCAAAGATGATCGAAGTTACGCGCTCCGAAAAAGATGCTGAAGTGCGCAGGATCGCTATACGAAATTTAGGGCTGATGGGCGGCACGGAAGCAACCCCAGCGCTGCTGGGAATTTACGATAGCGAGAAAGATCACAAGCTGCGCGAGGAAGTATTGAACGCCCTTTTCCTGCAAGGAAACGCCAAGGCCCTGGTAAGCATTGCGCGGAAAGAGACCGACCCCGGCCTGAAGAAGAAGGCGGTGTCGAAACTTTCGTTGATGGGTGGAAAAGAAGCCACAGACTTTCTGATGGAAATACTCAATCAATAATCGGGACTCTCAAAGGTACTAGGTGAGCTATGAAAACCATTGTTCGTGTGTTTGCTCTTGTAATTCTCGGATGTTCTGCAAATTTGTTACCGCACGCGCAAAACGCTCAAGCACAAACGACAGACCGGCCGCGCGTGGTCAACGCAAAGCTGGAAACTCACGCGACCACCGGTTCACTCGATCAAGAATTTCGAACTCTTCTTGGACGCGCCGATCTGCCGCAGTGGGTGGGGTATGCCGTGCCTGAAATTGTCGGCAACCGAACCCAGTGCGGGGGGAATTATTTTGAGGGCGCTTCGGATTGTGGACGCTGCGCTCTCGAAACAAATGACCACGGCCTCAACATGACCAATAACGATCAGCGGCCCGTAGCGCTCGAAGGCTCGCAGCGAGTTTCCGTGCTGTTTCGCATGGAACATTCGCGCGTGGATAAAATCCGGGTGGTTTCGGCGGATTGCGAGCTCGATGCCGGCGGCCGCATGCTCACGTGGCTTACGAGCGTGCCTCCCCGCGAAAGCGTGGCATTGCTCAGTGGTTATGTGAACAACGCTGAGCGGAATGTCGGCGATGGCGACAGAATCTGGCATGGCGCGTTAGCGGCAATCGCGATGCACGCTGACTCTTCCGCCGATCGCGCTTTCGAAAATTTCGTAGCTGCAAATCAGCCGGAAGCGTTCCGCAAGCACGCATCGTTCTGGCTTGGCTCCGCGCGCGGTAAAGCAGGCTTGGGAGTGCTGAGCAGGCTCGCCCATTCCGATCCGAGCCCGGAGGTGCGCTCGCACCTGGCATTCGCGTTTTCCGTGAGCCATGAAGCTGGAGCGGTGGACGAAATGATTCGCATGGCCCACGAGGATTCCAGCGAGCACGTCCGCGGCCAGGCTCTTTTTTGGCTGGGGCATAAAGCGGGGAAAAAAGCCCTGGGGGCGATTGATGAGGCTATTGCCAATGATCCCGCTACCGGCGTGAAGAAAAAAGCCGTTTTCGCCCTAAGCCAGCTGCCCAAAGACGAGGGCGTGCCCAAGCTGATTGAAGTTGCTCGCAACAATCGCAATCCTGCAGTACGTAAGCAGGCAATGTTCTGGCTCGGCCAATCGCACGATCCTCGCGCTCTGGCGTTTTTCGAAGAGGTTCTCACGCACTAAAGAACAATAAGGGAAACGGGTATCTCCGTTCGAACCATGCGCGCAATTTGCGGTCAGGGACGCGATGCCGGTTTTACCGGCTGCACCGCGGTAGATGCTTCGGGCACAACCATCTTCGGAACTACTTCCAGTTTCTTCCGCTCGATCCATCCAATACGCGCACGGACATGCACCCAGCCAGAGGGGACTGCTGGGGGCGAGCTCAGCCGCTCGAGCTCGGCGCGATAGACCAATGCACCGGCCACGCCATTACCGCCGGGCTTAGTCAGCAAGCGTATCGGAGCTGGGCCGCCACTCGAAATATTCAGCAGCTTATAGGGCTCGACATCAAAATTGCGCGCGGCCGCTTCCTGAAAATCATCCGCGGCAATCCATGCATCAAAAGAATCTTTGGTTACAACTTCCAGAAACGCGGTATTAGCCCAGCGAACTTCGTAATCGCCCGGTTTCAGGTTGCCGCTCGGTTTGTCTCCAGGAAGATTGCTGATCGGCGTTACGCTCTTTAGCGATACGCTGGGCACAATGCGCCGGCAATCCCAACTGTCTCGCCCGGAAACACTGCATATTCCCGCATCGCTGCCCACCCACAAACGATCCGTCGCAGCTCCTAGTGCAGTCACCATCACTCCGGAACGAGTAAGTGACGACGACAGAACGCGCGCCTCGCCAGTCGCTGGGTCGAGCCGCATCCCCCCAGCGCAAGGCAGAATCGCCCCTTCATATTGCCGGCGTGACGCGAGCCATACAGCTTTGTCCCCGCCAATCGCCAATTGCGTAACTGCACACGCGCCTACCTCTCGCGGCTGATAGACTTTCGCGCGCTTGCCCACGAGATCAAACCGCACCGCGCTGCCGATCCCCAGTTCCGATTCGCCCATCGAATGGCCGACCGCCACCCACACCGAATCACCATCCGCTTGCAGATCATAAATAACCGGATTGCCGACTTCCAAATCTTCGCGCAGCTTCTCAGCTGTCAGCGATTTGCGGTGGCTCTGCAAGAAAGGCAGCCACGCGCTAGTTAATTGTTCCCGCGTCCACAGCACGACCGTAACCGGCTCTTCAGCGCCAGTTTTGCTGAAACTCAATGTTGCGCGATCGTCGTCTGAGTGCGGTGAAATTGTGTATTCGGTTCCGCCCACCGAGATCGTGCGTTTCCCTTTGGGAGCTTCCTCTTCCTCGTTGCGCAACCCCGGAGGTGCGGCAACCGGGAGAATCTCTCCGCCGGAAACCTGATAGGCATACCCCGTACGCGTAATAAATATGGGAGTGCGCGCACCACCCGTTGTTAAAAAATGGATGCGCTGCGGCGCAACGTACAGGAAATCACGGGAAATTTCGGCCGCATCGGCAGCCTGGCGTTGCGCAGCCGCACCGAAACTACCGAACGCAACGATTGCGCCATAGAAAATAAGGAGAAAAATACAGCGACACGCGGTAAAACGATTTGCGGGATGCATCGAGGTTCCCTAAAGCTCCAGAGGTTTCAAGGGTACGTGCTGCGAGGCTACCAGCAATTCACCGCGAAAAGGAAAATCCGCCGGCCGCCGTGACAGCGCTTCCTCTGCTGAGATGCGCGCAACATCGGGATTGTTGTTCTGCTCGGAAAGATGCGCGAGCACCAGGTAGCGCGCGAGGCCGTCAAAGCCTTCAGCATCGGCAAGATATTCGCTTACGGTGTGATTGGAAAGATGCCCGGTGCGGCTGAGCACGCGCTGCTTCACATGCCAGGGATACGGGCCCACTTTCAGCATCTCGACATCGTGATTCGATTCCAGGATCAAGCAATCGACGTCACGCAGATGATGCTTCACGAGCTCCGGCAGGTAGCCGAGATCGGTGACGATGGCAACTTTTGCGCCGTTGGCGCGAAACGTAAACCCGACAGGGTCGGCGGCGTCATGCGGAGTGGCGAATGCCCAGACTTCAATATCGCCGATGCAAAATCTTTGCCCCGCGGAGATCACTTCGGCACGATCCATGCGTCTGCGAAAGGTGTCCGGCAGAATACGCAACAGCTCACACTGGGTTGCTTCCGTGACGTAGAGCGGGGCGCGCCACAGACCCAATACCTGTGGCAGGCCATTGCAATGGTCGGAATGCTCGTGGGAAATCAGGATGCCGTCGAGGCGGTCAAACTTTTGCTCGATGGCGACGAGGCGCGCCAGCGTCTCTCTTTTTCCGAGGCCGGCATCCACCAGGAGACGCGTCTGCTCAGTTTCGAGCAACGTACAATTGCCCGAGCTTCCTGAAGCCAGAATAGAGATGCGTAGCGTGTCGCTGTCCTCGTCCGCTTCCTCCCCAGCGTTCGCGTGAATTACTGGAACCGCGTTTACCGGGTTTTCAGGATGATGTCAAAGCGCAGTCCTGACGTCAATGGTTGTCTGCAGTAAAAACAAATGCTGGTTCGCACAGGTAAAAGAGAGGAGCGCGAGAAACTTGCTGCCGGTCAACCCGCGTTCGGCCAAGCTACCGATCCTAATGGATTACGGGTGGCTTGGACTGGGCTAACAAGCCAAGCGTTCACGCGACAAGGCGAGCCCGTTCAAGGGACCGAGCACGGTGACGGCGACGCGCTCCGGACTAAAAAATTCCTGCGCAATTTGCTGCAATTCTTCTCGGGTTACTAGCTCAATGGAAGCCAGCAATTCGTCCAACGTGAGAAACCGTCCAAAATACATTTCCTGGCGCGCCAGGTTGGACATACGCGAGCTGGTAGATTCGAGCGAGAGCATCAGAGAGCCCTTGAGATGATCCTTGGCGCGACGCAACTCTTCCACGCCAACCGGCGATTCCTTCAAGCTCCGAAACTCCGCGACCACCAGGTCAATCACCTGCAGCACCGTTTCCCGTGCCGTGCCCGCATACACCGAGAGCAGTCCTGTGTCCGTGTACGGGCTCAACTCGCTGAACACCGCATATGCCAGACCCTGCTTTTCACGAACTTTTTGAAAAAGCCGCGACGACATGCCGCCGCTGAGAATATTATTGAGTACCGCCGCCCCAAAGCGGCGCTCGTGCGCCATTCTGTAAGCCGGCACGCCAATGGAGAGATGCACTTGCTCCAGCTCGCGCTTGGTTTCCAGGCGAATGGGCGCCTGCGGAGAAGGGGCCGTATCCGCAGCGGGTGCGACGGAAAGTTGCAAGCCGCCAAATTCTTTTTCGACAAGACCTACGAGCCTTTGGTGGTCGAGATTTCCGGCGGCGGTAATGACCATGTTGTTGGGGGCATACCAGGACCGGAAACATGAGAAAAGGAGGTCGCTATGGAAACTGCGCACCGTTTCCGGAGTACCCAGAATCGGCCGGCCCAGGGAATGGTTGGGCCAGAAACCTTGCGTGAAAAGCTCGTGCACCAGGTAATCGGGATTGTCCTGGTCCATCTTAATTTCTTCCAGAACCACCTGCTTCTCTTTGGCCACATCTTCCTCGGCAAAGCGCGGGCGAAGCACCAGATCGGAAAGCACTGCGAAAGCAATGGGCAGGTGTTCGTCGAGCACTTTAGCGTTAAAGCAGATCATTTCTTTGGCGGTAAAAGCGTCAAGCATTCCGCCTATGGAATCAATCGAGCGCGCGATGTCTTCCGCCTGGCGCAGCTCCGTGCCTTTGAACACCATGTGCTCGATGAAATGCGCGATGCCGTTTTCTTCCGGGGTTTCGCGGCGCGAGCCGGTGCGAATCCACACGCCGGCGGAAATCGAGCGAACGTGATGCATCGTCTCGGTAATTACCACGAGGCCGTTGGGTAGCACACGTCTCTGAATATCGCGCAACTCGTTAGGCATAAATTAAATTCTACACAGGCCGCGACAAAATGTGAATGCCGCAAACGATGTTCGTTTCGTGAATGATAAGAAGGAAAGTTACAAAAGCTTCTCTTCAGGGTTCAGCCGGCCGTATTCGCTCGTGTAATGCAGGGGCACGTCGAAGTACGTGTTCTTCTCGCGGAGGTAGATTTCGCAGGAATCGAAGGGATGCGAATAGATGTGGATGCTGACGGCGCGTCCGCCAAATTCGGGGAGGTTAACGACTTGATGGACCGGCTCGAGCGGATTCACAGCGGCCGGATGCTCGGCGTCCATATCGCTGGCATCCGAGGGCACCAGGCGGCAAACGCCTTTTTTTGCGTCGCGATCCTCAACGCGAAAATTCTGCACACGCAACCGCCCGACTGGAGTGGCCATCCAGCAATTCTGCCCGCGATGGTTGTGGATGCGGCTGGCTTGGCCGGATTCCCAGCAGATGGTCATGCATTCGAATAATTCGTTCTTGAAAATGAGGTTGCGAGTGTAATTGCCCTTCGAGAAGAATAAATATTTGTCCAGCGTTTCAGGGCGCACCGGGTTGGCCTGCAGGAATTCCTGCACACCCGGTAAAGTAAAGCCACGCTTCGGAATCGCCTTGAGCTTCTCGAGCCAATCGCTGATGGCCAGTTGTTGCGCCATTCATCTCCCCATTTTGCGCGCGCCGCTCGCGGTAATCAGGTCGCGACTATCGGCTCCTACCTCGCGTTATTCTTTGTGAGCTAGATCGCGGCCGTCGGGCCCAACCTGAATTTCCGCGGTCTTCCTACCGCTTCTTACTACCGCTTCGTAAGCCACAAGATTCCCGTTCTTGGTGAGCGCCTCCACTTTTGTAATGCTACCGGACCCCGCTTTCTTTTTCAGTGCGTCGCGGACGGCGGCTGGAAGCTTATCCATATTCACTTGTTCTTCGATCTCGAGTAGCGTTCCATCCTCGGCGATGGTGAGATCTTTCGCGTGGCCGCTAACATTCAATTCGACTTCGTAGACTTTTTTACCGTCTTCCATCTCAGTGGCATAACCCTTGACCGTGGATCCCTTACTTTGCTCATCGGCGGTCTTCTGAACAGCCGCAGGCAAATCTGATTTCTTGAGGCGTTTTTCCCCTTTTTCCTGCTTCTGCCCCTTTTCCCGTTTTTCCATTTTTTCTTGGGCGCCGGCAGCTAGCGATAACAGCGAAGCTGCGGCAAACAAAACACAAATGTTGGACCGTTTCATCTTATGTTCCTGCTTTCATCGCAAATTCATTCTTCAAAAACGATACGCTGGCCGCTCCCGCGGGTCAAGTGTTTAGGCGTTTCGGTGGCCAAGCGATACTTGCTCACGATGATTTAACACCTCAATAGCGCAGCTTCCAGGAGTGGCTTAAGTGCGTGCTAAAATGAGGCTAGCAATCGCTTTTATGGGCATCGATTTAGCACCGGGGTTCCATGTACGTTGAATTGATGGGCAAATCTGTTTCCGATCTTCAGGCGTTCTGCGAATCGCTCGGGGAACCGATGTATCGTGGAAAGCAAATTTATCGCGCGCTCTATGCGGAACGCCGGTTCGATTTGGCGTCCCTGACGAATCTGCCAGCGGTGTTTCGCGCGCGCCTTATCGCGAAAGCGCGAATCACGCTGCCGCGAGTGGCGCGCCGATTCCAATCCAGCGACGGTTCCGTTCGCTATCTTCTCGCGCTGCCCGCCGCCGCGAAACCCGATGCCCCTGCGAAAGCCGCTTCCGTCGAGGCGGTGTTCATGCCATCCGAAAAACGACAGACTATTTGCGTCTCCACGCAGGCAGGTTGCGCAGTGGATTGCCATTTCTGTTTAACCGCGCAATTGGGCTTGATCCGCAATCTCAGCGCTGGAGAAATTGTGGCGCAAATCCTGGTTCCACTCGAGGATCACAAAGCAAGTCTCGCACCTCAGAGCAACGTCGTGCTGATGGGCCAGGGCGAGCCGCTGCTGAACTATGAAGCAGTGATGGACGCACTGCGGATTGTGCTCGATCCGGAAGGCCTAGGGCTTTCACCGAAACACGTCACGCTATCAACGAGCGGCATCGTGCCTGGAATCGATCGCCTCGCACAAGAATACGTGCGGCCGAAGCTGGCGATTTCTTTGAATGCGTCTTCCGACGAACAACGCGACGCGGTGATGCCGATCAATCGAAAATATCCGCTGGCCATGTTGCTCGACGCCTGCCGGAGATATCCGCTACGCTCCTGGGAGAAACTAACTTTTGAGTATGTGCTGCTCGGCAACTTGAATGACTCAGCGGAGGACGCTCGCCGCGTCGCCAGGCTGCTTGCGAATCTGCGCTGCAAAATGAATCTCATTCCGTGGAATCCCGGCGAGCTTCCCTACCATGCGCCAGACCCCGCGCGCACCGAAGCGTTCCGACTCATCCTGACGGAAAAAGGCATCCCCGCATTTGTGCGTTATTCACGCGGGCAGGACATCATGGCTGCTTGCGGGCAGCTAGCGCTTCTGGAAATCAGCGGAGTGGACCAGGGCCGCAATGCGCGCGTGTAGATATCAGGAGTCGGAGCGAATACCAATTACGGCCATCAAGCGGCCGCTGAGATTCCCCTCCCTTCGATAACTGAACAGCAAATCCGTGCGGCATGAGGTGCACAGGTCGCTGATAAGAATATTTTTCTCACTCAGGCCCGCTTCGCGAAGCTGCCAGCGGTTGGCGGCGCGCAAGTCAAGATTCACGCGCGGGGCTGGCGGCTGGTGTCCGGGAGGCACCATGGTAAGCCATTGCAACGGATTCGGCGTGTCACCAGCGGCAAGCTGGTCGAATGGCCCGTCGAACCAGTCACGCGCTGTCGCAAACTGCCCGGCGAACGCCTGGGCAACTTCCGGTCCAACCTCATAACAACATGCCCCAATTGCCGGTCCGATTGCCGCGATAACGTCTCGATGCCGGGTGCCAAGCGACATCTGCATGCGGCCAAGCGTCTTGGCGACGATGCGCTTTAACGTGCCGCGCCAGCCCGCGTGAATGGCCGCGACAGCCCGTCTCTCTGTGTCGACGAGCAAAATCGGAACACAATCAGCGGTCTGCACCGCGAGAAGAATTCCCGGCACTCGCGTTATGCAGGCGTCGGCGCGCGGACCCTTGGAAACAGGCTCGTCAAAGGAATAAATAAGGTCGGAATGAAACTGTCGCAGGGGTGCAAGGCACATTTCCTGCGCACCGAGCGCCGAGAGTAATGTCGCGCGGTTGCTTTCGACGGTTTTGCGTTTGTCCCACTCAGTGAAGCCCAGATTCAAAATGCGTTTCTTGTTCACCACGCTTTTGCCGCCATGCCGCGTGGAAAAACCATGAACGAGCCATGGAATTTTTCGAAGCGCATTCGCTTGCAGGATTTCCAAGTTGTTGGCGCGGAGGGCCGTCCATTGTTTTGCCGCGGAGGCTGGTATTCGTAAGCTGCTGTCGCTATGCGGACGTTTCCGCGTGGAGATATTCTTCTGGAGCGGCACCGTGACAGTATAATCGGAAAGCTTGCTGCCATTGCAGCGATGCTTCAAAAAGCGCAAGCGTTTTATGCTTTTCGGGTAAGCATGGCGTTCTTTCCGAAGAGAGCGCCGTAAAACGAAGCTGAAAAGCCGGGGGCATTGTGATTGTCGGATTGGGAGCGGACCTCACCGAGGTGCAGCGGCTGCGCGAGACCATCGAGCGCCGCGGCGAACGGATTCTTCGGCGTTTGTTTACGCCCGCGGAAATCGCTTATTGCGAGCAGCACCGCAACAAATACGAGCGCTACGCGGGACGTTTTGCGGTAAAGGAAGCGGCGATGAAAGCGCTCGGAACCGGTTGGCGGCATGGCGTGCGTTGGGTGGATATCGAAATCATTCGCGAGGTCACCGGAAAGCCTGCTCTGAAACTGCGCGGCGTCGCCAAGGAATTCGCGGACCGGTTGGGCGTGAAACACATGGCCATCACCATTACGCATACCGAGGAACTCGCTGTGGCGCAAGTGATTTTCGAAAATTGACCGCAAGTGCTTCCGAACTGTTTCGCGCGGGACAATTACTTCACGACAAAGAAATTGCCTAAAGCCAGCGCATCGATTCCGGCGCAGTAGAAGCTACGAACGGCTGCGCGCGGATCGGAAACCAGCGGCTCTCCAAAAAGATTGAAGGAAGTATTGACGAGAACCGGAGCGGGGGCCGTCTCGCCAAATTTGTGAAGCAATTTCCAGAAGCGCGGGTTGGCGTTTTGCTCGACCGTGTGGACGCGCAGATCGCGGCCGTTAAAGGCAAACCGCTGGAGACTCGGTAGGGGCTGCTTCAAAGTTCCGAGCGAAGCCATGAAGCGGCAATTCGCGGTGCAATCGAAAAACTCGGCAGCACGCTCAGCGGGAATCGAGAGCGCAAAAGGATGGAAGTCCGAGCGATGCTTGATGTATTGATTCACGTTTTCGACAACGTATTCGGAAAAGGGTGATGCCAGGATGCTGCGATTGCCAAGCGCGCGATGGCCGAATTCCGTGCGTCCCTGGCACCACGCCACGATCTTGCCGCGTTCGAGCAGTTGCGTGGTCTCCGCGATTAGCTGGTCTTCGGCAGAAATATATTTGTAAATAATCTTGCAGTTATCGAGTACGGCCTTGATTTGTTCGGAGGTGAAGCCGGGGCCCAGCGCCAGACTATTTACGGGCGTGGCCGGCGCCGGCGAGGAGATTCCGGAAAGCTGCTTCCGAGCCAGAAACGCCGCGCCCATCGCCGTGCCCGCGTTTCCAGCGACTGGCTGCACGTGCACGCGGCGGAAACTGCTGCGCGTCTCCAGTGCGCGTACCAGCAGAACATTGAGAAAAACTCCTCCAGCCACGCAAAGTGAATCGGATCCTGTCTGCGCGCCGAAGCGATCCGTAATTTCGAGAACGATTTCCTCGAGCAGCGCTTGGGCGCTGCGGGCCAGAGCTGCGCATAGGGCCGGATCCTGCGGAACACTGCCCGGCTGAATCTGCAGCTCACGATATACGTGCGGAGAAAATGTGCCGTGATGATCGGGGCCGGCGGCAAAGTAACGCTGATTCAAAACCGGCATCCCTGCGGAATCCCGTGAAAATAATTTACGAAAAGCGGCCAGATACTCGGGCTGCCCATCTTTGCTGAGCCACTGAACCTTGTGTTCATCATGACGCGGGCGAAGGCCGAGGAGTTCAGTGACGCGCGAATAAAACCAACCCAGAGAATTCGGGAAGCTCAAGCTGCGGACTGGCCGAATATCTTGATCTTCACCCAGCGAAATCTGGCCGGAACGCATGCCGCCGCCTTCATCGAGAGTAAGGATGAGGGCGCGGTCAAAACCGGAAGTGTAAAAAGCACTGGCTGCGTGGCAGTGGTGATGATCGAAGTAAACGAGCGAAGGAGCGTCCTTCAGCAAGCTGCGAAGCTGGCGCAGTTGCGTGCGCTCGCGGAATTGCCTCCCCAGCGCGCGCATCCAATCCGCCGCCCGTGGATGAGAAAAAAGCAAACCGATATTGAATTCCGCCTCGCGCCACGCCGCTTCGCGAGGCCGATCGGCCAGCGCCGCGAGCGTTACGTCGGAAAGCTTCGCACCGTGCAACTCGAGACAGCGATCAATTGCGCGGCGGGGAATTCCGCCCGTTCCCGAAAGGCGGCTGAGTTTTTCTTCTTCGATGGCGGCGAGTACGGACGTCTCGTCAAATAGGGCAGCGGCGGAATCGCGGTGCAGGCTGCTGATCCCCAGAATGAGCATGCTCAGTTTCCAGCCTCGCACGCAGTGTTACCCGCCGGCGCATTGAGAAGTTGCGCGCTCAGGTATGTTCCTGCGGCAGGGCCAGCGACAACATCAAGCATCTGGTTGGCGGACCATTGGCCCGGCACGCGCACTCGGAGGTAATTGCTGGAGATTGCGGGAGTCCAGCCAGCGGTATCCTGACGCGCGGTATGCTGGAGGGTGAGGACGCGAAGGGCGCCGCCCACTTGGCTGGCGCAAAAGGCGCTACTCTTGGCGTGGGCGAGAGCGCGCAATTCGCGCGCGCGATCTTTGATGACCGCGCCGGGCACTTCTTCGCCGAGAAGTTCGGCAGCGGTCCCCGGACGCTTGGAGAATGAAAAGACGTGCAAGTATGTCAGCGGCAAACGCGCGATGAAATCGAGTGTGGCGCGATGGTCGCTATCGGTCTCGCCGGGAAAGCCGGTGATAACGTCGGCGCCGATGGCAGCGTGAGGCAGCAGTTCGCGGATCAGCTCAACCCGACGGGCGTAGTGTTCGGCGCGATACCAGCGGTGCATCGCGGCGAGGATGCGGTCGGAGCCGGATTGCAGCGGAAGATGAAAATGGCGCGCGATGCGGTCCATGGAAGCGAAGAAATCGATCAGGTCGCGAGTGACGTCCATTGGCTCGACGGAACTGATGCGCAGGCGTTCCAGCGGCGTACGATCGCAGACTTGGCGCAGCAGATCTCCCAACTCGACGCGAGGCGTGAGGTCGCGGCCGTAACTGCCCAGGTTGATTCCGCTTAAAACAATTTCTTTGAAGCCGGCGGAGCAGAATTTATTGATTTCACTGAGCACATCGCGCGGCGGAAGGCTGCGGCTTGGTCCGCGCACGAACGGAATCACGCAGTAGGAGCAACGGTTGTTGCAGCCATCTTGAATCTTGAGCACGGGACGCGTGTGTCCGTTTTCACCGCCAAGGACGGGCGCGGAGACCCAAGAATCGCTTTCGAGGATATTGCCGGTAAGAATTTTTGCCGGGCCGCGGCTGAGGAAATGAGCTTCCGGATGGTTATAAGGATGGTGGCCAGGGTTGCGATTCATGTTGCGATCGGGGCCATGCGTGGGCATAAGTCGCTCTAAGGGAATGAACTCAGCGCGGGAGGCTTCGCTCAGCGAGGAAGAAATTTCGGGTGCGCCGAGCAATCTGGGAATTTCGGACTTGTGCGAATTGCCGACGACCCAGGCGACGCCTTCGATAGAGGCTATCTCTTCCGGGGCGCGTTGCGCGTAACACCCGGTAACGACAATTTGCGCGCGCGGATTGTCACGATGAATTTCCCGGATGGCCTGGCGAGATTGTGTGTCCGCTGAAGATGTGACCGTGCACGTGTTTACGACAACGACCTGGGCCTCGGACCGCGTAGGCGAGAGGGTGTAACCGCGTTCGAGTAGCTGATGCTCGATTGCAGCGGCATCGGCCTGCGTCGCTCGGCAACCGAAGTGTTCGATGTGAAAGCTGGGCATAGGACGAACAAATTCTAGAATAAGCTGTCCAGTCAGAAACGCAAGTAGCGGTGGTGAGGTATTCCAGCCGGCCCCGCTCCCCCCTTTTTTAAGTGGACTTAGCGTGGCCCCGCGAGAATTCAACGGGATTGGATGCATCGTTGCTGCGGCGGGAGTGTTAGCTTCCTGTGCTAAACTGCGGATTCCGGGGATTTCAAAATTCAATGGATGAACGCGACATTCGTGAGCTGCTGGAAAAAGTGCGGGCCCGGCGGCTGACTACTGAGCAGGCGCTCGAGCAATTGAAGCATCTTCCATTTGAAGATTTGGGTTTTGCGAAGATCGATCATCACCGTGCGCTGCGGCAGGGCTATGCGGAAGTTATTTTTGGCAAGGGAAAAACGCCGGCGCAGGTAGCAGGAATTGTTCGAGGGATGTTGGCGATACGCGCGAGCAGCAGCAATATTTTGATTACGCGAAGCGATTCAAAAATATTTGCCGCGGTAAGACGCGTTATTGGAAATAGGGGTGACAAGAGAAACGCCCGGGAGAAGCGCCGTGGAAAAAAAGCAACCGTGACGTTTCATCCGCTCTCGCGGGTGATCGCTATCGAACGCAACCAAGAAATACCTGGCAAGGGCATTATTGCGGTGGTTTGTGCGGGTACGAGCGACATCCCAGTTGCCGAAGAAGCCTTGTTGACGGCGCGGTTGATGGGGAATCGCGTGGAAAGTTTTTATGATGTGGGCGTGGCGGGTATCCACCGGCTGCTAGAGCATCGGGCGCAGATCGCCGCGGCACGCGTGATCATTTGCGTCGCGGGGATGGAAGGTGCGCTACCGAGCGTAGTCGGGGGACTTGTGGGTCTGCCGGTGATTGCCGTGCCTACGAGCGTAGGGTACGGCGCGAGTTTCGGAGGAGTGGCTGCGCTGCTGGGCATGCTCAATAGTTGCGCTTCGAACGTGTGCGTGGTCAATATTGATAACGGCTTTGGAGCGGGCTGCGTGGCGAGCGTCATCAACCGGCTGTAATCACGATTATTTCATCTTTTACCGCAAGGAACGCCGGCGTCAGTGCAGCGCGGAGGCGAGCGTTGCCGACAACGCCGTTTCTTGTTCCGGAAAGACGGTGCGGAGATCGAAGATCAAACGGTCGTCTTCCACACGAGCAATCACGGAGATTCCTCTGGGGGCTTTACGAAGGCGTATTTCGAGCTGCGCCGCTGAATAGCGCGCGCTGGCGATGCGAATCAAATGGGTGGGCAGCTCGCGGTCCGGGGTGGAGCCGCCTCCGATGAGCGAGGCCCCAGGAACGATATCCAGCTCGACTTCTCCGGCGGGGATTTCGGAGCGCAGAGCGTTAACAAAATCGCGCGCGCGGGTGCGAATCGACTCCGTACTCAAGCGAATCATTCGCAGCGTAGGGATTTCATCAAGGCCGCCGCTTAGATACGCGCTCAATGTGGTTTCCAGGGCGGCAATGGAAAGCTTGTCAATGCGCAGCGCGCGAAACAATGGATGGCGGCGGATGCGTTGCACCAGCTCCTTTTCCCCGGCGATAATGCCAGCCTGCGGACCGCCCACCATTTTATCGCCGCTGAAAGTTACCAGCGATGCTCCCGCTTCAATGCTGGTTCGCACCACAGGCTCATTCACACCGTGAGCCGACAAATCGACCAAGCACCCTGAGCCGAGATCTTCCATCAAAGGCAAGCCAGCGCGGCTTGCCAATTCGGCCAGCCCCGCCAGGGGGGGACGTTCCGTGAAACCCACAACGCGAAAATTGGATGGATGAACGCGCAGCAGCAGGCGCGTGCGAGGGTTGATTGCGTCCTGGTAATCAGCGAGCTTCGTGCGATTTGTGGTGCCCACTTCCTGCAGCAGGGCGCCGCTTTCGGCCATAATTTCCGGGATGCGGAAACCGTCACCAATTTCGATGAGCTCTCCGCGGGAAACGATTACCTCGCCGCCTTTGGCGAGTGCGGCCAAAACGAGAAGCACGGCTGCGGCGCAATTATTAACAACAATCGCAGCTTCGGCGCCGGTAAGCCGCTCGAGGAGTCTAGCGGTGTGGACATCGCGATTGCCGCGCGCGCCCGCTTCGAGGTTGTACTCGAGATTGGAATACTGGGTGGCGGGCTGACGGAGATGGTCGATGGCTTCGGCGCTCAATGGGGCTCGGCCGAGGTTCGTGTGCAAGATCACGCCGGTGGCGTTGATTACCGGCAGAAGGGAGAAACTGAGGGCGCGCTCAACTTCGGCGGCGATGCGCTCGCCGAGCTCGTTCGGATGGAGGACGATGACGTTGACATCGCGCTCGCCCGTGATTCGAGTGCGAAGATCGGCCAGCACAGCACGGGCAATCTCAAGGACCATGCCGCGATCCGCGCGCGCCCCCAGCAGACGCAGGCGCGGTAGAGCAAGCAGTTCATCCACCGAAGGAATCTGGCGGAGCAAAGCTGCGCGAGCTTCAGAGTCTGAAGACGATTTAGCAGAGGAACCCATGCAGGCCGCTATTTCAGCACACTCGAGGGTCGCGGGCAACCGAGTCGCTGGCTAGCACCGGTGGCGTCTTCCGCACAGGGCACTTCGCACTCGTTGACGCTCCAGGAGTCGCCGCCTAGCATGGAAGAAGCGAAAAGCATCTATGGGCACAACTGACGAAGATCTAAAACAGCTCGAACGCGACATCCGCCAGCTCAAGATTGAGTACGATCAGTATTTTGGCGGGGGGCGGAAGCGTCCACCGACCGAAATTGAGTGGCGCATCGATCAAATGATGAAGCGCAATTCCGAGAGAATAGGAGAATTGAAGTTTGCCCACCGATTTCACTTCAACAATTTAGCGCAAACGTACGCCAAGTATAAGGACGTGTTCCGCAAACGCATTCAGCAGCGTGAAGAAGGCAATGTACAGCGGCATTTCGGCGCTGCAGCGCGAGCGATCGAAGCCGAGCGCCATCGTGCCGAGGCCAAGCGCGAAAATCCCTCGAACGGCTCCAATGGATCCTTCCGGATTGCCTGCTCCGAGCCCGATCGTGAGATTGAAAAAATCGACCAGCTCTATCAAGCACTGGTTTCCGCGAAACAGGGAGCCGGCGAAAAAGTAGAGTCGCTCTCTCGCGAGCATTTCCAGGAGTTTGTTCGCAAGAAAACACAGGACTTTCGAAAGCAGAAAGGCTCGAAGGAGGTCGAGTACATAGTTGAGGTTGCCAGCGGCAAAGTGAAGCTCAAGGCCCGCGTGAGAAAATAAGGTTTATAGATATTTGCTCGGAATCGAGCAGAAGTCCAAATTTGCCCCGTTCACTCCTACCGACATTCCCCACGATTTCTTAGTTCTTACTTTCGCAACGCAATGCTCACGTTTACAATACGTGGTCTTCGTGGTGCGGAGGACGGGGTGACGATCGAGCGGGCGCTTCTCAGCGTGTATGACAAAACCGGTGTGGTCGATTTCGCGCGGCGGCTCCGCGGGTGCGGCATTGAATTGATTTCCACCGGGGGCACAGCAAAGCTGTTGCGTGAAGCGGGAATTGCGGTGCGCGATGTAGCGGAGCTAACGGGCTGGCCGGAAATGCTCGGTGGCCGGGTGAAGACTCTTCATCCTAAAGTTCATGGCGCGCTGCTTTTCCGGAGAAACAATGCCGACGATCGCGCGCAGGCCGAAAAACACGGGATTACTTCGATCGATCTGGTGGTCGTAAATCTCTATCCCTTCGAAGCTACGGCCGCAAAGAGCGAACTTACCGCAGAGGAATTGATCGAGAACATCGACATCGGCGGACCGGCGATGCTGCGCTCGGCGGCCAAAAATTTTGAGAGCGTAGTTGTGGTCAGCGATCCCGCCGACTACGCGCGCGTTGCCGCTGAGATTGAAGCTGGACGAGAGGTGAGCCTGCCGACGCGTCTGGAGCTGGCGCGCAAAGTGTTCGCAATCACGTCGCGCTACGACGGAATGATCGCCACTGAGCTCGAACGAACCGCTGGTTCTGCGGCGGGAGTAAAACTAAAAGCGCGCGAGACGCTTCCATCGAGGCTGATGATTTCACTTCAACGGCTGCAATCGCTCCGTTACGGAGAAAACCCTCATCAGGCGGCTGCGCTTTATATTCCTGCAGGCCGCGAACGCGAAGGCTTGGCGGCGGCGCGGCAGATTCAGGGGAAAGAGCTTTCGTACAATAATTTTGTCGACTTGGAAGCAGCGCGGAGCCTGGCAGCGGAATTTGCACTTCCCGCCGCCGTCATCATCAAACACAACAATCCTTGCGGTACCGCGGAGCAAGACACGCTGGTGAATGCTTATCGCAAAGCGCTGGAGTGCGATCCGGTTTCGGCATTTGGCGGTGTGCTTGCGTTTAATCGCGTGATGGACGGGGCGACAGCCGAGGAAGTTGCGAAGCTTTTTGTCGAGTGCATCCTTGCGCCGGGATATGACGAGAAATCCTACGCGATTTTTGCGGCAAAGAAGAATCTGCGCCTGCTGGAATTACCGCAAGGCGGCTTGCGGCCCTCGCAAGAGCTTCAGCTCAAACAAATCAGCGGTGGCGTGCTGGTGCAAGAGGCCGATACCGCCCAACTGAATGACGTGGAGCTGCGCACGGTTACGCAACGCATCCCCACGCTCGATGAGATGCAGGCGATGCGATTTGCCTGGAAAGTGGCCAAGCACGTAAAGTCAAACGCAATTGTCTTCGCGCGCGATGGCCAAACGCTGGGAGTGGGCGCGGGCCAGATGAGCCGCGTCGATTCAGTGAAAATCGCCGTCATGAAAGCGCAAACTTCGTTGGCGGGCACAGTCGTGGCCTCCGATGCTTTCTTTCCGTTTCCCGACGGGGTCGAGGAGGCGGCGCGCGCCGGGGCAACAGCGGTGATTCAACCGGGCGGCTCGGTGCGCGACGCAGACGTCATCGCGGCGGCGGATAAACTCAAGATGGCGATGGTGTTTACGGGCATGCGCCACTTTCTTCACTAATCGCGAATAATCATTTAAGAAGAGGCGCGGGCTTCGGGGGCGGCGCGGAAGGGACGCACTTTGCCCATCAACTCGCGGACCCGGTGCACATCCACTGGATTTTCCATCACGCCATCTTTTTTTAGGCTGGAGCCTACAATAATTCCATCAGCATATTCGAGGAAGGCATTGATATTCGCGGCGTTTGTGCCACTGCCGATTAAAATCGGGCGCTTCGCCAAGCGCTTCGCTTCGCGCACCTTCTCAATGTCCGGGGCGCTACCAGTCATTCGACCGGAAACGATCAGTCCGTCGGCACCGTAAAATTCCGTCCACTCGATGTGCGTTGCCAAGTCGATCCCCGGAAACGGCACCGAATGTTTTTTGTCCACATCGGCAAAAATGTGAATATCTGCGGCGTGCAGCTCTTTCCTTTTTCGCAGCAAGTCTGCCGCGCAGCCGTGGTCGAGCTCTCCAGTGTCCCAAAGGCGCGCGCCAGTGAGAATACAAACGCGAATGAACCGCGCGCCCGCGGCAACTGCAATGGAGAGGCACACGATCCCGCCATTGTGGATTACGTTGATGCCCACGGGCACTGGAAAGCGCTTGGTCACTTCGGCAGCCGCAACGGCTTGGGCGGCAATGGCTTCGGGTTGAACGTTATTTCCGACAAAATACGGCAGGTCCCACATGTTCTCGACCATCAGCCCGTCCACTCCTCCTTCCATCAACGCTTCGGCATCGCGCAATGCGTGGTCGAGAATCGTCTTCATACCGTACCCGGTGTAAGCCGGAGCACCCGGCAGAGGCCAGAGATGCACCATGCCGATGACTGGTTTTGGAACGCCGAAAAGATGGCCCAGGGATTTTAGGCGAGGACGGTCCAACTCTTCCTTCCAATGGGGAGACTCGGTCAAGTTTGGTTTTTGCGTCATGCTAACCTCCGCGAATGCTTAGAGCTTCGGGCTACGCGCGTTTTGCAAACGTTTCATGACTCGCAGACGAACGGGTTCCCAATACGCGTTTAAGCGGCCGACACGCATCAGACGCACAACATCTCGAGGTTCCGGAAGCTTTTCGCCAGCTCCAACGATTGAGGCGGTGACGGCGCCAGCAGCGTTAGCCACAAGAGCCGCTTCCATATTTGGCCATCCCTGCGATCGAGCATATAAGTAAGCGGCTACGAATGAGTCTCCCGCGCCCGTTGAGTCTACCGCCTTTACCGTAAATGAAGGGACCAGCAGGAGTCGCCCATTCTCGACGATCAGGCAGCCGCGCTTCCCGATTTTCAACACGATTTCGCGCGCACCAGTTTTCGCCAGCCGCGCGTAGGCCTCCCGCTCATCCTGCAGGCCCGTAAGCAGGGCGGCTTCGTCGCGCCCAACGAAAAGAATATCCACATCGCGGCACACCTGCATAATCTTGCGCGGAATCTGTTTGCATGGTCCCACTCCAACATCGAGCGAAACCCAGCCCCCGCGGGAGCGGATTGTCTTGATAATTTGCCGCGCCGCTTTTTCCGTAGCGGGATCGAGGAAGTTGTAGCCCACCAGGCTTGCGCCGACCGCCCGCGCGTAAAACGCCGAGCCGGGTGGAACCCTGCGCACTAGACCATTTGCCCCACGGCTGCCGAAAAATGTGCGCTGACCATCGGGCGTAACATTGACGTAGAGCAGCCCCGTCATCTCTTCGCCTGTACGCTGAACCCATCGTGCGTCCACGCGACCCTTGGCTAGTGATGCCCGCAGATAGTCCCCGAAAACATCCCGCCCGACGCAACCAAGCAAGCGTGATTCGAGGCCCCAATTTGCCAGCGCTATGGCACAATTGGCAGCCACGCCACCGCAATGCAACTCGAGTCGTGGCGCCCAACAATCATCTCCAGGCTTGGGCCAGGCCTTAACACGACCTACAACGTCGACGATGATGTCACCGAGTACGAGAACTGCTTCGGCACGGCCTTTCTGGCGGCGCATATCTGCATCTTAACACTCAAGAAGTCAGGAGCATCCCCATTGGTGAACGAATCTGTAAACAGAATTGTGCGGTTCGATACACTACGGGGAAGGCCTTTTATGATATCAAAGATGAGCTAAAGGGGAGACGAAGTGGAAGCCTTGTTGTCAGTCCATGAAGAAGTAGCCGCGAAGCTAGCCGCCGGAGGGCCGGTAGTCGCTCTGGAATCATCGGTTTTCGCGCAGGGTCTTCCTCGCCCGCAAAACAGTGAGGCTGCCCGAGCGATGGTTTCTGCGATACGCGAAGAAGGGGCCGTCCCTGCGGCCATAGGCATACTCAACGGCAGCATGGTAGTCGGCCTTACCGCTGCGCAGATTGAAATTCTTGCCTCCGCGACCGATGTCGCCAAGGTAAGCCGTAGCGATCTTTCCCCTGTACTCGCGTCTGGCAAACCTGGCGCGACTACGGTTGCTGCCACTGTATTCATTGCCGCGCTGGCTGGAATTCGGGTGGTCGCCACCGGCGGCATTGGCGGAGTCCATCGCAATCTCGAAAAAAATCTCGATATTTCCGCAGACCTCACCGAGCTTGCGCGCACCCCGGTGGCTATTATCTGCTCCGGAGTGAAATCGATTCTTGATTTGCCGCGCACCCTGGAAGTTCTGGAAACTCTGGGCGTTCCCGTGGTGGGTTATGGCACAAATGAGTTCCCCGCATTTTTTTCCCGAGAAAGCGGATTAACTTTATCGTATCGCGTCGAATCTCCCTTGGAAGCCGCTCGTTTGATGGGGGTGCAGTGGGAATTGGGACAGGCAGGCCAGGGAATGAGCGCGGGTATTGTGATTGCAAATCCGGTCTCGCCGGATTCTGCCGTTTCCGGCGCGGAGGTGGAGGCCTGGATCCGCGAAGCGCTTGAGTCCGCGGAAACGCACGGCGTTCACGGGAAAGATCTTACGCCCTATCTTTTGCAAGAGCTGGCTCATCGAAGCGGAGGGCGCACGATTAAGGCGAACATTGCCTTGCTGATCGATAATGCCCGGCTGGCCGCCCGCATCGCGGTCTCGCACAGCGCGCGCAAGAAACATTGGCCTTAGACTGGGGAAGTCCTTTTTTATGTAGCCTCCCGAAAATCTCGCGTTTATCGTAAGCGCAAGAACCGCTGTACGCCCGCCTGCATCCAACTCATAGCGCGATTTATATAGAAACCGAGCCAGGCATTTCTTTTGACGGTTTTCGGAGCGTATAGGATAATTATTGTTTTCGAGGTTGCGATGAAAGCGCCTGTGAAGATGGTTCCATTCTCAACTCTGCTCCTGATAATTTTCGGGGGCAGCGCGGTTCCGCTATTTGGCCAAGACGCTCAAAGACAGGCGCCTGCGGCCACGCCACAGGCAGCTTCCCCCGACACCAAAGTACATTCGGAAGCCTACTACAACATCACGATGGGCCACATTTCCGAAGAGATGTACCAATCCACAGGTCGCAGCGAGTTTGCCAGCCAAGCCATCGAATATTACAAAAAGGCTTATGCGCTGGACCCGAAGTCTCCCGTGATCGGTGAGCGCCTCGCCGAAATTTATTTAAAGACGCAACGCATACGCGAAGCGGTTATTGAAGCCCAGCAAGTTTTGAAGCGTGACCCCAATGACCTGCCTACGCGGCATTTGCTGGCGCGAATTTACGTGCGCACCCTTGGAGATCTAAGCGCCGTATCCGGACAGTCTGACTCCGTGGTCAAGGCCATCGAGCAATATAACGAAATCCTGCGCATCGATCCGAGTGACACTGACGCGGCTCTATGGTTGGCTCGGCTGTACCGGCTGCAAAATGACCGCGAGAAAGCCAAGCGCGCGCTACGCACTTTGCTGCAGCACGATCCTGAGAATGAGCCGGGTATCGAACAACTGACGCAGCTGTTGCTTGATGAAGGCAAGTCCACGGAAGCCATCGGCTTGCTCCAAGGCATTGTCAAGCGTTCGCCAACTCCCGGTCTGTTTGATTTGCTCGGCGATGCTTACACGCAAATGAAGGACCCTGCTAAGTCTGAGCAGGCTTTCCGTTCTGCCACCGAGCTTGAGCCTAACGAAGCCGGCCACCGCCGCGGATTGGGCCAAGCTTTGCTCGCTCAGGGAAAATACAAGGAAGCCCTCGAACAGTTCCAGAAGGTATCGCAAATCGAGCCGGACGACGCCGAGGCCTATCTCAACCTGGCGAAAATTTACCGTGAATTGCACCAACTCGATTTGGCCGAGAAAAATTTGCTGATCGCGCGCCAGCATTCCCCTGGCAGCGCTGACGTAATTGCCAACGAAGCGCTTCTGTATCAGTCGCAAGGGCGATTCGAAGACGCTATCCGCGTGCTCTCCGATGCAGCGGCGAGTGTAAAGGCTCAATCCACGCTCACCCCGTCAAGCCGCCGCACGCTCGCGTACTTCTACCAGAAATTAGGCCATCTCTACCGGGATGTGGAGAAATATCCAGCCGCCATCAATACTTTTCAAGAGATGTTGAAGCTGGGAGACGAAGAAGGCCGCAGGGCGCGCTTGGAAATAATTGCGACCTATAAAGAGGCTAGGGATGTGCCTCGCGCACTGGAAGCGTCGCGCAAGGCGCTGGAGATGTACTCAAAGGATCAAGCTGTCAGAGTTGCTCACGCTTCGCTTCTCGCCGATATGGGTGACACAGACGCGGGTGCGCGCATGCTGCGCGAGATGCTGACTGGCGCCGAATCTGACCGCGAGATTCAGCTTGAAATTGCCCAGGTATATCAGCGCGGACGCCGCTATGCCGAAGCCGAGGCGGCAGCGCGCGCGGCTGAGAAATTGGCGGCGCGGCCCGCCGACAAAGAAATGGTTTGGCTGGTCTTGGGCGCTATTTTCGAGCGCCAGAAAATGTTTGATCGCGCCGAGGAGGAATTCCGGCGCGTGCTCGAAGGCAGCCCGCGCAACGCAATTGTGCTGAATTATTACGGGTATATGCTCGGTGACCTTGGCATCCGGCTGGATGAGGCCAACGCGCTCATCAAACGCGCCCTTGCCGAGGAGCCGCACAATGGCGCTTACCTCGATAGCATGGGCTGGGTGCTCTATAAACAGAATCGACTGCCTGAAGCCGAAGAAATGTTGCGCAAAGCTGTGACGCACCTCAGCCACGATCCGACAATTCACGCGCATCTCGGAGATGTTTATTTCAAAAGCGGCCGTGCCAGCTTGGCGGCAGCAGAATGGGAAAAATCCCTTATGGAATGGCGCCGCGCCCTCCCCAGCGAGAACGAAGCCGAAAAAGTGGCGGACCTCGAGAAAAAGCTCACTAGCGTCAAGCGCCAGCTCGCACAAAAGAAGAACGACCTCGCTCCGGCCAAACCGCAGTAGAATTTCGCATGCGCGCAGTTCGCCTCCCAGCATTCGCCAAAATCAATCTGTGCCTTGACATAATAGGCAAAAGGCCAGACGGTTATCACGAGCTTCGCACGATCTTCCAAACAATCTCGCTTCATGACCGTCTCGTTCTTCATCCCGCGCAAAAGTCCGGGATTGAGCTGATCGTCCGAGGAAATGCAACGCTTGAGCGCGAACCGGTCGAGCAGAATCTGGTTTACCGCGCTGTTGCCGTGCTGCGCCGCGATCTGAAGATCCGCTCCGGTGTGCGCATTGAACTCGACAAACGGATTCCATCAGGTCGCGGCCTGGGCGGCGGCTCGAGTGACGCTGCTTCCGCTTTGATTGGCTATCTGCGATTCATCAACCGCAAAATTCCCACTCAGCGGCTGCTCGAAATCGCTGCAGGCCTGGGTGCGGACGTGCCATTTTTCTTGTTTGGCGGAAGAGCCTTGGGAGTCAACCGGGGCGATGAAATCTATCCGCTGCCCGAAGGGCGTCGAGCGGCGGTCTTACTCATATCACCGCAAGAAATTGCAGTGCCCACCGAGGACGCCTATCGTTGGGTCGCTCGGAGATTGACAAAGCCGCGCACTCCCTCTAAACTTTGGAGGTTCTGCGCTCTGTGCTGGAGCCCGCAGGAATTCGGCGTGTCCAATGATTTTGAGACGGCCGTTTTCGGGCGGTATCCCCGCTTGGCAGCAATCAAGCGGACGTTGCTACAACGAGGAGTTGCGGAAGCTGCGCTGGCGGGTAGCGGTTCGGCGGTGTTTGGAATCTTCCGTAACCCAGCGTATGCGCGCCGAGCTGCGCGATGGTTCCCCAAGGACCAGACCTTTGTTTGCGAAACTCTCTCAAGGGAGAGGTACCGTCGTGCCATGGGTTTGCGCGGCCGGCTCTAAGCACCAGTGAAACTTTCCGAGTAAGAGTTCCGTGACGGACGAGAAATTTAAGATATTCACGGGTTCGGCGAATCCGTCGCTTGCGGCGGATATTTGCCGTTTTCTGGGCGCGTCGGTCGGGCACGCGGCGCTTGGAAAGTTCAGCGACGGCGAAATCTATTTTCAGATCCTCGAGAATGTTCGTGGCGCCGACGTTTTTGTGGTTCAACCCTGCAGCCATCCCGTGGATTTTCACCTGATGGAATTGCTGATGATGATCGACGCTTTCAAGCGAGCTTCGGCCTGGCGCATCACCGCGGTGGTTCCCTATTATTGCTACGCGCGGCAAGATCGCAAAGATAAGCCCCGGGTCCCGATCTCCGCAAAGCTGGTAGCGGATTTACTGGAAACAGCCGGCGCCAATCGGGCCTTGACGCTCGATCTGCACGCGCCGCAGATTCAGGGATACTTCACTGTTCCGGTGGACCATCTCTACGGCTCACCGGTGCTGGTGGAATATTTCAAGTTGAAGAAACTCCAGAACGTGACCATCGTGTCGCCGGATGCGGGCGGAGTAGAACGCGCGCGTTTTTTTGCCAAAAAGATGGATGCGCCGCTGGCGATAGTGGATAAGCGCCGCGTCGATGTGGACGTCAGTGAAGTGATGCACTTGATCGGCGATGTTCGCGGCCGCGCCACGCTTATTATCGACGATATTATCGACACTGCCGGCACACTGGTAAAAACCGCCGAGGCGCTTTTAAAAGAAGGAGCTACGGATGTTTTTGCGGCGTGCACGCATCCCGTGCTTTCCGGTCCAGCGGTGGAGCGTATTCGCCTATCGCCCATCACCGAAGTGCTGGTGACCGATTCTGTTCCGCTGTGCGATGCGGCCAAAAAAGTCTCTAAGATTAAGGTCCTCAGCGTAGCCGATTTGCTGGCTCGCGGCATCCGCTCGATCCATGAAGAGACTTCGATCAGTGAGCTTTTCATTTAGCCTGATGACGCTGTAAGGAAGGGATTATGGAACAAATAATAGTCGAAGCAAAGCCGCGCGAAGATCGCGGCAAAAATGCAGCTCGCCGCATGCGCTTGACGGGTCAATTGCCCGCGGTGCTTTACGGCGGCAGCGCTGGGCCCATCACGCTGACCGTCAGCGCCAAACAGGTGGGAGGAATTTTGCGCTCCGTTTCCGGGCACAACACCATCTTCAAGGTCAAAGTAGGCGACCAGCAGCACGCGGCAATTTTGAAGGAGTGGCAGGTCGATCCGGTGAAAGGTTCGCTTCTGCACGTGGACTTGCTGCGCATCGCAATGGACGTGCGCATGCGCGTCAAGGTTCCCGTGCATACCTTTGGCGAGCCGCAAGGAGTTAAGTTGCAAGGCGGGATCTTTGAAATGGTCACGCGCGAAGTCGAAATCGAGTGCTTGCCCACGGAAATTCCCGGTGAGTTTCGCGTTGACGTCAGCGAACTAATGATCGGTAAGCAGCTACGCGCAGCGGAACTGCGTATGGATCCGGAAAAAATGAAGCTGGTGACGGACCCGGGCCGCGTAATTGCGCACGTAGTTGCGCTACGCGCCGAGGAAGAGAAGCCCGCCGAAGCCGCTGTGGCTACGGAAGTGGCTCCGACCGAGCCGGAGCTCATCAAGAAGGGCAAGAAGGAAACCGAAGAAGGCGAGGAAGGTGCTGCTGCTCCCGTCGTGGAAAAAGGCAAGGAAAAGGAGAAGGATAAAGAGAAAAAGAAGTAGTGCGGCAGGCACAGCATCGCGCGATGCAGAGTGCAATTTTTCGCGGGTTCTCGAAAGCGTTCGGCTCGCAGCGGGATGGTTTAGCGGATGCGCCTCATCGTAGGGCTCGGTAATCCCGGTCCAGAATATGCCTGGACACCGCATAATTTGGGATTTTTCGTAATCGATAAGCTGGCGGAGAAGACCGGCATTCGTGTCGAGCGTCCTGAAGCGAAAGCGTATGTCGGGCGTGGACAGCTGGCTGGACAGGAAGTCTTGTTCGCGAAGCCGCAGACCAGCATGAATCTGAGCGGCCTTTCGGTGCGCGAATTGATGGCTCGGTTTGAGGTTGAGCCGGCCGGCCTGATTGTCGCCTATGACGAAGCGGCGCTGCCCTGGGGGATGTTGCGCATACGGGAACGCGGCAGCGCAGGTGGGCACAATGGCGTGAAGTCCATCATCGGAGCCCTGGGCACCGATGAATTTGCGCGCATTCGGTTGGGTGTCAAACCCGAGCATCCGGTCGATAACCTTGCCGACTATGTGCTTGCTCCCATGCGCAAGGCGCAGCTCGAAGTTGCGGCAGAAATGGTGGAGCAAGCGGCCGAAGCGGCCGAAGTGATTCTTACCGAAGGATTGGCGCGGGCCATGAATCGATATAACAAACGCGTCGCTCCGGAGGACGAAGCTCCGCAGTAAGAAAAGTTGGTGGGGAAATTGTGACGCGCAAAACGCAGGGAAGAATAGTTAAGCGTAGAAGACGTACTTGGAACTAGCGAACCAGAAACGAGGGAACATGGAAGAACGCTTGTATGATTTGATTTTTATCTGCCGGCCCGCGACACCGGAAGACGAAGTCGCCAAGATCACCAGCACTATCGAGCATGCCTGCGCCGAAAAAGGCGCCAAGATTGAAAAAACGGAAAAATGGGGCACGAAGAAAATGGCCTATCGCGTGGCCAAGCACCGGGAAGGCTCCTACGTTTATTTGCAGATTAGAAGCTCCCACGGCGAATTGATTCACGAGCTTGAGCGCCGGCTAAAAGTCTCCGACCCGGTCATCAAGTATTTGACGATTCGGCTCGACGAAGATCTTAAGCGGCAGCAAAAATTTGTACGCAAGCGCGAGCGCAAGGCTGCCAAGCGTCCGCGGAAACAGGCTGCCGGTACCGGTAGCGTTCCCAGCGCCGCTCCGGCCGCGCCTCCTCCTGCCCCCAGCGGTGGCGAGCCAGCCCCTGCGGCAAGCTAATTGGTTGCGCCCCGGTTACCGGTTTCATTTGCGGCGAGGGCTTCCACGGCTGCGCTAGTACAAAAACTTTTGTAGAGAGGAATTAACATGGCTGATGAACACAGGTCGCATTCTGGAGGATCTTCAGGTCCACCCCGCCGCGAAGGCGGAGGTGGAGGCGGGGGCGGGGGAC
>JRHI01000497.1_pt1 | contig 42272 bp, 42 predicted proteins | sample 215371 | NCBI WGS metagenome assembly JRHI01 (sample SAMN02929681, study PRJNA255918) | sediment metagenome | biome: cave system; feature: Ice Cave; material: Sediment; isolation source: sediment from deep within a dark volcanic ice cave with no known source of... ... | reverse complement strand
GGGTCAGACCCTAGGAGGGCGACCCGTCCTCGGCCAGTAACGGAGCAGGAGGGTCTGACCCCACGGCTCCAACAGAAGTGGGCGCCGGATCGCGGGATCCGACGCCCAAATCAACGTACCGCGAAGCCGCGTCAGGTCTTGGGGGCGGGCTTGCGCTTCTTGCGGGAGACGACCTTCTTCTTTTTGTGATGCCGCTTGGCGTAGTGTTTCTTGCTCTTACGCTTGGCCACCTTCTTTTTCTTCTTGGTCGTGGCGATGGCGTGCACCGGCGAGGCCTGGTGCAGGCCGTCGAGCTTCATGGCTCCGGCTTGCGGTGCGGTCGGAAGGGCGAATAGAGCTGCGGCAAGGGCAAGGGCGGCCAGGCTCAAGGTCGTTTTCATGTAGGATCCCTCTCGGATAGCTGGGTTGCACACATTCCCCGGTGCGCCCGCGATCTTACCGCAAAGTTAATTTATCAATCCTTAACTGAGCGGAGGCGCGCTCGACGTTTGTCATGCCCGCGCTGGCGACGCGCCGGCGGGCATCCACGCAACTCTCCATGCGGTGATCGATAGTGGCGTGGACCCCCGCGTTCACGCCGGAGGCGTGTCTCCGACACGACGCGGGGTGACGTCATATGGGCTTCAGCAGGACATGCCGCTTCTTGCCAAGCGAGAGCTTGATGACGCCGTCTTTCGAAATGTCACCGGAAGACAATTGGGCCTTCTCGTCAGTGACGACTTTGTCGTTGACCCTCAAGCCGCCATTCTTGATCAAGCGACGGGCTTCGCCATTTGAACTCACTAAGCCGACTTGAACAAAGGCGCTTACAACGCCCATGTCTAACTTGAAGTCCTCTTTACTGATGTCCGCTTCACTAGTTTCGGATTTGCCAACATTGATTTCGACCGTTGGTAGTCCCCCCGATGGGAGGCCCTGCTCGAAGGTTTCCTGAGCCGTCCGGGCCGCTGCGTCCGCCTTTTCGCGGCCGTGCAGCAGGGCCGTGACCTCGGTCGCCAGCACCTTCTTGGCCTCGTTGACCTCGGCGCCCTTGAGCGTGGCGAGCCTGCCGATCTCCGCCATCGGCAGCGTGGTAAAGAGTCTCAGGAACCGCCCGACGTCGGCGTCCTCGACATTGCGCCAGTACTGCCAGAAGTCGTAGGCGCCCAGCATGTCCTCGTTGAGCCACACGGCGCCGGCGACGCTCTTGCCCATCTTGGCGCCCGAGGATGTCGTCAGCAGCGGCGCGGTCAACGCGTAGAGCTGGTGCGTACCCATGCGTCGGCCGAGGTCGATGCCGGTGACGATGTTGCCCCACTGGTCGGAGCCGCCCATCTGCAGATTGCAGGCGTAGCGGCGTGAAAGCTCCACGTAGTCGTAGGCCTGCAGCAGCATGTAGTTGAACTCGATGAACGACAGCTCCTGCTCGCGCTCGAGCCGCATCTTGGCGGAGTCCATGGTCAGCATGCGGTTGACGGAGAAATGCCGCCCCACGTCGCGCAGGAACTCGATGTAGTTGAGGCCCGCGAGCCATTCGGCGTTGTCGACCATGAGGGCGTCGGTCTTGCCGGACCCGAATTTCAGGAACTTGGCGAAGGCCTGCTGCATGCCGGCCTTGTTGGCATCGATCTCCTCGATCGAACGGATCTGGCGTGTCTCGTCCTTGCCCGAGGGGTCGCCGACCCGCGTGGTGCCGCCGCCCATCAGCACGATGGGCTTGCCGCCCGCCTGCTGCAGCCAGCGCAGCATCATGATCGAAAGCAGGCTGCCGACGTGCAGCGACGGCGCGGTGCAGTCGTATCCGACATAGGCGACGATCTCGCCCTTCTCGGCCAGCGCATCCAGGCCGGGCTCGTCCGAGCACTGGTGCACGAATCCGCGCTCGTGAAGGGTTCGCAAGAAGTCCGATTTGAGTTTGGCCATGACGCCTGTATGAGTCTCCGCCGCCCGGTTGCCGGGTGGCGTGGGAAGTTGCACAGGAAGGGTCGGATGGGCAAGCTTCAGCGCGCGCTCGGGTTGATGAGCGGCACCTCGATGGACGGCATCGACGTGGCACTGCTCGCAACGGACGGCAACCGCGAGCTGCAGCATGGCCCGGCGGCGGCGTTCCCCTATCCGTCCGAGATCAGGCTGCGGCTGCGCAATGCGCTCGGCGAGGCCAAATCCTTGGTCAGGCGCGAGGATCGCCCGGGCCTGTTGCGCGATTTGGAGCGCGACCTGACACTTCTGAATGCAGAAGCCGTGAAGCGGTTCCTCGCCGCCAACGGCATCGACCGCGTCACGATCGACCTCGTCGGCTATCACGGCCAGACGGTGCAGCACGATCCGGCGCGCGCTATGACGGTGCAACTCGGAGACGGCGCGCTGCTCAGCGAGCAGACGGGCCTCGACATCGTGTTCGACATGCGCGCGGCCGATGTGGCCGCGGGCGGGCAAGGGGCGCCGCTGGTCCCGATCTACCACCGCGCCCTTGCCGTGCAGCTTGCAATGCTTCCGGCTGCCTTCGTGAACATTGGCGGCGTCGCCAACATCACCTGGATCGGCGAGCGCATCATCGCGTTCGACACAGGGCCCGGAAATGCGCTTCTCGACGACTGGATGCAGAATCACACGGGTGCGGCGCATGATGCCGACGGCGCCTGCGCCAAGCGCGGGCGGGTCAACGAGGAGGCGCTGACGGCGCTGCTGACGAACGGCTACTTTGGCGCCCTGCCGCCGAAATCGCTCGACCGCAACGATTTCTCCGCCGCCGCCGTAGCCGGGCTGTCGCTGGAGGATGGCGCGGCGACGCTCACCGCGTTCACCGCCGCGTCGATCGCCAAAGCGCGCGAGCACACGCCGATCGAGCCGCGGGTCTGGGTCGTGTGCGGGGGCGGGCGTAAGAACCGCACGCTCATGAGCATGCTGGCGTCGAACGTGCCAAATGCCGTGGTGCCGGCCGAGGCGCTGGGTCTCAACGGCGACTTCATCGAGGCGGAGGCGTGGGCCTACCTCGCGGTGCGCTCGGTGCTGGGGCTGCCGATTACCTATCCCGACACGACGGGCGTGGGCCAGCCGCTGACCGGTGGCGTGCTGGTCAAGGCGCCGCGATGAATCTCTATTGCAGCAGGTCGCGGACGGTCTGCTCGAGCCCAAGCGTGATGCGGGCGAGCTTCTTGTAGTCGACCTTGTCGGGCGTATCGGTCGGTTTGTGGTAGTGCCGATAGCGGAAGAGCGCGGTGTCCGTCACCATGACCGCCGGATAGCCGAGCTGCCAGAACGACCAGTGGTCCGACCAACCGATGCCCTCGACCTGATCGGGTGCGGTGCCGCCGATGGTCGGGAAGTCGGTGTGTTTGCGGAAGCTCGCGACGACGTCGTGTAGGAAGCTGCGCGATCCCGGCATGGCGACGAAGGCGATGAAGTTCGCCTTGTTGGGAAAGATCAGCCCAAAGGGCGCGGGATATTTCTGACTGCCGGGCTCATCTGAGAAGCAGCCGAGCGTTTCCAGCGACATCATGCCGGTCACGCGCACGTTCTGATCTTTCAGCATGTGCGCGTAGCGGACGCTGCCCATGTAGGGCGTGCGGTCGTAGGGCGGCTCCTCGTTGACGAACAACACGATCCGGAGCGCCTTGGTCTTCAGCGGCACGTCCTTCAACACGCTCGCGATCTCGAGTGCCGCGGCGACGCCGGTGGCGTTATCGTTGGCCCCGGGGGCCACGCCGGCGGAATCATAGTGCGCGCCGACGACGATGGTCTCGATTTCGGGGCCCGCGCCCGGAGGCGCCAGCACGATCTCGATGTTGCGTACGGACTTGCCGTCGGTGTCATAGACTTGGGACAGCGGCGTGTAACCGAGCGCTCTCAGCTCGCCCTCGATGTAGGCGGCGGATTTATCGAGCGCGTCAGGGTGCGAGACGTTGTGCGGCACGCTCGCGATTGCGGTTACGTGGCGCTGCAGGCGCTGCGCGAGGTCCTCTTCGGCGCGCGTGGGCGGTGGAAGGGGGCCCGTGAAGCTCTTTCCCGGCAGGCTCAGCGCATACCAGTAGGCTGCCGCGCCGAGCGCGACGACGACAACCAGAAAGCCCGCAGCCCACACCACGATTTTGTTCACGACGCCATCTGCCCGCGTCCGCCGCCGAGTCCTTCTTAGGCTTCGACGCCGCCGCCGTCTTGCTCTTCCTGCCGCTCGATCTCGCGCTGGCGCTGGCGCTCGCGCTCACGCTCCTGCTCGCGCTCCTTCTCCTTGGCGCGGTCCTTCTCGGCCTGCTCCATGCGCTCATCGACGTAAGTGCCGACGGCCTCCTTGAGCTCATCGAGCTTGTTTTCGAAGAAGTGATTGGCTCCGGGGACGACCTGGTGGGTGATCTTGATGCCGCGCTGGGTTTTTAAGCGCTGGGACAGCTCCCCCACCGAGTTTGACGGCACCACGCGATCCTTGTCGCCGTTGATCATCAGGCCGGACGACGGGCAGGGCGCGAGGAAGGAGAAGTCATAGAGGTTCGACGGGGGCGCCACGCAGATGAAGCCTTCGACCTCGGGGCGGCGCATCAGGAGCTGCATGGCGATCCACGTGCCGAAGGAGACGCCGGCAATCCAGCAGCTCTTGGCGTCGGGCTTGACGATCTGCAGCCAGTCGAGCGCGGATGCCGCGTCCGACAGCTCGCCGGGGCCGCCATCCCAGATGCCCTGGCTGCGGCCGACGCCGCGGAAGTTGAAGCGCAGCACCGAGAAGCCGCGTTCCGCGAACGTGTGATAGAGCGTGTAGACGACCTGATTGTTCATGGTCCCGCCGAACTGCGGGTGCGGATGCAGGATGAGGGCGATGGGGCCGTCGCCCGCGTTATCGTGGTGATAGCGGGCCTCGATGCGGCCCGCGGGCCCATTAATGATCAGCTCGGGCATCGATTTTTCCAGCTCTTTTTGGGGTTATGGCTCGGTCCGTAGGCGGATCGTCGGGACCGTTAATTCGGCCGCTCCGAAACCTTGACTTGTGGTCTCGGAATTTTCATATTCAACATACAAGTTTAGAACTGTTCGAAAGAGCGGGGTCTGCGGCAGCCCGGCTTTTCAACGGTCGCGCTTCTTAGCACAGGCCCGGGTGGCGATTGCAAGCGAAAGCGCCGGAAAGCCCGTGCGGACGGCCTCGATGGCAGGAGGATGTGGCGTCGTGGAGTTGAATACCAAGGCTCGTTACGCCGTGATGGCTATGGCCGACCTCGCCAAATGCGGGGCGCCTCAGGGCGGGGCAGTGCCCATTCCGGCCATTGCCGAGCGGCAGAACCTCTCGGTCGCCTATCTGGAGCAGATCTTTCTGCGCCTGCGGCGCGCGGGCCTCGTCGAAAGCGCGCGCGGCCGAACCGGCGGCTACGTGCTCGCTCGTCGCGCCCAGGAAATCTCGATCGCCGAGATCATGGAGGCCGTGCACGAGGAGACGCGCATGACGCGCTGCGCCGAAGGCGAGGCCGGCTGCCTCGGCGAGCAGCGCTGCCTGACGCACGAACTGTGGCACGCGCTCGGCGGCCACATCGCAGCCTTCCTCGCCAACGTGACGCTGCAGGAGGTGCTCGACGGGATTCCGGCCGACAAGCTCGCAGTGCAGGCGCCTGAGAAAGAGTGGGCGGTCGGATGACTCCTTCGCGCACATACCTCGACTACAACGCGTCGGCACCGCTGCGCGCGGAGGCGCGCGCCGCGATGGTTGCGGCAATGGATACTTGCGGAAACCCTTCGTCGGTGCACGCCGAGGGGCGTGCCGTTCGCGCGATTGTGGAGCGGGCACGCGAAGAGGTCGCGCAACTTGTGAATGCTAAGCCCAGCGAGGTCGTATTCACCAGCGGCGCGACGGAAGCCAACAACTGGGTGATGGCTGCGGGCTGGGGCGAGATCTGCGTCTCGGCAATCGAGCACGACTCGGTGCTGGTGCCTGCGCGGGCGTCCGACGCACGGCTCGCGTCGCTGCCGGTATCGAGGAGCGGCATAGTCGACGTCGAGGCGGCGATGACGACGCTGGCGCGTGCTCGCGAGCGCTCGGCGCGCGTGCTCGCGAGCCTGATGATGGCCAACAACGAGACCGGCATAATCCAGCCGGTCGCCGAGGTTGCCGCGGAGGCGCGGCGGCTTGGTGCTGTGATGCACGTGGATGCCGTGCAGGCACCTGGTCGCCTCAATATCGATTTTGCGCCGCTCGGTGTCGACGCCATGGTGCTTTCGGCGCATAAGCTCGGCGGCCCGCGCGGCGTGGGCGCGCTCATTGTCCGCGACGGCGTCGCGCTGACGCCCTTCATCAAGGGGGGCGGACAGGAGCGCCGCCGGCGCGGTGGAACAGAGAATGTCACCGGCATCGCCGGCTTCGGCGCCGCCGCGGCGGCCTTGAAGCGCGAAACCCATGCGGTCGCGCGCATCAGCCGTCTGCGCGACATGCTGGAGGATGGTGTCGCGCGCTTGACGCCGGCGGCGGTAATCGTCGGCCGCGAGGCCCCGCGCGTCGGCAACACGGCATGCATCGCGCTGCCGGGCAAGCCGGCCGAGACGCTCGTCATCAAGCTCGATCTCGACGGGATTGCGGTGGGCGCGGGTGCGGCGTGCTTTTCCGGCAAGGTCAAGGCGAGCCACGTGCTCGAAGCCATGGGCTTCGGGCCCGATATCGCGGGCTCGGCGATCCGCGTGAGCCTCGGCCCCGAGACGAACGAAGGCGACGTCGCCGCGTTCCTCGCGGTTTGGGAGAAAGTTGCAGGCCGCGCGGCGCTCGCCGCGTAAGGCCCGAGAATTAGGACGTTGAAAGGGTAGTTATGGCAGCGGTTCAAGAGACGATCGAGCAGGTCCGAAAGATCGACGTCGACCAGTACAAGTACGGCTTCGAGACCAAGATCGCGACGGTGAAGGCGCCGAAGGGGCTCGATGAGAGCACGGTCCACTTTATCTCGGAGAAGAAGGGCGAGCCCGCATGGATGCTCGAGTGGCGGCTTGAATCCTACCGCCGCTGGCGCAACATGACGGAGCCGACGTGGGCGAACGTCACCTATCCGAAGATCGACTTCGAGGACCTCTATTACTACTCGGCGCCGGTATCGACCGAGGGACCAAAGAGCCTCGCCGACGTCGATCCGGAGCTGCTCGCTACTTACGAGAAGCTCGGCATTCCCCTGCGTGAGCGGGAGGTGCTCGCGGGCGTGAAGGGCGCGCGCGTCGCCGTCGATGCCGTGTTCGACAGCGTCTCCGTCGTGACGACCTTCAAGGAAGAGCTCGCCAAGGCCGGCGTCATCTTCTGCTCGATCTCGGAGGCGATCCGCGAGCATCCGGAGCTCGTGAAGAAGTACCTCGGCTCCGTCGTGCCGCAGGGCGACAACTTCTATGCCGCGCTCAACTCGGCCGTGTTCTCCGACGGCTCGTTCGTCTACGTGCCGGAGGGTGTGCGCTGCCCGATGGAGCTGTCGACCTACTTCCGCATCAACGAGAAGCAGACCGGCCAGTTCGAGCGCACGCTCATCATCGCGGACAAGGGCGCATATGTGAGCTACCTCGAGGGCTGCACGGCGCCCATGCGCGACGAGCACCAGTTGCACGCGGCCGTGGTTGAGCTGATCGCGCTGGACGACGCCGAGATCAAGTATTCGACCGTGCAGAACTGGTATCCCGGCGACAAAAGCGGCAAGGGCGGTATCTATAACTTCGTGACGAAGCGCGGCGACTGCCGCGGCCGCAACGCCAAGATCTCGTGGACGCAGGTCGAGACCGGCTCGGCCATCACCTGGAAGTATCCGAGCTGCATCCTGCGCGGCGACAACTCGCGCGGCGAGTTCTATTCGATCGCGGTGTCGAACGGCTATCAGCAGGTCGATAGCGGCACCAAGATGATCCATCTCGGCAAGAACACGTCGAGCCGCATCATCTCCAAGGGCATCGCTGCCGGCCACTCGAACAACACGTATCGCGGGCTCGTCTCGGCGCACCGCAAGGCGACGGGCGCGCGCAACTTTACCAACTGCGACTCACTCCTGATCGGCGACAAGTGCGGCGCGCATACGGTGCCCTACATCGAGGCGAAGAACGCTTCCGCGCACTTCGAGCACGAGGCGACGACCTCGAAGATTTCGGACGACACGCTGTTCTATTGCCGCCAGCGCGGGCTTTCCGCGGAGGAGGCGGTGGCGCTCGTCGTCAACGGCTTCGTGCGCGACGTGCTGCAGAAGCTGCCGATGGAGTTCATGGCGGAGACGCAGAAGCTGATCGGCGTCTCGCTGGAAGGAAGCGTGGGATGACCGAGTATTGGTTCAAGCCCGAGCCCAAGCCCAAGCCCAAGCCCAAGCGCTACGGCTATGGCGCCACGCCCACGAGCTGGAAGGGTTGGGCGGCTGCGTTCGCGTATATCGTCGTCCTGCTTTCGCTCATCTGGGCCGTGATCGCCGCGCGGAATGGCGCCGTATCGACGGGCGGTCTCGCGATCTGGATGGTGGTGGTTGCCCTCTGGGCGCTGCTGTTCCTCAGGTTCGTCCGGGCGAAAACCGACGGCGAGTGGAAGTGGCGCTGGGGCGGGCGCGAGTGAAAGAGAATTCGCGGGATCGGCGCCCGCCAATCGGATTAGCGGAGTAACGGAATGCTCGAGATCAAGAACCTGCACGTGAAGATCGCGGACGAGGAGCGCGAGATCCTCAAAGGTCTCTCGCTGACGCTTCCCAAGGGGGAAGTGCACGCGATCATGGGCCCCAACGGCTCGGGCAAGTCGACGCTCGCCTACGTGCTCGCCGGCCGCGAGGACTACGAGGTCACCGACGGCGACATCCGCTGGAACGGAGAGAGCCTGCTCGAGATGGAGCCGGAGGAGCGCGCCGCAAAGGGCGTGTTCTTAGCCTTCCAGTATCCGATGGAGATCCCCGGCGTCGCCGGCCTCACGTTCCTGCGCACCGCGGCAAATGCTGTGCGCAAGGCGCGCGGGCAGGCGGAGCTTTCGACGCCCGAGTTCCTGAAGTTCGTCAAGGATAAGGCTTCGCGGCTCAACATCGACATGGAGATGCTGAAGCGGCCGGTGAACGTCGGCTTCTCGGGCGGCGAGAAGAAGCGCTCCGAGATTCTGCAGATGGAGGTGCTCGAGCCGGCGCTCTGCGTGCTCGACGAGACCGATAGCGGCCTCGACATCGACGCGCTGCGCACCGTCGCCGACGGCGTCAATGCCATGCGGGCGAAGGACCGCTCGATGCTGGTCATCACCCACTACCAGCGACTGCTGGACTACATCGTGCCCGATAAAGTGCACGTCATGATCGACGGGCGCATCGAGAAATCGGGCGGCCCGGAGCTGGCGCAGGAGCTCGAGACCTCGGGCTATACCGAATACCAGGGGAAGGCCGCGTGAGCATCAAGGCGACACTGCCGATCGGCGAGGAAATGCAGTCCGCTACGAAAGTGGAGCTGCCGGCCGGCGCGCACGCGCGCGTAAGTGAAGCGCTGGGGAGGCGCGAGATGAACGTAGCGGTGTTGAAGACCAAGGCGGAGCAGGCGCTGACCGAGACCTTCGCGGCAATCGCCGACAAGCTGCCGGGCGGCGCGGCCGCGCTGAAGCGCCGCGAGGAGGCCATTGGCCGCTTCAGCGCGCTGGGTCTGCCGCACCGGCGCATCGAGGCGTGGAAGTACACCGACCTGCGCAACCTGATGAAGGACGCTCTGCCGCCGAGCGTGGTCGTTTCCACGCCCGTTTCGGCAAAGCAGCTCGACAAGGTGCTGGGTCCGCTTGCGAAGCTCGAAGCGATGCGGGTTGTCTTCGTCGATGGGTTCTATGCCGAAGCGCTCTCGGACACCCATAGCGTGTCGGGCCTCGCCACGATGTCGCTCAGCAGCGCCCTTGCGGATGAGGCCGACGCGACGTCGGACCGGCTGTTAGAGATCGACGGCGCCGACAACGAGCCGATCGTGGCGCTGAACACCGCCTACGTCACCGACGGCGTGGTCATCGCCATTGCGGACAAGGCCAAGCTCGAGAAGCCGCTCCTGATCGTCAACGTCAGCGCGAGCCCGGAGCCGCGTTTCGTCGCTACGCGCAACGTCGTCGCGGTGGGTGCCCATGCGCACGCGACGATCATCGAGGCGTTCGTCACGATGCCTGGAGCCGCTACCGACGCGCAGGCGAGCACGCTCACCGAGATCGATCTCGCCAAGGACGCGCAGGCCACGCACGTGAAGTGCGTGCTGGGCACCGGCCGTGCGACGCATCTCGCCAATTGGCTGGTCGGCATCGGCGAGAGAGCCGACTATCGTGGCTTCCAGTTCACCTCCGGCGTGACGCTGGCCCGCAACCAGCTCGCGCTCACCTTCAAGGGCCAAGGGGGTCAGGTCGATCTCTCCGGCGCCTTCCTGGCGCAGGGCCACGAACACATCGACACGACGCTCGTCGTCGATCACGCGGTCGCGGGCTGCACGAGCCGAGAGCTGTTCAAGGGCGTGCTCGCGGACGAGGGCCGCGGCATCTTCCGGGGCAAGGTTATCGTGCGGCCCGATGCGCAGAAGACAGACGGCAAGCAGATGGCGAAGGTGCTCATGCTGTCGCCTTATGCCGAGTTTGATTCAAAGCCCGAGCTCGAGATCTTTGCGGACGACGTGGTCTGCGGACACGGCTCGACCAGCGCCGACCTCGACCAAGATTTGCTGTTCTATTGCCAGTCGCGCGGCATCCCGGAGCAGGAGGCGCGCGCGCTGCTGATCGAATCGTTTATTGGAGAGGCGATCGCGAAGGTCGAGCGCGAGGACGTGCGCGAGGCGCTGGCGGTGCTGGCGCGCAAGTGGCTCGACGATCTGCCGCCGGCTGCGAGGGCATGATGGCAATGAGGCCCCACGACACCAAGGAGCTGCAGCGGACGCCGGCGCGGCCGACCGCACCCGCGGGCGTCGGCGAAGCCTACGACGTGGAACGCATCCGCGCCGATTTCCCGATCCTCTATCGCGACGTCTACGGCAAGCCGCTCGTCTATCTCGACAACGCGGCCTCCGCGCAGAAGCCGCGCCAGGTGATCGAGGCGATGGATCACGTCTATCGCTTCGAGTACGCGAACGTGCATCGCGGCCTGCATTTCCTGTCCAACCTCTCGACCTCTAAGTACGAGGACGCGCGCGGGCTGGTGCAGCGCTTCCTCAACGCCGGCAGCCAGGACGAGATCGTCTTCACCCGCAACGCCACCGCGGCCATCAACCTCGTCGCCGACAGCTTCGGTGCGAACATCGGCGAGGGCGACGAGATCGTGCTCTCGATCATGGAGCACCACTCCAACATCGTGCCGTGGCACTTCCTGCGCGAGCGCCGCGGCGCCGTGCTCAAGTGGGCGCCCATCGCGGACGACGGTGAATTGCTGCTCGACGAGTTCGAGCGGCTCTTGAGCCCGCGCACCAAGCTCGTCGCCATCACGCACATGTCGAACGTGCTCGGCACGGTGGTGCCGGTGAAGGAGATCATCCGGCTCGCACACGCGCGCGGCATCCCGGTGCTTGTCGATGGCAGCCAGTCGGCGGTGCACATGTCCGTCGACGTGCGCGACCTCGATTGCGACTTCTACGTTTTCACCGGCCACAAGACCTACGGCCCGACCGGCATCGGCGTGCTCTACGCCAAGAAGGCGCACCTCGATGCCATGTGCCCCTATCAGGGCGGCGGCAACATGATCGAGTCGGTGCACGTCGACCGCATCGCCTACGGCAAGCCGCCGCAGAAGTTCGAGGCCGGCACGCCGCCGATCGTGGAAGCCATCGGGCTCGGCGCAGCGCTCAACTATATGATGCAGGTCGGCCGCGATAAGATCGCCTGCCACGAGGCGGAGCTTTCAGCTTATGCGCATGCGCAGCTCGCAGAGCTGCCCTGGCTCAAGATCTATGGCACCGCCCCCGGCAAAGGTGGCATCGTGTCGTTTACGATGGACGGTCTGCATCCGCACGACATCGCGACCGTGATCGACCGCTCGGGCGTCGCCGTGCGCGCCGGCCACCACTGCGCGCAGCCGCTGATGGAGCGGCTGGGGATCACGGCGACGTGCCGCGCCTCATTCGCCATGTACAACACCAAAGGGGAAGTCGACGCGCTGGTTGACGCGCTGAAGCGCGCGCACGAGCTGTTTGTGTAGCGTTCGGGAGTTTCGATGATGGAAGTCAAAGAGCTGGAGCAGGACCGTCCTGGCACGGTGGCTGATGCAGAGGCTGCGGCTCCCGCGATGCAAGTGTCCGCGCTGCCTCCCGAGGAGGAGGAGCGGCTGCGTGCGGATATCGTCGCCGCGCTCAAGACCGTCTACGACCCGGAAATCCCCGCCGACATCTACGAGCTTGGCCTCATCTACGGCATCGACATCGACGGCGAGCGCAACGTTGCCATCGCCATGACGCTGACGGCGCCCGGCTGCCCGGTCGCCGGCGAGATGCCCAAATGGGTCGAGAACGCGGTCGGCGCGGTGCCGGGCGTTAACGGCACCGCCGTTACCATGACCTTCGATCCGCCCTGGGATATGAGCCGCATGTCGGATGAGGCACGCCTTGCCCTCAATATGTTCTGATACGCCGGATGCCTCTTTGGCGGCGCACTCTGCTGCCCTATATGAGGTTAGCCACCGCTTGCAGGTAAGACGATGCCCACGCTGCACATGATGCCCAAGGTCGTGACCCTGACGGACGCCGCCGCCGCGCGCGTGCGCGCCCTCATGGAGGGCAACCCGAAGGCGCTCGGCTTGCGCATCGGCGTCAAGAAGGGTGGCTGCGCCGGCATGGAATACACGATGACGGTTGCCGACGCGAAGGGCCCGCACGATGAGGTCGTCGAGGACCAGGGCGCGGTGTTGTTGATCGAGCCCTCCGCGATCATGTACCTGCTCGGCACCGAGATGGATTACAAGACCGACAAGCTCGCGAGCCAGTTCGTGTTCAACAACCCCAACCAGCAGGGCTCCTGCGGCTGCGGGGAGAGCGTGAACCTGGTGCCGGCAGACGAGGGCAAGGCGCTCCTCCAGGACGGCTGATTCACACGCCGCGGGAGCGTGGGCGCCATGACCGCGAGCGACGGCTTCATAGAGTTCCTGAACGATGCGCTCAGCGGCCTCGGGCCGGTGAGTGTGCGCCGCATGTTCGGCGGCGCGGGCGTCTATGTCGACGGGGTAATGTTCGGCCTCGTCGCCGACGAAATCCTCTATCTCAAAGCCGACGATACGACGAGGCGCGCCTTCGAGGTCGAAGGTACGGGCCCCTTTGTCTACGTCAGCCGCGGTCGGACGACCACCATGTCCTACTGGCGCGCACCAGAGCGCCTGCTTGACGATCCAGACGAGATGGCGGCCTGGGCGCGGACCGCGCTTGGCGTTGCGCGGCGAGCCGCCGCGAGGGCGCGCGCGAAACCGCGCAAGCCTGCGTCCAAGAGACGTAGCCTCGAATGACCGACGCCGCCGACGAGGACTGGATCGGCGATGTTCTCCGTTTCTGGTTCGACGACGTTGGTCGCGAGGCATGGTTTCGCAAGGACGCCGGCATCGACGAGCAGATTCGCGCACGCTTCCTGATCCTCTATGAGGTGCTGGCGAAGTGGCCCCCAAGCGACGCGCTCGCCAGCCCGAACCGCGCGCTCGCGACCGTCCTCTTGCTCGACCAGTTCCCCCGCAATCTCTTCCGCGGCTCAGCACAGGCGTTTGCCACGGATGCGCTTGCGCGCGAGGTGGCGAGCGACGCCATCGCCAAGAGCTTCGATGCCGGCTTCGACAAGGATCGGCGCCTTTTCTTTTACCTGCCGTTCGAGCACAGCGAGGATAAGGCGGACCAGGCCCGCTCAGTCGAGCTGATCTCGAGCCTCGGCGATACCGACCTCGCCGGCTGGGCCGTCCGTCACAAGGCGGTGGTCGACCGCTTCGGCCGCTTTCCCCACCGCAACGCGGTGCTAGGGCGGGCGTCGACCCCCGAGGAGGAGGCTTTCCTGCAGGAGCCCGGAAGCTCGTTCTGACCCAGGTCGGCCGTTGGCTTGACGGGACGGATCGGAAGCCCAGAGTCCGTTTAAGGGGCCGCGAGGAGGGACAGGCATGATCCGCAACACCATCGAGAGCTGGGGCTGGCCCGCGCGCACGCTGCACTGGATCGTCGCCGTGCTGGTGATCGGCCTCTTCGCCTTTGGGCTGTGGATGACGGAAGTGCCGCCGCGCGAAGAACGTCATTTCTACATTGCCATCCACGCCTCGATCGGGATCACCCTGCTGGCGCTGATGCTCGTCCGCATCTTCTGGCGGGCGGCCAACGTCGAGCCGGCCCAGCCGGAGGGGACCCCCGCCTGGCAGCGCAAGGTGGCCTGGATCAGCCACCGGCTGCTTTACGCGCTGACCTTCGCGACCCTGATCGTAGGTTGGCTTCTGTCCGGCGCGCTGAAACAACCGCTCGAGCCCAAGATCCTCGGGGTCATTCCCGTGCCGCAGCTACTCGAGGCCGGGTCGCCCTACCGTCGGCTGCTGCACCAGGCGCATGAATGGCTTGCGTACGCGCTGATCGGGGTGGTCGTGCTGCACGCCGCGGCGGCGCTCTACCACCACTTCGCGCTGCGCGATTTGGTCATGCGCCGGATGCTGTCCGGCGCTCCTCGACCAAAGTTCGAAGTTGCGGCTACTCGCTCGCGACCTTGGCCGGGCGCTTGACGGGGTTGCGCAGGAAGGCCGGGACGTTGTCGGCAAAACCCGCGCGTGCCGGCTGCTGCTGGCCTTCGCCGCGACCGCGCGGCTGCTGCCGCTGACGCTCGGGACGGGGTTGATGGGCCTGTCCGTTGCCGGCTTCGGCATGGCGATGCTGCTGCGGTTTGGGCGCGCCGCGAGGCTCCTGCCTGTGTTCCTGCCTCTGGTCCTCTTGCCGCCGGGGCTCCTGCCGCGGCTGCTCGCGCCGGGGCTGCTCCTGCCGCGGAGGCCGCTGACCTTGCGCCTCCTGCCGGCGCGGCTCTTGCGGCTGCTGCGCGTGTGGCCGCGGACCATGCGCTTCCGGCCTGCTGGCTTCCTGGCGGCGTGGCTCAGCAGCGCGTTCTGGGCGTTCAGGGCGTCCCTCGCCCCTCTGCTCGGCCGGGCGACCGTGCACCCGGTGCTCGTCGCGCCGCCCCTTGTCGCCGCCGCGCGCCGATGGGGCCGGCCCGCGTCCACGCCCGCGCTGGGCGCCGGCGCGGCCACCGCGCCCGCGGCGCTTCTTGCCGCCTTCGGCGAAGTCTTCCTCACTCGGGCCCTCGCCAATCCACACGACGGGCTCACCCAGCATCTTCTCGATGTCCTTGAGCGACTTGAGCTCATCCGTCGTGACGAGGGACATGGATGCGCCCTCCTTGCCCGCGCGGCCCGTGCGGCCGATGCGGTGCACATAGTCGTCGGGCTGCCACGGCAGATCGAAGTTGAAGATGTGGCTGACATCGGGAATGTCGAGACCCCGGGCGGCGACGTCGCTCGCGGCGAGCAGCATGAGCTCGCCGGCGCGGAACTTGTCGAGCGTCTCCATGCGCGCCTTCTGGTCCATGTCGCCGTGCAATGCGCCGGCCGAGAAGCCGTGCTTCACCAGCGACTTGTGCAGGATCGCCACCTCGACCTTGCGGTTGCAGAAGATGATCGCGTTCTTGACGTTCTGGCTGGCGATCAGCTGGCGCAGCATCTCGCGCTTGGCCCAGTCCTCGCCGTTGGGGCAGAACTGGAAGCGCTGGGTGATGGTCTTGGCGGCGGTCGCCGGCGGGGCGACCTCGATGCGCTCGGGGTCTTTCAGGAACTGGCTGACGAGGCGCGTGATCTCGGGCGGCATCGTCGCCGAGAAGAACAAGGTCTGGCGCCGCGGCGGCAGCAGCTTGCAGATCTTCTCGATGTCCGGGATGAAGCCCATGTCGAGCATGCGGTCGGCCTCGTCGATGACGAGGATCTCCACGCCCATCAGCATGATGCGCCCGCGCTGGAAATGATCGAGCAGGCGCCCGGGCGTGGCGATCAGCACGTCGACGCCGCGGTCGAGCTTCTTGACCTGGTCGTCCATCGACACGCCGCCGATGAGCAGCGCGAGGTTGAGCTTGTGATTGACGCCGTATTTCTCGAAGCTCTGCGCCACCTGGGCGGCGAGCTCGCGCGTCGGCGCCAGGATAAGGGAGCGCGGCATGCGGGCGCGAGCGCGTCCCGTTTCCAACCGGCATATCATCGGCAACACGAAGGAAGCGGTTTTACCGGTTCCCGTCTGCGCGATGCCGAGCACGTCCCGGCCCGTCACGGCGACGGGAATGGCAGCGGCTTGGATTGGGGTCGGCGTCGTATAGCCTGCGGCCTCGACAGCCGCCTGCACCTTAGAGCTGAGACCAAGCTCAGCGAAGGTCCTATGTTCCAAAAGTCAACGTCTCCGTCTGCGTTCATGCACTACCCGCGCCAGCCTTGCGGCAGCGGGATGACGGAGCGCAGGGGGATTGAGGATTCGCCGAAAGCGGCAAAGAAAAAGTGGTGTCTCGAAAAGGGACTAATGGAATCACATCCCCTGCGCTCGAGCCATGGGCTTGCTCGCACACATGCAGGAAAAACGCAAGAAAAACCAATAGATGTGGCGCGCTGCCGCGGTAGGAGCCGCTATTTTGCAACGCGCCACTTGTCATCGATCTGTGATCATTCCTCGAGCAGCCAGCGCCCCAGCAGGCCGCCCGCTACCCCGCCGAGGATCGGCGCCACCCAGAACAGCCAGACTTGGGCCAGGGGATCGCCGAGCGCAATCACGGCGGTTGCCAGGCTGCGCGCCGGGTTGACCGAGGCATTCGAGACCGGAATGGCCATGATGTGAATGGCCGACAGCGTGAGCCCGATAGCGATGGCGGCAAAGCCGGGGGGCGCTTGGTCGGAGGTCACGCCCATGATCACGAAGATCAGGAATGCGGTCAGCAGCGTCTCGATCAGGAAGACCGACAGCATCGAGTAGCCGTTCGGTCCGCCGTAGGTATTGGAGGCGAAGTTTCCGACCGTGAAGCCGCCGATGTGGCCGATTGCAATGAGGTAGAAGATGACCGCTGCTGCGATGCCGCCGAGGCACTGGGCCACGATGTAATAGGGGGCGTCCGAGGCCGGGAAGCGGCCGCCGGCGACGAGGCCGAGGGTCACGGCGGGGTTATAGTGGCCGCCGGATATGGCGCCGATGGCAAAGATCATCGCCATCACGGTAAAGCCGATCGACAGTGCGACGCCGACGATGCCGGCGATCGGAAACGAGAACAGCGCCGCGCCGAGGACGGACGCGACGAGCATGAAAGTCCGGACGAACTCGGCCGCTAGTGCCCTAGTGTTCATGGCTGGTTTTCCCTTGTTTCGGCGGCGACTTGTCGCGCCCCGATTGCCCCGTTGATGCAGGCTGCCAGCCAGCCAGGCCGCCGCGCCTGCCGATCCTTGAATTCCCTGGTCTTTACGCTATGCGCCGCGCGCGATTCGCGGGCCCCAGAATGCAATTCTTAACGCTTGTGATAAAGACTAAGAAGCCTTGCCTCGGGGTTCTGCGGGGGACGGCCGGCTGGTTGCAGGTGGGCATGGATCGTCGCACCCGGCGATTGCGTTGGATCGGCGATTCTCGTTCTGTCAAAATGGTCTGAAAGTTCGGCGTTATGCTGAATGTTAGGCGGCATGGGGCTGTTCTGGGAAAAGGACAAAAATGGCGGTAGCAGCAACAATGGCGGTCAAGACGGCGGCGCGGAGCCGGGAGGACAGCCCGGCGCGCGAGCGCCCGAACAGGGCGCCGGAAGAGGTCAAAGCCCTCAAGATCCGCGACAACGTTACCAACTGGGTCTATCTCGCCCGCATCTACGTCGTCCTCGCCGTCTCGATCGTCGGCACCACCTACCTCGATCACCTCGCCATGTCGGGCCAGATCGCGTGGTGGTTGAGCATCCCGGTGACCCTACTTGCGATCGTCGCCGTCGGTGCCTCCCAGCACCAGTTCGGCGGTGTCGTGCACGAGGGCACGCACTACATGCTGTTTGCCAACCGCAAGCTCAACGAGCTCGCCTCCGACTGGCTCGGAGCCTTCCCCATCCTCACGACGACGTTCCACTTCCGGCTGCACCATCTGGCGCACCACCAGTTCATCAATGACCCCGAGCGCGATCCCGACATCAGCCAGCTGCAAGACAGCGACCATTGGCTCGACTTCCCCATTACTCACGTCGAGATGGTGATCAAGCTCTTGAAGCAGCTCTGGCTGCCGAACCTTATCCGCTACACGCTCACGCGCGCCCGCTACAGCGCGACGGGCGGCGGCAGGCATAAGAGCCCGTACACGCTCCCCGACCAGCTGCCGGCGCACTGGCCGCTGCGTGCGGGCGTCTTGTTCACGGTGGCGACGCCGGCCGTGATCGTGCCCATGACGCTCAACGGCAACTGGATGGCGCTTTACGCCGTGCTGCCCGCGATGTGGGCGGTTGTCGTGGCATTTCTCGCGCTGCTACCCGAGAAATATTACATGCACACGCGCCTTGACCGCGTGATCTCGCACAAGCTGACGGCGCTCGGCCGCATCACCCACTTGGCGATCCTGTTCGCGTTCGTCTCGTTCGCCCAGCTCATGGGCTGGGCCTACGGCGCGGCCTGGAGCTATTTCGCGCTTCTATGGGTGCTGCCCGTGTTCACGACGTTCCCGCTGTTCATGATCCTGCGCCAGTGGGTGCAGCACGGCAACGCCGACCGCGGCCGCTACACCAATACGCGCGTGTTCCTTGCCGGACCGTTGGTGCGCTACGCGGTCTTCCCGTTCGGCATGGACTACCACCTGCCGCACCACATGATCGCGTCGGTGCCGCACTACAATCTGCCGAAGCTGCACGATGCGCTGCTGCGCGATCCCGAGTATCGCGAGAAGGGCGTGATCGTGGAGGGCTACTTCGGCGAGCACGAGAACGAGCGAGGCAATCCGACTGCGCTCGGCGTGCTGGGTGCCAAGTACGCGCCCAAGCACCGCGAGGCCGTGTTCGTCGATACCGCTGCGCTTGAGCATGCTGACGTGGTCGATGCGGAAGGTCTGCAGCGCGAAGTGGACGCCTCGCGGCAGATGGAGTGATCGCAGCCCGGCGATCCTCCCCGAGACAAACGCCAAACGCGCCTGTGATCGCCACAGGCGTGTTGTCGTTTTCGGCGGGGCCGCAGGCTCCGAGCGCAGCGACCGCCTACTTCTCCTTGCGCACGCCCTTGAACGGCTTTTTGTCGGCCTTCTGGTCCATGAACTTGCCGCTCTTGTCGTCGCGCTTGGTCCACTTTCCCGTCACCGGGTTCTTGACCTGCGAGCGTGTCTTCACCGCGCCGACGCGACGATTGTCGCCGGGCTCCTTGTTCTTGGCCATCGTTCCTCTCCTCCGGTTGCCAGCCGTACGATCCTGCCATACGGGGCATGCGTCCGCGAGACGATCCCACGCCTGCGGGCGTGCCGGAGGCGGCTCTCCGCGGCATAATTGTTTTTCCGAGCCGGCAACGATTGCTCAGCGGGTGAAGCGGGCAACGAGCGGCGGCCCAAAGCCGATGGCGATCATGGCCGCGACGCCGCCGGCGATCGCGGCACTCCACTCGCCTTCGCCAATCCAGACCACGACGAGCGCGAAGACGACAGCAAACAGCGCCGAATCCGCCAGCACATAGCGGAGCGGCCAGGAGCGCATATCCCGCGGGTTGAGCGGTGTGGCAGGGGTCACGGCGCCGAATTTCCGGAACAGAACCCAGACGAGCGTAGCGGTGATCAATATTGTGGGCAGCATCACGGCGAGGCGGATCAGCACCTGATATGCAAAGTCGGGCATGGGGGCTCCCTTCGGGTTGGGGCTCGGTTTAGCCGGCCGTTAAGCCTTACGGCGCGGGCATCAGAGGCTGCGTCCGGCAGTTTGCGCCGGCTGTTCCTTGGGTAACACATGCGCGCACGGGCCGGTGCTAGGATTGCCCCAACGTGCGTTCCCGAATCCGCCCCTATCGGCTAATATGTAGGCGGCCAGAACTGGAATTCGGATGGTGTTGGCGCCCGCGCGCATGCCAATCCACGGAGGTCACAATGCTCAAGATTCGTCTTGCCGTCGCTGTTCTGTGCTTTGCGCTGGTGCCTGCCTCCGCTTCGGCGCAGGTGAGCTATGAGAGCCGTGGCTATGGTGGCCCGCTTTACATCGGCCCCAACTTTCAACAGGGCGGCCAGCACGCCCCTCCGGTCTATGGCTCGGGACAGGAACGCTCCAACAGCGTCGAGCGCTATCGCGCGCCGCAGCACATCGACCGCGTTCAGCGCAAGCGCAATACCGACGATGACGACGTGAAGACGGCGAAGAAGACGCCTGCGCCGGAGGAGTCGAAAGAGGCCAAGGCGCAGAGCGAGAACTCCAGCATCGTCACCATCGGCTCCGATCACGACAAGACCACGCCGGTGACCGAGCAGCGAAAGACCGACCTTGCGAAGTCGGACAAGTCGAAGTCCAGCAATGAGAACTCGACCATCGCCAGCGTGGCCTCGAGCGCGACCGCGAATGCGGACCCGGTGAAGGGTCAGCTCAGCAAGAGGGTCGATACCGACGCGTCCGGAAAGACGGTTGCGACCTGCAAGCGGTATTTCCCCACCGTGGGCCAAACCATAACGGTTCCGTGCGACCAATAACCAGGCTTTGATCCGGCGCGAGGCGGCTTGCCGCCTCGCTACGCGTGCGTCCGCGAACCCTCAGCGCCGGCGCCCGCGATACTCGGTCGGGCGTTACGCCGAACGCCTCCCTGAAGCGGTGCGAGAAGTGCGATGCGCTGGAGAAGCCCCAGGCATACGCAATATCGGCGATCGTCCGGTGAGCTTGCGCCGGGGCTTCCAACGCCACTCGGCATTTTTCCAAGCGCCGGCTCAAGATGTAGCGCTCCAGCGACGTGCCCTCGCGCGCGAGCAACGCGTTGGCGCGACGGACGCTGAAGCTCGCCGCTGCTGCGGCCCGCGTCGGCGCGAGCGAAGGATCGAACAACCGGCTCTCGATCGCCGCCTTGAGGCTGAGGAGCGCCACGGCTCCCCGCGGAGGAGAGGTGCAGGTTGCCGGCACGCAGGTCCTGTGAGACGGCGAGAGCCACGAGGTCGAGGGCCTGCTCGGCCATGGTGCGCTCGCACCACGGCTCCATAGCGCCGGCGCGAGACGCCAGACCTTTCAGGAATTCCGCCGCCAGACCGGTCAATGGCCTTCCGGCTGCAAGAGCTCTTGCCGTGTAGGCAGCGGTGCTGCCGAGTCGCGCCTCGAGCGCCTTGCGCGGAATCTTGAGCACGAGCTGCGCGGTGCCGGCATGAACGTCGAGCGTGTAGGGCCTGCGCGTGTCGTAAAGCGCGAAATCTCCGGGTCCCAGAGGAGCCTGCCGCCCGTCCTGCGTCAGCACGGAAGAGCCGGCCATCTGCACGCTGAGAAGGACCGCATCCCCGCTCGACCGCGCGATGCCCTGCGGGGTCCGACGCACCTCGCACGGATCGCTCTCCACCACCGAGAGCCCGAGGTCGGCAAAAGGCCCTGAACGGATCTTGGCGCGGAACGCGCGCCGGCGCGGGGTGTCGCACTCGAGATCGACGAAAGCCCGGCAGGCGACCTCGCGCCAATAGTCGAGCCGGTCGCGGGGATGCACGTCGGTCGTCGCGAAGGTCACGTCCATGATCGGGCTCCCGATGCCCGGTCACGCTACATTTTTCGCCCGATCACGCAAGCGAGCTGGCACGGCATGCGCTAACTGTCGTGGGCGGGGGCCTGGCACCAGTGCGTCCAAATATCAAAGTCTCGGGGAGTGGAAAGCGGTGAGCAGCAATCTCTTCGTGCTGGTGGGCGCGCTGTGCCTGTTCGTGGCGCTGGTGCAGGCGTGGCTGCTCGTCGCCGTCTTCTCGTCGGACGCGAGCCCGGTCTCGCGGCTCATTCCGGGGCGCCAGGACCGCTCAAGTCGCACATCGACTATCTGATGATGGCGCAGTTCCTGTTCATCTTCTTTATGCTGGGCAAGACCCTCGCAGTCGCCTTGCCGGGGTGGGTCCTCGCCAGCGCCTGCATCGGCGCGTTTTTCAATCCGTCCGCCTTCTTTGTCCGCGCGGTCAAGCCTTCCTACCTCAAGCAGCCGGCGTTGCCGTTCACGTTGATGATCACGGTGAGCTGCATCCTGACGACGCTGGGCTTTGCCGCCACGGCGTGGCTCTTTGCTGCGGCCGTCGCCTGGCCGGCGCCTTAGTTCGCGGACATCAGTTCGTCATGCTGAGATTTTTCAGCACGCCGACGAACCGCTCCACATCCTCGGCGCTCAGATTGGGAGGCGGCATGCTGGTGCCGCTCGCAAACGCGTTCGGGTTGGACAGGAACTGCTTCAGGGTAGCTTCCGTCCAAATCCCATCCTTGTTTCGAAGCGAAGCACTGTAGCGATAGGTGTCCGAGCCGATCTTGCGGGAGAAGAGGTTGGTCAGCGAGGGCGCCGCGTCGCCGACTTTGGTGCGCCCGAGATGGTGGCAGAACATGCAGGACGATGCCAGCCGGTCATCCAGCGCCTTCGGCAGCCGGTCATTGGAAGCCAACCGCTGCTGGTCTTTGGAGAGGAACAGGACTTCAGCGTCGTCGGTCCAGAGCGCGATCGTCCCGTCGGCGAGCTCTGCGATGTCGCGCAGTCTTTGCCCGATCCAGATCGGCTCGGAATAAACCACTCGGTCCTTGTCCAGCCGCAGGCGATAGAGCGATTGGCCCTTCAAAGAGGAGACCAGAAAATCGTCATCCCATCTTTGGTCGAAGCCTTTGACCTCGATGAGATTCGAGGCGGCGATCGAGGGCACCCAGGCAAAGACCGGGGGCTGATAGCCGTCGTAGCTCCCGACGATGCCGTGATCATTCCATCGGTAGGTGCCGTAGTTCGTGCCGAGGGTCACGTCCGGCCAGCCGCCGTTCGAGCCCTCGGTTGCACGGTTCAGCGTGTCGCCGCCGGCCGGCCCGTGATCGGTCGACCAAAGCTCGCCGCCCGCCGACAACATGAGGCCCTGCGGATTGCGATGGCCGACGCTCACGACGTGGAATGCCTTCGATTCCGGATCGATCTCCAGAATCTTGCCGAACGACGAATGCGGATCCTGGGCCAGGCTCCGATCCTCGATGTTATAGACCCCGACCGAGAGATAGATCTTCCCGCTTGGGGAGACGGCGAGCCTCCCGCCGCTCGCATCATTGGGAGGCACCGGCTCGGGCTCGGTTGAGAAAACCGTGGTCCATTGACCGGTCGGCTGCAAAGTGGCGTCGTCGATGCCGATCGTCGAGACAGCCAATCGGGTTGTTCTATCTTTCGTGTCGAACAACTCGTGCGAGACGACGAGAAGCTTGCGCTCGCTGAGATACTTGATGCTGTAGGCCCTGAAGACCTGCGAGTTTGCGGTGTTCCCGGCTCGCAGATATTCCTCGATGCCGTTTGGCAGCGGCGGGAATGCGAGCTTCCGCACCTCCCCCGATTTTTGGCATTCGTAGATGTTGCCGAGCCGATCGACGATGAGCAGCTCGTTGTTGATCGCGACGATTGCGCCTCCGATCTTCGGCACAGGGAAATAATCGCTCAGTCGCACGCCGGTTATGTCGAGGGGCAGAAGAACCGTGTCGATGCTTTTATCGAGCGGAACCGCCACCGCATCGCTTACGTACTGCCTCGCGAGAAAGTCCCGGACTTCGCGGTCGCCGGTGAACAGAGCGCCGAGCCGGCTGTACGCGCCCGCTTCAATTCGGTGAGTCCCGATGCCGATTGAGAAGGCGCAAGCCGCGACGGCGGCAAGCAGAAGCAGGGATCTGAATGAGGACATGTGGACGACGCCGCCGCCGCGCTGTTGATGGGGCGGCGCGCTTGCCGCGCGCAGGAAACTAGCCGCAACCCAGGTGAGCGGGCGCGGGGCATCGCGTTAAGCTTTACGTCGATATTTGCGAGGCGAGGCTACGAGGTGTCGGCTCCGCGCTCAGATGTCGAGGTCCTGCGCGAAGGCGGCGCGCTCCTGGATGAAGCGGAAGCGCGCCTCGGGCTTAGACCCCATCAGCGCGTTGATCGCCTCCGAGATGGCGCTGCGATCGCCTTCGCCGATCTCGACGCGCAGAAGCGTCCGCCGCTTGGGGTCCATCGTCGTCTCCTTGAGCTGGGCGGCGTTCATCTCGCCCAGGCCCTTGAAGCGGCTGACCTCGATCTTCTGGCCGGGCTTGAACTCGCGCTTCACAATCTCGTCTTTGTGCTTGTCGTCACGCGCGTAGAACGATTTCGCTCCGTGTGTGAGCTTGTAGAGCGGTGGCACCGCCAGATAGAGGTGGCCGTTCTCGATCAGCGCCGGCATCTCCTGGTAGAAGAACGTGATCAACAGCGAGGCGATGTGCGCCCCGTCGACGTCGGCATCGGTCATGACGATGACGCGCTCATAGCGCAGGTCCTCGTCGTGATATTTGGTCCCGGTCCCGCAGCCGAGCGCCTGGATGAGGTCGGCCAGGAGCTGGTTCTGTGCCAGCTTCTGGGACGAGGCGTTCGCCACGTTGAGGATCTTGCCGCGCAAGGGCAGGATCGCCTGGGTTTCGCGAGCGCGCGCGCTTTTCGCCGAGCCGCCGGCGGAATCGCCCTCGACGATGAAGATTTCGGTGCCGGCGGCGGCCTGGATGGTGCAGTCGGCGAGCTTGCCCGGCAGCCGCAATTTCCGCGTCGCCGATTGGCGGCCGATCTCTTTCTCGCGCTTGCGCTTCAAGCGCTCCTCGGCCTGGTCGATCGACCATTCCAAGAGCTTCGTCGCCTGCGCGGGACTGTCGGCGAGCCAATGGTCGAAAGCGTCGCGCACCGTGCTCTCGACGATGCGGGTTGCCTCCTGCGTGGCGAGCCGGTCCTTCGTCTGGCCCTGGAACTCCGGCTCGCGGATGAACACCGACAGCATTGCCGCGGCCGTGCCCATCACGTCGTCGGCGGTGACCTGCGCGGCGCGCCGGTTGCTGGTCAGCTCGCCGTAGGCGCGCAACGCCTTCGACAGCGCCTGGCGCAGGCCGTTCTCGTGCGTGCCGCCGTCCGGCGTCGGGATCGTGTTGCAGTAGGAGCGCACGAAGCCGTCCTCATCGGCGATCCAAGCGACCGCCCACTCGACCGACCCGTGGCCGTTGGTCCCTTCGATGCGGCCGGCGAAGATCTCCTTGGTCACCAGCGTCTGCCCGGCGATCTCGCTCGTCAGGTAGTCCTTGAGTCCTCCGGGGAAGTGGAACGTCGCTTCCGCCGGCGTGTCGTCCGTGATGAGCGAGGGGTCGCAGCTCCAGCGGATCTCTACGCCGCCGAACAGGTAGGCCTTGGAGCGCGCCATCTTGAGCAGTCGCGCCGGCTTGAAGGCGCAGCCCTTGCCGAAGATCTTCTCGTCCGGCTTGAAGCGCACGGTGGTGCCGCGCCGGTTCATGACCGGCCCGAGCTTCTTGAGCTTGCCCTGCGGCTCGCCGCGCTTGAACTCCATGGCGTAGAGCTGCTGGCCGCGCGCGACCTCGACCTCCAGCGTCTCCGACAGCGCGTTGACGACCGAGACGCCGACGCCGTGCAGGCCGCCGGAGGTATTGTAGACCTTGCTCTCGAACTTTCCGCCCGAGTGCAACGTGGTGAGGATGACCTCGAGCGCGGACTTCTTGAACTTCGGATGCGGGTCGACCGGGATGCCGCGGCCGTTGTCGGCGACGGATAGGAACCCGTCCTTGCTGAACACCACCTCGATGCGGCTCGCGTGCCCGGCGACCGCCTCGTCCATGGAATTGTCGATCACCTCGGCGAAGAGGTGATGCATGGCCTTCTCATCCGTGCCGCCGATATACATGCCGGGCCGGCGGCGCACGGGCTCGAGGCCTTCCAGCACCTCGATGTCGGCGGCGGTATAGGCGTCGGAGGCGTCAGGCGAACGGCGAGAGCGGCTCGTCTTGTCGGTCATGAAGCTTTCGAGCGTTGAGAAGAGGTCGCGTACGGCTCCGGCCATGATCTCGGGCTCCGGTCTGGCAGCTTTTGCGGCCGAGCACGAGACGCAAGCACGAGGAGCGCGCTCCAGCGAATCCCTTGTGTTTTCGGACCCTGAAGTCGCACGCCGGGCCGGGATTTGGCAAGCCTGCCTACCCGGCTTGGCGCAAACGCAGCCCGCGACTTGGCCGCCTCAGGCCTGCGCCGGCTCGAGATGCGTGCCTTGCATCGGCCGGGCGATGAACAGGGCAAGTAGGGCCGCCAGGATGGCCGCTGCGCCGGCAACGATGAGAGCTTCCACATAATTTCCAAAGGAGGTTCTAAGTGCGCCCGCAAAAAACGCAGCCGATGCTGCGCCCAACTGATGGCCCGTCGCGATCCAGCCGAAGACGATGGGCGCCGCCTTGTCGCCGAACGCCGCATTGGCCAGGCGCAGCGTCGGCGGCACGGTGGCGATCCAGTCGAGGCCGTAGAAAACCGCAAACAGCGACAGGCCGTAGAACGTGAAATCGGAAAATGGAAGGTAGATCAGCGACAGGCCGCGCAGCGCGTAATAGATGAACAGCAGCACGCGCGCGTCGTAGCGGTCGGTGAGCCAGCCCGACGCCGTCGTGCCGATGAGGTCGAACACGCCCATCATGGCCATCAGGCCCGCGGCGTTGACGGCCGGGATGCCGTAGTCGGCACACATCGAGATCAGGTGGGTGCCGATGAGGCCGTTGGTCGTGAACCCGCAAATGAAGAAGGTCGCAAACAGCAGCCAGAAGTCGCGGGAGCGAGCCGCCACCGCCAGCGTCGATAGCGCCAACCCCAACGGATTGGCGCGTACGCTATCGGGCGCGGATGGAGCATCGGCAGTCGCGCCGTAAGGCTGCGCGCCAATGTCGGCCGGTCGCTCCGGGACGAGAAGCAACACGAGGGGGATGAGTGCCGCGGTCGCAAGCGCGACGGCGATCACCACCGGCCGCCAGCCGTGTTCGGAGATTTTCGCGAGTGCCGGCAGGAATACGAGGTTGCCGGTTGCGGTGCTCGCGGTTAGGACGCCCATCACCAGACCGCGGTTGGTCACGAACCAGCGGTTGACGATGGTCGCAGCGAGCACGAAGGCGACGCAGCCGCTGCCGAGCCCCGAGAGCACGCCCCACGTCGCCACGAGCTGCCATGGCTCGGTCATGAACAGGCTCAGGCAGGCGGAAAGCGACAGCAGCGACAGCGCGATGGCCAGCGTGCGCCGGACGCCGAAGCTCTGCATCAGTGCGGCCGCGAACGGCCCCATGAGGCCGTAGAGCAAGATGCCAACGGCCGCCGCAGCCGAGACCGTGCTGCGGTCCCAGCCGAAGGCGGTTTCCCACGGCACGATGAGCACGCCCGGCGCCGAGCGGACGCCGGCAGCCGTCAGCAGCGCCACGAAGGTGACCCCGGCGACGACAAAGGCGTAGCGCTGGCTGGAGGCCGCCGGTCGCATCATCAGTGCTGTTCCCTCGTCCAAATGCGCTTCTGTCTTTCATTGCCGGCCCTAGGTCGTCCGGATTGATCTAGATCGGCCTTGCGCACTTTTGAAGCGCCCCCGGGGCGAGGGGGTGTTCGGTGGCCGCCTGCCGTTGTCGCAGTCGACATAGGTGCAATTCGACCAGGCCAATCAACGTGCAATTTATGCAGATCGGGGACTGTACGCTTTTGGGGAGCGCTGGATCGCCTCCGCGGCCGGCCCGATTGAGAACCAGGGGTTTCGAGATGGCTACTGTATCGGCTGGGCTCCGCGCCGGTCTCTATGGCGCCCCGCTTGCCCTCATCTGCCTCGTTGCCCTCGCGTCCGGCCCGGCCATAGCCGAAACTGTCACGACGCCCATCCCGCAGTCGATCACCACGCCGGCGAGCGTTGAGACCGGCATCGGTACGCTGCAGTTCCCCAAGGGCGTCCCGACCGCGGATACAGCGCAGAAGGTCTACGACCAGCTCGACCTGCAGCGCGGCGTCTCGTCCTTCCTTGACGGCCTCAGGGGCGTCTAGATGTTCGCGGCGCGCAAGGGCATCCGCGAGGCCGGTGTCGCCGACAACGATGTGCTCATCTTCTCCGGCCTGATGGACGCCCGCTCGCTGTTCCTGACCGCCAACGCCGACACGATCTACTTCTTCAGCAATTTGAACCTCGCCAAGGGACCGCTGGTGGTCGAGACGCCACCCGGCACGCTGGGGCTCTTCGATGATTTGTGGTTTCGCTGGGTGATCGACTTCGGCACGCCGGGCCCGGGTCGCGGCGCAGGTGGCAAATATCTGTTGCTGCCGCCCGGCTATAGCGGGCCGCTGCCGGACGGGGGCTATTTCATAGGCCGGCCGACCACAACGTCGGTGGCGCTGCTCGGCCGCGCGTTCCTCGATAACAACGATCCGGCGCCGGCCGTCGCCTCGATCAAACGCTCGCTCAAGATCTACCCCTACGCGCCCGGCTCCTATGGCACCAGCATCGGCACCTTTCTCACCGGTAAGGGGCCGCTCGCCGACTTGAGCACGCCGGCGGCGCCGAAGTTCATCGAGGGCACCGGCGTATACATGAACACGATCCCGCCCAACGATTTCTCCTACTACGAGATGCTCGACGCGCTCGTGCAGGAGCAGCCGGCCGAAGCGCTCGAGCCGGAGATCGGCGGGCAGTTCGCGGCGATCGGCATCGTCAAGGGCAAGCCGTTCCACCCGGATGCGCGCATGCGCAAGATCCTCGCCGACGCCGTCGCCATCGGCAATGCCTCGGCGCGCACGCTAGCCTTGCGGCCGCGCGAGCAGGAGGGCTTTGCCTACTACGGCGCGAGTTCGAAGTGGCTCAATCCGCTGTTCGTCGGCGGCTATGACTTCACGCGCCCGCCGCCCGAGATCACCAAGGAGGGCGTGAAGCAATTCCCGTACACGGGTGCGCGCACGCTCGACGCTCGCACCGCGTTCTTCTATGCCGCGACCGGCGTGACGCCGGCGATGGTGATGCGGCTGCCCGATGTCGGCTCTCAGTACCTGTTCGGCATCCTCGATTCGAGCTGTGAGCCATTCGACGGCAGCAAGACCTATAAGGTGAAGCTGCCCGCCGGCATTCCCGCCGCGAAGTTTTGGTCGCTGACCCTTTACGACAACCAGACACGATCGATGCTGCAGACCGAGCAGCGCTTCCCGCGCGCCGGCTCGCAGAGCTTCCCGAGCCCGGCGGCGGAGGCGAGCGAGGACGGCTCGACCACGGTCTATTTCTCGCCGACCAAGCCCGCCGGCGCCGGTGAGGGCAACTGGATCGAGACTGTTCCCGGCAAGGGATGGTTCGTGATCCTGCGGCTCTACAGTCCGCTCGAGCCGTTCTTCGCCAAGACCTGGCGCCCCGGCGAGATCGAGCCGGTCACGCGCGATGCGGAGTTATGGGGCGGCATCAAGGAGTAAGAGCGCTTTAGGCCGGCACGTTGTCGATCAGGCGCGTTGAGCCCAGCCACGCCGCGGCCAGGACCCGCAGCGGGCGCTCTGTCGGGCGGCTCACGACCTTGAGCGTCTCCGCCTCGCGCACAGCGACGTAATCGACCTTGCTGAATCCCGCCTCCGCAATCGCGAGCGCAGCCGCCTCGCATAGCGCCGCGAGCTGCGGCATCTGCGGCTCGCCGCGGGCAAGCAGCGGATCGGGCACAAGGGGAGCAGGCCGCGGACGCTTTGGGGCAGCGCTTGCTTCGTTGCCGCGCGCGATCGCGGCGGCCTTCATCGCCACCTCGCCGAGCACGCGATGCAATGCCGGAGCGATCTTGCGCTCGGCGGCTGACAAGTACGCATTGCGCGAGGACAGCGCGAGGCCGTCCGCCTCCCGCACCGTGGGCTCGCCGACGATCTCGAGGTTCATGTCGAGGTCGCGCACCATCTGCCGGATCACGCAGAGCTGCTGGTAGTCCTTCTCGCCAAACACCGCGAGGTCGGGAGCGACCGCGCCGAACAGCTTGGCGCACACGGTTGCGACGCCGCCGAAGAAGTGCGGCCGCGCATCCGCCTCGAGCCCCAGGGCGGCGCCCGCCGGCACGATACGCGTGGCGAAGCCTTCCGGATACATCTCTGCGGGCGAGGGCGCCCACACGAGGTGGCAAGGCTCGGGGGCGAGCCTCGAAAGGTCTGCGGCCTCGTCCCGGGGGTAGCGCGCAAGGTCCTCGTGGGGCGCGAACTGCGCGGGGTTGACAAAGATCGAGACGACCGTGGCTTCGGCGCGCGTGGCGGCTCGGCGTGCGAGCGCCACGTGGCCGGCGTGCAGCGCACCCATGGTAGGGACAAGCGCCACGCGCCGCCCCTCCCGCCGCCAGCGGGCGACGACGTGGCGCAGCTCGGCAACAGTGCGGACGACTTCCGGCTGGGCGCTCGCCACGGTGCAGCTTCTTTCGGCTCAATTCGGGCGCGAAGGTCATCCAGCACATGCCCCGCGTCAAGGGTGGGCAGGCCAGCCGCTGGGGGAAGCGCGGCCTTTGCCGATTTGCTAGCATCCCCATATCGAATCAGGAGCGAGGACAGCATGGGCGCAGTGAAGATGGCTGAGCCGAGCGGCGGGTTGCGCGATAAGGCGCAGCCGCTGCCGCCGCGCGACGAGATCGCGGCCCACCATTTGATCGACGAGACGCGTCTTCTGGACCGCCTGCTCGAGCGTGCTGTGTTCAGCGAGGATGAGCGCCGCCGCTCCGCCGATGTCGCCCGCAGGCTCGTCCACTCCGCCCGCGCCAGCCAGGAGAAGCACTCCGGCGTCGACGCCTTCATGCGCGAGTACGGGCTGTCGAGCGAAGAGGGCGTCATCCTGATGTGCATCGCGGAGGCGCTGTTGCGCATCCCCGACAGCGAGACGGCGGACGAGCTCATCGCCGAGAAGATCGCCGGCGGCGATTGGCACCGCCACCTCGGGCACTCCGACAGCCTGTTCGTCAATGCTTCGACCTGGGCGCTGCTGCTCACCGGCCGCGTCGTCAAGTTGAGGTCGGCCAGCGGGGCGAACCCGCTCGACGCCATCAAGCGGCTCGTTGCGCGCTCGGGCGAGCCGGTCATCCGCCAGGCCGTGCGCCAGGCGGTGAAGGTGCTGGGCGACCAGTTCGTGCTCGGGCGCAACATCAAGGAAGCGCTCGTGCGCGCCCAGCCGTACGAGGACAAGGGATACCTGTTCTCCTACGACATGCTGGGCGAAGGCGCGCGCACGCAGAAGGATGCCGACGCCTACTTCGAGCGCTACATGGCCGCGATCGACGCCATCGGCAATGTGGCAGGGCCGTTCGCCACCATGCACGTCGACGCGCTCTATCGGCGCCCCGGGATGTCGGTGAAGCTGTCGGCGCTGCACCCGCGTTTCGAGCCGGGCAAGGAGCACCGCCACGACGAGGAGCTGACGCCGAGGCTCCTCAGCCTGGCGCGCGCCGCGCGCTCGCGCGGGCTGTCAATCACGATCGATGCGGAGGAGCAGGACCGCCTCGACCCCACCCTGCACCATTTCGCTGCCCTCTTTACCGATCCGGCGCTCGACGGCTGGAACGGCCTCGGCCTCGCCGTGCAGGCCTACGGCAAACGCGCCGTCCCCGTGCTGCGCTGGCTGCGGCGCCTCTCCGAGCGCTCCGGCAAGCGCATCCCCGTCCGCCTCGTCAAGGGCGCCTACTGGGACAGCGAGATCAAATGGGCGCAGGAGCGCGCGCTCGCCGACTACCCCGTGTTCACGCGCAAGCTCAACACAGACGTATCCTACCTCGCGTGCGTGCGACTGCTGCTCAGCGATCCCAAGGCCTTCTATCCGCAGATTGCGACCCACAACGCACACGCGCTTGCCGCCGCGCACGTCGCCGGGGGGCCCGCCGTGTTCGAGTTCCAGCGGCTGCACGGTATGGGCGAAGCGCTCTATGAGGGCGTGATCGGCGATGCGGGCATCGGGCGTCCGTGCCGCATCTACGCCCCGGTCGGGGGGCACGAGGAGCTGCTCGCTTATCTCGTGCGCCGGCTCCTGGAGAACGGCGCCAATACGTCCTTCGTCAACCGGCTCGCCGACGACGAGGCGCCCGTTGCCGAAATCATCCGCGACCCGGTCGAGATCGCCGAGCGCGAGCGCGCTGCTGCGGCGGCGCCTACGCATGTGATCCCGGGTCCGCGCGAGATCTATCTGCCGCGCAAGTCCGCATCGGGCCTGGCGCTGACCGAGGCCGGCGTGCGCACCGAGCTGCTCGGCGCAATGGCCGTGGCGTTGGACGAGACCTTCGAGGTCGGGCCGATCATCGCCGGGCAGACGACGGCCGGCGGCAATTCGGCGAGCCTCCTCACCTGCCCACACGACCGGCGCGAGCGTATCGGCACGGTGCGCATCACCACGCCCGCGCAGGCCGACACCGCCATCGAAAGCGCCACTAAGGCGCAGCACGCCTGGAATGCTCGGGGCGGCGTGGCGCGTGCGCAGATACTCGAAACCGCGGCGGACCTCTTCGAGCGCGACCGCGCCAAGCTCATGGCCGTGATCGTGCGCGAGGCCGGCAAGACGCTCGAGGGCGCGCTGGGCGACGTGCGCGAGGCGGTCGACTACCTGCGCTATTACGCGAGCGAGGCGCGCCGTCTGTTCGGCGCACCCGTGCAGCTCCCGGGCCCCACGGGCGAGCGCAACACGCTGACGCTCAACGGCCGCGGCGTATTCGCCTGCATCTCGCCGTGGAACTTCCCGCTTGCGATCTTCACCGGCCAGGTCGCGGCTGCGCTTGCCGCGGGCAACGCAGTGCTGGCGAAGCCCGCCGAACAGACGCCGATCACCGCCTTTCTGGCGACGCGCCTCCTGCACGAGGCGGGAGTGCCGAAAGACGTCCTCCACCTCCTCACGGGGAGCGGCCGGCTGGGCGAGGCCCTCATCAAAGACGTGCGCGTGCGCGGCGTCTCCTTCACCGGCTCGAACGACACCGCCTGGATCATCCAGCGGGCGCTGGCAGAACGCCGCGAGGCGATCATGCCCTTCATCGCCGAGACCGGCGGCATCAATGCCATGATCGCGGATTCGAGCGCGGTGCCCGAGCAGGTCGTGCGCGATTGCGTGCGTTCTGCGTTTGACAGCGCGGGCCAGCGCTGCTCGGCTGCGCGGGTGCTGTTCGTGCAGGAGGACAGCGCCGACAAGACCATCGACATGTTGGTCGGCGCCGTCGAGACGCTCGATATCGGCGATCCCTTCGACTATGCAACCGACATCGGCCCCGTGATCGACGAGGAATCGCAGGATCGCCTCGAGGGCCATAAGATCCGCATGCAGCGCGAGGCGCGCGAGCTCGTCGACCTCATGTTGCCCGAGCACTGCCGCGCGGGAAGCTACGTCACGCCAGCGGTTTACGAGGTCGATGCCTCGACCGCACTCGAGCGCGAGGTGTTCGGGCCCATCCTGCACGTCGTACGCTATCAGCGCGGCCATCTCGACAAGGTGATCTCGATGCTCAACGCCTCGGGCTTTGGCCTCACGTTGGGTCTGCACAGCCGCATCGAGACGGTGGCCGATTACGTCGCGAGCCACGCGCGCGTCGGCAACCTCTACGTTAACCGCAACCAGATCGGCGCCGTCGTCGGGGCGCAGCCGTTCGGCGGCGAAGGGCTGTCGGGGACGGGTCCGAAGGCCGGCGGCCCGCATACGCTTGCCGCCTATGCGCTGGAGCGGGTGCGTACGACCGACATCACGGCGACCGGTGGCAACCTCCAGCTTCTTTCCGGCGCGGTCACCGAAAGCTAAGCTACTCCGACTAATCCGGGGCAATATTGCCGTCGGCGCTGCTTCCCGCCATCTTGGAAGGAAACCAGCGCATCCGGATGCCGCCGATGACCCCGCGCAAGCCTACCGCCGCACCGCCTGTCTCCCCCTCGCCATCGCGGGCGGAGAAGGTGCCGGTTGCGGCGGAGAAGCCGGCACAGCCGCCGGCGCCCGCGACATCCGACACCGAGGTGGCCGCCTTCATCGCCAAGATGAAGTCGCTCGCTCCCTCTCGAAGCGCCGATCGCGGCCGGCTCATCTTCGCCATGGACGCAACCATGAGCCGCGCGCCCACCTGGGACATGGCGCTGGCCCTGCAGGGCGACATGTTCAGCGCGGTCAAGGAGGTGGGCGGGCTCGACGTGCAGCTCGTCTACTTCCGCGGGATGGGCGAGTGCCGCGCCTCGAAGTGGGTATCCGACCCCGCCGCGCTCGCACGCCTGATGACGAGCGTCTCCTGCCATGGCGGCCTCACGCAGATCGGCAAGGTGCTCGCACACGCGCTCGATGAGTCCAAGCAGCGCAAGGTCAACGCGCTCGTCTACGTCGGCGATGCGATGGAGGAGCGGGTGGACCGGCTGTGCGCCCGCGCGGGCGCGCTCGCCTTGCTCGGCGTCCCGGTATTCCTGTTCCAGGAGGGCGACGACAGCGCCGTGCAAACGGCCTTCCGCGAGATCGCGCGGCTGACCAAGGGCGCTTATTGCCGCTTCGACCGCGGTTCGGCAAAGCAGTTGCGCGAGCTGCTGACGGCGGTTGCGGTCTATGCCGCGGGCGGCCGCAAGGCACTCGCAGCCTTGAGCGGGGAGCGCCACGGTGCCGGCGCGCGACTTCTGCTCGAGCAACTCGGCCCCACGGGACGCTGAGGTGCGATGGCGTATCTCATCTCAGGCCTTGCCGCTCTGGCGATCGGGCTCTACGCGATACGGGCGTTTGCGCGCGCCAATCCGGCGCACGTCGCCCGCCGCATGACGATCAGCGCGGGCGTCGTCTCGCTCGCTGCGGCGGCGCTCATGTTCCTGCGCGGGCTCGAAGCGATCGCGCTGCCGCTCGCAATGTTCGGCTCCTATCTGTTGTGGGGCAGCACGACGGGACCCTGGGGCGCCAGCACGCGCAAAAGCCCGGGGCAGAGCTCGCGCATCGAGACCGACCATCTGGAGATGGAGCTCGATCACGACACCGGCGAGATGCGCGGGCGCGTGCTGAAAGGGCTGTTCAAGGATCGTGACATCGCGAGCCTGAGCCCGGCCGACATGGCGCTTCTTTGGCAGGACTGCCGCCACACAGATATCCAGTCCGCGCAGCTCATCGAGGCTTATCTCGACCGCGTACATCCGAGCTGGCGCGAGGACATGGCGCGCGGCGAATCCGACATGAGCCGCGGCCCCGACGGTCGCATGGACGTGGACGAGGCGCTCGAAATCCTGGGACTGAAACCGGGCGCGGACGCGGAGGAGATCCGCCGCGCGCACCGCAATCTGATGCTGAAGCTGCACCCCGACCGCGGCGGCTCGACCTACCTTGCCGCCAAGATCAACGAGGCGAAGGACGTAGCGTTGGAAGCGCTCGAGCGTTGAGGGCTGGAAGCGCTGGAGACTAAGGTAGGCGGTAACTTTCAGGCTTTCGACCTATCGAACGGCTGGTTAAAAGTGACCGGCACGTATTGAAATCATTGGCGTTTTACTTCATAATCCATTTTTGCTGAATTGTGTAAAACGTGTTATTTGTCAATGGCTTGACATGGAATTTGTCGAACTTACCAACGAGCAGCGGCGTCAGCTTATAGACGCGCAGCAGGTGTACGCCGCGTGGCGCCCCGCGTCGGCCGACCTTGAGTGCATGGGTTCGCTCATATGGCAAACTTCCAGAGGCAAGCGATACCTAACTGAACAGCACGGCAAGGTGCGCAAATCTCTCGGGCGAGAGACACCAGAGCTGACAGCGAAGAAGGAAACCCACGTCGCCAAGCGTAAGGCGCTCACCGCCAAGGTGAAGGGACTCAAAAAGCGCCTCGATCAAATGGCGCCAGTCAATCGGGCGCTCAAGCTCGGCCGTGTGCCGACGATTGCTGCCAATATCTTGAGGGAACTCGATCGCGAGGGATTGCTCGGCAGTCACATCATCGTCGCGGGGACGAACGCACTTTACGCATACGAGGGAGCAACCGGCACTCTCCTCGATAGCCAACATGTGGCAACCACAGACGCAGACCTTTTGTGGGACTCGAAACAATCGCTGCTGCTGGCCGCGACCGGTGTTCCACGCGAGGGGCTGCTCGGCATACTGAGGCGAGCCGACAAGTCCTTCAAAGCAGACTACGGTTTGAACCCAACGAACGACGACGGCTATATCGTCGACTTGCATTGCGCGGAGACTGGCAATTTTCAAACCATGAAGGTCGATGCCGACGTGGAGGCCACTGGCATGCCCGGCGTACAGTGGTTGCTCTCATCTCCGCCGCTTGAGGCGATCATAATCGCGGAAGACGGCTACCCTGTGCGCATCGTAGTGCCCGATCCGCGTACATTTGCTCTCCATAAACTCTGGGTTTCACGTCGGCCGGATCGACAAACACTTAAGCGTCCGCGCGATGCCACTCATGCTGCGGTAGTTTCCGAATTGGCGAGGCGGTATCTTCAGCAATCCCTTGTGGTGAAGGATATGCCTTGGCTACCGAAGGATCTGAAGGGCCTGGCGAAGGATTTGAAGCCGTCTAAGGTGAGGTGATGCACAGGCGCAAAGAACCTGTGGAAGTCGGCCCGTAACGGAACGAGCTACTCGGCCTTGACGACGAAGCAGTCGATCTGCAGCTTTTTCAACTGCCCGCAAGCGGATGCGGCCGCGGTGGCATCGAAACCCTTGAAACGGGCGCGATAGATCTGGTTTGCACCCTTCTGCGTCGGCACGGCGACGGCGGAATAGCTGTCGAGCACACCGCCCGCGCGCTGGCGCGCCGACGCCATGTTGCGCTCGGCCTCGGCGGAATCGCTGAAGGCGCCGATCTGGATCTCGAAGGCTCCGTGGGCCTCGTGCGAAGCCTGCCGCGGCTTGGGCTCGCCCCGGGGCTGGGGGCGGGGCCCAGGGTTGGATTCAGCGCGCGGCTCGACAGTGGCGCCAGTGGTTATCGGCTGTGCCGTCGGAGGGTCTGCCGGGCCGCCGAGTGCCTCAGCCTGCGCCTGCAGCGTCGAGGGCGGTTGCCCGAGCGGTGGCGCGGAGGTTTCCTTGCGCAGGATGTCGTCGGACGGGACGAAGCGTGGGAGCGCGTCGTCATGCGATGAGGTGGCTTGAGGTCCCGGTGCTGCAGCGGCGCTGGCCACTGCGAAGGCAGGGCGAGGGGGAGCAGCCTCGTCGGCCGTTGCCGGCTGTCGCTTGAGGTCGGGCCCCATCAGTACGCGGCGCACGCGCGCCATCGCGATGGGGTGGGCGATGCGCGGGGTGGCCTCGGCCACCGCGCTGGGCGGCTGGGAGGGCTGACCGGCCGGCGGCGCAGCTTGAGGCGGCCTTGCCGCGACGGTCGCGACCGGAGACGGGTCCGGCGGACGCGCGGGCATCGGCTGCGGCGCACGCGCCACGAGCGACGGCTTGCGCGTCACCTTCGTCGAGGCCTTGGCGAGCGCCTTGTTGAGCACCTGCTCCATCATATTGTCGCGCACGCGTGCCGTGCGGCCGCCGAAGATGGCGGCGACGACGCGCTTGCCGTCGCGGTTAACGGAGGCGACGAGATTGAAACCCGAAAGTTGCGTGTAGCCCGTCTTGATGCCGTCGGTGCCGCGGTAGCGGGCGAGCAGACCGTTGTGGTTGTGGTAGCTGTCGCCGCCGTAGTTGAACACGCGCGTGGAGAACAGCTCGTAGTGGCGTGGGAAATCGTCGCGCAGATGCAGCGCGAGCGTCAGCATGTCCCGTGCCGTCGTAGTCTGCTCCGGGTCGGGCAGGCCGGAAGCGTTCTTGAAGGTGGTGCTCGTCATGCCGATGTCGTGCGCCTTGCGCGTCATCAGGCGCGCGAAGTTCTGCTCCGTGCCAGCGATGTGTTGGGCGAGCGAGATGGCGACGTCGTTGGCGGATTTGGTCACCAGCGCCTTCATGGCATCGAGCACGGTGATCTCGGTGCCGGGTTTGACCTCGAGCTTGGAGGGTGCGGCGTCGGCGCCCTCTTGCGTCATCTTGATGGTCGACGTCTCGCTCAGGCGCCCGAGCTCGATCAGCTCGAACGTCATGTAGAGCGTCATCATCTTGGTGAGCGAGGCCGGATAGCGCGGCTCGTCGCCCGCCTGATTGTGCAGCACGGAACCCGTATTGGCGTCGATCGCCATGGCGGCGTAGCGCGGAGCAGCCGTTGCCGGGAGGGCTTGAGCGACCAACGCAGCGACAAGGCAGAGCAGCGCGGCTGCCGCCTTAGAGCTTCGTAAAGGATGTCGGAACATAAGCGCTGCGAGCATTCCGCGACTGAACCTACGTCCCTCGGCGAAGCTCAAAAACGCTTACGCCTCAATAGATTGCACCGATGCCCTGGCAAAGCGCTGCTGTTGCGGAGGGAAGCTGCAACGGAGCATCGTTTTTGGGCTTCATTGGGGCGCTTCTTCCGCGCCTTTCCGAGAGTCTAGCGGGCCTTGAACTTCGGTCGCGTTAATGCCAGCGCGTGCTCTCTGGGAGCATGGTGCATCGCAAAAAGGCCTTGAAAAATTGTGCATTGCCTATAAAAAGGATGTACGGAGACGTCCCAAATCGGGGCCGGGGTACTGCCTACCGGGGAATGGGTTGAGCGAGTTCGTCTAAGGACACGGATGGCACCATGATCAAGAACTTTGAGGACATGCAGAAGCTGGGACAGTCCAACGTCGACAGCGCCATGCGCATGTTCGGCGAGTGGAACAAGAATTGGCAGGCGATCGCGGCGGAGATGAGCGACTACACCAAGCGCTCGTTCGAGGAGAGCACGACGACACTCGAAAAGCTGATGTCGTCGAAGTCGGTCGAGCAGGCCGTCGAGATCCAAACGAGCTATGCCAAGCGCGCCTACGACGACTACATGCAGCAGATGAGCAAGATCGGCGGCATGTACGCCAATTTGGCCAAAGAGGCCTACAAGCCGGTCGAGCGCATCCTGCAGAATGGCGGCTGAGAGGGCACTAGCCCTATCGCCACTGCGCACGAAAGCGAGGCCCGGCCGAAGCCGGGCCTTTTTTGTGTCGACTTGAAACCCCATCATATCATTCTCCAGGGCGTACTCCTCCCTTTCCAGCCATGCGGCAGGGCAGTTAACGCCGCTTAAGCCCGCAATTGCGACCAGGGGCGCCGTTGCGTATCAATATGAGGCCGAAGCATGCTGGCTCGGAGAGCCGGTGACTTGCAGCGGACCCTTGGGCGGATTTTGAGATCGATGGCGAAGTCGAAGATGGGCACTCGCGGCGCGGCGCGATGGCTGGCGGCGAAGAACGACCCTCCGGGGCCCGATCGCGGGGACGAGGGCCGCACGGGCATTGCGACCAAGACGCGCCCGAAGACCAAGAAGCCTAGCCTCTACAAGGTGCTGTTGTTGAACGACGACTACACGCCGATGGAATTCGTTGTTCACGTGCTCGAAAAATACTTTGCCAAGGGGCGCGAGGAGGCGACGCGTATTATGCTCCACGTGCACCACAAGGGAGTCGGCATCTGCGGAGTGTACCCATATGAGGTTGCGGAGACCAAAGTAACGCAGGTTATGGATTTTTCACGTCAGAATGGCCATCCTTTACAGTGCACCATGGAGAAAGAGTAGGTTACCCTTGCCATCCTTCTCGAAGAGCCTGGAGAGCGCGCTGCATCGGGCGCTCGAAGCCGCCAACGAACGCAGCCACGAATACGCGACCCTTGAGCATCTTCTGCTCGCTCTTCTCGACGACCGCGACGCGGCCGCCGTCATGCGCGCGTGTACCGTAGACATCGACACGCTGCGCACCCGCATCACGACCTATCTCGACAACGATCTGGGCGCGCTTGTCTCCAAGGACGCGACCGAGGCGCAGCCGACGACCGGCTTCCAGCGCGTGATCCACCGCGCGGTCGTGCACGTGCAGTCCTCCGGCCGCGAGGAGGTCACGGGTGCCAACGTGCTCGTCGCGATCTTCGCCGAGCGCGAGAGCCACGCCGCCTACTTCCTGCAGGAGCAGGAGATGACCCGCTTCGACGCGGTCCAGTACATCAGCCACGGCATCGCCAAGCGCCCCGGCATGACGGAGCCCCGCCATGTGCGCGGCGTCGACGAGGACCAGGCGACCGAGGGCGAGGAGAGGAAGCCCGGCCAGGACGCGCTCAACACCTATTGCGTCAACCTCAACAAGAAGGCGCGCGACGGCAAGATCGACCCGCTGATCGGCCGCGAGAAAGAGGTGCTGCGCACCATCCAGGTGCTCTGCCGGCGCCAGAAGAACAATCCGCTGTTCGTCGGTGACCCCGGCGTCGGCAAGACGGCGATCGCGGAAGGCCTCGCCCGCAAGATCATCAGGGGCGAAGTCCCCGAGGTGCTGCAGGACGCCACCATCTTCGCGCTCGACATGGGCGCGCTGCTGGCCGGCACGCGCTACCGCGGCGATTTCGAGGAGCGCCTCAAGGCGGTGATGAAGGAGATCGAGAACTATCCGGGCTCGATCCTGTTCATCGACGAGATCCACACCGTGATCGGCGCCGGAGCGACCTCCGGCGGCGCCATGGATGCGTCCAACCTTCTGAAGCCCGCGCTGCAGTCGGGCACCGTGCGCTGCATCGGCTCGACGACCTACAAGGAGTACCGGCAGCACTTCGAGAAGGACCGCGCGCTCGTGCGGCGCTTCCAGAAGATCGACGTGAAGGAGCCCTCGGTCGAGGACACCATCGAGATCCTCAAGGGCCTGAAGCCCTATTTCGAGAGCTTCCACAAGCTGAAGTACACCTCCGACGCCATCAAGACGGCGGTCGAGCTCTCGGCCAAGTACATCCACGACCGCAAGCTGCCCGACAAGGCGATCGACGTGATCGACGAGACCGGCGCTTCGCAGATGCTCGTGCCCGAGGCCAAGCGCAAGAAGAAGATCGGCGTCAAGGAGGTGGAGGCAACTGTCGCCACCATGGCGCGCATTCCACCCAAGACCATCACCAAATCGGATGCGGAGGTGCTGGCCAACATCAACAAGGACATGAAGCGCCTGGTGTTCGGCCAGGACAAGGCGATCGATGCTTTGGCGAGCTCCATCAAGCTCTCGCGCGCGGGCCTGCGCGAGCCCGAGAAGCCCATCGGCTGCTACCTGTTCTCAGGCCCGACGGGCGTCGGGAAGACCGAGGTCGCCAAGCAGCTCGCCGCCCTCATGGGCGTGGAGCTGCTGCGCTTCGACATGTCGGAGTACATGGAGAAGCACACCGTCTCCCGACTGATCGGCGCACCTCCGGGCTATGTCGGCTTCGACCAGGGCGGCCTACTCACCGACGGCATCGACCAGCACCCGCACTGCGTGCTCCTGCTCGACGAGATCGAGAAGGCACACCCGGACCTGTTCAACATCCTCCTGCAGGTGATGGACCACGGCAAGCTCACCGACCACAACGGCAAGTCGGTCGACTTCCGCAACGTGATTCTGATCATGACCACGAACGCGGGTGCGTCCGACCTGGCGAGGGCGCCGATGGGCTTCGGCCGCAGCAAGCGTGAGGGCGACGACACGGACGCCATTAATCGCATGTTCACGCCCGAGTTCCGCAACCGGCTCGACGCGACCATCGCCTTCTCCGGACTGCCGCCCGAGATCATCACGAAGGTGGTGGAGAAGTTCGTGTTCCAGCTCGAGGCGCAACTCGCCGACCGCGGCGTCACCATCGAGCTTTCGGAGGAGGCGGCGAAGTGGCTGGCCGAGACCGGCTACGACGAGAAGTTCGGCGCCCGGCCGCTCGCGCGCGTGATTCAGGAGCACATCAAGAAGCCCCTGGCCGACGAGCTGCTGTTCGGCAAGCTCCTGCACGGCGGCACGGTGCGTGTGCTCGTGGCGGGCGAGGGTGACGAGCGCAAGCTCGCGTTCGAATACATCCCCGCCGAGCCCAAGCCCAAGAAGGCCAAAGGCGAGAGCGAGGAGGACGACGGCGACGACGAGGAGGAGGAGGACGAGAGCGCGGCCCTGGTGGAGGCCTCGCCGCGCAAGGCTCTTCCCGGCCCCCGCGACAAGAAGGACCGGCCGAAATCGAGCGGCACCGTCCCCAGCGTCCCGCGGCGGAAGGACGATTAGCACCGCCGCGCTTTGCCGCTGAGGCTCGCGCTTCGCGGGATCTTGCATTACGGTGCATGCAGGCGCGGGCTGGGCAATGGAACTAGAGGTTACCTACGATTTCGAATGGGATCCTGCTAAAGCGCTGTCCAACGCACACAAGCACGACGTGACCTTCGACCAGGCGGCCACTGTATTGCTGGATGCCCTCGCGTTGACGGTGGCGCACACTTATCAGTCCGTCGGCTCGACGAGCGCTCGGGTACGAGCGTGAGCGCCTCTTCTATGAAGAGGAACCTCGACAGTTCGACCGGATGACAGTTATGGCAACCACTCCAACCGCGGACGACGACGACATGCCCGCTGAGATCGATTTCTCAGGTGGTACGCGTGGTAAGTTCTATCGGCCCAATACCAAACTCAATTCCTGATTACCCACGATCCTCAGCCATGATCCGGCCTTGCGAATCGCCG
>JRHI01000496.1_pt1 | contig 42334 bp, 38 predicted proteins | sample 215371 | NCBI WGS metagenome assembly JRHI01 (sample SAMN02929681, study PRJNA255918) | sediment metagenome | biome: cave system; feature: Ice Cave; material: Sediment; isolation source: sediment from deep within a dark volcanic ice cave with no known source of... ... | reverse complement strand
CAGCGGTGGCGCCAAGCGAAGCACCTCGAAGAGCGTGAGCTGGCCGGCAGCAGCGTCGGTAGGCGTCAAAGGGAACGAGGGCGTCGCAGGCCAGATACGTAGTACGCCCGGCGCAATCGGCTACATCGAACTCGCCTATGCAATCGACAACGACATTTCGTACGCGGAGCTCCAAAATCGCGCCGGGGAGTACGTGTTGCCTTCCCTGGAGGCGGTGCGCAAGGCGGCCGCGCAAAAGCCGGATGTCAGTCCAAGTAACTTCTCGATTGTGGACATGCCGGGTAAAGACAGCTATCCGATATGCGGCTATTCGTGGGTTATGCTGTGGAAGAACCAAGCCAACGCCGAACGCGGCAAGGAACTCGTTGACCTGTTCCGCTGGTTGGTCACAGACGGTCAGTCGCTGGCCGTATCCGTTAAGTACGTTAGCCTGCCCGCAAACATTCAAACGGAGGCGGAGCACGCGCTCGCAAGCATCAAGTCATAAGCTCGGGGCCCGTGGGGTCCATCTCTCCGGAAGGCGGTGCGCCCACAGGTAACAAACCTGCGCATCGCCTTCTTTATCCAGAAGCGTAACGAAGTCTCACGTCGGAGGACAGCATCGAACTCGCTTCGCTTGGCGCCACCGCTGCGATCGATCGCACCCGGCCACGCGCTTCGGGTGTGCTCGATCGCGCGATCTTAGGAATCTTCGGATTGGCGGCGTGGATTGTCTTACTCGTCGTCGTTGCGCTCTTCGCTGCCTTGGCCGTTGCAGCTTGGCCCGCCGTAAAAATAGTCGGCTGGCAAGCCATCCACAGCGTCGCCTGGGATCCCAACAGCGGAAAATTCGGCGTACTCTCTTTTATCTACGGCACCGTCGTCACCTCAGCCGTTGCACTCGTCCTCGCAGCGCCGATCGGGTTAGGAGCCGCGTTGTTGCTGGCGGAGATCGCACCGCGCCGCTTGGCAGCCCCGGTGGCAATGCTGATAGAGCTGCTGGCCGCTGTGCCGAGCGTCGTGTTTGGTATTTGGGGTTTGTTCGTCTTGGCGCCCATCATGCGCACCGTCATCGAACCGGCGCTGGCTCACAGTCTCGGTTTCCTACCGCTTTTTCAGGGCTACTTTTATGGCGTCGGGTTTCTCACAGCAGGCGTTTTGCTCGCGATCATGATTCTTCCGACCGTCACTGCGATCTCACGCGATATATTCGAGGCTGTTCCGCGGGAACAGCGCGAAGCGATGCTCGCATTAGGCGCCACGAAATGGGAAATGCTGACGCGTGCGGTCATCCCCTATGCGCGATCGGGAATCATCGGTGCGCTCGTGCTTGCTTTAGGGCGCGCGCTTGGAGAGGCAATGGCCGTCGTGATGGTGATCGGGAACAAGCCGGCGATTACTCTATCGCTCTTTTCTCCCGGTTACACGATGGCGGCCGTGCTGGCAAATGAGTTCACCGAGGCGACGGGCCAGCAGTATGTTGCTGTGCTCATCGGCATCGGCAGCTTGCTGTTTGTCTTGAGCATTGGGGTGAATATCATCGCCCGCGTGTTGGTGTGGAGCGTGGGCGCGAAGGGAAAGAGGGCCCGCGCGTGAGCTCGCTGCGCGCTCGCGAGGTTTGGAGCTCCTTCATGATGTTCGTAGCCTGGCTGTGCGCAGGGGTTGCTGCCTGCTTGTTAGCTATCATCGTGATTTATGTGTTCCAACGCGGGTCGGGCGCGATCAATCTTAAATTCTTCACGAGCCTTCCGACACCAGTCGGCATCCCCGGCGGCGGTGTCGCCAACGCGATTTTGGGTTCGATGGAAATTATTGCGATGGCATGCGTTGCTGCCATTCCAATCGGCATCTTGGCGGGCGTCTATCTCGCGCTGCTGGGCCGCGGCCGTTTGGCTGGGCTGGTGCGCTTCTTCAGCGATGTTCTCACGGGCGTGCCATCGATTGCTATCGGCGTCTTCGCCTATACGATCGTCGTCGTACCCCAGCACCACTTCTCAGCCCTGTCGGCGAGCGTTGCTTTGGCGATAATCATGCTCCCGATCGTTGTCCGGACGACCGAGGAAGCGGTTCGGCTGGTTCCCACCGCGATTCGTGAAGGCGCCCTCGCGCTCGGCATTCCCACCTGGAAGGCGATACTGCGCGTGACGGTCCCAGTGGCGCGGCCAGGTATCGTCACGGGAGCCTTGCTTTCGATCGCACGGGTGTCCGGCGAGTCCGCACCGTTGCTGTTTACCGCCTTTGGCAGTCAGCTCTGGTCCTCGAGCCCGAACGCGGCCACCTCTGCGCTGCCGCTCATCGTCTTCCAATACGCGAATTCACCGTACCGCGACTGGCAACAGCTTGCCTGGGGCGGCGCGCTCGTCCTGATCGTGCTCGTGTTTGCGATCAACATCACGGCGCGCCTTCTCTTCCCAGCGCGCATGAGCTTCCGATGAGCGACGGTCCAGAAAAGACTTTGCAGACCGCCCACCTCAGCGCGTTTTACGGTTCGTTGTGCGCCATCAAAGACGTTTCCATGAGCTTTGAGGCCGGCGCCATAACCGCGCTCATCGGGCCATCCGGCTGCGGGAAGTCGACGTTACTACGTTGCCTCAACCGCATGCACGAGATCATTCCGGGCACGCGCGTGCAAGGCGAGGTGCTCTTGGACGGCAAGAACCTCTACGATCCCGGAGTTGACCCGACGGCAACGCGCCAGCGCATCGGCATGGTGTTTCAGCGGCCTAACCCGTTCCCCACCATGTCCATCATCGACAACGTGCTCGCCGGAGTCAAGCTGACCAACATGACCCGCGACCGGGCCGCGCTGCGAGCAATCGCTGAAGAAAGTTTGCGAAAAGCAGCGTTGTGGGACGAAGTAAAAGACAAGTTGCAACAGTCCGGTACCTCGCTGTCGGGCGGCCAGCAGCAGCGGCTGTGCATTGCGCGCGCGCTCGCCGTCGAACCGGAAGTTCTGCTCATGGACGAGCCGGCCTCAGCGCTCGACCCGATCTCGACAACGAAAATCGAAGACCTCATGCGCCAGCTCAAGGGTGACTACACCTTTATCATCGTGACGCACAACATGCAGCAAGCGGCGCGGGTATCCGACTACACTGGCTTCATGCTTGCAGAGGAATCGGAACCGGGCAAACTGATCGAATTCGATGTATCATCAAAGATTTTTACTACGCCAAGAGACAAGCGCACCGAGGACTATATCACCGGGCGCTTTGGATAGGGCTGCCACCGCCTCCGTGGTGCAGAAAGGGCAGTGTGAATTCATGCTAACTCGGGCGCGCTTGATCGTGTTCATCCTCTGTGTTTTGCTTGTGGGTTGTTCCAAGCAGACTCTGCAAACCAGTGAGACCGCGGGAGAGTCTAACGCGGGTGCCAAGCTGACGCTCGTCGGAGCGGGATCCTCATTCGACTTCCCATTTTTTTCTCGTGCGTTCTACGAGTATTCCAAAATGCACCCTGAAGTCGCTGTCAATTATCAATCCATCGGCTCGGGTGGAGGCATCCGTCAGTTCAGCGCTGGTACGGTGGACTTCGGCGCTACCGACGTCCCCATGAGCGCAAAAGAACTCGCCGCCGTTCCCAAAAACCGCACGGTGATACAAGCGCCGGTGACGTTGGGAGGTGTCGCCATAGCGTACAACGTCGCCGGCGCTCCTGCCCATCTCAAGCTGACGCCGGGCCTATTGGCCGACATCTACCTAGGAAAAGTGCTTAATTGGAGCGATCCGCAAATCGCCCGCGTGAACCCTGGGGCTAACCTGAAGAGCCTGCAGATCGCCGTTATCCATCGCGCCGACGGCAGCGGTACGACGTACATCTTTACCGATTACTTCAGCCAGGTGAGTCCCGAATGGAAGGCGCGCGTCGGCACGGGCAAGACGGTCAGCTGGGTAGCACAAAATGCCCTCGGCGCCAAAGGCACCGAGGGTGTGGCCGGGCAGGTTCGCAATACGCCCGGCGCCATCGGCTACATCGAGCTCGCCTATGCGATGCAAAATAACATGGCCTACGCAATGCTGCAAAACAAAGCCGGCCGGTTCGTTTTGCCGACGGTTGAAACCGTTGCCGCAGCGGCGGCCGCCAAGCCAAACGTGACGCCTAAAGACTTCTCAATCGTCAATCAAAGCGGGCCGGAAACCTACCCGATTGCCGGCTACTCTTGGGTCCTGCTGTATCAGCACTACCCGGACGCAAAGAAACAACAGGCGCTCCACGATCTGTTCGCGTGGCTTCTGACTGACGGCCAGCAATTATCGAAGAGCATCGACTACGTTCCGTTGCCGCCCGCCGCATCAAAAGCGGCGGTCAGCGCGATTGACTCTATACGCAAGTAATCACAAAAAGATTAGCTTGCGATAATAAGTGATAATCGCTTCTTAACGTTGCGGCGTTAAAATGCCAGCGGACGGAATCGCGAAACGTCCCCTGATGGAAGTCCCTCTAGCGGACCCCAAAAAGGCCGCCCTTAAGCCCAAGGGCGGCCTCTCCTTTTGTCACCGCACGTTAAGCTACCATAATGTGTTCTTAATAGGCGCTTAAGTGAGGCGGCTTACCATTCTCGTGGGCGGTTTCGCGATGGGCGCACGTTCCGCAGGACCATGATGAAGGGCTGCGGGGAGCTTTATTTCGGAGCTCGGTTGGTAAGCGAATGTAACGCCGTCCATAGGAAGTGTGATTTGCGAGTTTATTCTATATTGACAGCGCTGCTTTGCGTGGCGCTGTTGCATTTTCCGGTGTCTGCGGCAACACGGTTAGCAGCCTTGCCTGGCTCGGGCCAACCGGTAAGCGCCAATTCAGTAATCCGAGGGGTGGTGACCGACGAATTTCAAAAGCCCGTTCCCGAAGCCGCGGTACAACTGCAGTCGCCCGACGGCGTTCGCAACACGACCAGCGATGCCAAAGGCCAGTTCTATTTTGGCGGACTGGGGGTTGGGTCGTACTTCGTGCAGGTGTCGAAGGCCGGCTACGCCAGCCAGCAATCCAGCACGATCTACATCACCGAGGTCGCGACGATCGATGTGAACGTCAGCCTGCAGAAGAATGCCGCGACAACTCTGGGCCGCATCACGGTCTCAGCATCCAGAGGCGTACAAACGTCGCCCGTTATCTACAGCGTCATTCCCAAAATTGAGTTAGACCGCGCGGCAAATTTTCGCTTGTACGACCGAATTGCCCAGATGCCGCAAATAAATTCGGGCCAGACCAATGTCGCCGCCCCCGGCGATAATGCCGCTGTAAACTTGCGCGGGATCGGTCAATTGGAAACGGTGACGCTCATTGACGGGCATCCCGCAGTGATCGCCAACTCCGTGTGCGGCTGTTTCGAATTCAATGTCGCACCGACAATGGCCCTCAAGGCAGTCGACATCACCTACGGATCGGGTGCGGTCGGTCTCTACGGCGTGAACTCGATAGCGGGTGTGGTCGACATGCAGACAGCTGACCCAACGACGCGCCGGGAGTCTACTCTCACCCTTGGTGCGGGCAGCTACTCTGATTCCGTCTGGAACATCAGGGTCACGGGAACGAACGATAAACTCGGCTATGCATTTAATGTCGGCCGGCACAACACCGACGGGCCCTTGCACTCAAGGATCTATAATCCCAGCGTCAACCCGGATCCGTCGGACCCTTCGTTGCGGTCTGCCGCCACTTATCCCGTCGACATGGGCTTTTTTGCCAACACAGATTTGGCAAAGCTACGGTATTCTTTCACATCGAGCACCGTGCTGACATTGTCGGCACTCAGCAACACGACATGGGACGACAAGAGCGGCAACGGAGATAATGACTTCAATCCGTATGACACCGCTCTGGCAAACGCACAGGTTTCAGCGCAAAGCCCTAGCGGCTCGTGCTCGTTAGGTCAGCTCCAGTTTGGAGTGGCAAACCCGCAATGCTTCACGCCGCAGCAGGTCGCGGGATTCTTAGCCGGTCCACAGGGCGGAGGTCCGGCGGATCAATCGTTCCGGCTGGGAGATTATCACGGCAATTTCAAGACCAACCTCGGCAAGAGCGTCTTGTCTCTCGACTTTTATCACGGATTTTATATCCGCAATTACAACCGGTTCTTCCAGCTGCCGGATGTCACGTACGTAAGCAACGACCCCGTTCTCGGCACGGGTTGGGTACCGTTGAAGCCGCCGAACGCTTTTTGGTTTACTGAAGGTGGACAACAAACCGGCTTCCAGGTAAGCGACGACTTCAGAGCCGGCAACCATGACATCGGATTCGGCTATTACATCCAACACTTCCAAGCCGCGCGCACGCGCAGTACTTGTGACAATGTCACCGGCATTTGCGCCGCAGCCCCGGCGGGCAGTCCATATGTCAACGATGGCAACTTCTTCCTTCGTGATATCATCAGCATGGGAAAAGTAACGGGTTACGTCAACGCTTGGTTGAAACGTTCGTCGCTGACGAACACGACCCACTTAGACCCTCGCTTCACCTTCGTGTGGCATCCGAACACCTACAACGCGCTGCGTTTGACCGCGGGCGGTGGTATCACCCAGCCCAACCCCACCGATCGTTTTGCTTCGTTCGTGGGATCCGGTGCGCTAAACCCCAACTGCGGCGGTAGCACGTACATCGGAAAGGGCCCGGGCTTCAATCAGCTGCCGGAGACAAGTTCGGATCTGGAAGTCTCTTATGGTCATCAGAGCGAGTCTGGTTCAAGTATCCAGCTCACCGCATATCGCACCAACCTCTACAACCAATTGTTCGGCACCAACGTCAACGTCGGATCGCTGGGCCCGGCTTACGTGCCGGTGGACTTCTTCAACGCCTACGACCAACGAGTTTTCCTGGTCTGCGGCCATCACATAACGCCGAACGACCTCACGGTCGGAATCACCGAGAACCTCGGGCGTTCGCAGTACAAGGGCATCGAACTTCAAGGCAGCCAAAGACTGTCGCACGAGTTACGGGCAGACTACTCCTACGGGATTCAGTCGGCGCAGCCGCTCTCACTTGACCTGAACTTGCTGAAGAGCTCGCCGAACCTGATTCTGAATACGCAGCTGCAATGGATTCCTATCCACAAAGCACAGCTTGGCCTCAATTATCAACGGGCCGGTTGGGAGGCTTACATGGAAGGCTTCAGCGTGGATGCGAACAACCCGTTGCTGCTCCCGCACTATTACTACGCCAACGGCGCCTTGTCAAAGTCAGTGGGCGGCACGAAGTTTACGTTGAGCGTCAACAACATGTTCAACTCGTGGGCAGACAACTACGGGTACTTCGGGCACGGCTTTCTGCCCACCAATCAGTACAATCAGCAAGCGCCCAACGTACTCCTGAACGGCTACGAACAATTCCATCTTCCCTATCGGCGTTATTTCTTCACGGTTGAAACGCATATAGCGGGCTAACTTCAAAAACTCGAGACTGGAAGCCGCCTGCGCACAAGCGCTGGCGGCTTTTCACAGGGGCAGCCCTGCGACAACGCAAACACGAAAGACATGTCCCAATATTGGGAGCGTCTTTTCGTTGCCGTAGCGCGACTTTGCGGTTGGGCAGTCGCGGTCGTGCCGATCATCGCACTCCTCATTTTCATTGCGGCTTTCATCTACGCCCGGCGGTCAACAGCGGCTTTTGAATTTGTTCCGGGGGTGATCTCGCAGACAGCGGTCACCATATTCCTCGCCGCCATAGCCACGGCCGCAGGCGCGACGATCGGCATCGGCGGCGCGATTTTTTCGCACGAGCGCACGCGGGGCAAATTCGGACGCATCATACGTCTGCACGCGAAGTTCTTAGCCGTGGTCCCCGCGGTGGTCATCGGCTGGTTTGGCGTTACGATTCTGTTGCCCGAGTCGCACGCAGCGCAGCCGGGTTGGGTGCTTGCCGCCGTCGCCGCCGCGATCGCGATCACCGTCTTGCCCGATGCTTACATTCTTACCGTACGGGCGGTTCGCGCGCTTCCTGGCGAACTGCTTGAGGCCGCTGCCGCGCTGGGCGCGAACGCTACGCAGGCCACATCACAAGTCATCTTGCCGGGTTCGATCTCGCGGCTCATTGGGATTTATGCAGCGATTTTCTCGCGTGCGTTGCCCGAAGCAACCGCGGCGAGCATCATCATCTTCGCGGCCGCCGGCGCAGGCTATCCTCTTTCGCACTTTTCCTTGAGCGCGGTTTTGCTTGCCCAGAGCACGTCATTACGCGTCATAGACCCGAGCATGCCGCTGATCGCAGTCCTGCTCTTAGGCCTCAGTGTGACTGCGCGAGTCGTCGCCGCGCGACGCATTGGAGAGCTTGAATGGATTTGAGCGCTCCCGCGCCTCCTCGCCGGAATACAGCGGCTTGGGAACTGCTGAGTCGCACGCTTATTCCCGTAAGCGCGCTGCTGACAGTGGTCATCGCGCTCGGCTTGGCCGCAATTTTGACGGCGCGGGGCTGGCAAGACCTATGGTTCGTGATCGTCAGCCCTAGTCCGCAGGGCGTCGGCGGCGCCATTCTCTCGAGTCTGCTCCTGCTCACGATCGCTCTGCCAATCGTCACAATCGTGGCGTTCTGCGCTGCCGCGAGCCTGTGGGATGCTCGCATCGGCGGCAGCGCGCCAAAAATATTGCGTGGTTGGCTGCCCTGGGTGACGGGACTGCCACCGGTCATCGCCGGCGCAGCCGTTTTCTTCCTCCTCGTCATGTTGGGTTTGCGCCTGTCGCTCTTCACAGCAGCCGTGGGACTCATCGTGCTGAACACACCGATCGTCTGCGCGCGCATGCTCCGTATCTTGCTCACGCTGCCGCGCACGCTCCACGAGGCGGCCTCGGCTTCGGGAGCGGGGCCGGTGTTCGTATTGTTCCGGGTCTCGTTGCCGCGTGCCGCGCGCGAGCTGTTCGCGAACGTGTCGCAATCGGCGGCCGAAATGACCTCTCAGGCAGCAGTGATCATCTTGGCCGGGGGCGTGTGGGGAAAGATGGACCCTCTGGCCGTGCAGGTTTGGCACTTCGCTCCAGACCGGAGCTTGGCACGCGTTGAGGCAGCGCAGTGCATCGTTCTGCTTCTTTTGGTTCTGCTATTCGCTCTGATTGCGGAAGGCTTGGGCGCAGGCGCCAAGCAGCGGGCAATGGACGCGTGAGCCAAAAGCGAATGCAAAGTCTATGAGCATGGATCGTGGACCCGCGGTCGAGACCAAGCTCGAAGCCATAGGATTGCACGTATGGTACGGCGAGACCCATGCTCTTCGCGGCATAGGCGTCGCGGTGCCCGCGGGAAAGACGCTGGCGATCATAGGGGCGTCCGGGAGCGGCAAAACGGCACTCTTGCGTGCATTTAACCGGCTGCACGATCTGACGCTCTCTACCCGCGTTGAAGGCAGCGTGAAACTCGACGGTGCCGAAATTCTCGGTCAACATGTTGACGCCGCAGCGCTGCGCCGCCGCGTTGCGATGATTTTCTCACGGCCGACCGCACTGCCCACGTCAATTTTCGACAACGTGGTTTTTGGTCTGCGCGCGAAAGGGATGCGCGATCCCGCGCTGCTTGGGGAACGGTGCGAGCGCGCGCTGCGCCGTGCGGTGTTGTGGGAACACGTCGGGAGCACGCTGCAGGCGCCAGCCACGACGTTGACAAGCGCCTTGCTACAACGACTGTGTCTGGCCAGAGCGCTGGCGTTGGATCCCGAAGTGCTGCTCTTCGACGATCCAACCGGCAACCTCGACCCGGTCGCCGGGGCGGCGCTTGAAGAAGTGATCATGCCCTTGCGACGCGACCATACGGTGTTGCTCGCAACCAACAATCTGGAGCAAGCCGCGCGGCTTTCCGACGCAACCTGCTATCTCGCCAACGGTGAAGTCGTCGAAACCGGAGAAACACCGCTTATTTTCAGCCGCCCCACTAACATCCGTACTGAGGATTTCCTAGCCGGGCGTCCATCACGATGATCAGGAGATCGATATGAAGCTTGACGTAGGATCGCCCAAACGCGGACCTCTTCGCCATGACGGCATGCATTATTACGATAGCGTGTTGGACGTCATCGGCTGGACGCCGCTCATCCGCATAACCCGCGTCATGGATGCAGCCCCCTGCACCATTCTCGCGAAGGTTGAGTGTCTCAACCCAGGCGGATCGGTTAAGGACCGGCCGGTCTTAGAGATGATCAGCGACGCCGAACGGCGCCATCAATTGCGTCCGGGCGGAACGATCGTGGAAGCGACGTCGGGTAACACCGGGACCGGTCTCGCAATGGTGGCGGCGATAAAAGGCTACCGCTGCATTTTGGTCATGCCGGATAAGGTGAGCGAAGAAAAAGTTCGCCTCCTGCGCGCCTACGGAGCCGAAGTCGTCATCACGCCGACGAAGGCGCCGGCGAGCAGCCCGGAATCCTACTACGGGGTCGCCTCGCGCCTGGCGAGCGAAATCCCCGGAGCGTTCCAGCCGAATCAGTTCGCCAATCCGTTGAATCCTGCGGCTCACGAAAAGACGACCGGCCCGGAGATCTGGGAACAAACCGCCGGCAGAATCACGCATTTCGTCAGCGGTATCGGAACCGGCGGCACGATCTCAGGCGTTGCGCATTTTCTCAAGAGACAAAATCCCACGATAACGGTCGTCGGCGCGGATCCCGAGGGTTCGATCTATTCCGGTGATACGGCGAAATCGTATAAAGTCGAAGGCATCGGTGAAGATTTCTTGCCGGCGACCCTCGACCTCAAAGCGATCGATCGCATCGAGCGCGTGTCAGACAAAGAATCGTTCTTGATGGCGCGCCGCGTGTGCCGCCAAGAGGGCCTGCTTGTGGGAGGTTCTTCCGGCACAGCGCTCGTCGCGGCTCGCCGCGTTGCGCAGGAGCTGCCGGCTGAGGCGATCGTAGTCGTGCTGCTGCCTGACAACGGCCGGGGCTACTTGTCGAAGATCTTCAATGACGAATGGATGCGCACCAACGGATTTCTTGGCGAGGAAGGCCTGTCGGCGCGAATCGGCGACGTGCTGCGCTCAAAAGGAACGTCGCCGCAGCTCATCACGGTTTCACCCACCGACACGGTGCGACGCGGCGTGGAGCTGATGCGCGAATTTCAGATCTCACAAATCCCGGTCATGGCAAGCGGCGAAATGGTCGGCAGCATCAACGAAGTCGCGGTCATGCAACTGATCTTCGATCGCGCCGACATCGTGCACGCCGAAGTCAAGGACGTCATGGGACAGCCGTTTCCGCTGCTCGACGAGCGCGAGGAGCTGGACAAAGCGTACAAGCAGCTCTCCTTGGGCCATGCCGCTATTGTCGCGGGCCACGAAGGCAAACCGGTCGGAGTCCTGACAAAAATGGATATCATCAACTACCTCTCAGCCGGATAAGGACACCATGGAATTCGCGACCAAGGCCATTCACATCGGCCAAGAGCCCGACCCGACGACGGGTGCGACGATCGTACCCATCTATCAGACCTCGACGTACACGCAGGCCGCTCCGGGCGAACACCTCGGCTTTGACTATTCGCGCAGCGCGAACCCCACGCGGCTCGCGCTCGAGCGCTGCCTGGCTTCACTGGAAAATGCCGAGCATGGCGTCTGCTTCGCAAGCGGTATGGCCGCGACATCGGCAGTGCTCAACATATGCTCGTCCGGAGACCATGTGGTCGTCACCGACGATCTCTACGGTGGTACGTATCGCCTGTTCGATAAGGTGCTGGCACGTTACGGGCTGTCGTTCAGCTATGTCGATACCGTCGACCCAAGCAATATTGACTCAGCCTTACGAGCATCCACGCGGATGGTCTGGCTGGAATCGCCGACGAATCCGCTTATGAAAGTCGCCGATATACAAGCGGCCGCAGAAATCTGCCGGCGGCACGGCGTGTTGCTGGCGGTCGACAATACCTTCGCCACGCCGTTCTTGCAAAACCCATTGGACTTGGGTGCCGATATTGTCGTTCATTCAACGACCAAGTACATCGGCGGGCATTCGGACGCCATCGGCGGTTTTGTCGCGACGAACAAAGACGCGCTCCACGAAATTGTGAAGTTCCACCAAAACGCCGTCGGCGGCGTACCGGGCCCATTCGACTGTTTCTTGATCTTGCGGGGAGCCAAGACGCTCGCGCTGCGGATGAAGGAACACGACCGCAATGCGCGCGCCATCGCTGCATTCCTAGACGGTCGAACCGATATCCAGCATGTCTACTATCCTGGTTTGCCGTCTCATCCGCAACACGATCTAGCCAAACGGCAGATGCGCGGTTTCGGAGGCATGCTTTCGTTTACGCCTGCCGGTGGAGTTGGCCGGGCGCGCGCCATAGCGCAATCCACTACGATCTTTTCGCTCGCGGAGAGTTTGGGAGGCGTCGAATCTTTGATCAGCCACCCGGTTTCCATGACGCACGGATCGATCCCAAAGGAAATGCGCGAAGCGCGCGGTGTCCACGATTCGCTTTTGCGACTCTCGGTGGGCATCGAGGCGCAAGCCGATCTTATCGCCGACTTGGAACAAGCACTCTCAGCGAGCCCGGTGGGCGTGGCTTAAACTTGGTGAGAATCTAGCCGGCTACCGAAACGCCGAGCCGCTTGCTGATCTCCGATGCTTCTTTCATGACCGCAGCCGCGATCGACTCAAGACGTGCGTCATCGACGTGACGTGAAAAACCGGCGACCCACACGACGGCAAGCAAGCGCGCCTGCGGGCCGGTCACCGGCGCCGCGGCCGCACGGACTCCATCGACGTATTCGTCGCAATCTATCGCGACGCCGCGACTCGCCGCGTCTTGCGCAGTGCGCTCGTATTCGTCGCCTTTCACGATGCTATGGGCGGTGAACCCAGGCAACACGGTTTCGGCCAGGAATGCTTGCCGGCGCCTCGGCTCCCAAGATGCCAAGACGATCTTACCGACCGCGCCGGCGAGCAGGGGAATCGACGACCCGACCTGCGCCGAAATCGCAAGGGTTGGCGTACCGTGCACGATGTCCACAATCGTCACTTGGCTGTCAGAGGGGACGCCAAGAAAGCTCGTCAGCTCCGTGGCGGCCGCCAACCGTTCGAGCGCGGGTCTAGCGACTTGACGCAAGTCGGCCTGATTGCCGGTGCGCGACAACAACGCGCTAAGGCGAGGGCCCAACGCGTAACGCTTCGACCCCACCGTTTCCAGGACTCCCAACGCTTCAAGCGTCGTGACCAGCCCGTGGACGGTGCTTTTTCCCATTTGCAGGCGCCGCGCCAGTTCGGAAACACCGAGCGGCCGGTCTGAAGCGCTGACGGTTTCCAAAAGTTTGAACGCCTTGAACACGGCGGGGACTCGAGCGGCGCGAGTTTTGCCGTCCGCAGAATCAACGACGGCGCCGTCGGGGTCAGCTTGGACGATACCGTTCGGTGGCGAGAACATTCGCCCGCAATTTGCGCTTGACTGCCCAGGGGCCTTTCGGACGGTGCACACATTTCGCCGCACGGCGCTGCCCAAGGTCGGAATCCGGAACGCGCATAAGAGGTGGGCCGGGTTTTTACACGATCACCGGAGGTTTTACGATTGCAGTTTGACGCAGAGGCTCAACGCGCGCTTGACACAGCGGCGTCACTAGGGGCCCAGTACGCAGACGCCCGCTTCGGAGAATCGCGGGATGAACACATAGAGGTTCGCAACGGCCTAGTCAGCGCGATCGGCGACAGTGACAGCGCTGGGTTTTCTGTGCGGGCGCTCGTAGACGGGGCGTGGGGTTTCGCTTCGAGCGCTACCATCACTAATGAAGAAATCGATCGCGTTGCGAAGTTGGCGGTCAACATCGCACGCGCCAGCGCCAAAGTCAAGGGGCAGGGTATATCGCTGCTTTCGGTCGGCAGTTTCACAGACACGTATAAGACCCCATTCGAAATCGATCCGGCTAGCGTTACTCTCAACGACCGGGTGAGCCACCTGCTGGCGGCCGAGCGGGAAGTAAGCGCGGTCAAAGGGATAACCGTGGGGCGCGCCTGGATGGATATCTGGCGCACGAAAAAATCATTTGCCAGCACCGACGGCAGCCGCATCGAACAAGAACTCTTGCAATGCGGCAGCGCCCTGCACGCTCTCGCAGTCGGCGAAAGCGATGTGCAAGATCGCATGTTTCCTGGTACGGGCGGCTTGTATCAAACGGGCGGTTACGAAATCATAAAGAAAGCAAATCTGCTTGAAAATGCCCGTCGCATCGGTGAAGAGGCGGTGGCGCTGTTGACCGCCGAGCAGTGCCCCTCGGGAACGATGGACCTGATCCTCTCCGGCGATCAAGTGTCCTTGCAAATCCACGAATCGATCGGCCATGCGCTCGAATTGGACCGCGTCCTCGGCTGGGAGGCAAATTTCTCGGGAACCTCGTTCGCCACATTGGATAAGCTTGGAACCTTTCGCTACGGCAGCGAGCACGTGAACGTGGTGTGCGACATGACCTGCCCGCTTGCGCTCACCACCTATAAGTATGATGACGAAGGCACGCCCGCCAAATCAGTCCATTTGATACGTGACGGAAAATTGGTCGGTTACATGGCGGGGCGCGACACCGCGCAGGTGGCTGGTGTCGAACCCGGCGGTTGCGTGCGGGCCGAATATTGGGGCCGTTTGCCGATGATCCGCATCGGTAACGTGAACCTCGAACCAGGCTCGGTTCCGTTCGAAAATATTTTTGACGACGTAAAGCAAGGTATTTACATGGAAAGCAACCGCTCGTGGTCGATCGACGACAAGCGTTTGAATTTCCAGTTCGGCTGCCAAATCGGCTACGAAATAAAAGACGGTAAGAAAGGCAAGATACTGAAAAACCCGACCTACGCCGGCATGACGCCGACTTTTTGGCGTTCCTGCGACGCGATCGGCAACGCAGCATCCTGGGTGCCTTGGGGAACCCCCAATTGCGGGAAAGGGGAACCTTTGCAAACCGCGCGCTCTTGCCAGGGAGCTGCGCCGACACGCTTTCGCAGCGTCGAGGTGGGCGTTGGCTATGAGCACTAACGCGATGCCGGATCGCGGCGAGCTCGAGGCGATCGTCAATCAGGCCCTGCAAAGTTCGAAAGCCGACGAAACGGAAGTGCTGATCTCAGCCGGCGATGAGTCCTTGACTCGTTACACCCACAACTTCATCCACGAAAGCGTTTCCGAGCGTAATTGCCACCTCAACGTCCGTGCGGTGATCGGAAAAAGAACGGGAGCGGCCTCGACCAACAAGCTTGACGCAGCCGGCATCGCCGACGTCGTGCAACGCGCCTTCGATATCGCGCGCTTGTCGACTGAAGACAAAAATTTTCCCGGGTTGCCGGGGCCAAGCGACGGCGTCCTCGATTTGCCGGACGCCTTTGATGCCGACACGGCGACGGCGGCGCCTGAAGTACGCGCGGCGTCGGTGTTCGAGATAACCAAGGTGATGCGCTTGCATAATCTGTATGCGGCCGGTTATGTCGCGACTCGGCACGATTGCGTCGGCGTGGCGAACAGCAAAGGCGTCAAACGATTTTTCGAGTGCAGCGACTCGGCGATAAATATAAAAGCGATCGGATCGAATTCGAGCGGCTACGCCGAGGGTTTCGCGCGCGCGTTCGGCGAGCTCGATGCCGCGGTCTTGGCGGAACGCGCAGCCAAGAAGGCAATCGACAGCAAAGATCCGGTGGCGTTGGATCCCGGTAAGTACACGGTCGTGCTCGAGCCGCCTGCCGTTCGCGAATTTTTGGGTTATCTCTCGCGGATCGGCTTCGGTGCGCAGCCTTTCGAAGAGGGATCCTCATTTATGGCCGGCCACATCGGCCAAAAGATCGTGGGGGACAACGTCACGATCCGCGATGATTTCGCGCATCCGCTGGGCGACGGGATTCCGTTTGATTTCGAGGGCGTGCCACGGCAGAAAGTGGGGCTCATCGAAAACGGCATCGCGCGTAGCGTGGTTTACGATTCGTATTACGCGGCGAAGCTCGGTCACGCGAACACCGGCCACGCACTGCCGGCGCCCAATCCCGACGGGCCGATGCCTCTCAACGTCGTGCTCGATCCCGGTGCGCGCGAGCAAGAGGACATCATCAAGGACATCAAACACGGGGTGCTCGTTTCGCGAACCTGGTACATCCGGCTGGTCGATCAAAAAAGGACGATCATCACCGGCATGACGCGCGATGGAGTTTTTCTTATCGAGCGCGGTCGCGTGACGCGCGGTCTCAGGAACATGCGCTTCAACGAATCGATCATCGATGCGCTCGGCCGCTGCGAGGTGGCAGCGATGCCCGTGCGCTCGGAGAACCTCGTCGTTCCCGCCGTGAGGATAGATGACTTCCATTTCAGCAGCGGCACAGAGTTCTAAACTCTTCGCCGGAATCGGCGCAATTGTCGTGCTGCTGGCGCTGGCGGCTTGCGGCGGGGGCGGAGGCTCGACCCCCACGCAGCAGCACCTGCACGGCAACTCCTACCGGCCCTGCGCGGTCGGCTTGTCAAATGTGTCTGCGGGCAATGCCTTGACGATCATCTCGCGGCCGCTGCCGCCGCCCTCTCCGGCTCCGCCTTCACCGCAGCCGAGCGTCACCATTCCGGCCACGGTGCAAATCAGCACGTCGATTCTCACTAATGGCGCGAACTTCGGATCGCAAAGCGGGCTGACCCAGTTGCATAGCGTGGAGCAGTATAAGACCGCGCTGCAAACGACCGCCGTCCAGACAGATACCTTCGTCGCCTGTCCTGCGAGTAACGCCGGCAACTATAGCGCGGCGGGCTGGACTTCTATTGATAGCAACGGCGTGTCGCTGACGCTGACGTACGGACCCGGCAACGGCCTCGTCGACATCTTGCCTGAGATGAGCGGTGCCGCCTGGACGAACAATGCGGCGCTGACGCTCAGCGAGATCGACGCCGACGGGCAAACGTCCAACCGGGCGGTGAACGCGGACGGATCGTACACCGAAAAGGTTCGCTTCCCGGATGGCACGGCGTCGACCGCGATAGAAAAAAGTGACGGAACCGGTTCGTACTCAATTCCGTTCGGCGGCCCCAACGCCGGTCCGAACGACGTCATCAACATCGGAACGCCTAATCCACTGGCGAGCGGCGGGCCCGCGATTCCGATCGTCATCGTGGTGCCAAGCGCCTCTCCCCAGTCGCTGTCAGTGCCTGACTGGTATCCACCTGGTCCGCTCGTGCTGGCAAGTGAAACCGACCAAAATATGGGAGCGGCAACAATCCCACCATCCTGCAACGTGGCCGCGGCCATTGGGAGCAGCGGCAACAAGATCATTCGCACCAGCACGCGCTTCGACACGATCTTCGGCGAAATAGAACGCGATTCTGCGACGACCTACACGGTGGCCGGCCTCGGCATCGTGTGCAGCGTTATCAGCAACCAGCTCAGCGCGTACTATGATTACACAGCGCAAGGAGTTAATTTTTCAGGCGTCCCCCAGCAGCTTACCAGCTTCACCGAAACGGTCGGCGCGCAAAGCGTCAGCGTTCCACAGGCGGCGACGTCGCAGGCGCAAATCATCGCGTTGAGAGTGAACGTCGCGCAGCAACGTTTCTGGCGCATCGTACGCGCCCGGCATGCATCCCAGCTGCGCGGCCTGCGCACGCTGCGCCTGCGAGGCCGGCAATCGTGAAAGTTTTGGCTGTCGTGCTCGGCGCGCTGCTGGGGATCGGGCTCATGTCTGCCGCACGCGCCGCGCCCAGTCAGCGCACTTCTCCTCCGCCGCAATTCCAATACGACGAGCAAGCGATGCAAGGTGCACGCTACGCAGGCCCGGCGAATGCCGGCATGATGAGCGTCGACGTCATGATGCAAATGCGCAATTCCAGCGGGTTAGTGCGGTTTGCTCAAGCCATCTCCAACCCGCACTCACCGCTGTTCCGCCACTACCTGACTCCCGCACGGATCGGTGAGATTTTCGGCGCTCCGGCCAACGCGCAAAGCGACGTCATTTCGTATTTTGCATCGGAAGGATTGGCGGTTCAGGCTTGGCCGCAGCGCGAGGTGGTACGCGTCGTCGGCCCGCAATTCCGAATGGAGCGAGCATTCGGCACACATTTTGGGATCTATGAAAAAAGCGGAAGAGTTTTTTATGGGCCTACGAAGGCGCCGCAATTGGCGCGGAAGTTGCCCATCGTCTCAGTCAGCAGGCTCGTCAGCTACCACCGGCTGCGCCGCCCGTTACGTGTCGTTTCGGGACCGCAGCGTCTGGTCGGGGGCCAAACAAACGCGCTGCTTGCAGGCTATTCGCCGGAACAGATCGCCGCAGCATTCGATTTCACCGGTGCTTATAACGCGGGATTCACGGGCAGGAGCATCACCATCGGCATCATAGGGACGGGTCCGATTTCAGACGCCGATGCGACGACGTTCCGCTTACTCTATGGCATCGGCGGCATCGGTAGAGTTACTCTGGTCAACGTGACCACGGTAGCTCCAGGCTTTAGCAGCGGCCTGCAGCCGGCTCCGCCGCCCACGCCGCCTTGCACCGGATCGCTGCCTTTGTGCAACCCGGAGGATGGCGAGGCGCAGCTTGACACCGAGCTCAGCTCGAGCCTGGCGCCGGATGCAAATGTTCTCTTTTACCTCGCCTACAACCCGAATGAATGCCGCATGCCCGGTCCATGCAATCATAATCCGCCAACGCCGGCGATCGGCATCGATCTGATCGACGACGAGCTGCAACAAGCCATTGCCGACAACGCGGCGGACGTAATTTCCATCAGTGCCGGAGAGGGCGAGTTGGACGCCGTCGGCGGCCCGTTTCAATCAAATGGCACCGGATTGGAACCCACCGAGTTTGCGACGCTCGCAGCGGAAGGGATTACCGTGTTCGCCGCCTCGGGCGATACCGGCGCGGAAGGCTGCCAACCCGACAAAGTGCCGGCGCACGCAGACGTCTTGTGCGCGGTCTATCCTGCGAGCGATCTGAACGTCACTGCGGTGGGGGGTACGACGACGCCGATCGCCGGGAGCGGGCGGCTCAGCGGACCGATAACCGCATGGGGTTTACAGACGACGCTTATCGGTGGCAAGGGTGCGACCGGCGGCGGGCTGTCGCAGTATTTTCCGCGGCCCGCCTACCAAGATCCGATGAGCGGCGTTGTCGGGCAGCACCGCGGAGTGCCCGACGTGGCAGCCAATGGAGACGTCCTGAGCGGTGTGGCCGTGTTGCTTTATGCCGATCCGAAATTCAGCACCAATCCGGGGCCGCTGCTGCTGTCGGTCGGCGGCACGAGCGCCTCGGCACCGCAGATGGCAGCGATGTGGGCGCTCGTTTTGCAGGCGTGCAGACAAACTCCCGGCTGCGGGTTTGGGCCCGCGCCGCATCAATACCGGCTGGGGAACGCAAACCCGCTGTTCTACACGATCGCGACCCGCCCTAATCTTTACAACAAATCCGTGTACGATATTGTCTACGGCAACAACGCTTCGTTGAACACGCTGAATCCGAGCGTGCTGGACCCGGGTTACACAGCAGGACCCGGCTACGACTTGACGACCGGCATCGGCGCGCCGTTTGCGCGTAATCTTATCAACGTCATCACGGGTCAGTGAGGGAGCTCAGGCTCTAGGGGCTGGGGCTGACTGACGGCGGCAGCGGCCAACGGTGTTCGCCGGGCATGAGCGGCCGAATCACGGGTGCGGCAAACGCGGACTTCACATGTAGTGCGTTTGTGACGGCGATGACATCTCTGTGCAGTGCTTGTCCGGCGCTACCCGACGGACAGCTAAGATCCGGCGATCGGCTATGATTCCAGTACACAAAGATCGAGGAACCGAACGAAACGCTTTTTATGCACGGCGCGTGTGGTAAAATTTGCAGTGGCGCAGCGGCACGCAGATCTCGAAACAATCCTTCAGCCAGTTCCGCTGGAATGCGGCCCGAATCGCGGCCGGCTGCTGAAACGAACTCAGCCGAGCCATCGCGCTGCACGACGATGCGATAGCCCGGCAGATTCGTCGAGCCTGTATTGAGAATTACAGCGGATCCCGCCGGTACGGGCACGTAAGGCGGCGTTGTTGCTACGGCGAGCGCCGGCGTCAACAAGAACACCGCGAGCAGACAAACAAGCAGCCATAAAATCCTCATGACCGGACAACGCAGGCGGCGCTTGTTCCGTTCCCTAATCAGAATCCCGTCATGCCGCTGGACCGTGTGCTCGGTCGCACTACGCGAAAGCCTCACTTCGTATGGCTTCTCATCGCGCTTGTGCCTCTTGCCTGCCTCGCAGCGGATTCCGCCCCCGTGAAACCTGCGCCCAGTGGTCTCGTGCAACTCAATGCCGTCCGCGCGCGGCTGGTCGAGCACTTTGCGCTCGTGCAAGAACGCTGTCGTTGCGCGGGATCGCTGCAGGCACGGCTTGACTCAGAATTAGCTAGGCTATCCCCCGTCACCGGCACGCGCGAGCAAACAGAAAGCGGCGCTTTGGTGCTGGCCGTGCTGGAAAGCAGCCTCGTCGACCAGCTCGTAGCGGGCAAGTATGCTGCGCTCGACACGATTCATGAAAGCGGCACCACGTTGATCCGCTCCAAACTGGATGGCAGCGTTCAGCCGCTGGGCCTCTTCGTTCCCGTGCAAAACGATCGGCAAAGAAATCTGCCGCTCATCGTCATGCTTCACGCTGAAGACCAATCCGAAAATGAGCTACTGTCCATTCCGCAGTTACGCCAGCTCGCGCAGACGAGCGGCGCGATCGTAGCGCTCCCTTGGGCGCGCGGCGATGATTTGATTTCCAGCGCAGCCGCAAGCGACGTGTACGATGCGCTTGAGGCAACCGAAAGCGCGCTGTCGGTCGACCGCCGGCGCGTATATCTCGCCGGGCTGTCACTCGGCGGCGTAGCCCTTTTCAAAATCGGTCCGCAACATGCAAACCGGTGGACGGCTTTTCTGGCGATCGCGGGAACGCTCACCACGGATGACATGCAAGACGTGGTGCGTGGCATGCGCGGTAAACAAATTTTTATGGTCGCCGGAAGCAACGATACATTTGTGAAGCCCTCCTACATAAAAGCGGCCGCTACATGGTTGGCGCAAAACGGCGTCGAGAGCCACTACTACGAGCAAGCGGGGGGCGACCGTACTTTTTTGAGCCTGGATCCATCGCTCGAGCGCGCCTGGCGCGACATGCTGTCGGGAGTGCGCGAGATTACCGCACCGGATATCGAGATGCCAAGTCCGCAGCCATCGCCCAGCAAAAAGAATTAAGTCTCAAAGCCTACGCCAAGCCAAAAAGAGCGCTGGTCGCAGGTGCCGAAGGCAACCTATCGGCGCTTTTTGCCGCTGCCGAACTTCCACAGCCCTGGTGGCGGAATTGGTAGACGCGCTGGTTTCAGGTACCAGTGGCTGCAAGGCTATAGGGGTTCGAGTCCCTTCCAGGGCACTTTTTGCTGCATCCGGAGGTCGTATGTCTTCGACACTTGATCGATCCGCCGTCCAATCTTCGCTCAACGTTTGGCAGATGGCGCAACGCCAGCTTGATGACGTCTCCGTTCTGATCGGGCTGGATTCGTCCATTCACGGCTACTTGCGTGAACCGAAGCGCGTGCTGATCGTTTCCGTGCCCGTGCGCATGGACTCAGGCGCCCATCGCGTTTTCGAGGGATATCGGGTCCAGCACAACATGGCACGCGGTCCCGGCAAAGGGGGGATTCGTTATCATCCGGACGTCACGCTCGACGAAGTCAAGGCGTTGGCGATGTGGATGTCATGGAAATGTTCGCTCGTCAACATACCGTTCGGCGGCGCCAAAGGCGGCGTCATTTGCGATCCCAAGAACATGTCCATGCAAGAGCTGGAAAATCTCACCCGGCGCTTCACGAGCGAAATCTCAATCATAATCGGCCCCGAAAAAGACATCCCGGCGCCAGACGTCTATACCACTCCGCAGATCATGGCCTGGATCATGGACACTTACTCGATGCAGAAAGGCTACTCCATTCCGGGAGTCGTCACCGGTAAGCCCATCGCGATCGGCGGTTCGCTCGGCCGCGATAAAGCGACCGCACGCGGCTGTTTGTATGTCGTCGAAGAAGCGATGAAACAACTCGGGCTTTCCGCTGGAGCGCGCGTCGCCATTCAAGGCTTCGGCAACGCCGGATTGCATTGCGCCGAGCTCATGGCTGAGGCGGCCTATCGCATCGTCGCAGCTTCCGATAGCCGTGGCGGCATCGCGAACGACAAGGGCCTCGACGTCAAAAAGCTGATAGCGTTCAAACAAGAGACCGGCAGCGTCGTCGGATTTTCCGGCGGGGAAAAGATCAGCAACAAAGACGTCCTCGAGTACGATTGCGACATTTTGGTGCCGGCAGCGCTCGAGAAAGTCATCACCGTCGACAATGCCGCGCGTATCAAAGCGAAGATCGTCGCCGAGGCGGCGAACGGTCCGACGTTGCCGGAGGCGGACGAAATTCTGCACGAACGCGGCATCATGGTGCTGCCGGACATCCTGGCCAACGCCGGCGGCGTTACCGTGTCCTATTTCGAGTGGGTTCAGGACCTCCAAGAAAGCTTCTGGGAAGAGGACCAAGTGAACGAGCGGCTCCGCCGCATCATGGTGCGCGCCTTCCGCGACACGTTTGAAAGCGCCCGCAAACACAACGTCAACATGCGGCGCGGCGCGTATGCGGTGGCGGTTGGACGGGTTGCCGAAGCAACCAGCCTGCGCGGGGTTTATCCCTAACACCACGACACCAAGGGGGCGGACTGCAAAAATGGTTCGCCCGGGTGGTACGTTGAAGTCACGTCGGCTAGGCACGGATTTCAATTCGCGTTGGTTTTGCATCCCTGGAGGTTGACATGGCGACAAGCGTGCGCGTCGCAGTGGTCGGCGTTGGAAGAATGGGCGCCAATATCGCGCGTCGGTTAAAGGACGTCGGTTACACGGTCACGGCAGTGTATGATTCCCGTCCCCAGGCCGCGCAAGAATTGGCGAAAGAACTCGGTGCAGAACCCGCCACAACGCTGAAACGAGTCGTCGAACTCAGCGACGTGATCATCACCGTGGTCACCGATGACAACGCGATGCGGGCGATCTTCGCGACATCGGGGGACAGTCTCCTCAACGGGGCCGCGGGGCGTTTGTTCATCAATTGTGCCACGATCACGCCGCAGGTGCACGTCGAGATAGAAAAACTGGCGGAGCAACATGGCGCGCAGTCACTAGAAGCCTGCATGGCGAGTTCGATTCCCCAAGCGCGCGAAGGAACGTTGTATCTCATGGTGGGCGGGCGGGAGCAAGCGTTCGAGCGTGCCAAGCCTATGCTGCAAAAGATGAGCGCTTCGCTCAAGTATATCGGCGGCAGCGGCAAGGCCGCGCAAGTGAAAGCGCTCGTGAACATGGTCATGAACATCAACACCGCGGGTTTGGCAGAAGGCCTCGGACTAGCCGACGCGCTCGACTTGGATCTCACCATGCTGCGCGAGGTGTTCTCTGAAACAGGCGCTGGCTCGCGCGTGCTCGTCACCGATGGAGAAGACATGCAAAATCGCGCGCACGACTGCTACTTCTCCGCCGCTCACGCCGCCAAGGACTCCGGCATCGCGCTTGAGTTAGCAAAGCAAGCCGGTCTCAACGTGCCCTTGGCGCAAGCCACGAAAGGACAATTTGACCGGATGGTAACGTCCGGTTTGGGAGAGCTCGACAAATCCGGAATCGCCGAGCTCACCTTCAAATCACGGCGCGCACGCGAGGGCGCGCTCGCGTAGGGCGCCCGCGGCGCCGTTTCGCCTCGCATACCATCGCTCACTAGCCTTTCATAAGGAGGAAGTTCATGGCGGTTGCTTCTCAAACGAAGGTCGTTCCCCTGATCAGTTCAGGAACAGCGGGTCCCCTGGGCGCGGTCCATCTCCCGCGTTTGTGGTCTAAACTCACTTTAGCTGCCGCCGGGCTGTTACCGGAAGGCTATGATGAGTGCGGACAAGGTTTCGACCAAATGACCATCACCGATCTCGGTCTCAACAAAGACGAAGTGATCACGTATGTCCGAACTCGCAAACCTACGTACGTCGAGTTCGAAGAGTTCGTGCGCACGAAGGGCAAGACGGACGCGGATACCATCAAGAAGCACAATGCAGCGGTGCTGGGTTACAACCACGCCGACGACAAGGCCGAGCACATGCGCCACGATGTGGGCTTCAAACAATCGCAAGTCAAGGATGCGGTGACGCTCAACATGCTGGAAGATCTGAACGAGCTCCATCAGAACGTCACAAAAGGCTGATAGCAAGCCCTCGCCTTCCCGCCGATGCTCAGGCGCGACGCAATGTCGCGCCTTTTTCTTTAGGCCGTCAGGAATGCTTTCGTGCGGGCGATGTAGCGCTCGAAGGCAGTGCGGTGCAGATTGTGACCTTGATCGGAAAAGAAATCCAGGGTCACCAAGCTGCCGCCTTTGGAGTTGATGAAGTCCACATCGTCTGCCGACAATACCGATTCCGCCGGCGCTGCGGCGAGTATCAGCAACGGGTTGGGATAATCCGCGATCGCTTCGCGCAGGTTCCAACCACCCTCATCGACATCGTTTTCCCGGCCTAGACGCTCGATGGCGTCGGCTCGCATGTGGCGCACGGCGTGCAGTTTTCCCTCAACGTCGAGCGCACCCCAGCTCCCCAGGCGCTCGCGCAGTTCCGCCTGCAGCGCGGGCCACTCCAGCGCAAGGTCGTGTTCGGCGTCATCGAGATATTCACGACGCCACGTTCCCGGTTCGACGCGGACCATGGGATCGATGGCGACCACTTTTTGCGCGAATTGTTCGCGTCCGCCGAGCAAGGCGACAGCGCCACCCCAAGAATGTCCGATGAGCGCAACCGGCTGCCCGATCGCAGACACGACATCGCGCAGGTCTTGCAGCGAGCGCTGCAACGTCATCGGGCCCGTCACGCCTGCGGAATCGCCATGACCGCGCTGGTCATAAGCGAAGACGCGAAAACGGTCTTGCAGCGACTGCGCCGTTCGCTGCCACGACTTGCGTGAGCTCGTTATTCCGTGCACGCAGACCACGGCCGGCCCGCTTTCGCCCCACGACTCCAGCGTCGTGCGCGCACCATCGTTGAGTTGTATGGTTTGTTCCAAAGGCGTGCCTCTGCAGCTAAAGGTCGCCTACCGTTTTCCAAGAATCAGCGGCGATGCCTTTTGCCGACGACGTGCGAGCTGGCTTGAGCGCGCGGCCCAAAACGTTGCCAGCGAAGTATTTTTACGACGACCTGGGATCGGTGTTGTTCGAGGCGATCACCCTCCTGCCTGAATACTACCTCACGCGTGCCGAGACCGAAATTTTTCGCGCCCACAGCCAAGAGATAGTCGATCTCGTACAACCCGCTCGGTTCGTGGAGTTAGGCAGCGGCAGCGCCCTCAAGACGCGGATCCTGTTGGATGCAGCTCTCAAACGGCAAGCGGGGTTGCATTACGCGGCAATCGATATTTCAAAATCAGCGCTGGAATCCGCAGCACGCGCATTGGAAGCCGAGTACCCGGCCCTGACGGTGCAGAGCTATCCCTTTGACTATAAGGACGGCCTACGACAGATCTCAAGGACCGGCGGGGGCCGGACGCTCGCGCTGTTCTTGGGTTCCAACATCGGAAATTTCGAGCCGCCGGAGGCCGAGCGCTTGATGCAGCAGATACGCGCCGTTTTGCATCCGGGCGACGCGCTGCTCTTGGGAACGGATCTCAAAAAAGACGCCGTCACCTTGGAAGCGGCATATGCGGATCCGCTCGGCGTCACCGGAGCATTCAACTTGAATGTCTTAGCGCGGATCAACCGCGAGCTGGGCGGAACGTTTGACGTGTCCGCTTTTCGTCATAAGGCCTTTTACGATGCAAGGGCCGGCCGTGTCGAGATGCATCTCGTCAGTCAGCAACAGCAGCGCTGCTCTGTTGAGTCGATCAACTTGGACGTGACGTTTGCGCAAGGCGAAACAATCCACACCGAATCTTCCTACAAGTTCGACGCGAACGACATCGCGCGGATCGCGGCCGCTTCGAACTTCACACTAGAGAAGACTTGGACCGAGGGGCGCGGCTGGTTTGCGTGCAGCCTGCTGCGCGCCTAGCCGCCGTTCGCGACTAGCCGGCCCGAAGGTGCCGGCGGTACCGCCGTTCGAGGCGTCGTAGCGCAAAATCGGCGGCCAGGGCGAGCGCGACCGCTGCCAGCGCTCCGGCCACGGCCTTTTGCGGATAATCGTGCTCGATCCCGTCAAGGACGAGCGTGCCGATACCGCCTGCGTTGATCCAGGCGGCCACCGTCGCGATGCCGATGAGCGATACGGTTGCCAGACGAAGTCCCGCGATCGCGACCGGCATGGCGAGGGGACGTTCGACGCGCCACAACGTTTGAGCACGGCTCATACCAATTCCGTACGCGGCTTCGCGCGCCGCCGCATCGACCCCCGACAACGCGGCGGAAAAATTGCGAATGAGAATCATTTGCGCATATGCGCCCAGCGCCACAACTGCGGTCCAAAAGCCTAGTCCTAAAACCGGTATGAGGAATGCGAACAGTGCGAGGCTGGGAATCGTGTAGATCACCCCAAACACTCCCAGCACTGGTGTTTCGAGGCGGCGGTTACGCGTGATGATCACCGCCAGCGGCACCGCCACGACGAGTGCGATCGCGAGCGCGCTTGCTACCAGCAGAACGTGCGCCGCGGTGAGCGTTAAAACCAATCCTAGGTGGTGCACGAGATACTGCATGGGTTAGCGGTCCATGCCCAGGGTACGCGCGGATTCCAAAATTCGATCGATGGTGACCCTGCCGATCACTCGGTTCTCGTCTGCAACGCGAGCGCTGTCGGAGCCTGACAGCAGCAACTGAGAAAAGGCGTTGCGCACATCCGCGTTCGCATCGATCACCGGGCCGGAGGCATCGCTGCTCTCGCTGGCCACCGGCATCACGACCTCGCGCACGCATATGACGCTCATGCGCCGGACGACGTCATTGCTATTCACGAGCTCGGCGACAAAACTATCAGCCGGCCGCGCCAAGATGACATGCGGTTTGTCTGTCTGCACGAGCTTGCCGCTGCGCATGATGACGATTCTGTCAGCGAGATGCAGTGCTTCGTCCACGTCGTGCGTCACGAACACCACCGTTTTGCCGAGCTGACGTTGCAACCCGGCTAGCTCCGCCTGCAGGCGGGCGCGTTCGATCGCATCTAAAGCGCCGAACGGCTCGTCCATGAGGAGTAGTCCTGGGTCCGCGCTGAGCGCGCGCGCCAGACCCACTCGCTGCTGCTGGCCGCCGGAAAGCTCCGCCGGGTAGCGTGCGCCGTATTCTGCGAATGGCAAGCGAACGAGCTCGAGCAGTGTCTGCACACGCGCCTGGATTTTGTGTGAATGCCAACCCAGAAGCTCAGGCACGACGGCGACGTTTTGCGCGACCGTCATGTGCGGAAACAAACCGACTTGCTGGATGACGTAACCGATGCTGCGCCGCAGGGCAGTCGGTTCTATTGCCCGCGTGTCGCGGCCGCCGACGAGCACCTCGCCGGCGGACGGCTCTTGCAAACGATTCACCATCTTGAGCAGGGTCGTCTTGCCGCAGCCTGACGGACCGAGAATCACCGCGAATTCGCCCTGCGCCACGGCAAAGCTGACATCGTCGACCGCAGGCGATCCCGTGGCGTAGGTTTTGGAGACATGACGGAATTCGAGTGCGGGCTGCGCTGCCACCGTGGCTAACTGCCGGCGATGAGATGGCTGCGGATAAGAAAATCTCGCGCTACGTCGGCAGGTTCTTCGTGCTGGCCGTCAACACGCCAATTCACGTGACGCATCACCGCGTCGGTCAGCAGGGGCGACAGCGGGTTGAGTACGTTCGCTATCTCAGGAAAACGCTGCAGCGTGCTGGACCGAAAAACCGGAGCGACCTGATAAGGCGGGAAAAAGTGCTTGTCGTCAGCCAGGACTGCCAAGTGATAAGCGTCGATCTGGCCGTCGGTTCCGAACGCGACCACGACGTCCACGTCGCCGTTGAGCAGCGCGCGGTATTTCAAACCGATGTCGATCAGTTTGATGCTCGCAAAACGAAAACCGCCGTATGCACGCTGCAAGCCCGGCAGTCCATCGGGCCGGTCGGTGAACTCAGGCACTGCCCCCAGGCGTAATTGCGACGCGAGCCGGGCACAATCCGACAACGTTGTCAGGTTCAGCCGCTTCGAGGTGTCCGCAGTCGTCGCCAACGCCTGGGTGTTATTCATGGGCGCCGGCGCTAGCCAGGTCAACGCATAGCGCCGTGCGTATTCGCGTTTCACGATTTCATAGACGGCACGGCGATCGTGCAGCGGTGACATTTTGAGTCCCGTGAGCAACGCCGTGCCGGTGTACTCAGGGTAGCAATCGATGTCGCCGCGCAGCAATGACGCCATGGCGATCTGCGTTCCGCCCAGATTGAGGCGGCGCATCACACCGAAGCCCTTGTTTTCGAGCGAGAGCGCGTACATCTCGCCCAACAGCAGCTCTTCGGTGAAATTCTTTGATCCGACTTTCACCGTGCGGAGCGTGCTGCGTCCGCATCCGGCGGCTGTCCAAAGAGCGAGCGAGCCGAGCGCAAAGAGCGCGTGGGCACGCGAAACGCGCTTAAACAACGCCGCTCCGCTCGTGCGCGGTCGCGGCAATACGCGTGAAGGCGCCGAGAATCGCGTCGGCGGCTAGCGCTAGCAGCGCGACCGCGGTGCCGCCGACCAAGAGCTGTCGCATATCATTATTCGCAAGCCCATCGAGGATGAAATTTCCCAGCCCGCCGCCACCGATAAATGCGGCCAAAGTCGCGCTCGCGATCACCTCGACGGTGCCCGTACGCATGCCCGCCATGACGACAGGAAATGCGAGCGGCGATTCGATGCGGCGCAACAGCTGTGACGGCTGCATGCCCATGCCAAGCGCTGCTTCGCGGATGGAAGAGTCGATGCCGCGGAAAGCCACGTCTGTATTGATGACTATGGGAGGGAACGCTAAGATGATCAACGCGGTGAGCGCCGGCTTGAAACCAATACCCTCAAAAGGCAGCACGAGCGCGAGCACCGCCAAGCTTGGAATGACACGCAGCGCTGTCACTATGCTTACGACAGTGCGGCCTGCCGTATGGCGCGACGTCCATATGCCAAGCGGAATACCAACGACCGCAGCCAGCAGCAAGGAGCTCAGGCTCAATGCCAAGTGCGTGCGCGTGGCGAGCATGAGCTCGTGCTGCTGGCTAAGGGCGTATAACCACGTTTGTTGCAGCATAAAGGCGCTGGCGGCTTCTGCGCGGCACGCGGCCCCGACCTGCACTGGGTTCGGGCTGACGGGGAGGCGCGGCAGTCCGGCTCGCCAAGGTCAGCAACAATGGAGCTATACTTGTTGCGGCATGGCCTAGCGTACGAGCGAGATCCCAAAAAATACCCGGATGACCGTTTGCGGCCCCTCACCATCGAAGGACTTGAGAAAATTCGCGAGATCGTGCGCGGAATGCTGAAACTCGGCGTCGAGTTCGATGCTATTTTTGACAGCGGTTACTTGCGTGCACGCCAGACAGCCGAGGCGGTCACTGACGCGTACCGAATTGATAGCCGAGACATTCGTGAGGTTTCAGCCCTGGAGCCCGACCACGATCCATTGGAGGTTCTGGCAGTGCTCGCCTCGGTAAAGGACGCGAAACGCGTGCTCATGGTTGGGCACGAGCCCCAACTCGGCAAAACCGTCCGCTATCTCACCTGCCGCGACGGCTTGACAGTGGATTTCAAAAAGGGAGCGTTGTGCCGGCTTGATTTCGATGCCCTGAAAAAAGGGGCCGGCAAACTCATGTGGCTTCTCCCCCCCAAAGTGTTGCGCAAAATCCGCTAGGCTACGTCGTGCGCGCGAGCTCGTCGCGCACCCTGGCATCGCTCACTTCGTTAAACGAAAAATAGTAGCGGCCAACCGCGAACGGGACTTCGCGCGCCGCGATCAACACCACGATATCATCGCAATGACCGTGCAAGAGATTCAAACTGTCAACCGGCCCGACCGGAACTGCGCAGGTGACGGTAGTGGCTTGGCGCCGGCGTGCGTCCTGCAACGCGCAGATCATCGTCGCAGAAGTCGCGATGCCGTCGTCAACGACGATAACGTTACGGCCGGTCAGATCGAGCGGGGGCACTTCTCCGCGCAGGCGGTGCTCGAGCGCTTGTGCCTCGCGCCGCGCTTTGGCGAAGAGCAACTGCGCAAGCGGGCCGGGAAAAAACGCTGCGTGCGGAGTGCTCACGCCCTCACCGTTCGCCGTCACGGCGCCGATCGCCAATTCCGGTTGCAGCGGATGGCCAACTTTGCGAACAACGAGCACGTCGAGCGGTGCGTGCAAAGCGAGAGCCACGGCTGCAGCTACGACCACTCCGCCGCGCGCAATACCGAGGACGACCGGATCGGGTCGGGGACGCAACACGCGGGCGAGTTGAGCGCCGGCAGCGCGTCGGTCAAAAAATGGCGAAGCCATCACTTCGCCCGAATTTTGGTTACTCGCGCCCGGGATCGCCGTTTTCGCGCTCCGGCCTGAAGGCGCGAACGCCGAATTGGCGGCCGAATTTCTGCTCGACGACGAAATCTGAAATGCTCGCGACGTCGCTTGGCGGCATGCCGAGGAAACGCAGACCGTAACGCGATTGATAGCTGCCTCCATCACGAGCGGAATAAACCACACATGCGCGCGTATCGAAGCGATAGCCGGCGCCGAGACTCATGAGCACTCCGACGGTATCGCCGGGCTGGAGGCGCACGTGCGTCCTCACGCACGCGCCGCCCGCCGATATGTCTTCCAAAATAGCGGGTTGCTCGGCCGACCAGGCAGTGCGCAGCCGAACCGGTTCGCTGATCATAAGCCGGGGATAAGCACGAGGGTGGCGCGAGACCTTGAGTGCGGCTTTGCGGAAGATGTCGAATAGTGGCATTGAGCTCCTAGAGTATACCAACGGGTTGGTCTACTTAGCCAGCCGTCAGAGTCTCCTGTTACCATATGATAATGAGCCGCGACAGGGGGTGTCAAGGAATGATGGTCGCGTCAGCTAGTGCGTTTAGGGAGCATCTCCAGCTCATTAGAAGGCGTAAAGCCCATGCTGGCATAGAGCGGGCGTCCCATCTTGGATGCGCGCAAGCGGATGATCTCGATGCCGCGCGCGACAGCCCAATCGATGCAGGCCTGCGTGAGCGCTGTGGCCAGTCGTTGCCGGCGTTGCTCTGGGACGACGTACACGCTCGTGATATAGGCGACCGGGCGTAAGAAGATCTCCGTGCGGTGGTTGCTGTACACGCAGGCTAGCCCGACCGGCGCCCCGCCCATTTCAGCGATATACATGGCGGCGGCGCCGGTCGGGCCGGCTTGCAAAAAAATCTTCAAAGCGCCGGCGCCAGCCCGGGTATTCGCTATCCGGGTTGGAGCCGTTCATCTCTTGATTCATGCGCGCCCGCAAATCGATCGCAGCGTTGAGATCGTCCTGACCGAGAGCGCGCAGAGTAGAATCGATTGCCCGCATGGGGCGGTATTTACCCGATTCGGCGCGGCATGACCTCGCTCGGGCTGATGATGGTGCCATCGAGGACGAAAGAGCTGCTGCGCAGGTTGCGTGCGCTGCGCTTATAGCGGGCAACGGTGCTCGAAATTACCGAGTATGACGTCGCAGGCGACTGCGAACTGCTCAAGCCGACCACCGAAAGCGTGATCTCAGCATCCGGGCGGCGAACGTCAGCGGTCTCGAGCAGCGGCAGCTCGCGCGAGACATGCAGTCCGGCGACGCGGCGTTCGAACTCAGCGATCAAGGCGAGCCCGAGCGGCTCGACGCGGTTTTCGTTACACAAGACGATAAAGTTCACGCCGCCCAGGTGGCCCACGACTGCGCCTTGGCTATCAGACAACCTGGCCACCGACGTCATGGTTTCAGCTAACGCGTTGATGACTTCGTCCCCGCGCCCGAAACCATACCGCTCGTTATAGTTGCGCAGATGATTGATGTCCACGTGCAGCAGCGCAAACGCCGTGCTGCCCGCAACACGCCGGTCGATCTCCTGTTGGATGAGGAGTCGTCCGGGCAAGCCGGTGAGCGGATTGGAGTAGCGCGACACCGACGCTTGAAATTCGGTCATGGTGTGCAACAGGTCGCGTACCGAAACGACGCCCGAATAAGCACCGTTTTCCAAGACCACGATCTCATCGTACATCTCCGAGCGCCGCCGGTGTACGACCTTGCGGGCGACGTCATCCACCGAATCGTTCACGTCCACAGCGAGATAGGAGTCATCCATCACTAAGCGCACGGGGCGCTTGGCGTAGATCGAGTACCCAAAGCGATGAGACAGACGTTCGTAGAGTTTGGTGCGGCTCACCAAACCGATCGGTGTACCGGATTCCGTGAGCACGACGCTATCGAGGTCGGGATTGCGGTCGAAGATCTCCATCACTTCCATGGTATAGGCAGTCGGCGGGAGCGCAGGGGCGCGTCGCGTCACCGTGCTGATCGTCATTCGTTTCGGCGCAGGAGCGGTGCGGCTGGCGGATGCCCGCTCGCGGATGAATGCGGCGATTTCGGGTTTGGGTTCCGCGAAAACCGCCGACGGCCGTGCGAGTAAGAACCCCTGACCGAATTCGACGCCGATGTCGATGAGCGTCGCCAGTTCCTCGACGGTCTCAATGCCTTCCGCAAGCACCTTGGCGTCGATACGCCTGGCAAAGATGATGATGGCGGATACCAGCGCGTTCTTGGCGCGGTCGCGATCGATGTCACGCACAAGCGCGACGTCCAGTTTGATGTAATGAGGCCGGACTTCGGTGACGGCGCGCAGCGAATTGTGTCCGGCGCCCGCGTCGTCGATGGCAACTTTAAAGCCCTGGCGGCTATAATGCAGCAGCGTGCGTTTGAACAGGTCGAAGTCGTCGATGGCCTGCTTTTCGGTTATTTCCAAGACGATGCGGTCTTGCGCAAGCCGGTTCTGTCCAACCACGTCGCGCGAAAGCGCTTCGTTGCGCTCTTCAAAGACGCGTGGGCTGATGTTCAAGAACAACAAACAGCCGGGCGGAATGCCGGACGCGTTTTCAATCGCCTTAAAGCGGCAAATTCGCTCGAGCTGCGCCGCTACGCCGCGCTGCGCAGCGGTGGAGAAAAGAGCGTCGGCTCCTTCTAAGCGGGTACCGATCGGGCCACGGGAGAGCGCTTCGTAGCCGAGCACGCTGCCGTCCGCGAGCGAGACGATCGGTTGGAAGAGAGTGCGAATGCGGCCTTCTTTAAGAAGGCGGTCAAAATCATCAGCCTCGGAGTCGGGGAGTTCGAGTGGCGGGCCCTCGGCGACGACGGCTACCGTGGGAACGGGCACGGGCATGGCCGGGGTTTCTTCGTCCGGTCCCTGCGGGAGGGGCGCAGAATCGCCGGTGACAAAGCCGAGCAGCCGGCGCAAACGTAGGATGATTTTTGAGGCCATTCTACTTGCGCACTCCCTGCGACAAGGTCGGGGAAACGATCATTCTGGCGCCTACAAAGGAAAGCAAAAGCCGCGCGGACGAGCTCGCCCGTCCAAGCGAATCATCGGTATTACCGCCCAACAAGTTGAGCGTACAGGCGCGTGCGTCCCGTGCACAAAGCCGCTGCAGGGCCGGCCCAGACGCAATCGAAGCTCGAACGAGCGACCGCTTCGGTCGCCATTCATATGGCTCAACAATTCACTAGGCTCACCGTGCCGCTGGTTCGCGAAAACGGCTCACTGCGTGAGGCAAGCTGGGAAGAGGCGCTCGCCCGCGCCGCGGCCGGATTTTCTGCCGCCCTGGCGCGGCACGGTCCGAACGCCTTCGGGTTGTTCAGTTGTTCCAAGGCCACGAACGAGCTGAACTTCCTGGCGCAAAAGTTTGCCCGCGCGGTGATCGGCTGCAACAACATCGACAGCTGTAATAGAACCTGACACGCACCCAGCGTCGCCGGTCTGGCGGCGGTATTCGGAGCAGGCGGCGGCACGAACTCATATCAGGAGGTCGAAGAGACCGACCTGATCATCTTGTGGGGATCGAATGCGCGCGAAACGCACCCGATCTTCTTTCATCGCGTGCTGAAAGCGGTCCACCGCGGCGCGCAACTCTACGTCGTCGATCCGCGCCGTACCGGCAGCGCACAGTGGGCGCGCACGTGGCTCGGGGTCAATGTCGGTTCCGATATCGCGCTCGCCAACGCGATGGCCAACGTCATTATCTCCGAGCGGCTCGAGAACCGAAGTTTCATCGCTCACGCCACGACCGGATTTGAAGCCTTTAGCAAGAGCGTGGCTCGCTACACCCCGGAATACGTCGAGAACATCACCGGAGTCCCGGCCGACGTCATCCGCTCTGTTGCGCGCGCCTACGCGACCGCTCCGCGCGCCGTCATCTGCTGGACTTTGGGGATCACCGAACATCATAACGCAGTCGACAATGTGCTAGCCCTCATCAACCTGGCGCTGCTGAGCGGGCATGTCGGCCGCTACGGCAGCGGCGTGAATCCTTTGCGCGGACAGAATAACGTGCAAGGCGGCGGAGACATGGGAGCCATTCCCGATCGCCTGCCCGGCTTCCAAAGTCTCGGCGACGCGGCGTTACGCGAAAAGTTCGAGCAGGCTTGGGATGCGACCATTCCAGCGGAGCGGGGTTGGCGGCTGAACGAGATGTTCGAAGCGATGGAACGCGGCGACCTGCGCGCGCTCTACGTCATCGGCGAGAACCCGGTCGTGTCCGAGGCCGACCGCAACCGGGCCGAACATGTTCTCGCCGGCCTCGATCATATCGTGGTGCAAGATTTGTCCTTGACGCAGACCGCGCAGATCGCTCACGTCGTGCTGCCCGCCGCCGCCGGCTGGTGCGAGTCCGACGGCACCGTGACGAATAGCGAGCGTCGTGTGCAGCGCGTACGCAAGATTATCGAACCACCCGGCGAGGCACGCGATGATATCAAGATCGTCTGCGACCTCGCTCGTCTCATGGGGCACGACTGGGGCGATCCGAGCGCGCAAGACGTGTGGACCGAAGTGCGCCGCCTGAGTCCGATGCATGCCGGTATGAGCTACGAGCGCTTGGAAGAAAACGATGGTTTGCGCTGGCCATGTTACGATGAAAACCACCCGGGTGAGCAGTTCCTGCACGGGCGCCTTTGGGAAAAACCTTTACGCGGACCGCGCGCTCCCTTTCACGCGGTGGAGTACGAACCACCGGTGGACGAGCTCACGGCGGAATATCCCTTGCTCCTCACAACCGGGCGCCGCTTGGATTCATTCAACTCCGGGGTGCAGAGCGGCGAATATACTTCTCCGCTCCGGCGTGGTGAAACGATCGATCTTTGCCCCGAGGATGCCAAGCGCTACCAGGTGTCAGACGGCGAGCCCGTTCGCGTGGCTTCGCGGCGGGGGTCGGTGGAACTGCCGGTCCGCATCGATGAAACGCTGCGCCCCGGTTTGGCCTTCATGACGTTTCACTTCGACGTCGAGACAAACGTGCTGACCATTGAAGCGAACGACCCCAAGTCTGGCACCGCGGAATTCAAGGCGTCCGCGATACGCATCGAAAAAATAGCGTCTCCCGCCCACGCCGGAATATAGAACTTTGGATCTTCATTTTACAAACGCTCAGCCCACCGCGAGCGAGCGCAGCGCGGTCGACCAATTGTTGGGCATGCCCGCGACGTCTTGGGAAGGCAGCGAATTGCGCAACGCCGGCGAGCAGCACGTCGCTCACGCTCAGGCGGCGCCGAGCGATCGCCGCTCCCTACTGCTGCCGGCCTTGCATGCTGTTTCGGACAATGTCGGATGGATCAGCGAGGGCGCGCTCAACTACATTTGCAAACGGCTCGATGTTCCGCCCGCGGACGCTTATGGCGTCGTGAGTTTCTATGCGCTATTCTCGACCACGCCGCGGCCCCCGCGCGTGTTGCACGTGTGCGACGACATCGCGTGCCTGGCAAACGGAGCTGCTGACGTATGCGCCGGTCTTGAAGAAATGCTCGGGCCGGCGGGCACTGGGGCCGACGCCTGCTGGTTGCGAAGCCCGTGCCTCGGATTGTGCGAGCGGGCTCCAGCAGCGCTGCTGCTGGAAGCGGGTGAGCCTCACCGCGAAGCGGCCATCGCGCCGGTCACGGCGGCGGCGGGATCCGCTGTTTTGCAAGTACCCCTCGGAACAGCGTACAAAAATCCAGCCGCAGGGGACGAAGCTGCCGCATTACCCCAAGCGGGGAGCGACCGCTTGCGCTTATTGCGGCGTGCCGGCCACGTGGACCCCGCAAGTTTGGAAGCATACAAGTCCAGCGGCGGTTACCAAGCGTTGCAGCGCGCCCTCGATATCGGCCCAAATGGCGTCATCGCAGAAGTCACGGTGTCGAAGCTCGTGGGCCGCGGCGGCGCCGCGTTTCCTACCGGACGCAAGTGGCAGGCAGTCGCCGCAGAAACGGCGCGCCCGCATTACATCGTGTGCAACGCGGACGAATCGGAACCAGGCACGTTTAAAGATCGCGTGCTCATGGAACACGATCCGTTCGCGGTTATCGAGTCCATGACAATCGCGGCATTTGCGGGCGGATGCGAGCACGGCTATCTGTACATTCGTGGAGAATATCCGACAGCGTTACAACGGCTGGACTCTGCCGTCAACCAAGCGCGCTCGCAGGGGCTGCTAGGCAAAAATATTCTTCGTAGCGATTTCGCGTTCGACATAGAGTTGCGCCGTGGTGCGGGCGCGTACATTTGCGGCGAAGAAACAGCGCTGTTCAATTCTATTGAAGGCTATCGTGGAGAGCCGCGCAACAAGCCGCCCTTCCCCGTGCAAAAAGGTCTGTTCGGCAAGCCCACGATCGTCAACAACGTTGAAACGCTCGCAAACGTGCTCGATATCGTGCTGCTCGGCGGCGCAGCCTTCGCGCGCAGCGGCACTCCCGACTCGACCGGCACCAAACTGTTTTGTGTTTCCGGTAATGTGGCTCGGCCCGGATTATACGAGGTGCTATTTGGAACGACGCTGCGGGAGTTGCTTGCTCAGGCAGGCGGCATGAAAGGCGGTGGTGCGCTGCAAGCGGTCTTGCTGGGCGGCGCCGCAGGCGTTTTCGTGATCCCGGACGAGCTTGACACTCCGTTGACCTTCGAGGGGGTTCGTGCGATAAAGGCGACCATCGGCTCAGGCGTTGTCATCGCTTTTGACCAGAGCATCGATCTGCTGCAGATACTGCGGCGCATCGCCCTCTTTTTTCGCGACGAGTCGTGTGGGCAATGCGTGCCCTGCCGGGTCGGCACTGCAAGGCAAGAAGAACTTCTTAAGCGGTTGGACGATCGCCGTCCGCTCGGCTCGAACTCGCAAGAACGGGCCTTGCTTGCGCAAATCGGCCAGGTCATGCGCGACGCATCCATTTGCGGCCTGGGTCAAACCGCTTCGAGCGCGCTCGAATCGGCGGTCGCAAAATTCGGGCTCTTCCCATGACGCCGACTGTCACGCTTGAGATCGACGGCGAGCCCATCACTGTTGCCGCTGAGGCTACGCTGCTCGAAGCTTGCCGCTCGCGCAACATCGTAACGCCCACCCTGTGTTATCTTGAAAATCTCACGCCGGTAAATGTGTGCCGCGTGTGCGTCGTCGAGCTCGAAGGATCGCGAACGCTGGTGCCGGCGTGCTCGCGCAAGGTAGAAAACGGAATGAAAATCAAAACCGACAGCGAGCGCGTGCGCTTGAGCCGGCGCTTAGTGCTGGAATTTCTCGCTTCTTCGGTTGACGTTTCTTTAGCCACGGACATGCAGCAGCAAATGCAACGCTACGGAGCAAAACCCGAACGTTACGGTCCGGCGGCTCCGCCCTCGCCGGCAGGGCTTCGCGATCGTGAAAAGGCCGGCCACCATGAGCCAGGCGACGGCCAGCACGCCCAGACGGTTGCGCAGCCCGTCAAGGTCGACAACGATTTGTACGTGCGCGATTACGCCAAATGCATTCTCTGCTACAAATGCGTCGAGGCCTGTGGCACCGATGCGCAAAACACGTTTGCGATTGCGGTCGTAGGCCGCGGCTTTGATGCCCGCATCTCCACAGAGTTCGCCGTGCCGCTGCCTGATTCGGCCTGCGTGTATTGCGGCAATTGCATTGGAGTCTGTCCGACCGGCGCACTCAGTTTTAAGACCGAACACGATATGCGTAAAGCGGGCACGTGGGATGAATCGCGCCAGGTGCAGGGCGACACGATATGTTCGTACTGTGGCGTCGGCTGTACGCTGACCGTACACGCGCAAGATGGTGAAATCGTCAAGGTGACGTCACCCATAGACCATGACGTGACGCGCGGCCACCTTTGTATCAAAGGCCGTTTCGGCTGGCAGTTCGTGCAGAGCAAGAAAAAAAAGAGCTGATAATGACGTAGGGTTGGAGGTTAACCCCCCAACCTTGTATATTGAATCAAGTCAGGAGTAATCTTGACGTATCTACACTGATCCGGTGTAGCTACGCGGCTTCAACCGCGCCTATTTATTGAAATAGTCGGCGTTGATTTGCGTGAAATGCTTCCACTCTTCTGGCACTTCAGTTTCATTATAGATGGCGTTCACCGGGCAGGCTGCCACGCATGCCCCGCAGTCGATGCACGTGCTGGGGTCGATGTAGAGCTGCTCATCGGTATCGGTGCCGTGGATGCAGTCGACCGGACACACGTCGATACAGGATTTGTCTTTCACCCCGATGCATGGCTGGCAGATCACATATGTCATAACTCGCACGTGTTTCTTTTTGCCGCACTGGCGGACCTACCAACCAGGCCCGGGGGCAGCGTCGCACTGCGACGAAACGAACAACGTTCAATGATGGTTCGAACCGTGAGCGCCGCGAGCGCGTCGCCGGAACGCTATAACGACGTAATACGTCGCGTTCGCACGCTCGCTCAACGTCACCGCGTTGCGGTGGAGATACTCGACGTGCTGCGGCGCGGCGGTTACGCCCTGCCCTTCCTGAAGCTGCACGTCGGCGCCGACCGGCCGAAGCAGATGCTGATCTGCGGCGGTACTCATGGTGACGAACCCGCAGGGGTTTACGCCGCACTGGAATGCGCCCAGCGCCTTGCGGACACAGACTGCCTGCTGGGAGCGCTCATTTTGCCGTGCACGAACCCCACTGGTTTTATAGGGGCGACCCGGCGCAACGATATCGGCTATGATCTCAACCGGACTTTTGGACAGCATCCCGCGCCGCACGAGACGCATCTCGTCCGCAGGGCCCTGGCAGACCGCACGTTTGCCTGCACGCTGGATCTGCATGAGGACGATGATGCCGATGGGTTCTACGTCTACGAACACGTCGTGCCGGCCGACCTGACGCTCGGCCCTGCGATCGTGCGGCGCGTGCGCGCGGCGGGCTTTCCGGTTCACAGCCGCGACAATGTTGAAGGGTACGGCATGCAAGACGGCTGCGTCGTGCCCAAAGAAGAAAAGACTTCAGCGCTCGTGGGCTTTCTTTCTGTTTATCTCTTTGATTTCCACACAGCGCAGTCGCTGACCACGGAAACGCCCGCAGCGCTGCCTTTGCCGTCGCGCATCGCCATGCATCTGGAAGCGCTCAACACCATTCTAGCCCGCGACGGTTAGCGCTTAGGCGGCCTCTGGGGCGGCCGCRKCKTNCYGCGTCGAGCGCTCGCCGCAGCAAGATAGCTCCCGCGATGTCTTGGGCGACGTGGCCGAGCATGCAGGGCAAAAGCGAACCGCTCACAAGAAAAACGGAAGCATAAAACAGCCCGCTCACCACCGCCCCGAGTATACCCGCGCGGCCTTGATACGCGTGCCCCAGCCCGAAAGCCAAACTGGAAAGCAGCACCGCGGCCCAAATGCTGCCCGTCATCAGGTCGATGACCCACAGCGCGTAGCCGCGATATAAGAACTCTTCGCATATGCCGGCGGTCGCGGCCAAGGGAATGAACGCTAGCCATTCCGCCGTATTCGTCGGCACCACCGCGCTGATCGCGCGCCGGTAACCTTGATCGAAGTTACGCCGCGTCGAGCTGGCGGCGATCATGAGGACGACAAACATGAGGCCGAGCAGAAATTGTAGCGGATGATGCGGCGGACGGACGCCGATATCTGACGCATTGAGCCCATGAAGCCGGAGGGCGTACAATGCGAGCCCCGTAAGTGACCACAGAATGACGATCGTGCGCGCGTACCGCCAGAGCTTCGTGTACCGCCCCGCCTGCGCTGATTGGATCCGCCATTTGGTCAACAAGCTCATGAGCGGCAAAGCCATGACCAGAACGATTAGCATGCCGACGGTCACAACGAGCGAGTGGTTCATCCAGGCACCCGTTCAGCGCGCCGTCGCATGAATCATCGCATCTTGGGCGTCCTTTCATTCGGGCACTTGGCGGTTGATATCACGGCAGGCGCGCTGCCGGCCACGCTGCCATTCTTACAAAACGAATTTCATCTCTCGTACTTTTGGCTGGCTGCGATCATGACCATGTCAGGCATCACCTCGTCTATCGTGCAGCCGATCTTCGGCTTGGTGTCAGACCTGGCAAAGGCGCGTTACTTCCTACCGTTAGGCGTTGCGGGCGCACTTGCAGGCTTCGCCGGCATCGGCACGTCGCATACCTATGGAGCGGTGATTTTTTTCGTCGCGCTCATGGGGCTGGGCTCGGCGATTTATCATCCCGAAGCCAGCAAGTGCGCGCATGCGGTCTCGGGGTTGTTACGCACGACCGGTATGTCGTACTTCGCGGTTGGCGGTAATTTGGGGGTGGCGCTGGGGCCGCTGATCATCACCGCCCTCTTCGCTTGGCGCGGCTTGCATGCGACTTGGCTTTTTGTATTGCCTGCGATAGCGGTTTCGCTGCTGGTGGGGTCAGTTATCCCTGCGATAGCCCGCGCGCAACAGAACATGGCACACAGCTCGCACGCTCTGAGCCGCGGCAAACCGTCGCGTGCACTCGGCATTCTGATAGGCGTGGGTGGTTTACGGGCGATGGTCTATGCCGGCCTACTGACGTTCGTGCCGCTCTACGCCGTGAATGTCTTGCATGCACCGGTCGCGCACAACGGCTTGCTGCTCTCTTTGTTCTTAGGCTCGGGCGCCGTTGCGACCTTAGCCGCGGGCCATATCGCTGACCGGGTCGGCCCTTGGCAAACGATGCTCGTGGGACTAGCCGCTGCGCCGCTCGCCTTGACTCTGTACCTGACGTCGTCAGGTCTGCTCGCTTTGATTGGGTTGGGGCTGACCGGCGCATTTTTGATCGGCACTTTTTCAACCACTGTGGTGCTTGGGCAAGAATGCCTGCCCGATCGGGTGGCGCTCGCTTCTGCATTGATGATCGGGTTGACGACGGGGTTGGGTTCTTTGGGTGTGGCGGCGTTGGGGAAAATAGCCGACGCGGCGGGCTTAACCATTGCTTTGTGGTCGCTCGTCGTCATCGCACTCATGGCGTTTGGGCTCGCGCTTGCGCTGCCGCACGCGCAAGGTGTCAATGCATGGGTGCGCGGCAGGGTGGTCGCCGGTCGCCCCGAAGCATAACTTACTACCCCGTTGACGCACGACGATACCCTCCTCATCATTGACGCCTATGCGCTCGTCTACCGAGCGTTTTTTGCGCTGCCGCCGTTGACCACGTCCGGCGGTACTCCGGTGAACGCAGCCTACGGCTTTCAGCGCATGCTGCACCGCGTACTTATAGATGAAAAACCGACGCACGTCGTCGCTTGCTTTGATGCCGGCATCCCGGCGGAGCGGTTCGAAGCGGTTCCTGAGTACAAAGCAAATCGCGCGGAGACGCCGGATGAGTTGCGGCCCCAGTTTGCGCTCGTCCGCCGTATCCTCGACGCGTACAGCATACAGATCGTAGAAGTCGAAAACGAAGAGGCTGACGATTGTATCGCAACGATCGTCACGCGTGCGGCCGAGCGGCGTTTGAATTGCGTCATCGTCTCGGGCGATCTCGATCTCTTGCAACTCGTCAACCCCCATTGCACCGTTGTGGTCACTCGTCGTGGTATCAGCGAGATGGCGCGTTACGATCTCGCAGCGGTGCACGAGCGCTACGGCCTTGCGCCGGAGCAGCTGCCTGACTTTCGCGGCCTCAAGGGCGATCCGTCAGATAATCTTCCCGGGGTCCCCGGCATCGGAGAAAAAACCGCGGCCAAGCTCATCGCCCAGTTCGGCACGCTCGACACGCTCCTCGCTAACGTGGACTCCGTCACCCCGAAACGGATCGCGCAGTTGTTGCGCGAGCACGCCGATAAAGCGCGCCGCTGCCGCGATGTGTCGCTGGCGAAAAGAGATCTAAGCATCACGCCTGATTGGAACGGCTGGCGTTATACAGCCCCCAGTCCCGAGCGGCTGGCCGAATTGTATCGCGCCTTGGAATTCAAGTCGCTGCTGGCAAAGGTTTCAACTCCCGCATTTTCCGCGGCTGTGGGGACGCCGGGCGACGGCCTCGCGGGCGAAATCCAAGTTGAAGAATTCAAGCCTGGAAGCTATCGAGCTCTGGCAGACGCCGGCGCGATTGCGG
>JRHI01000495.1_pt1 | contig 42433 bp, 32 predicted proteins | sample 215371 | NCBI WGS metagenome assembly JRHI01 (sample SAMN02929681, study PRJNA255918) | sediment metagenome | biome: cave system; feature: Ice Cave; material: Sediment; isolation source: sediment from deep within a dark volcanic ice cave with no known source of... ... | reverse complement strand
ACATTTTAGATTGGGGTATTACCCAATATGCATTGATTATAAGGAGCGTGAAGTGGCGATACAACAGATTGATCCTGGCATGGTTCCCTATCAAATCCTTGATCCTGAAGGCAAGCTTGTAGGGGATATGCCTGACCTGAGTGCGGAGCGCTTGTTATCGCTTTACCGCTTTATGCAACAGGGGCGGGCATTCTCAAATAAGATAATCTCTTTGCAGCGGCAAGGTCGTGCCACTACTTTTGGTTCATTAATAGGCCAGGAGGCGACGGCCGTCGGACTGGCTGCTCCGCTGCAGCCACAAGACTGGCTAGCCACTTCGTATCGCGAACTCGCCTCTTTGATGGTCAGGGGACTGCCGCTGCCCGGACTCGTCTATGCCTTCCGCGGTTTTACCCCTGAACACTTTCCCGCTGAGATGCACTGCCTCCCTATTCAAGTCGTGATTGCCACACAAATGTTGCACGCTGTTGGTCTGGCGATGGCCGCGAAAATTTCGGGCGATACGGCAGTCGCTGTTGGTGTTTGTGGAGATGGGGCGACCTCCGAGGGAGATTTCAACGAAGCCCTGAATTTCGCGGGCGTCTTTCAAGCGCCTGTGGTGCTTGTGGTACAGAACAACGGCTGGGCCATCAGCGTGCCCCGCCATAAACAGAGTGCCGCGCCAACGCTTGCCGCTCGTGGAGCCGGTTTCGGTATTCCATCCGTCCTGGTTGATGGCAACGATATTCTCGCGGTCTATGATGTGATGCAACGGGCCGTCGAGCGTGCGCGCTCGGGCCAGGGACCGACCCTCGTGGAGACCCTCACGTATCGCATTGGGGCGCATACGACTGCCGACGATCCCTCGCGCTATCGTAGCTCCGCAGAGGTAGAGGCATGGCGAGCAAAAGACCCGCTCGCGCGCTTCAAACGCTTTCTAACGAGTCGCGATATGCTCGATGAAGAACAGGACCGCCAGCTCATCGAAGCAGTCGAAGAGGAGATCAACGCGGCGGTGCTCGCAGCTGAGGCGATGCCGCCGATGGCCCCTGACAGCTTCTTTGACTACAGCTCAGCCTCGCTTTCCCCACGTTTGCAAGAGCAGCGTGCTGATCTGCTGCGCTATATAGAACCGAAGTAGGGAGGTTGAGACCATGTTAATGACGATGATCGAGGCTCTGAACCACGCGCTCACCTTAGAATTGGAACGGGACAAGCGAGTTGTCGTATTTGGGCAGGATATTGGCGTCAATGGGGGAGTCTTCCGTGTGACCGAACACCTGCAAGAGAAGTTCGGTGAGCAGCGTGTCTTCGATACGCCGCTTTCCGAGTCGGCTATCATTGGCAGCGCGGTGGGTATGTCGGTCTATGGGCTGCGACCGGTAGCCGAGATACAGTTCGCGGGCTTCCTTTTTGTGTGTATGAATCAGCTGGTGACGCAGGCGGCGCGCATGCGTTTTCGCAGTGCCGGGGCCTTTACCTGTCCCATGGTGATACGCGCTCCCTATGGTGGAGGCGTGCGCACGCCGGAATTACATTCAGATAGCCTTGAAGGTATATTTATGCAGACCCCCGGCCTCAAGGTAGTCATACCCTCGAACCCCTATGATGCCAAGGGTTTATTGGCTGCGGCTGTTGCCGATCCTGACCCGGTGCTGTTCCTGGAAAATATCAAACTCTACCGCTCATTCCGCCTGGAGACGCCGGAAGAACATTATACCATCCCGCTCGGCAAGGCAAAGACAGTACAAGAAGGAACTGATGTGAGCCTCTTTGCTTATGGAGCGATGGTACCCGTTGCCGTGGAAGCGGCGCAACAGGCGCAAAAAGAGCAGGGGACAAGCGTGGAGATTATCGATCTACGCACCGTCTGGCCATTGGATGAAGAGGCAATTGTGACCTCCGTTGAAAAGACTGGTCGGGCGGTTGTCGTTCACGAGGCCGCGCGCGCAGGTGGTGTTGGCGCTGAAATTATCGCGATCATCAATGATCACTGCCTGTATTCCCTGTTGAAACCTGTCATGCGGGTAACGGGGTACGATACTCCTTATCCTGTTCCAGGACAGGAGGACTATTATTTGCCTAACACGCCTAAGGTATTGACAGCTTTGCGACAGGTAATGGAGCCAGTGTAAGCGATACTTGTCAAAGCTTCCCTGGCAGAATAAGGGTTTTGGGAGATAGAGAACGATGTACGAGTTTAAGCTAGCAGACCTGGGCGAAGGGATGCATGAAGCAGAAATAGTCCAATGGCTCATCAATGTTGGTGATACGACGAAGCTCGACCAGACTATCGCAACAGTGGAAACAGACAAGGCTGTTGTTGAGCTTCCCTCTCCCGTTGCTGGACGAGTGAGCGAGATTCGCGTGCAGGATGGGCAGACCGCTAAGGTGGGCGAAGTATTGGTCATCTTTGAGACGTCTACAAAAGGTGATGGCGATGCAGCATCAAAAAATAGCGAAAATGCTACTGTTGCCGCTACCACCCCTTCTTCTCCAACCCACATGCCTTCCCCAGCAGAATCATCTTCACAAAGCACTTCATCCGTTGTCACGCGATCCCGAGTGCAGGCCGCACCCGCGGTACGAAAACTTGCCTTTGAATTAGGCATAGATCTTGCGCAAGTCACACCCTCAAGTGCAAGTGGGAGGGTCTCGCTTGAAGATGTACGGGTGTATGCCGAACGAGCCGAAACTGCGACATCAGGTAAGCAAAATGGTACTTCACCTGCCGCGTCAGTTGGTACTCTCTCAAAAGAGGAACAGGCCGCCCCTATTCCAAGTGAGAAGATTGAAAAGGGCCTGGAACAGGTATTTCCTACTGGCGAGGATGAGCGTCAACCTTTGACAGGCTTACGCAAGCGTATCGCGGAACATATGGAGCGTTCCTGGCGCACTATTCCCCATGCAACCTCCTTTGACGAAGTTGATGGCGGCGCGTTGATAGCGCTGCGCCAAGCGCTGAAACCTATAGCAGAGCAGCGTGGAGTTCGCCTGACCTATATGCCGCTCTTGATCAAATTGCTCATACCACTACTCAAAGAGTTTCCCATCTTCAACGCCAGCCTTGACGAAGAGAAACGCGAGATTATCTACAAACGCTCCTACCATATCGGTGTAGCTGCTGACTCGCCGGAGGGCCTGCTAGTGCCCGTCATGCGCAACGCTGATCGTCTCACCCTCGTGGAGGTCGCTGCAAAGCTCGAAAAACTGATCGATGGGGCCTTTAAACGCACGCTGGCCCTTCCTGAGGTCAGTGGCAGCACCTTTACGCTGAATAATGTCGGCAGTTTTGGCGGCGGCAGCGGCACTCCTATCATCAATCATCCCGAAGTGGCAATTCTTGCTATCGGAAGAATACAGGAGAAGGCAATTGTGCGGCAGGGGGCAGTTATTGTGCGCCCGATGATGCCGCTGGCCCTTTCATTTGACCACCGACTGATCGACGGCGCCATGTCCGGCAAATTCCTGGGACGTTTCAAAGAACTGGTGGAGAATCCACAGCAATTACTGCTGGATATGGTGTAGGAACACGGAGGAGAATGATCATGGTAGTAGGAGACGTGACCACCGCCGTTGATGTTCTCGTGCTTGGGGCGGGTCCTGGAGGCTACGTGGCAGCCATTCGTGCTGCCCAACTCGGCCACCATGTCACATTGGTCGATCAGGGACCTCCAGGTGGCACCTGCCTCAATCGGGGCTGTATCCCTCTCAAAGCGCTGCTTTCAGCTACCGAGCGCTATTATAACAACCGCCAGGAAGAACTGGCGGCGATGGGCATCATGACAGAAGTTGTCAGATTTGACTGGCCGAGGATGCAGGTATGGAAGCAGAGTGTTGTTGATCGGCTAGCGGATGGCGTACGTCGGTTGGTTGCTGGAAACCATATCGACTATGTTTACGGGACAGGTTGGTTCATCAACGCTCAGGAGGTGCGTGTCGAAGGTGAGCATGGTTCGCACCGCTTCAAATTTGATCACTGCATCCTGGCAGTCGGCGCGGACGCTGCTTCCAACCCTCATTTGCCATATGATGGCGAACGTGTCCTTACGCCTGAACAAGCTTTGCTGCTGCCAAAGTTGCCTGATACCCTCAGCATTATAGGGGATGACTACATCGCCCTGGAACTGGCGACGCTCTTCGGACGGCTCGGTGTCAAGGTCAAACTCTTTTCACCTAGCGAGCAGATTCTGACCGGGGGTGATCCCACCGCGTTACGGTTGGTTCAGGCGGGTCTGCGTAAATTGGGGATAGCAGCAGTGACAAAGACTGCTATTGAAAGTGTGATAGATCGACCTGTCGTGATTTCACAGGGTGTCTCTCCACATACGGCGGGACTGCACCTGGATGCAGCCGGCCTGACCACCTCGAGCAATGGTGGCATGGCTGTGAATGCCATGCAGCAGAGCACCATAGCGCATATTCTCGCAGTAGGTGATTGCACGGGTGGGCGCACTTTGGCGAGTATTGCCATGAAACAGGGGAAAGTGGCTGCCGAAGTCCTCTCAGGTCAACGGGTGCAGTTCGTGCCGCTAGTGACGCCGCTGGTGGTCCACACAACACCGGAAATTGCCATGGTTGGGTATGCGGCAGAGGAGGCAACGCAGGCTGGCTATACCGTTGTTTCAGGACGTTTTCCGCTAGCGGCCAATGGGCGCGCGTTAACGCTGGGTAGCGATAATGGGATTGTGCAGGTAGTGGCAAACGCGGAAGATGGCGTATTGCTCGGTGCAACCATAGTTGGCCTACGCGCAGGTGACTTAATAGGGCAGGCAGCGCTCGCTATTGAGATGGGTGCGACGCTAACCGACCTGGCGGAGATCCTCTATGCTCACCCCAGCCTCAGCGAAGTGCTGCTAGAGGGAGTTGAAAGTGCATTGGGGAGAGCAGTGCATATGTTGACAAAAAGCTAGAAACAAGATTACAGGGCATCGCGTTGCCGTTTGCCCTGTACCTGCCCGTAGGTAGCGACAACGAATGGTACCAGGTACGTCAAGAGCATAGGAATAATCCAATGGAGAGAGAATTGACCCGAAAGAAAATCCAGCCCGTGATTAATGAGCGCCAGAATGGTTCCAACGACCAGAGCCGTCTTTATCGAGCGCACAAGAGTATCTCGTTCAGTACAATAAGCTAGAATGGTACGCAGGCCTGTGCGTGAAAGGGAAGTTTGCAGTCTATTTGTCATACTACTAGCCTCATACTGCTCATGCTATTCTTTCCTACGTTTTGCCATCTCTTCTTCCGTCGTGTCGGTAGTTACTAGCTCGTAAAGCAAAGCTTCACCAACCTTGGGGCGTAAGATGCGCCCAAGGCGTTGAATATATTCGCGCTTTGTGCTATTGCCGCTCACAATGATGGCGACGCGGCAATCAGGCACATCGACCCCTTCATTCAGAACGCGCCCGGTCACCAATTTTGTATACTGACCTGTGCGAAACCGATCCAGGATAGTGCGCCGTTCCTCAGCTGGCGTCTTATACGTAATGCTTGGCAGGCAGAAACGACGGCTGATTTCATCGACGACCGGGTTGTATTCAGAGAAGAGCAGTACCTGGTCACCTGCATGCTTATGTAACAGCTGCTCAATCTCGCTATACTTGGCAGGTGCATTCAGCGCGATATTGCGAGCCTCGCGCCACGCCAGCATAGCGGCACGCGCTTCTGGGTCGCGCGCGCTGAGGAAGATGAGCTTCTGCTGGAAATCCTCTGGCGAACGAATGACAATATGGCGGCGGCGTAGAAACGAATTGTAGATGCCTCGTTGTTCGGCGTAACGCTTCTCATCCTCGCTTGATAAGACAATATCGATGATCTTTTCCTGGTATTGCGCAAGATAGTGTCCCTCTGTCAATTCAGCGGGCGAACGCCGGTATACCTCCGGGCCTATCAGTTCCTCCAGGTCGGTATGGGCCATATCGCTGCGCTCTGGCGTAGCGCTCAGTCCCAAGCGAAGAGGTGTAAAGGCGCTCTCAGCGATCAGGCGATAGGTCGGCGCGGGTAAGTGGTGACATTCGTCGAAGATCAGCAGGCCGAAGTGCGCTAGTTCGCGCGGATAGAGCGCGGCAGAATCATAGGTAATAATGGTAATCGGCTTGAGCTCTTTCTCTCCTCCGCCAAAGATACCGATATCGTCCATGCTGATAGAGAGTGCCGAGGAGAGGGCGGTACGCCATTGCTGCAACAGGTCGAGCGTGGGGACGACGGCCAGCGTCCACAGGCTCGTCTCGGTAATGGCCATGGCTGCCACAAATGTTTTGCCCGCACCTGTAGGCAGCACCACGACACCTGCACTACCCTCTGCGAGCCAGGCAGCCAGGGCATCCTCCTGGTATGGCCGCGGCTCCATAGCGAGTGCTGTCGAGAAGGGTAGGGAGGGCCGCTCCTCAAAGGCTACCGTGAAGGGTGTTTGTTGTTGCCGCAGCGCCTGTTTCACGGTACTGAAATGGATCGGTTGCGTGCGCAAAAAATGGTAGCGTTTATCGCGCCCTATCTTTGTGCGTAGCGCCTGGGGAAGGTTTGGCCCAAAGAGGCTAGCGAGCAGCGCGGGCGTTGGTAATGCCAACAATTCAGTTGGAGGTGTGATGATGAGGTCGCGGCCCCGCAGGTCGATAGTAATTACTTTTTCACTGATTTCAGTTTTCACGAGGCTTCTGAAACCGACTCTATATAACAATCAAGGAATTCTTCTGTCACTCCATGAATTTTACGTCTTTGACAAAGAGCATACAATTCCTCAACGGCCGAGTAGGGAAAAAATCTAGCGTTAAGTGATTTGAATTGTGGTCGATTAGCCTCTCTAATCACCTTTTCTCTATCTTCATCTGGTGCTACAATTACATATCGAGTTGGGAAAGGCGGTAATGCGTCTTGTAAACCTTTCATACGGCTTAATCCACTTGTAATTCCAGTAGTATGCTCTACCTCCATGACTGCTGGCATTAACTTCCCATTCTTAAACCAAACACAATCTATCAAGCGGGCGGCCCTAACTGCTCCATCAAAAGATGCAATCAATCTCTCATCCTGGAGTGAGGTAACAACACTCTCCATCTCACCAATACGTTGATTGTTATATATTATTCCTTTGTCATTTTGGGCAACCCATGTACGAAAGCCAAGTTGACGTCCAATCAAGATCAAAGCAATTTGTATTTGTGCATGTCGACGTTTGACATCAATATCTATTGCCTCTTCCAAAGGGTCATCTTTATCTGAAAGAAGATCATCAGGTACTGTTAGAGACTCGTAAAATGCCTCTATTGGTATTTCGGAAATGACTATCTCGGTTTCCTTCAGGCCGGTGACCCCATTTTCATGAAACGATATCAAATATCTCGATTTGTCCTCTCGTCTTCGGATTAACATAATGATAAATCTGATTCCTAGGAAGGTGCCCTATGGCCGATACTATGTCAGAAGCAGTGACTTTCATGAGACTCGATCCCTCCGAAAAATTCGAGAATAGTTTGAGCAATGCCATTTGCCATAATATATGGCACACCATTGCCAACTGTTTTGAACATATCAGTTAGTGTCATGGAGGGAGGTAAAACAAAGTCTTTAGGCAAAGATTGTATTGCCAAGGTCTCAGCAACCGAGATTCTACGCATCTTATATGGATGTAAATGAACCTCATTATTTCCATAGCAAGCAGTCGGGGAGTAACGCCACCTATGAAGGCGTTTAAAGGATTTTTTCGAGTCATCTCCCTCATCAACAGAAGCGAATCTTGCTATGCCTGCTCTTGGTCTGAAGAAATGTTCTGAATTCGGATGGTTCAATACATCATTTTTCTTAAACCAATGCTCAACCGTCAGCTTTTGAACAACATCTCTGGAACAAGGTATCACAGAATCTTCCTCAAATGGATGAGTGGTAGGCCAAGATATTGCAAAGGCTTCACGCTTGGGATACAAGATAAGCTTTTCCCATGGAAAAGCCCCAGCAGGGAATTCCCGTAAATTGCTATCTAGTTTAATGCCCATATCAGACACTAGATCTCTTCGAAATCCAAGTAGAATGACTCTATCTCTGTTTTGTGGGGCCCCATATTCTATGGCGTTAGCTAGACGTTCAGTTGTGATGTATCCTGCAGCGTGCGTCTTTCGCTTAATCTCTTCAAAGAACTCTCTATGCCTCTTTGTACTCCACAATCCCTTGACATTCTCAAATAGGTAGAAGTCTGGCTTCTGCTGGCAGATAAGTTCTATATAAGTTGCTGTTAACTTGCCGTTATGGCCTTCCTTTCCTTTGTTTTTACCACCAACTGAGAAATCAGGGCAAGGCGGCCCTCCAACAAACCCAACAATTTCAGCGTTTTTTCGGGCGTCCTGCACAAGTTCCCTCAAATCCCTATTCTTTTTTTCTTCGATAAAATCGGAAATACTTCCTTCATAGAATCCATATGCTGGCGGATCAATATGTAGCTGTTCCCTTGCGTAACGATATGCATATAGGAAAGGACGATGCACCTCATTTACATAGACTACCTTAACATTACTGGACTCAAAACCTAGATCGAGAAAACCCGCACCTGCGAAAAAGGAAAAAATAGAAATGCGCTTGGGTTTAAGGGAAATAGAGGGTATTTCTAGAATTGAGTGATACTGTTTATACCCACCAATTGGTATTTGTTGAGGGTCAAGAAAAGAATCTGGTAAATTGCGGGAGAGCACATCAATGCTTTCCTCTTGGGTTACAACATCAAACAATCTTCCTTGTTCAATAGTTGTGATATAGTGATGCCGAGCATCATTGATAATAACCATATCCCTCGCTCCATCTGCACGTTCATTCGTAAGTTAGAAGCCTCAATGAAGGTTTCAATCAAGAGAACCGTTATAAGGCAACATTTTAACGAACTTCTGAACTAGATTATATCATACAACCAAGCTCTAAACGGTAGAATTTATTACTATCTATTCGTATACAGGTTCATGAGCAAAAAGCGGAAAGCCACACTACTTGTTTTTGTTAACGTTAATAAGATGTTCAGGCCTACTATTATTCACTAGATGCGACGAAAAGCGAGGGCTGATCCAGATGTAAAGGATTATCATTCTTTTCCTGGCGCAATGCCGCGCTTATCTCGAGTAGAGGAGACAAAACTTCCGAAAGTATTTCTGTTGGCCAGGGAAGAGGATCACCACCCAGTTCTATCAATGCTTTATTCCCAATTAGTGTCGAAGAAGATGCTGTCTCCCGTACATATAAAGGCCGTTTTTGTTTCAAGGCGCCGTTTGCGCCTTCCCACGTGCCACCTTTTGTATTCGCTTCGGCAACGATCACCACCTGAGCCAGACCAGTAACAACTTTATTGCGTTCCATAGCTCGGCTCACCACCCAGGGAGCATCAGGATGAAATTGACTCATCAGAAGGACATTTCCTGCTTCAATTTTTGGAACGAGATTGCGCATCTGAACACCGCTGAGTTTGTGTATGCCATGTGGTAATACGACGGTTGTATGCCCAACTGGTGAACTACTTGCGCCTTCATAGGCTGCCCGATCAACGCCACGAGCATTACCACTGATAACATTCGCACCGTTTTCCGCTAGATACCTCGCAACCTCGCGGGTAAACACGAGGCTTGATTCACTGGCATTACGCGAACCAATGATAGCAATAGTCTGGCGTTCAAGGATCTGTAAATCGCCAGCATAGCAGAGCACCGGTGGTATTTGATTGCGGTTGAGAGCTAATTTAAGTAACCTGGGGTAGTTTTCATCAAGCACTGTCAGCAAGTAAATATGCTCGTTGTGAAGCTGCTCTATAAGAAACGCCTGTCCAACGAGTTTCTCTTTGGCCCGTGCTAACTTCTGAATAAACTCCGCTTTAAGATGACACGTGTCACTCCACTCTTGTGGACTGGCAGCAAAGAACTCTTGCAGCGTTCGCCCAAGTTGCTTACACCAAATCACCAGAATATCGTTGATGATACGAGTAGATAGCCCACTCTCAAATGTTAATAGGAGCCAGCAGGCTTGTTCTTGCAAATCATTATTCATTTATTTCTCCTTACTGGTCATCTGAATGGGCTGTGCGGGTAATCGTTAGTGGATAGACGAGTTTTGCTCCTGCTTGCAGCAAGGTATGCCCTACCTCGCGCAGCATATAGCCTGAGTCATAGATATCGTCGATCAGCAATAATGTACGCCCCGCTACAACTTGAGGAGAGCTGATACAGAATGCTTCTTTGACGTTGTCAACCTTTTGCCGCCAGTTGGTCAGATATTTTTGCTCCTGTGTGATCCGTACTTTCTCAAGTACAGTGAGATACTCTACATCCAACAGAGCGGCAATTTGTCGGGCAAAATTCTCGACTAATAGTCCGCTTTTCGTCGGTGGCACGCTTACTATACCATCTATGGTAGCTAGTGGATAGCGGGTTCGTATTAATTGCACAGTACGGTTCACAAGGCTTAAGGCAAAAGGACCTGCGTCTTCATATTTGCTTGCGCGCACCAATCGACCGGTAGAGCTGTTACCATGATATGAAAGTGACCAGCCTGCTTCATGTACTGGACGTTTTTCGATATGTGGCAAAAACTCTTCTTCAAGAAAAAGTGCCGCTGCTCCTTGTATTCTTCTCGATGGTCTCACAGATGGAAAATTTGCGGTTCGGCATCGTCCACACTGTTTACAGTAACTGCCAGGTTCATCTCCGAGATAAGTGGTGAGATACTCCATATAGCACGTGCTGCATCGAACATAATTTTGTATGTTGCTCAACTCTTGCAGTTTTTGCTGTCGCACTTCATCGTAGGCAGAAAAATCCATCTGTCCCAAACGGCTTACAGCAGTATAGATACGACTTTTAAGATTGCGTTCGATAAAGCGTTGTTCTGCTAAATCGGCCAGGATAGTGCGTATAGCCTTTTGTGAAAAGCCAGTTGTTAGCATAATACTACTCTCACGCAAGCCTTGAGGATTCTTATGTAATAGCGATAAGAGCAAATCATAGTGTTTTCCTTCTGGTCTTGCGTTACGAATAAAGTGTTCTTGAATAGTTATATCAGCGGGATCGTAGAGGAGAATGCACCAGGCAACTTTCCTATCACGTCCTGCTCGGCCCATCTCCTGGTAATAATGGATAGGAGACGAAGGAATATGATAATGGATCACAAAACGGATATCGGGCTTGTCGATACCCATGCCAAGGGCGTTGGTCGAGCATACTACTTTGTACTGGCTGCTTCCCTTACTCATCAATTTCTGTTCGATATCCTGCCGCACACTGTCTTCTCGACCTGCATGATAGTAATCAGCATTGATTCCCAGCCCCATTAAAAACAGTGCCACCATTTCAGCACTATTTTTTGTGGCAGTATAAATAATGCCAGTTCCAGGGTAGTAGCGCAGCATCTCACCCAGATAACTCAGCTTTTCCTGGTCGCCTTTTAACGTTTCTACATTCAAGTGCAGGTTGGGGCGTTGCATCGTACCACGTATGACCTGTGCTCCTGCTCCTATTTGCTGTAGGACATCCTGCTCAACGCGCTTATTAGCTGTTGCAGTCAAAGCAAGGATGGGAACGTTTTTAGGAAGAGCGCTCAATAGCCGTACAATACGTCGATAGTGTGGACGAAAGTCATGACCCCACGTTGAAATACAATGCGCCTCGTCGATCACGATGAGGCTGATACGCATCTGTATCACATATGTTTGCCAATCTGCATTATCCAGGCGTTCTGGGGCGATGAAGAGTATTTTGAAATTGCCTGCTACTGCCTGCTCCAAAGTTGCCCTATTCTCTTCTTCGCTAAAATCCGAGCTGATGATAGCTGAGGATATAGCATACGCGTCGTTGCAGCGTTGGCATTGGTCTCTCATGAGTGCTTTGAGTGGAGAAAAGACGATAGTAAGGTGAGGATAATAGAGGCTTGCCATCTGGTAACAGAGCGATTTGCCCCAGCCTGTACGCTGGATCGCCAGGACACGCTTGCCTTCAGCGAGCTGTTCTATGATCTCACGTTGCCCTGGATGGAAGCCTGTGGTGATGTGAAAGCGTTCTGCCAGTAGCTTTTCTGGAGGATTGCTCTGCCACGTAAACCCTGAATCCATATAGGATCTCCCCAACCCGTTGCGTTGTATTGATGAATTTATATGCAACAGGCGCATTGTAAGAGGATATACGCAAATTGTCAATTATCCTCTGGTTGAGTGACTTTGAAAGAGGTGCAAAACTACCCAAAAATCAAAAAATGTGGGAAATTAGTTCTAAAAAGCTTGCATAATACTGTCTTTACATGTATACTCATCGTAGTTAGAACATATTATCTACATCCTTCGATCGATCACATGCAAGACGAGAGGACGGTAACGATGTGGCCCAGAGATATATGCAGCCGCGTGGCAATTATAACTCTGCTCAGAGAGCACGCGTAGATACTGTAGAACCATACGATGAAAATGATTTCGATGATGCTGAGCCTGTACGTATGCATAGTAGTGCACTTCGTTATCCACGGTTAGCCGACGTTAGAGCAGAAGTAGGTCGTGCTCCGGCTGATGTGAAGGTATTGAGTAGCCATGGCAGCTATCGACCGGGTAATAGTCGACCTGTTCCCCCTCGCCGCAGCAAAACACAGATGGACATACCTGCAGTACAGCGGCAGCGTGAAGCGGATACACACACTGACGAAATTGACATTCGGCAGACGGAACAATTGATAGCTCCTGGCTTCAGGCCGCGTTTTCATTGGACAGTATTCCTGGGCATGGCCATGTTTATGATGTTGATCGGGTGGGTGATGTTGACCATGCTGCTGAACTGGTGGCAGGTGACGCAAGATGATTGGCACTATGGACGACCGCGCACATTCCAGACAGATATGGTCGTAGGTCATAACGATACAGAGGCTACTCCGAGTCATTTTGTGGCGATAAACTTACAACGCCATATACAGATCATCGAATTTCCGGGCGGTGATTCCTCAAAAGCAAAGATATATATAGGGCCGACGTTAGTTGGTGCTGGGCAGGAACTGGCTGTGGTAACACTGACTTTTAAGGATGTTAATGGAGATGGCAAGCTAGACATGATTGTGAATGTACAGGACAGCCATTTTGTGTTTATCAATGATAACGGGCAGTTTCGACCTGCACATCCCGGTGAAAATATTCAGTTGTGAAACGAAAGAGCGCGGCAAGAAACGTAAGCTTCTTGCCGCGCTCTTTCGTTTCACAACTTAAACAATGGGAACCGGGTCCATTTCTCCTGAGGTGCCATGGCTCACTACTGGTACGGGCTGGGTAGTTGACATATGCAACGACATTGAAGCTGTGGTGACAGGGAAAGAGCGAGCCGGTGTGGGTAATAAACTATCTTAACTTCAGTTACAATAAGCTACTATCGCCATAATTTGGGGTCAACCAATATCAAGGATACTCTCCCGAATATCCCCTACATAAAAAACGGCCCATAGGCAAAAAAAGTTGCAGGGAAACGTGCCAGTCGGGAACGATACCGAAAAAAAAGGTATAATTTATAATAGAAAATATCTTGTACTTTTGACAGAAACCTGTCACAATAGCAAAAGAGCTTTCATTCAATTTGATCTGCTAATAAAAGGAACGATTGGATATGAATCAGGTAAACTGGCAGCAAAGGCGCGACATCCTCTTATGTATTGTCTGTTTTGGTATCATAGCCTGGTTTGTCTGGAACCTTTTCCTGGGCCTGTTTGTTCATGCTGTCCTCTTGCTCTTGCTCTCGATGGCGCTGGCATTTTTGATTACTCCGGCAGTAAACTTATTAGAAAAAAATAAAATACCGCGTGCCGTCGCGACAATCTTTATGTATATTGTTGTGCTGGCAGCCATCTCGCTGCTCTTCTTTGCGCTTGCTTTCTCTTTGATTCAACAAGTTCTCAGTTTCCAGGCGATAGTCACACAATTTTTTGTTACTATTCCGGATCAGTTCAAATCCCTGAATGATTTTCTGGTACAAAGGGGTATTTCGCAGACGAGCATTAACGATGCAATCAATCAGGTCAAAGGGCAACTACTCGGCATCGCTCAGACGGCGGCTACCAATGTAGTGAATGTCGCCTTTATTGTAACTAACGCTTTCATCGATATTCTGTTGATACTCGTCCTGAGCTTCTACTTTACGCTTGATGGAAGGAATATTCGTAAGAATTTGAGAAGTATTGTACCGGAACAGTCTCTCAAAACGGTTGGAGTGTTTGAAGACGCCCTCAATCGCGTTGTCGGCAACTATATCCGTGGACAACTTACCCTGGCGGCTATCATCGGTATCCTTTCTGGAGTGGGAAGTTACTTTCTGGGATTGAGCGGTTACGCGATCATTATTGCCTTTTTAGGCTTTCTCTTCGAGACAATTCCGATGGTTGGTCCAGCGCTGGCTACTATTCCTGCAGTACTTATATCGTTAATCTTGCCTGACCCCTTTCCACGTACAATCTGGATTATCATCTACTTCATTTTCGTTCAGTTGTTGGAAAGTAATGTCCTGGGACCTCGCATCGTGGGGCACGCGGTTGGACTGCATCCCATTGCAGCTATTCTCTGCTTGATTATCGGTGTCCAGTTGTTTGGCGCCTTTGGCGCACTGCTGGCTACACCAATAGTGGCGGCTGCCTGGGTGGTCATCGTCAGTTTGTATAATTCAGCAAAGGGCAAGACGGCCGACCAGATGCTTGAAAATAGACGTAGACCTCTGGTTATTCGATCTCCGGGCGCCCTCTTGCACAAGCGGAAGAAGATAGACACTAAGCCGGTAGACCAGACGCTGGTACATACTCGAGCAGTTACGGCAGGCGAGCAGAATGAAACATTGACTCCTTCAGTTAAAGGAACCCCCCTCCATAAAGAGCATATAAACCTGTTGCGTCCTGTGCCAGACGCGGAAGAGCCACACTCGGATAAAGAGGGGTAGTGACATAAAAAGAGTGCTTTACCACCAGTGATGAATGGCGGTAAAGCACTCTTGCTCTATAAAATTAGCGCGTTGCGCCCAACGCATCGCGCAGCGCATCTTCCCCTTCGTGATTGACCAGCGCATAGACCTCGTCGTGAGCTAAAACCTTTGTATCGGCAGCAGGCACGATATATTCTTTGTCCCGTATAATCAGGGCGATATTGCCACTGCGCGGGAGCTTGATCGCGCTTAACGTCTTCCCCACAATCGGCGAATCCTCGGGCACGCGTACCTCTATGATGCCTAAGCCTGCTCTTTTGAGTGTCATAAGCGTTACAAACGTAGAGCCTGGAAGCTCTGCTTCGATCAGCGAGAGAATGGATCTTGTGGGACTGACGGTGATATCAATACCTAGCTTTTGGAAAAGTAGATCGTTCTTAGGATTATTGAGCCGGGCGATAGTGCGGGCAACTTTGAAACGTTTCTTTGCCATCTGGCAGATGACCAGGTTATCGTCGTCCTCACCTGTAACAGCAATCACAACGTCGGCACGGTTTACACCGACTTCTTCCATTGTTCGTGCTTCGCATGCATCGCCTCGAACAACTGACTGACCGAGTTCTTCGGCGAGTGACAGGTAACGAGTCGCTCCTTTTTCCAGCAGGAGAACCTCGTGTCCCTGGCTTAACAAGCTCTTAGTGAGGTAGTAGCCGACGTCGCCGCCGCCACCGATAATAATATACATACTGTTTCTCTTGCTCCTCTTGTTCCTCTATCCTCTTTCAGCTTTTTCCTTCTGCCTGTCGCTAGAGAGGGCATTAAACAGCGTTTGCGCTCCAATTATTGTAGGGCAATATGTCTCAAGGCCAAGTTCATTATACGTACTCTCTCGTATTGGATCGTAAATGCGACAGACGACCTTCTTGATATTGAAGATCTCTTTGGCAATTTGACTGGCCATGATATTCCGGTTATCGCCGTTGGTAACGGCAGCAAAGGCATCCGCCTCTTTGATACCAGCGCGGATAAGAATTTCCTCATCGACGCCGTTGCCAATAATCGTCGTGCCACTAAAATCAGGTTCCAGCCGACGAAAAGCTTCACTACTATAGTCGATAACCGAGACAGTATGTCCTTCACGCTCCATCATAGTAGCCAGTCTTGCGCCAACACGGCCACAACCAAGGATCACAATATTCACCACGTGCCTCCTGTTGGTCAAAAGAACCAACATGTTATTTGTTCTTGTGATATATCTCAATAAAATTACCGGGTTATACAACCTGTCAAATGGTATTATAACACCACGGAGAAGAGGAGGTACAAAAAACATACTGTGTACCTCGAATAGATTTTACCGTGGGAGTTACTTGTATGTTGCTACACCGCTACGTCCTGCGTAGTGTACCGGATTCCGAGTGGAAGAAGTGGGATCAATTCATAGATGGACATCCGAGCGGGCATTTCCTGCAAAGCTGGGGCTGGGGAGAACTCAAGGCTAGTGCTGGCTGGAAACCCTTACGCCTCTCACTTTGGGATGAAGAGCAACAGAAGGTGGTTGCGGCGGCACAGGTCTTGTGCCGCACTGCTCCTCGTCTCCCCTTCTGGGCAGGTCATCTTGCCTATATTCCAAAGGGACCGGCGATCGACTGGTCAGATCCCTTTTTGTGCCAGGCATTCTTTACTCAACTGAACACGTATCTTCATAGAAGGGGCGCTCTGGCATTACGTATGGAGCCAAATAGAGCGGTAACTGCGGTTCTATTGTCTCGCTTGGGAGAGCATCCATTGTTTTCGCCCACAACAGTAGATACCTATCCCGTGGTCGAGGCAACGCTGGTTCCCCTGCCAATGCTATTGTTTCCTGCTCCCCCTATACAGCCTGTACGCACTATCGTACTGAATATTACGCCAGATGAGTCAACCTTATTGGCGGGAATGAAAGAGAAATGGCGCTACAATCTGCGTTTGGCTCAGCGCAAAGGTGTCACCATACGGGTAGCACAAACGGTTGAAGACGTACAGGCATGGTATGCACTGATGCAAACGACCGGGGAGCGCGACCAGTTTGGGATACATACATTTGATTATTACCTGAAAGCCTGGCACCTTTTTGCTTCTCGACAACAGGCTCGTCTCCTTTTAGCAGAATTTGATGGGCATCTCCTGGCCGGCATCTTTGTAGTCCTCCTAGCAAAACAGGCCATCTATCTCTACGGCGCGTCGAGTAATGAACAGCGCAACTTGATGCCCAATTACCTGCTGCAATGGGAGGCCATCCGCTGGGCCAAAAGCCAGGGCGCAATCCAGTACGATTTCTGGGGTATTCCTGAAACAGAGGGTGAGGAAGAAGCTATGGCAGGAGTATACCGCTTCAAACGTGGCTGGGGTGGTGAAATAGTCCGTTTCGTCGGTTGCTATGAGCACACCTATCACCCCCTCGCGATGCGGGTGGCAAAGAGATTTTTCCTTATTTGAATGATGAATGATTTGCAACAGAAGCTATAACTGACTCGTAAATTAGGCAGTGAAGTGAAATACAATTACAATAGCGTTCTCTAGCCGGATCTGTTTGCTTTTGTTAACGGTTCGGGTTCGACGCCTTAGTATAAGGAGACTTTCGATGTCAGTCAATCGTGGCTGTTTAGCTAATTCGCTGCTTTTTATGGTTGTTGTTTTCATACCGGTGATCGGTCATATCATCGAGACCGTGATGGTCTTTGAGGATGAGCACTCCCCGGTTGGTACGATACTCTGGCTACTGGTCATCTGGTCAACGCCTGTCCTTGGCCCTCTGCTGTACCTGCTGTTTGGGCAGCATGGTCGGCGTGGGCGAGTGATGTTTGGTCAACCAAGTCAGGCATTCTAAAAACTTGAAACTTTTCTTTCCAATTCCCTTGACATTACTTGAGATTCTTCTGTATACTTACTAACAAATAAGAAGTACCATAACAAATAAATATGTGCAGCAATGTCTGATCTCATCAAGAGAGGTTGAGGGAAACGGCCCGATGAAGCCCGGCAACCCCCCTGCAAAGTCGCAGGAAGGGTGCCAATTCCGGCGGAGTATTCCGCGAGATGAGGGGAATAGCCAAAGAAGCTGAACCCCTGCATATCAGGGGTTTTTTTGTTGTCTGCACATTGTGTACTTTAGCAGTCAAGTTAACAAAAAACTATGAAGAGGACGAGTAAACGGCGTGGACGGCTACAGAGAATTGACGATGATGAGAAGTCAGTACCGCACCAACGTTGAAAATGACCTCCGAGTTGCAGGCTAAATCTCCTTGAGGAGGAAGGCTGAGCCGGTTGAACCCGTTACATTCTAGAGTGTCATTGCACGGATGTGCTCTTGACACTTACCAAGGTTGATATCGTGAGATATCGGCAAATCAGGGTGGTACCGCGAAACTGTTTACCCCTCGCCCCTGTCAGGGTCGAGGTTTTTTATACTCAATTTTAGGAAAGGAGGGTGCGATGGTGGCACAGCGTGAACTACGTGTTGAAGAAAGTAAGCAGCTTACTTCTGCCGACCAATTGTTCACCTATACCTTCGATTCATTGCCACTGCAACGTGGTGGGCAACTTGGCCCCGTCACGCTGGCGTATGAAACCTGGGGCAGCCTCAATGCTCAGGGTGATAACGCTATCCTGATAACTCATGCGCTGACAGGGAATTCACATGCCCATGATATCCACTATCCTGATGATCCAAAGCGCGCATGGTGGAATCCGTTAATTGGCCCAGGACGGCCCTTCGACACCTCGCGATACTTCGTTGTCTGCTCAAATGTCCTTGGCGGTTGCTATGGCAGTACTGGTCCATCATCAATGGATCCGACCACTGGTGAGCCTTATAGTATGCGTTTTCCTGTAGTGACTATCCGAGACATGGTGAGCGCGCAACGGGTTCTGCTTGAGCACCTGGGTGTACGCCAATTAGCTATGGTTGCCGGAGGCTCGATCGGTGGGCAACAGGCGCTGGAATGGGGAGTCACCTATCCAGAACTGGTGCAGAAGGTTATTGTGGTAGCAGCCACAGCGGCTCTGACTGCCCAGGCTATCGCTTTCAGCGAAGTAGGTCGGCAGGCTATTATGGTGGATCCGCTCTGGCAGGGAGGAAATTACGCGCCTGGTCATGGGCCAGCTGCTGGCCTTTCGATAGCACGGATGCTGGCTATGGTTACATACCAGAGCGAGGAAGCCATGGAGATGCGCTTTGCCAGGCAGCAAGCTCACAACAAGGCTCTACCTACTCCGAGTCGCACGGCTGATCTTGCTGAGCGTTTTGAGGTGGAAAGCTATCTCTACTATCAAGGTGAATCTCTGGCGAAGCGCTTCGACGCCAACAGTTATCTATACATTAGTAAAGCAATGGATTTGTATGATGTCAGTGAAGGCTATTCTTCACTGGAGGCCGCGCTTCGTCGTTTGCGGAGCAAAGCCCTCTTTATCGGTGTTCGTTCCGATTTTCTCTTTCCTGCGGCTCGTGTTCGCTGGTTGTCCGAGCAAGTGAGGACGCTTGGCGGCAATTCCACATATGTGGAACTTGACTCACCGCATGGTCATGACGCTTTCCTCAAGGAATGGGGGCAGATGACCGACGCGCTCAACATGTAGTGGCATGAATTATCATGCCCAATTCACAGGTACCTGAAGGAGTAAACAGAAAGTATGGCACTCAACAGCAATCACAGCTACGGATTTGAAACACTATCTCTTCATGCTGGTCAAGAGACGGCAGATAGCGCGACCAATGCTCGCGCCGTTCCCATCTATCAGACTAGCTCGTATGTCTTCGATAGCCCGGAGCATGCCGCGAACCTCTTTGGCTTAAAGCAGTTTGGCAATATCTATACGCGCATCATGAATCCCACCCAGGATGCCTTTGAGCGCCGCATAGCGGCTCTCGAGGGAGGCGTTGGCGCGTTAGCAACTGCCTCGGGCCAGGCCGCTGAAACGCTGGCGATTTTGAATGTCGCCGGGGCAGGTGACGAGATCGTCTCATCTGCCAGCCTGTACGGCGGAACATATAATCTCTTCCATTACACGTTCCCCAAATTGGGAATCACTGTTCGCTTCGTGGATAGCCGTAATCCTGAAAACTACCGCGCAGCCATCAATGATCGCACCAAAGCCGTCTATGCCGAAACCGTTGGCAATCCACGTCTCGATACCCTGGATATTCGTGCAACGGCTGATATCGCACATGAATATGGGCTGCCGCTTATCGTCGACAATACACTCCCTACGCCATACCTGGTACAGCCACTCAAACATGGTGCTGATGTCGTTGTTCACTCGACCACCAAGTTCATCGGCGGACATGGCACATCCATCGGCGGCGTCATCGTCGATAGCGGAAAGTTTGATTGGACGAACGGTCGTTTCCCATCATTTACCGAGCCTGATCCCTCCTATCATGGCCTGCGTTACGTCGAGGCGCTTGGCCCGCTGGCCTATATCATTAAGGCACGTGTACAACTGCTGCGCGACCTCGGTCCCGCCACAACACCCTTTAATTCCTGGCTATTCCTCCAGGGACTGGAGACGCTGCCACTGCGTATGGAGCGCCATAGCAAGAACGCCCTACAAATTGCGGAGTTCTTAGAGAGCCATGCTGCTGTTAGTTGGGTAATCTACCCAGGACTGGCAAGCCATCCTCAACACGACTTAGCGGCAAAGTATCACACGAATGGCTACGGAGCTATTCTTGGTTTCGGTATCAAGGGTGGTTTAGAGGCTGGCAAACAGTTGATTCGCCACGTCGAACTGTTCTCACACCTGGCGAATGTCGGTGACGCCAAGTCCTTGATCATTCATCCAGCCAGCACCACTCATTCACAGTTGACGCCTGATGAGCAGTTTGAGACGGGTGTAACCCCTGATTTCGTGCGCCTCTCCGTTGGCATTGAAACAGTGGAAGACTTGATCGATGATCTTGACCATGCATTGAAAGCAGCAGTTATTGAAGCTGGCGAACCAGCAAACGCATAACGAAGCGGTCTTCTTTTAGGAGATGTTGCATAGGGATGCATGCCCATTCATAGTAGTAGTGCGTCCCTATGCAACATTGGAGCGAAATATGTGGGCCTGAGGTCCATTGTTCCAAGGATATTCTTTGGTGACCTATGAAAAATCACGTACAAGTTCTAAAATTTGGCGGAACCTCTGTCGGCAATGGTGAACGTATTCGCCGTGTAGCGCAGATCATTGCTCGCACGTTTCACGATCCCGTTGAAGCTTTTCCCGTCGTGGTCGTCTCGGCCATGGCAAAAGTAACCGATCAATTATTACGAATCGCTGCTTTTGTTTATACCAATGAACTGGAAGCATATCAACAAGAACTCAAAGCATTAAAGCAGAAGCATTTCGAAGCTGCAGAGAAGGCTGTTAATGATAGCGAAGGACGCGGTACCTTACTAAAAGAGCTTGAGAAGGTATTTATTTCCCTGGAATATGACATTGCCAATTTGCAGCAGGTAGTGGAATCGTCGTCTCTACAGCATGTCCACCCTGAGACAGCGTCTATGATTCCCTTTGCTACAGCAGCCGTAGCTGCCTGGGGTGAACGCCTCTCTGTATTGCTTGTTGCAGCATCCGTTTCTGATGTTGGATTGCTGGCTGTTCCTGTGCGCGAGGAAATTATTATTACCAATCATCCTACTCTTTCTGGCACTCAGCAGGCATTGGGCATTGCTGTGAGTGCCGATCCTTTGACTGAAGAGACACGAAAAAATGCACAGGCAATTATCTCACCCTTGATCGAGCGACAGATTGTACCGGTTGTGGCTGGATTTATTAGTCATTCAACGTCAGGATATGTGACTACTCTTGGCCGTAATGGTTCGGACTACTCTGCCAGCGTCATAGGTGCGGCCCTTGATTGTGTAGAAATTTCCATCTATACAGATGTGGATGGGGTGTTGACGGCCGATCCTCGCCTGGTAATGAATACACGTTTGCTGTCGGCGCTCTCTTACGCTGAGGCAGCGCGCCTCTCGTGGTTTGGTGCAAAAGTGTTGCATCCCCGAACCCTCATCCCCATTGCCCATCGCAACATTCCGGTGCGAGTGCGCAATACCTTTCGCCCAACTCTACGCGGTACCGTCGTTGGACCAGAGGGGCGACTAAAGAGTGGGGCCTCGGCAATCACCGTGCGTAGGCACCTCTCATTGATCACGGTGGAAAGTACCGATCTGTTTGGCGCACCAGAGAGCGCCGGGCAGGTCTTTGCTCTGGCGGCTCGCGCGGGAGCGGCCCCTGTCGCTATTTGTTCATCATCTGGACATCATCTCTCGTTTGTGGTTGAGGAAGATGCCGCTGCTTCGGTTGTGGCGCTGTTACAGCATGATATGGGTGATATGGGTGCCTGGTCCGTCCGATCACGCAATGGTCTGGCTGCCTGCGCGTGTATTGGTTCTGGCTTCACGGCTGATCCAATGAGTCCTGCACGAGCAATTACTGCTCTTGCCCGCGAGCGTATTCCTATAATTACCCAGGGAGCATCAGAATTGGGTATTACGCTGATCGTAGAAGATGCAGATAGTGAACGCGCCTTGCGAAGCCTGCACCGCGATTTGATTGCGCCCGTCATTCCATTAGTACGCCACGATGCCACTGTCCATGAAAAGAAGCGCGGCGCACTGAAGCTATAGTCATGCATGTAACAATACCCATCTATGGTGCCTCATGCTAGCGCAGTTTTTAGCATACCTCTCTCGGGTGGTGCAATGTACCACGTGGGTTCGGTAGCGTAAGGAGCATAGCTCGTGAAAAGACTAACTCGTATCCCTGTTGCCGTTCTGGGTGCAACCGGCATGGTTGGCCAGCGCTTCATTGAATTACTCCAGGAACACCCCTGGTTTGAACTGGTAGGCCTTGGCGCTTCAGAGCGGCATGGAGGACGTACCTATGCCGAAGTCTCGCGCTGGCGCCTTCCAGGTAGCGAGATGCCAGCCTCGGCGGCCAGCTTGCCTGTCGTATCCTGTCGCCCTGAGGCGCTAGGCGACGTAAAAATCGTCTTCTCAGCCCTGCCAGCGGAGGTTGCTGGAGATATTGAGGCTGATTTTGCTCGTGCAGGTATGGCTGTCTTCAGTAACGCGAAAAACTATCGCATGGCTGCTGACGTTCCACTGCTCATTCCTGAAGTCAACGCGGATCACGCTGCCGCCATTGTACAGCAGCGCAGACTCCGTCACTGGAGTGGTTGTATTATCACCAACGCCAACTGTTCCGCGACTCCATTAGTTATGGCTCTAAAGCCATTGCAAGAGACATTTGGTCTGAGGAAAGTTATGGTGACGACCTTGCAGGCTATTTCAGGCGCTGGCTATCCCGGGCTTTCTTCCTATGACATACTTGATAATGCAATTCCCTACATTAGTGGGGAAGAGGAAAAGGTGGAAAGCGAGACGCTCAAGATGCTTGGCCGCTGGGACGAAGGCCATGGATTTACCGCTGCATCAATGGTGGTGAGCGCACACTGTAACCGTGTCGCTACTCGCGAGGGCCATTTAGAGTGTGCCAGTATAGAATTGGGACGCGAGGCCGACCCCGAAGAAATTATCGCTGCCTGGGAGAACTATCAATCTGAGCCGCAGCAACTAAAATTGCCCAGTGCACCGGAGCATGGGCTGCTTTATAGCAGAGAACCGGATCGGCCTCAACCTTTGCGCGATCGCGATACAGGGCGCGGTATGACGGTGACCATTGGGAGGTTACGCAGCTGCCCAATTTTGCACTATAAATTCGCGCTGCTTGGCCACAACACAATTCGCGGCGCCGCCGGGGGATCAATCCTTAACGCGGAATTGTGCGTCAGCAAAGGGTTGGTATAAGCCTCTCAACTATTTCATTGCTGCGATCAGGTCTGGCAATAGCTTCTCAGCGTTGGGCGTTCCCAATCCTGTTACAGGGTCCCATCCTGTTGTCGCCTGATAGCCGGGTACCGTTACGCCTTTATAGCTCACATTGTTATTGCCGTCGGTGATATCGTGGAAATCCTGTGCATAATTACTGGACTGAGCCAGTTTATAGAGCGCGGGATTGATGAAACCAAGGGAGTGACCCGCCATCTGATTGGCAATTGCTATCAAACCGGCCCACAGCGGGGCACTTGCACTGGTCCCCCCTGCCAGGCTCCATCCTCCATTCTGGTAGAAGGCCAATCCTGTAAGAGGGTCAGCGTCACCCGCGATATCGGGTACACCACGGCGGTTTTTCAAGAGGCTTTGTACGGACGACGGCAGCGTTTTTTGGAAGGATGGAGTGGTAAAGAAACTGCTGAATCCTCCTCCACTGCCGCCTCCCCCACTATTCCATACCTTTTCCTCGATGGTTGTTCCATTCCGTATCGCTGAAGTGCCGCCAACACTCGTCACCCACGGCTCATCAGCGGGAAAGCTCGTGGTGGCAGTCGGCGAGAGCTTTGTCGCCTGTAAATCGCTGTAGTCGGTTGCGCCATTATCCCCGGAAGAAGATAAGAACGTCATCCTTTGTTGCGTCGTCGCTTTCTGGAAAAAAGCATTCCATTTCTGAATCTCTTGCTGTCCCGCCGCATCTTTTAGCGTTACCTCAGAGGCTCCCCAACTCTGCGATACAATGGTGCCGAGTTGATGATCTATGGCGTACTGCTCCAGTTGCCGAAATTGAGGCAGGCCGATAGTACCTTCAGTTTCTGAGACAGGACTGGTCAGCACAACGATTCCCGCATCAGGAGCAATAGCATGAATAATCTGTACATCAAGGGTCGTTTCGCCTGCCCATCCCGCCATATCCTTGTTGGAAGGGTCAAATGTCTTAGTGCCAAGCGGGTTGATGATCTGAAGCTTGATTGCTGGTAAGCCAAATTGCTGATCAAAAGCATCCATATCTTGTTGAAGCGTGGGGCTTCCAAAGGACACGATATCAACGACCGTTTGCCCTTTACCTGTAAATCCCTTTTCGGTAAGCGCTTCGGCACCATAGGCTACACGGAATTGATGTGGTGTGTAGCAATAGACGCCGGTGGCGGGATACCCATTCAGTTTAGGACAGGTATCATCTTTTGCACTACCTGGTTGTGTGACCGCCACGGTGACAGAGGAATGTGTTGCCGTTGGCGTCCCTCCACCGTTACCATTACCACCCGCTGTGCTACAGGCCGTAAGTAAGAGGAACAGGATAAGAAATGTCGGGGTGATCCTGGTAGTTGCTTTCCACCACCATGTATGTGTGTTCATGAACAATCTCCTATTTTATTGCCGCGATCAGGTCAGGAATAAACTGGCTGGCTTGAGGTGAACCCCACCCTGTTACAGCATCCCAGCCAGGTGCTGCCTGGAATCCCTTTACGTGAATATTTCCATCAGCGACCTCATTGCTACCACTGGTGATATCTCGATAATCCTTTTGAGCGTTTTGCGACGCAGCCAGTTTATACAAACCTGGATTAATAAAGCCGAGGGGATGACCCGCCATTTGATTGGCGATGGCTACAATACCTGCCCAGAAAGGCGTGCTGGCACTTGTACCACCTACCTGTGTCCAGTGCCCGAATATGTAGTTGACCATCGCAGTCTCGGGATTTGCGTCTCCAGCAATATCTGGTATTCCACGTTGGCCCGCCAGCTGCGACTGGATGGTAGAGGGCATGCTCTTTTGAAAATCTGGCTCGCTGAAGAATTTGCTCATACCTCCTCCACTGCCAGTCCAGGCACTTTCATCATAGGAGGGAGGTGTATTTCTCAAAGTGGTACCTCCGACAGCGGTTACCCATGGGACATCTGCAGGAAAGTTAACGGTGGGGTTGGGTGATAGTTTTGTCGCAGCAATATTCGCCCAATCTGTTGCTCCATTGTCTCCTGAACCGGAGACGACTGTGAACCCCTGCTGCGTCGTAATTTGCCTGTAGAAGTCAGTGAACGACTTGACTAGTTTCTGTCCTGCACTATCGGCCAGAGTCGCCTCCGAGGCAACAAAGCTTTGTGAAAATATTTGCCCGAGATGATGTGCTACCGCGTACTGCTCTAATTTCAGAAATTCTGGCATTCCTATAGTGCCCTCTGTTTCATCGACTGGACTGGTCATCACTATAATATGTGCCTCAGGCGCAATGGCATGCATAACTTGTACATCCAGTTCTGTTTCACTCGCCCAACCTCCCATATCTCTATTATTGGGGTCAACGGGGGCCGTCCCCAGTGGCGAGACAACTTGAATAGTGATAGGCGGCAAGCCGAACTGCTTATCAAAGACGTCCATATCCTGTTGCAGTGTAGGGCTGCCATAGGAAACAATATCAATTATCGTCTGTCCTTTGCCCGTAAATCCCTGTTCTGTCAGTGCCTCGACACCATAGGCAATACGAAAAGCGCGCGGCGTATAACAGTTTGGGTTACCGTTGAGCGGCGCGGGACAGGCGGCTGTTGTCCTGGTAGGCGCATGTGTCGGCCTCAGCGTAGGTATTGCCGTCGATGTGGCCGTGGGATTATTGCCAGGAAGGCTACAAGCTGCCAGCAGTGCTAGTAGGGCTAAGAATACAGTGTAATGAGATGGTACGATCGCCTTGAAACGCATGATAGTGCGTTCTCCTTTATAAAACCGGGTGGAATTACAGCATGTTGCTACTATATACGTCAGTACTTTGGCATTTCTATTATATACCACACCAGCGAAAACGCAGACCTGATATCTTGCATAGCAAAAGGAAACCAAACGGCTTTCTTATGGAAATACAGAGTATCATCAAGCGAAAGAGAAACGAGGCGTGGTGAACGTTCTATCTTATGGTGATCATGTTCAAGGAAGGGCTTCGGATTACTTGAGGTAATAATCGTGTGAAAAGTGCTTCCACAGTTCAGTACCATAGTCCTAGATCAAGCTTATGAAGCTTGACCAGGCATTGCTTAGCAGGTACAGTCATTAGTAAAGCAAGATAAGTGTTATTGTGCGTAGAAGTAGTCTAACACGTAAGGATTGAGGTTACATGTATGTCGTCTGTTGAGGATCGTCAAAATAGAGCCACCGTTGAACAAAAAACTACAGGTAGAACATTACAGCTTCCAGGACTTGTTGACCAGCTTTCTCCTGTAGAACAGTTATCCTTTCCTCAAGCATCTCAACATTCATATGGAACGAGACTTTTACCAGAGAGCCAATATCTCTATCAGTCTGCTCAAGGTATAACTCGACCGCTATCAGAACCTATTTCATCACTCGGCGTCACACGCAGCCTTCCCGAAGTTCAGACTGATGCAATGGCTTCACTCAGAAGAACTACAACATCCCTACGGCAACCCGTCGTGATTCGCAGTACAAATAAAAAGAGCACAGGTACTATGCGTCCTCCTAAGGGACGCCGCTGGGTCGTACAGCTCTCGGTCACGATAGTACTACTATTGATGGCGGTTGGTACACTGTTGGCAGTGGCACCTGCCGGAACGAGTGGGGAAATGGGCTTTAATCCTTTTAGACCCATTATAAACTGGGCCGAGGATGGCAACAGCAACCCCAGTCTCCTGGCTCAACAAGCTGCGACGGTCACAGCCGTTACGCAGGCAAACAACCCATCTGTCAACAACCTATCTGGTAGCAATCAAAACAATCCAATTCCCCCGGCTCCACCTTCTGGTTCAAATGGTTATGATGCTTTTTCGTATGGTCAATGTACGTACTGGGCTGATTTGCGTTATCATCAGTTGACAAACAACTGGGTTCCCTGGGGAGGGGATGCCTGGCAGTGGGCATCGGGTGCTCGTGCTTATGGATGGAATGTCTCGTCCAGTCCACATGTTCCTTCGATTATCGTCTTGCAACCGGGAGTGCAGGGTGCAGGCGGTTTAGGTCACGTTGGCATTGTCGAACGTATCAACCAGGATGGAACAGTCTACGTGACGAACTGGAACTGGTACAACAACGGTGGCGGTTGGGCACGCTGGAGCTGGTGGGATTTTAGTCCTGGGCCTGGGGTTTCGTTTGTGTGGAGGTAAGTGGGTTAGTCACTGGAGCTTAAAAGAAAAGCAGTAAAGAGTAGGTATCCTGACATAGTCGGGAAACTGCTCAACTGTTTTTCGCGTATTTTACGAACTTTTAGTATCAGTTCTAATACTCTGTCCCTGTCTGCCTTTTGCCTTTTTTTTGTTAAGTTATTGTGTCCATATTGTGCGGCTTATATTTTAAAGGTTCGTGAATGGATACTACTGACATTCCTCTAGCTTTTCGTTTGGAAGTAGAAGTGAAGCAAATTTGGCTTCTGACACTTTTGAAATTTATCTACTCTCGGATGCTTGCGCCTCTAAGATCTGCTCTCGGTAGACTTCTTGCATATGTATGGAAAAAGAATCGCGAAGATCATTCTTTTCTCGCTCTTCTAAAGTCTCTTGGCAACTGGCTTCTTGCGTGTTTTCCTCCCTTCTATATTTTACGTTTTCTCCAACGTCTATGTTCTGAAGAGCCATGGTATCCAATTGAATATGAAATTGTTTTGACGACAACAAGGGTTATTTTTACTCGAAGTAAGCGCACTGTTCAACAAATATGTTTGAAAATATGGCAAAGGTCCGAGGATGAGGTTTGTAATGAGAAATTGGTAAAAAGGGATGAAGATTATCTCCTAGATGGATTGGCATTCAACCGTAAGTTTGCTCAATTTGAAGGGTTTGGTTTCAGTTTGTGGTTTGCTAAAAATGTGTACCTCGGTATTGCGCATATTACTTTGAGCGAAGACACTAAGAAAATACGCCGCGGTAAATTGATCGCGAAGCCTGAAAAGAGTCAACTGGAACCGAACGTAAAGTATGCACTTATTATGAGACGCCTCAATCAACATTGGCGTTTAGATTATCAACTTGGCCAAAGTAAATTAGCTAAAAGAGTTCGTATTGATTTTCTTGCCAGGGAAGTTGCTCGAATGCATAGACAACTAGAAAAATCTCCGGGTAATTATGGAACACAAGATGGTATCTTATCCAAATTGAATTTAAATTGCGAGTTTTTTCTCGAGGCTTTAGGCAAACTTTCTAACGATTATGATAACCCAAAAAAGTATGGCTGGATTGCTAATCTCATGGCTCAGGCTTGCAGCGCTTATGCGGAACTGTTCGGAAGGCGCTATCAGAATGGGCATATCAAACGATGTCATGGTGATCTTAAGGCCACGAATTTATGGATACGTCCAGCTCAAACGATCTTTTTGGGCCTTAAAAAGTACCCGCAACAATTATTGGCGCTCGATTGTATTGACTTCAATCCCGAGTTTTGCCATATCGATACGCTCAGCGATGTAGCTATGTTAGCAATTGATATTGAGATGCATACAATGGAAAAGCGACATGAAGCAGCAAATATGGACTATGGACAGGGTTTTGCCAATTATTTTCTTGATGCCTATCTGCGTGATTATGATCAAGATGTGGACGCGTGGCCTTTACTTCAGTATTATATGACTGAAAAAGCAATGGTTTGTGCTTATGTGTCTATACTATATGATAGTCTACCAGCTCTTGGTGAAAAATACCTGGATATAGCTCATGTACATGCCCAGCAGCTACGCATGTTGGTACAATCTATTGATGAGCCTCTGGCATTCATTGCTTCTCAATCCAGGTGAAACCATTCTGGATGATTGATAGAGTACAGCCCCCCATATCGGTTTTCGACAATCTCCGTCTCGCATTGTTCTCTTAGCTTCTTGCGCAAGTGATGCATACGCTGGATGAATTTGGATTTTTCGATTTTTTCACCCCACGCTCCAATCATTAGTTCTAACTCGCTGCAATTTTTGGGGTTTTGTAGTAAAGTTTTAAGGAGATGATACTCCAGGTCGGAGAGTGAGAGACGCTCTATCAGCTTTTCAGAACGTGTAATAGTGAGCAAGAAGCCACGTCCACCCGTGAAAGAGGGTTGCGGTGGAATGAAGAAATCGCCACTTTCTCTGGTCTTCTGGACGAGATATTGGCGCAAGATGATACCTGGAAAGTGAATTGGTTGGAATGGGTCGTAACGGATTATACCCTCGCTGCAAAGGATGTAGTGTAGCTCTGATCCCCAGTGATCCCAGAGAGCCAGATCAATCTCATCGTTAACTTGTTTTTGCGCAAGTAAGTTAACAAACTCACGGAAATCACTCAGTGTTTTCTCTTTAGTCTCCCCATCACTGTTCAGCGCCTCCTGTAGTCGATTCCAAATGTGCGCGAAAAAGGTATTTAAACGCTCATTGATCCAGTTAATAAGTTGTTTCTTGCCACTTTCTTGAAGCTCAGTCCATGTTCCGTGAAGCCTTGTATACTCTTGCTTGAGATGGAATGCATAAAAGCAAAACTGTTGCAAGAGATAAGGATGCGTACCGGCCTGCTCCAGTAGCCATTCCTGTTCTTGTTCGGAAAAAATGTCGTTTTTACTTAGATCATTAAAGCTTTTTGCCCACTCGACCCCAAAACTTTCTGGATCCTGGGCCAAAAACTTACCAGCATCGCGTCTTGTAAAAGTCTGTAGAGTTATCGTTTTGAACCTTGCCAGATCTGCTGAAACGTGAGTAAACTGATCTGCGACTTTAGAGCGTGCGAGGCTCTCAATGGAAAGGATGAAGCCAAACGTACGGAACTCGTCAATGAGGTCAACCAGGGTACGAACGGCATTGCAGTGATCAAGGAGAGCTAGCGCGCGTTCCTGGGGTGTTTCAGCTTTGCTATCAGGCTTGAAAGATGGTATGCCAAAACGTCCCAGACGTTCAATCGTATCAAGCATTACGAAGTAGCGAGCGCCAGGCTCTTCCTCGCTACTATTGCGTAACATCTCGATCAATCCTTTCAGATTGTATTCTTCAGCTGTATGTCTTCTTTTTTTATTGATAGAATGAAGAGCAGAGGCGCATCTCGTGATGAAAGCGGATAAAAGTTCTTCCTTCGTTTCGATACCATCCAGATTTGACAAGTCAATTTGTACGAAATGGACATTTTTCAATTTTTCCTCGTCGTAATAGCCTGATAATTCATTGCGCCAGGACCACTCAGGTCCAGGAGGGAGTTGTAAGTATTGGATAAGTGCTGACTTCCCAATACTGGGTGCGCCAGCTAGCACAATTGCACCTTGTCCACCAGTGATAATCTCAATAATATCTGTACTTCTCCCTGAGATATGGCCAGTAATCACCGCCGACGTATCCATAGTGTTAAAAGGGTTACGCAAAGTTTGCCAATTCACTGTAGCTCGCTTTTCTTCCTCCATATGAAAAACTCCTATCCGCTTCTTTGTTGTATTGCTCATTATGAAAAAAACCATCGATTACGGGTTAGCCAGTTACGTACCAATTCTATTTTGAATGAGTAATAGGGGTTTGAGAATGGTCCGTTTTCATCCAGGATAAGCCCAATGCGTAAACGATCTAGATGCCGCCTGACTATGGATGGTGACATATTCAGCCACATCGCTAGTTTCTTGTATTGTACCTTTGATTCTCTTGCCCGACTAGTTAATTCAATGAAGCCCTCTAAGATACGAGCTTCAACACTGTTCTGAAGTTCTTCCCGGAGAAAATCAAAATTTTGACTGGCACCTTTCTCGACGAGTTGATCAACAATCATACGCAAATCAATGTCAGCTACGTGCTGCTGGTGGGTTTCTTTATTCAAGTAGTGAATGAGTTGCTGCCCAATCAGTGTCATATAATAAGGGCTGCCGCCTGAAAGCCTGAGAGCAAGAGCCACGGTGTTGGAGTGGATGCCAATATTTTGCTCTCGGAGCGGATCTACTAGCAACTGTTGAGCGCTTTTGGTATCCAGAAATGTAAGAGGGAGCGGCTGTGCAAAGCTAAATACATTTACGAATTTTTTTGAGGTTAAAGTATTGTGCGAGCTGGTAGGTAGGGCAAGAATGAGACTTAATTGAGGAATTTCGTTTATTAAATCTTTCCAATACGTAAAAAAACGATATTCCAAAGTTTGCTGCTCGAAGGACTCAATGACTCCCCCAAATTCATCTAAGGCCAATATTAACCTGGAGTTAGGAACCTGTGAAATACAATTTTGTAAAAAACGACGAAAGCGTACTTGTGGATCAGTATCACTATATTCCTCCCAACCAGGGACAGATTGATGCATTTGTTTGCTAAATTGTTCACGCACTTTTTCTGCTAATTGCATCAGAATTGTCTCTTCGTTTTGTTGTACAGCATTTTGGAGCGAGAAGAGCGTGCTCCAGTAAGGCGGCCGTACCTGACTTTCGAGAAAATTTTTGCAGATAGAAGACTTCCCAGATCTCCTGGGTCCGTATATTATCAGTGCTTTGCCCTGCTGACCGTCACATAGTTCCCTGTGCATTGTTTCCGTTTCTAAAGAACGACCAAAGAACATCTTTGCTGTAGCGGGCCGAGAAATGTCAAACGGATTGTCCAGTAATAAATTTCGTGTTTCCTCAATCACATTTAACTCTTCACTCATAAATTCCAACATGGTCTTGTTAGGAATGATTTCCTTTTGCTGGCGCAGTTTCTGCAAACGATCATAAATGCGTATGGAAGTAGAAGAGGCATCAATTTCGACCTTTGCCACATTGTCGATGCCGTATAATTCATGCCAGATGTCCATTACCACTGCATCAGAATATGCTTCTATGGTAAAGCGGATACGAGCCTCTCCATTCTTGCTATTTGCTTCGGCGTTAATGGAGTGTAAATCACATTGATGTTTCCGTAACTGTCTCGCCAGGTCGAGAACCAACCCTTTGCGATCTTGTGCTATTAAGAAGAACACAACTCTGAAGGCTGGAGGTTGTAGTTGCCAGGTCATTGGAAGGAGTGTAGAGCGTCGCCCAACAGCATGATCTATAAGATGGGGGCAGCTTTCTTTATGTACAACCAGTGTACCGCTTTGTTTGCGTAAGCGTCCCATAATCTTCATATCACGAGGATAAGTGGGTTGGCAAAAATTGCAGAGCCTTAGTTGACGAAAGAGTTTTTTGTGCGCTATTATTTGCATGTCCAATACAGGTACCCAGCTAGATCGACCAGTATTGATCAGTGAGAATTCATTACGCTCTGCAATTTGCTGCACAATTTCCTGAGCTGCCCACTCTGGTGTATACAGTAATTCTTCCTTTTTATCAAGCCGTTCAAGGTATTCCCGGACAGATCTAAATGAGTGTTGCTTCACTAAACGTTGTAGTTCCTCGTCGAGAACCTCCGGGGGCAGTATGTAATGATAGCGCTCTAATTCTTGGGAAAGCAACTTATACCCTCTTCGATCAAGATATCTTCGCTTCAACGATTCCTTGATTTGCCTTCGGACTGCCGGAATTGTTGCATAGTTTTCGAGCAGCCAGGCATCCTGTGCTTGAATCTCATTCGATGTTCTTATTTCGACAATATCACCCGCATCCAGGATACGGTAAAGAGGAGCTTTGCGATTATTCACCATTGCGTCTACAGCATGTTCTCCAATGATACGATCAAATATATAGGCGAAGTCTAGGGCTGTAGCCCCCTGGCGTAGGGCAATAGGCTTACGATTCTTTTCGTAAACGACGATGGGTTGTTTAGTATCTGTTTCAATACGTCCAATAGTAATATCATTGTTGACAGTAAAGAGAACTTTGCCTTCTTCACTATTCCATAACTCTGATAAAAGAGGAATTGCTACTTTTGTCCTTTCAAGAGGCTGGGTGTGGAGCTGATAAATGCCAGGATAAAGACATCCATACCATGTGATGTCGTGCATTAATCGAGTTGCAATTTGTATATTGCAGAAGCGAGTTTGGCTCTCAGACCATTTAAGGCGCTGAGTATAAATGCCTTGTGGTTGAAGGTTCAGATCCAAAGTCAGGCGACTGTAACCATTTGGCTTCGGATTTGCGATTTGATCTGTCATGTATTTTATGTGCTCAAGCTGGCTCAATGTCCCAAAGGCTTCATAACATTCTTGAACTGTTGAAACAATAACCTCAAAGGTTACAAGGTCAAAACCAGTCAGTTGTATTGTTTGCGTTGTCGCTGTCGTTCGTGCATCCTGTATACGGCGTTTAAAACCTGTAATACCACAATTTGTGCATATAACTGTAAGATGACGTTGAGTAGCTTCAAAGTAAGCGTTTATTAGCCATTGGCGCGTATCATCTAACATGATGGCATCTTGTGCCAGAATGCGCTCGTATTCCTGCTTAACTTCAGCAAATTTCACTGGGCTACGAAGTTGCTCAGTCAGATCTTCAATATCCCTCTTGAAATGCCACATACCAAGGCGTTTGGCGATATTGAGAAGTGTTCGCCCAACACGCTCGATATTCGATTGTGTTGTTTTCCTGTATGGCTGGTTATTGCTTTGTTCCTGGAGCGTTTGTAGTGATTGATAATAGATGGCAACAGCAACGAGTAATGCCCCCAGATCCTCATAAGGGGGTGTGAGAAGCGGAGGTAAATTCTCATCCCTAATAAAGCGAATATATTGGTTAGTATATGTAATGTGGCTGATGACAACATCAACATCGTTCAGATTGTCCTTCTGTATTTGATCTTTGTCAAATTCCCATAAATATCCTGCTATTACCACCTGCCATGGTAATCCCCATGATTGAAGTAAGCTACCAACACACTGGGAGTCATGCCTGACATCCATTACATATGGACGTGGCAAGCTTTTCGACTGCTGAGCTAGTTTATGGGTTAATTTCACCCAGTTTTCTGGAAGTTGCGTAGGGATGGGTTTCCATGGGAGTAAGTTTTGAGATGATTGCATTTCGACCTTGTCCACTTTAATTGTTATCCTTCCTTCGCAAATAATAATAAATTGCGTAACTATTCATACTCCCATCAGTAGTATAGTATGCTAAATGTTGCTTCTGTCAAGCCTCTTTTTTTCTTCCTTTCACTACTCAGCACTATCTGATTGTCCATAAAAATCCCTTTTGTACAAGTATTACTTTGATATTTTCCGTAATAGTTCGTCCTACATAATATACGCTTGAGGTGAGTAAGATTTCACACTACTTTTCTAGACGAAGTGCTTGATAAAGGAGTCGTATTAGTACTTTTTGGAAGTACACAAGACATAATGGCTATTCCCACAGAATTGTCGGAAAACCTCTTGACAATTGTGAAGTAATATTATATGTAATAATTAACGTAATAAAAGTTACGTACTAGAGTACTAGATTATACGAGGTGACAAGGAGTATATCAAATTTGTCTTGTCCATCAACATACGACAATGACCCTATCACAGACGATATGCTGGAGCTCTTTCAGTATATTCGCATTGTCGCGCAAAGTCATGTTCTCACTAGCATAGGCCCCATAGATAGCGATGATGTTGCGCAAGAGGTTTGTCTTAAATTCTGGCTGATCTACCAGAAGCAGACTATTGCAAGCCCTAAAGCTTATATCAGGAGAATTGTCCTTACCGTCATCGCGGACAATGTCCGGAAATATAAGCCTCATCTCTATCAAGCTTTAGCCATTGATGAACATGGTGAAATTTTAGAAGGTTATCTTACAAACACAGACGAAACAGAACGGAGCAATCCCGAAACAATTTTGGAGCGACAACAGTCCTTGGATGAATCGATGAATAAACTAATGAGTGCTGTAACAGAGTTAGCTCCTCGGCAGCAGCTTTCTACTGTTACTACTCTATTGGGACGGGTCGATGATCTCCTCCAATTTATTGGAGTTCTTCAGGAGAACAATATAGATTGTGAACTGGCATGGCCTGTTGAAAGGAAAGAGCGACAACGGCTACAAGCTTCTTTCCCTCATGCTCGACGAAACATAGCTCACGCTATGAATATAGTTTTAGACGAATATTTGTAGATAAACATTTTACATTTGTGATATTAAATCGTCAATAATATATGATGACTACCTGGTCATTGAGATACTTAGTGCATTATTCTATTCCCTCAAAGGCGAGAGAAAGCGGGCGATCTCAATGCAAAACAATACACGTTTAGTTGATGATGATACAGGACATTCTTTATCACATATTCTTCCTGGCTCTACCTCTAGATTCGGCTTACTATGCCAGTACCTTGGACTGGTTCTCCTTATATTGAGCTATTCTTGTTTAGCGGCCTGTAGTGCTGATCCCAGTTGTAGCTCAAACTCATTGAACTCCTCTTGTGCGGCACCGCTGCAGCCAACTGCAGGTGTTCATCAACCTGATCAAAAGCCTGGTGTGATTCAACAGGTGAATGGTAATGCCAGGCTTAAGCTAGAGCATTCTCGACACTTATCCCATGGCGCCACTGCGAACCCAACCCCTACTCCTATTGCTATTCGTAGCGATGAGAAGATTGTGCTTGACCATGTAAATCACTACGCAGAACTGGTGTCAGTCGAAGGCTCGTATAGCGCCTTTCTCAAGGCGTATAACTTGTTGGATATTACTGTACGTAACAGGGAGAGCTTTGGCCAATTCGTAAATGATCCAAACTATACGCTCGGTAAAGGATGTTGGCGTGAAGTGCAGGTCACGGTTACTGCAAGGGATGGTCAAACGTGGGATGGCTCAGTACTCTTGCAGCAAGTGTCGTGTGTAGTTAGCACTGTTGCTGTGACCTACTCGTGGCATTTTACGGTCAGCATGGCCAAAGGGCTGCCTGAAATCATCTCCATAGGCCTCTACCCAACTGGAACAGGAAATTGATTCATTTGTGTACCTGGCATCTCTACCTCATGTGCCAGGTACCAGTTTCTCTACACCATAGGAATATGTTCCACGTGTGCTGGCATATGTTCTTCGCGTTGAAGGCGACGAGCCTGCAGATGCCTGAGCGCCTTGCCAATCCTCTGCACACCCTCGTCAATTTTCTCTTCCGCAGGGGAAGCGAAGCTGAGACGAAATTGTTGTTGACCACCTCCATCGACATGGAACGGTTCTCCGATGACGAAGGCCACGCGCTCTCTAGTGGCTTCGCGTAAGAGTGCACGCGCTCGTATATCTCCCTGGAGCCTGCACCACAGGTGGAAGCCGCCTCCCGGTGAATTAACGCGCACACCATCGCGTAAGTGCGTCCTGATGGCCTGTAGCATCAAATCTCGTTTGTTCTGATAGTACTGGCGCAGCATCGATAGGTGATTGTCCATCAAGTTGTCGCGCTGTAAAATCTCTGTAACTGCCCACTGTCCCAGTGCGTTGGTGTTCAGGTCAAAGATTTGTTTGTGCAATGAGAGCCGCTCGATCATTGGCTCGGGCGCCGCCAACCAGGCCACTCGCAATCCTGGCGCCAATATTTTAGAGAAGGTGCTGAGATAGATGACCTGTGAATGTGTATCAAGTGCCTTTAATGGCTGTGGTTGTTTTCCTTCGAAGTAGACCTCTGAGTAGGGATCATCTTCCAGGATTGGCGTCTGGTAGCGCCTGGCTAACAACAGCAAACGGCGCCGCCGTTCGGGTGACATTACCACCCCAGTAGGATTTTGGAAGGTGGGAAGAGTGTAGATCAGGCGCGGGCGATGGCGAGCTAATATGGTTTCCAGCAAATCTACGCGCATCCCGTCGCTGTCTGTAGGGACGCCGATCACGCGAGCACCGAGCGCGCGAAAGGTTTGGATTGCCCCCAGGTATGTAGGTACCTCGACGACAACTTCGTCTCCCGGATTGAGCATAAAGCGACCAACCAGACCTATTCCTTGTGTTGAACCTGAGAGTATCAGGATATTTTGCGCGTCCACCGCCACACCATGTTTACGCATCCGCGCAGCAATACCTCTGCGTAAACTGAGCAAACCCTCAACGGGACAATAGCCTAGTGCGTTCTGTCTTGAATGAACGAGACTATCAGCAAAGATCGTGTTGAGCATTTCGGCAGGAAGCACGTCTGCAGCGGGCGTACCGGCTGCGAGTGAGATAACGTCATCCCCTATAGATGCCGATGCCAGTTCGCTCAGCAGTCGCGCATCAGGACCAAGAATTTCACGTTCTGAAGTAGGGAGCCCGAAGAGCCAGGAAGGCCCATCAGCATCGTAATCATCATCCAGGTAGTTGAATTGATTACGCTTCACAAGCGTACCGCGACCGACATGCCCTTCGACCAGTCCGTCACTAGCCAGTTCATTGTAAGCGTTCATAACTGTCGTGCGGTTTACTCCCAACGCACTCGCCAGTGCTCGTTCTGTGGGTAATCGTGTGCCTTCCGCGAGTTGTCCGGAAAGAATGGCTTCACGAATCTTATCGCAAATCTGTTGATATAATGGGTTATCGCTACTGCGGTCAAGCTGGATGAGTGAGCAAATGGATGCCGTAAAAAGTGGCAGTGGCTCATGATGAGATGTGTGTTGTCGCATGTCTTCCTCCTGATTGGCTCATACCAATATAGTGTATCCAATCGAAAGAGGCCATACAAGGGCCAATTGGCGGTTTATGACAGAAGCCAATAGTTAATAGTGTCTTCGTATTAATTGTTGAGCTTGTAGCAAAAAATTGTAGGGTGTACAATGCACGTAGTTACCTTCTATATGCTCCATCTTTTAGACGAGGTTTAGGGATACCCTTCGGGGTACTTAGCCATTTGAGTGGGAGGAACACAGACCCATGCCAACCTATATTAGCCTGGTCAATCTCACTGAACAAGGTATCAAGGAAGTCAAAAATGCTCCTGAACGTTTGCATGCATTTGACACTGCAGCAAGAGAAGTTGGAGGAAAACTGATTGGGTTCTACCTGGTAATGGGGCAGTATGATTACATCATCATTACTGAAGCACCTGATGACCAGACCGCTGCTCGTCTCATTCTTGGTACGATAGCACAAGGAAGTGTACGTACTCAGACAATGAGAGCATTCCCTCGTGAGGAATTCGAGAGTATCGCGCGTGGTTTACACTAACAAACAGTCGCATATGACACGTCACTTCGCAATAGCAAGCGAGGCAATGCGTGGCTTTCAGCTACAGTTCATCGGCTGGAAAGATGGCTCGCACTAAGCGTTCCGGGTCGTGACGCGCTAAGCGGTCATCTTCCAGGTTGAGATGTTCAATTGTCACAGTGGGAACAAGGCGCGTCAACTGAGCGCGGTCAGGTATGACAGGCTCGCTTCTTTGCTCAGCATATGTCTTTAAAACATCTGGAATGAAGGAGCCGTTGTTGACAATAACTCTATCTACGCGGCCACCTAAATAGCGATGAATTTCATTGACGAAATCCGATGCCTTGTATCCATCAGTTTCCCCGTGCTTGGTCATCATGTTACAAATATACACCTTTTCCGCGTCAGATTCTCGTACCCCCCTGGCAATATCATGTACGAGCAAATTGGGTAAGAGACTGGTGTAGAGATCACCTGGGCCAATGATGATGGTATCCGCGCGTCGTACAGCTCGTATAGCTTGAGCACAACCAGCAACATCAGGGGGAATCAGGCGAAGTTGCTTGATGGACGAGAGATCGTTGGGATTGTTGTTTCCCCTGGTATCAATGTTGGTTTCGCCGCAAATCGTGGTGCCATCTTCCAGGTCTGCGCAAAGAGACGTTTGTGCAAGGGTAACCGGTAGTACTCGCCCTCTGGTATTCAGCAGTTCCTGAGCATCCTCTATGGCAAGCAGAAGATCTCCATTGTTTATATCTTGCAGCCCCTTCAAGATCAAATTGCCCAGGCTATGACCGCTCACACCCCGCTGCTGCTCTGCTCCATCCATTTCTTCTGACTGTTCGAAGCGGTGCATAAACACTTCGCGCCAGAGAGCGCCATTGCGGGCTAATGCTACTAATGACTGGCGCAGATCCCCAAGCGGCACTTGTCGGCGGAATTCATCCATGAGTCTGCGCGAACTACCACCGCTATCTGACATAGTCACGACAGCACTAATATTGAACGAGTACTTCTTCATATGTGAAAGAAAAGAAAAAGTTCCAGTGCCTCCGCCAATAGTAACAACGCGGCGTTCTACTACTCTACTTCCATCGCGATGAGGTCCTGGCACGATGTTTCTCCTGTGACTGATTTCAGATTTGTCGTTCACAATAGATATCCTCTTAAATTACTACAACTATACTCTACTATTCTATTTTGTTGTCAGAGATGTAATATGAAAAGTAGAGGGAAATCAGGTATGTTTACTCTGACAGCATAATGCCTCATAGGTATTAGGAAATTGCTTTTTTCATAGCAATAGTCTATCACTGGACTTCTCCCTGCGCAAGAACTCATAGTACTCTTCTCCCCATAAACGGAAATGTGGACGGTTTCAAAAATTGCCACTACAAACTCTTGACTTATTAACGATATATCGTTATAATGAACATAGGATAACGATATATCGCTATTGAAAAAGAAAGGAACATATTACGATGTTTGGTAAACGATTTGCTTATGAATATCAAGGCGCTGAAGGGGAAGGTTGGACACCTCCCTGGCTACGTAGAGAAAGGGACGAGCACGGACCTCACTTCCATGAAGGGCGGCATGGGCACGGTCCATTTGGACCTCGACCTCACTTCTTTGGAATGCGCCGGGGGCGCGGTCCTTTTCCCTTTGGCCCCGGTGGTCAATTTGGTCCTGGCAGAGAAGGGCCTCGTTTCTTTGGACGAGGGGATGTGAAATTCGCCCTGCTCGAACTGCTCCAAGAACGGCCTATGCATGGGTATGAAATGATGAAAGCATTGGAAGAGAAATCGGGTGGCTTCTATACCCCCAGTGCCGGTTCGATCTATCCTACGCTGCAAATGCTGGAAGATCGTGGCTTTGTCACAGTAAAAGATGTCGAAGGGAAGAAGGTCTATACTATCACCGATGAAGGACGTACCTTGCTTGCCGAGCGACAGAAAAATGATGAAGAGTTTACAGGCCCTCCGTGGATGCGCCACCGTGGTGGAAGACCACGATTTTCACCAGAAATGCAGGCCCTGAAAAGTGAGGCTATGGAAGTTGTGCGCCTGCTCACTATTGCGGGAAGAATGTCGTTTCAGGACCCTGAGAAGATGACCCGACTGCGTGGCGTCATTGAGCGCACTCGCAAAGACCTGTCTGACATGATCTATAGTGCTGGTTCACAACAGGGACAACCATCTTCCCCATCTTCTACCGCTTCCACAAATCAAGCCGATGGCCCCTCAATTGAAGATGCCTAGACAATACTGACATCAAGTAGGGATACTAGCTCCTGTTTCCTCATCAGTTAAAACGGTAATATACTCTAGTATCCCTATCTGATGCCGCCTATGCCGAAATGTACCCGTAGAGTAGAGTACTGTTTTGTCTTGTGTCAAAATGGCTGATACGGTATACTTTAAGCAACGGGAATCTCCCCATCACTCTGTGGGCGCGGTGGCGGGGAAGAAAGATATCCCGTTCTATTTTGAAAAGACTTTTTTAACCTTCCTTATCGATTGAGTTTGGAAATCTCCTAAATAGCTATCTCTCTTTGATTAAGTGTGCTATACTTGTGTATAATTTCACAAGGAGGTGCTGCCTTTATGACTCAGGATATAGGTGGTCAGATGCCGTTATTTCGTGCACGGCTCATGCTCGAAGAAGGGCAGGCTGATCGTGCTTTGCTCGTGCTTGAGGCATTCCAGCCAGAGGACGAAAAAGAGCGTCAAGAAAAGACATATTTACTTGGTTGGTGCTACGTCTCAGCTAGACGTTGGGATGATGCAATGAGCGTTCTCTCACCTCTGCCAAAGTTCATAGAGGGTGATGGAGGTGAGGAGAGCCGTCCTGATCGCGTACGACTCGCACACTGTCTCCTGCGTCTCGGTGTTGCTGCCGTCAATCTCGCGCAGTATGAAGATGCTTCCCGCCACTTCACAAAATGCCTCAAGGTCTTGAATGACAAGAAGATTCACCTTCCCATAGCCAAGTTGAAAGCTCGCTATGGACTGGCCATGACCCACTTGATGCGAGGACAGTATGTAGCTGCCATCCAACATTACGAATTGGCACTAGGCCTATGCCTCTATCTTGATGATGATGAGGAGCGTGGCAATATCTACTACGGAATCTGTGATGCCTACCGGCGTTCAGGGGATCTGATCAACGCTCAACTTGCCTGCGTCAAAGCCCTGGAATTGTATGAACGAGCCCCGCGTACTATAGAGAGCCAGTCTATGGAAGGCGCAACACATAATATGCTGGGCCTCATCTATACGACCCTTGGCGATTACAGAACTGCCTCTGATCACTACACCGAAGCTCTTGCTATTGCGACAAGCCATAACGGCACTAAAATGGCCATGGTGAATTGTACTGCTTTAGCAAGAGTACGCCTGATTGAAGGTCGTTTAGAGGAGGCGAGACGCTACTGTCGGCGTGCTCTGGACATCTCCGAGCGTTTGCAGAATAGTGACCTGTACCTCTGTGGTTTGACCTATCTTATGTGCGGGAAAGTGGCACAGGCAGAGGCTCAACGAGATGGAGGGGAGCATCGACGAAGTCTGTTGGAAGAAGCTGTCACCTGGTTCGAGAGAGCGAAAGACCAGCTTTCACCGACCAAGGCTTATACCGAAGTCACTGAAATGTATGGCCTATGGGCAGAAGTCCTGGAAGATTTGGGGCGCTATGAGGAAGCACTTTCTTGCTGGAAGTCCGGTTACGAGGCTTTATCTTCCACAAATGGTACTGCTTTCTGACACTCCCCCGCATAAATGACGGGGGGYTCTTGGT
>JRHI01000494.1_pt1 | contig 42459 bp, 47 predicted proteins | sample 215371 | NCBI WGS metagenome assembly JRHI01 (sample SAMN02929681, study PRJNA255918) | sediment metagenome | biome: cave system; feature: Ice Cave; material: Sediment; isolation source: sediment from deep within a dark volcanic ice cave with no known source of... ... | reverse complement strand
CACGACCACGGACTGGACAACCCGGCCGACGGGAACTCCGAATACTTACGTGGCAGTAGCGGGGTGACCGGGTGCACGTGGGAAAGGCGCAACCTTGATCGCGTTGAGCCAAAGCCTCGCGGAGCGCGGCGGTGGCCAGGCGTTGCTGGCGCCCGACGTCCAGGGGCATCGAGTCGCTGCCGAAGACCATGGGCACCACACCGCAATCGCAGGCCAGGCGGCGGGCTTCGGCGGCGGACAGTCGGCCGCCGGTGTCGAGCAGGGCCGAGCCGAGTCCGTCGATCAGGTCGTTGAGTCCCATGGTGAGCACCAGGTGCGGACGTTGCCCACCCTGGGTGGGTAGCTGCCCGTCGTCGAGGTTGCGGGTCATGGCCTCGATGAGGGCGTCGGCGTTGCGGCGGTCGAGGCTGCGCCCATCGGGCACCCCGTCGATGGGGGCGCGGCGGCCGTTGAGGGAGTTCAGGACCTCCAGCACCCGGGCGCCGCCTTCGGGGTCCAGTCGCCCCTTGAGGTTCACGGTGCCGTCGGTTCCGGTGCGTATGCGCAGCTCACGAATGGTCTCGGGGCCCTCGCGGGGTGGGTCGCCGTCGGGGTCGAGGTGGGCGAGTAGGCGTTCGCCGATGCGGGCCAGGGCGGCGGGGTCGAACCGGCGCGCGGCGTGCGCGAGAGTTTCCTCGGCCTGGGCAACGGCCTCGGGATGGGCTCCGGATGGGATGCGGCGCATGGTCGCGGTGATCACCCGCAGCTGCGCGGGTGAGATGACCCCGGCGGCGAGCTCGACGGCGGTGACGGGCAGCGCCGGGGGCAGCGCTTGCCCGGTCAGCGACCGGCGCGGGGTCAGCAGCTGGACTTGTTCGGCGCGGGCGCCGGCCTCCCCCTTGGATAGGTTGAGGACCCCAGCCAGTAGCTGTGCGGTGGTGTTGAAGCCGGTGGGAGGCTTTTCCCGATCGAGTGCGGCGACCACCCGCAAAACCCGCGCATAGCCACGTCGCCAATCGGCTTCGGCGTCGCGCAGCTCATTGAGCAACCCGTCGATACGGGTCTGGCTGCGATCCTCCTCAACCGTGTTCACCCATCTATTGTCGCAGACCCTACCGACAATTCCGGGGCAGTCGGCACCGTCCTCGGACGCCAACCTGAATAATGCGACCAACGGTCAGGAGAAGACGGCGAACGACTTACGGTTGAGCCATTTCATGCTGCGGGCGCCGATCCAGCCGGGTACCACCAGTCGCAGCGGGCCGCCGCGCAGGTCCTCGCCGTCGACGGCGGCGCCCGCACCAGCCGCTGATCGCACCGGCCCTGAAACGGCTCGATCAGCTCGCGAGGACCTATCGCTTTTGGCGCAGCGACTGCGGATGACACCGCTTGGTCAGCGCGAGCAGTTCGGAATCTTTCACAGCCTGCGCGCCTTGCCCGAGAAGCTCCCAGTCGAGCGAGACGCCGGCGGCGACGCGGTGCAGGTGGCGCAGGTCGGCGAGCAATAGCAGGCCCGGTTCCGGGCGGCGGCCGACCAGCTCGCTGGCCTTGCTGCGCACGGTGGACAGCAGGCCGGAGTCCTCCTGAGCGTCCTCCGGGGGATCATCCTTGAGATTCAGGCCATAGCGCTGGCCGATCTCGGCGAACTCGTGCACGTGCTGCTGGGACCAGCGGGCCAGGTCGCGGGCCACGTGATAGATCCCGTGATCGACCTTGTGCCGGTCGGCCACCTTCAACAGGTCGGCGGCCAGGGAGTTCTCCGCGCGGTGCAGTTCGCGTAGCGCGAGGTCGAGCTTCGCTGCACGCCTCCGGTGATGATCAGCCGTTCGTCTGCGTGGGCGGCGGGACCGCCGCGGGTGGCTGAGACGTCCGCTATGACGGGCCGCGACGCGGTGTTCGTCGGGGCCGGTGCGGCGTTGCCGTCTCCGGCGCCTACCCGGTTCACCCGCGCCGCGGCCGTCTTGAAGATCGGTTGCTTGGACACCGGGTCCCAGTCGGTGATGGTGAGCTCATTGGCGGCGCGGTGATGACCGTCAGCGTCGGGAACGTCCCAGTAGCCATAGTGAAACGGCACGAACAGAACCCCGTCGCGGATGCCGCTGATCCGCACTTGAGCGCGGATCGTGCCGCGGGCAGAGCCGGCGCTGCACTGTTTCCATGCCTCGAACGCCGACTCGGCGTCGTGCCAGGGCGGCAGCGGCTGGCCATCCTTGTCGCGGAAGTCCATCCGCCGCGCGTAGTCGAGGAAGATGTCGAGATCGGGGCGCGCCTGACGGGCGGCTCGACGGCCTTGTCGGACAGGTGCACGGTGCGGTCGGCGTTGGTGAAGGTGCCCGTCTTCTCTCCCCACGTCGCAGCGGGCAGCACTACGTCGGCAAGCGCGGCCGTCTCGGTGAGAAAGAGGTCTTGCACCACCAGGAACAGTCGCTGCTGAGACAGAATCGAGCGGATCCGGCGGAGCTCCGGCAGTGACACTGCCGGATTGGTGCCGCTGACCCACAGGAAGCGGATCGTCCCCTGCTCCACGTACCGCATCATCTGCATCAGGTGGGTGGGCGGCGAATAGTGCGGGATCTGCATCTGGTCGATGTTCCAGATCCGGGCCAGCTCGGAGACGTGAGAATCGTTGGCCCAGTTCCGGAAGCCGGCCAGGTCGCCGTCGGCGCCGCACTCGCGGGTGTTCTCCGCGGTGGGCTGCCCATTCATCTGCAGGATGCCCGCGCCCGGTTTGCCGAGCATGCCGCGGATGATGTTGACGTTGTTGACCTGCACGGCCGCCGCGGTGGCCTGGTGGGACTGGTAGAAACCCTGCAGCACCGTGGACAGCAGTCGCTGCGCGGTGCCCAGGGTACGGGCGGCCTCGCGGATCTGCTCCGCCGGTATCTGGCAGATCTCCGCGACCCGCGCAGGTGAATAGCGTTCGACCTGCTCAGTTAGCTCGTCGTAGCCGACCGTGTGCGCGGTGACGTAGTCGTGATCCACCCAGTCGTTACGGATGATCTCGTGCAGGATCCCGTTCATCAGCGCGACGTTGGTTCCCGGCAGCGGCGCAAGGTGCACCGTCGCGGCCCGCGCCACCGGTGACTGGCGCGGATCAACACAGATCAACTTCGGTGGATTCGGTCCAGCCAGCCGGTCGAGCATGCGCATCCACAACACGGTCTGCGTCTCAGCGACGTTGTGGCTAAAGCGCGATGACGTCGGCGTGGTCGACGTCGCTGTAGGAGCCGGGTTGGCCGTCGCAGGCAAACGATTCCTTCAATGCTTCAGCGGCGGTCGCGGTGCACAGGCGGGTGTTACCGTCGAGGTGGTTAGTGCCGATCGCGCCGTGCGCGATCACCCCCAGCGTGTAGTACTCCTCCAGAAGCAGCTGCCCAGTGGTGTAGAAGCCCAGCGCGCTTGGGCCCTGCTCATCGAGCAGCTCCTTGCTGCGCCGCCCGATCTGGTCCATCGCGGTGTTCCAGTCGGTCTCCACCAAGCGGCCGCCTTCCCGGATCAGGGGTCTAGTCAGGCGGTCTGCGGCGGCATTGGCCTGCCAGCCGAACAGGTCCTTGGGGCCAAGCCGACCGTGATTGACCCGGTCGACCTCGCGACCACGGACCCCGACGATGCGGCCGCCGGACACCGCGATCTCCATCGCATCGCCGTTGGAATGCAGGACGGAGGCGGTCTGGACCCGTCGGTGCTCACGAACTGCGCAAGAATTCGGTGAGCAGCTCCGTGGTGCGTTCCGGTGCTTCCTGCGGCACGAAATGTCCGATGCCGGGCAACACCTCGTAGCGGTAGCTGTTGCCGGCCCAGGGGGCCGAGTGGCGTGCGGTTCGCTCCAGGACGTACGGATCCTCGGCACCGTGCAGCTGCAGCACCGGCACCCGCGCCGCCCGGGCCACGGCGCGGGAGAACCGGCGCCCATCGAAGCGGAACTGCGAGCGGCCGACCCATCGGTAGTACTCCAGCGCGCAGTGCGCCGCGGCGGGGATCAGCATGGCCTCGCGGTAGCGCCGGGCCACCGCGGTGAACTCGCTCGACGCGCGCCACCGCGGGCCTGCCCCGTCCCGGAGGATGTCTTCCACCAGCACCGCACCATCGCGGACCAGGTCACGCTCGGGCAGCCAGGGGACCTGGAAGGTGGCCAGGTAACGGGCCGCCGACCGCTGCGCCGGGTCGCGGAGCAGCGCCTGGCCCATCGCCCGGGGATGCGCGGCAGCCAGCACCGTCACCGAGCGCACCAACCGGGGGTGCAGCGCAGCCGTGCACCAACCGAGGATCCCACCCCAGTCCTGCCCGACCAGGTCTGCTTGACGCTCGCCGAGCGCCCGGACCAGGCCCGCCACGTCGCCGGACAGTGTCCACAAGTCATACCCTCGCGGGGGCTTGTCCGAATCGCCGTAACCGCGCAGGTCCACCGCGACGGCGCGCATCCCCGCAGCGGCCAGGGCCGGGAGTTGGTGACGCCAGGACCACCAGAACTCCGGGAAGCCGTGCAGCAGGATCACCAGCGGGCCCGTCCCGGCCTCCGCCACGTGCAGCCGGATCCCGTTGGCGGATACCTCGCGGTGCGTCCACGGTCCAGGAATCCGGACCGAACTGGGATCCGGTGGGCGGCTCACTCCCTGAGCGGGTCAACGCTGGGTTCGTCAGCGCTGCGCCGGCGAGTCAGCGCCACCCCGGTGTCGCGGACGGTGCTGATCGTGCGTTCGGGCTTGCGGATGCTGCGCATCCTGCGCCAGCCCAGCAGCGCGAACCCGACCGCGGCGGCCAACATCAGTCCGAAGACGATGCCGAATCCGGCCCACTGCGGCAGCCAGATGGCGATCACCTCGGCCACCGTGATGAACAGGAAGAACAGGCTAAAGAGCAGGATCGTCAGCGCGATGACGAAGAAGACGCTGCCCTTGACGCCCTTGCGGACCTCGCGGGTCACCTCCGCCTTGGCCAGCTCCACCTCCGAGCGAAACAAGGTGGAGAAGTGTGTCGCGGCTTCGCGGACCAGCTCGCCCAGCGACGCATCGGCTAGTTGCGGGAGCTCTACCGGTGACAGCGGGACAGCGGGCACCGCGGGCGGTGGTTCCAGTTTGGCGTGCCGGCCGGTGCGGGGCTGCGTGCCTGTCACGGGCGACATGGTGCCACGGCGGATTTCGATCGCTCACTGTGGCCATCGAACTCACGCTGTGTAGCACCCGCGCACCTGCTTCACCTGGTCGCGGCGACCGCAACGCCCAAGTCCGCCGCGCCAGGTTGTTGATCGTCGCAGGGTCTCGGGCCTACCCTTGATCAGACCACGAAAGGACTTTTGCGATGAAGCGTGTCTTCACCGCGGCTGGGTTGGGCGTGGCCGCCTTGCTTACCGTTGCCGCTTGCGGCAGCGCTCCGACCGGCACCCGACCCGCCGCCGGAGCCCCGCCGCCGGCGACCAGCACGGCCAGCGTGCACAACACCGCCGACGTCGCATTCGCCCAGCTGATGGTTCCCCACCACCACCAGGACATCACCATGGCGGAGCTGGCCCCGACCCGGACGGACAACCCCAAGGTCCGCGACCTCGCTACCCAGATCAAGAACGACCAAGGTCCCGAGATCGCGACCATGACCAGCTGGCTGCAGGCCTGGCACGCCCCACCGGCGAAGAACGACCCCGGCGAGAGCTCCGCCATGGGCGGGATGGACCGCGCGGCGATGGTCGGCATGATCAGCAAACAGCAGATGAGGCAACTGGTCAGCAGCAGCGGACCGGCCTTCGACCGGCTGTTCCTCCAGATGATGATCGCCCATCACCAGGGCGCCCTGCAGCTGGCCACCACCGAGCTGGCCACCGGTCGCAATCCCGACGCCAAAGATCTGGCCACCTCTATCCAACGCAGCCAAACCGCGCAGATCGCCGCCATGCGCAAGGCATTCGCCGGTAGCTGAGCCGGATCAGTGCTGGGCGCTACCGGCCGCTCGATGTGAGTTGACCTCGCGATTCCCTGCGCCATTGGTCAGCCGCTGCGCGGCCGCGATGACCTCGGCTGTGGTGATGCGGAGCAGGCCCGGGTCGGGCTGGTCTGAGAAGGTGTTGCCGGTGCTGCCGGCCCACAGCGCGATATGCTGCAGCCGCTGTGGGGGCGGGCCCCAGTGCTGCGGGGACACCGGGCCGAAAAACACGACCGACGGCGTGCCGTAGGCGGTGGCGAGGTGGGCGATGCCGGTATCACCACACACGACCAGCGACGCGTCGGCGACCATGGCGGCGCGCTGGGACAGCGTGGTGCGGCCGGCGAGCACCGCGTCGTCGGGCAAGCCGGCCGCGGTGGCCACATAGCTGGCGAGAGGTCGCTCAGCCGCACTGCCGGTTACCACAACCCGCAGGCCGCCCCCAGCCAGCTGACGAGCGACTCCCGCATACCGGTCGACGGGCCAATGCCGGGCGGCGAACGCGCAGCCGGGATGCACGATGACCGCTCCCGGTACAGGACTCATCAGCCGGATCGGCGGGAATGCCGAAGTACCCCAACAGCCGGCACCACCGGCGCACCTCATGCAGATCGCCGTCCCAGACCGCGGATGCACGGCTGCAGCGCGCGCAGGGCGACGGTGCTCTGCGGTCCCCTCCCGTGCAGGTTCACCGCGGGTGAAACCGATCACGCCGAACTTGGCGGCGCAGTAGGCCGTCGCGTCGGGACAGACCCGCAGACCCAGAGTGGACGAGCAGGTCAGCTCAGCGAAAAGCTGCGCTTGCGGGAGGTTCTCGAACGTCCTGATCGAACCCGGACCGTCAACTGCGCTATCCCTCACAGAGCTCGCCAGCTCCGAGACCACCATGCCGAAGACGTCCAGGGGTGCTTGAGCGGCGAAGCGGGATAGCAGGTCGGTGCCGGTAACCCGGCTCCGGCGGACCGGTTCGTTGATCACGACGGCAGCGCGGTCGAGCTCCCCGGTGTAGCGGTGCCCGGGGTCCGGGATGTCGTGCTCGATCACCACGGTCGGCGCCCGGCCGGAGTCCCAGAACAGCTCGTTGAACGGCGTGACGTGCACGACCGGGATGTCGGACCGGTCGGCCATGGGATGGCGGGTGTAGGGCACATCGCCGCGCGGGGCGTTGTGCTCCACATACACCGCAGGCACATCCCGCCCCGGGCGGCGACCCAACCATCGCTCGGTGAGTTCCAGCTCGTGCGGGCGCTGCAACACCACGACGTCGATGTCCTCCTGAGCCAACGCCGCGGGAGGGATCTCGATGGCACTTGACGGCCAGTCGAAGGTCCGCGCCCGGCCGCGACCATCGGCGTCGCGGTTCGGCGTCACCGGTACCAGGTAGCTGTGCGGCCCGTGCACGAACGCGGTGCTCCAGGAGCCGTGGACGTGCCAGTGCAGAACCCTCATGCCTGGGTCCCTACCTGAGCCCCGAACTGGGCGCCGGATCCTGGTCGCCCCGACGATGGTGGAGGACCCGATCACGCCTGAGCTGCGGGATTCGCCCGTGCCCGGCCCAGCGTGGCTTCCCGGCCCGGCCCTGCTCGGCGTGCTCGCCGGGGCGAGCATGTTCCGGGTCGCTGCGTTCCGCGAGGTGGGTGGCTTCTCACCTCGGCTGTGGCTGGGCGGGGAGGAGGAGCTGCTCGCTCTCGATCTCGCGGCGCGGGGCTGGTGGATGTGCTGGGCACCGGACGTGGTCGTCGAGCACGCGCCGTCGGCCTCCCGCGATCCCCGACGTCGGCGCCAGTTGGGTATCCGCAACACGTTGTGGACAGCGTGGTTGCGCCGCCCGCTGCTCAGCGCGCTGCGGCGCACGGGCACGCTGTTGGGTTCGGTACCTCGGACTGGCCTGGGCGCTGCGGGAGCGTCGGGTGGTCCCCCTGAGGTGGAGCGTGGGTTGCTGCTGCTGGAAGGGCCGCAGCGACGCTCGCGGGCCCGCAGGTATGTCGGTTGAGGACCGAGATCGTTTACTTGCCGCGCCTAGGCCACCTGTGGCGAGTGGGCGCCTTGGCGTATCCATTCCGCGGCGTCGTCGAAGGAGTGCCGGCCATGATCCACTGGGTGGCCAGGGTCACAGGGTGTGTCCCCGTTTCGGCGGCATCGTCGAGCAGGTGCGCCAGGCTGATCAACTCGGCGTTGGGGCTGACGTAGCCGATGCCGTGGCGATTGTGGGTACACGGCCCGGCGGAGGAATCACCGAACAGCTCCAGGCCGCGATTAGCGAGCAGCTCGCCGACCAGTGCTTACGGCGCGGGTTGAGAGATCGGTACGCCCGAGGTGATCCAGTCCGTGATGACCCCGGGCGTCGTGGCAGCGCTGAGCTGGTAAAGCTCCAGCGTCCAGCAGGCCCCCACCGAGCGGCACCACACCGCTGCGAGCACACCGGCGGCCACGCCGTCGCCCAATGATGGTCGCCCGCGCGGGTGCCGGCGACCGGTGCCCGCGGTGGTGGGTGGCGGTGTGGTGATACTCATCGCGCGCCGCGGACATCGACGTGGTCGACCATCGGAACCGTCTAGCCGCGCGACGGCTGGATGCTCAAGGTGGTGTCCAGCCCGGTGATCGCCAGGACGCGGCGAGCCATGCGGGTAGGCCGAGTCAGCACCAGCCGGCCACCGACCGCGCCCAGGGCCTCGTCGGCGCGCAGGAACACGGTCAACCCGGCAGCGCTGAGAAACTCCAACCCCGACACGTCCACCGTGATCTGGTGGTGACCGGCACCACGCAGCCGATCAAGGACCTGTTCCAGCCCAGCAGCGGTACTCAGGTCCAGCTCACCACGCAGCACCACCACAACGCGGGCAGCGTCGGTGAAGACCGTGACATCGAAACACGCCACCTGGCCGGTGTCGGGGCTGATCGCGTGACACATCCGCACGCCTCCCGGGGTCTGGGGAGACCCGGGCCGCTGCAGTGCGCAGTGTCGGTCGCTGACCACAACTGGCCGGGCATAGCGGTCTGGACGGCTGATGTCCAACCACGTCCGAACATACCCCTCACCGCGCGATGCCGGCAGTCTCCGACCGAGGGAACCCTCACCAGGCCACCGCTCGGCGCGAAGCTGGCGGGTCGTCGCCGCATGACCTTTGGGTGTACCGAACGAATCGGCTGGGAAAGGTATTATAGAAAGCAAGCACGAACTGCCTCCGTTACTGAAGGCTACGTCATATCTACTGACGGTCATCGTTTAGCCGGATCATCGAAGGTCGCTGACTGCGTGGCTTTCAGATGTTTTGCGCACAACCTTTCTTGCTTGCCAAGCGCCCAAACGATTGAAAGCTGCTCGCTTCAGACAAACCGTGTTCCCTCGATCCAGATGTGATCCGAATCACGCCCATCGACCGTTTGACGCTCTAGCGATCGGTCTATTCCAAAGGCACTTGCCGCGTCCGGCCGCCGCCGGACGTCGCTTCGGGTCTGTCCACCCCGCCAGCGGAAGGATCGAGCCCTATGAGCTGGATCGACTGGAGTCCAGACGGGCTGCCGATGCTGGCTCGAGGTGGCCACCGCAGCCCGGAGCAGGGCGCGTGCCTGATGGAGTACGTGTCAGTACTCGCCGGAGCCCGGTTCAGCGACCATCCCGGGTGTACCCATCCGGCCCTGGCCCAACTGGCCCGCGTGGTCAACGACGAGATCATCGATCCTGCCGCCCGGTCCCGGCTGGCGGTGCTGGCTCCCGATCTTATCGGCACCCGGTGCCGGGATCCACGCATCACGCTCACGGTGATGGCGTGCTGCCTGCGGGCCGCTGTTGCGGCGCGCCCACACGGCCGTGACGTGCCACAGGCCTTAGAACGTATCGAAGCCAAGCTGAACCGGCTGGAGGCTCAGCAGGGCCGCCGGTGGGCCCGCTTGCGCAACGTGGGGCGGGGACCTGGGGCGCTCTCGGTCATCTCCACGCTCCGCGTCGTGTTGAGACATACTCACCGATTCTGCGGACCCGGCCACGATGAGCAACTCTGCGAGCTGCTTGAGCGCGCGGTCGCGGATTGCCGCAGCCTGCTCGCCCAGCGCCCGGGCCGACCCGCCCACCAGCAGCCCCAGTCCGCAGTACGTTGAGATCGGGCATTCTGCTCGTCAGGGGATCACCGGCTGGGGGGCGCGCTGCTGATGACCGAGACCACGACAGCAGCCCTTACCGCGTCAGCCGGCACCCCATCCGGCGGGTATGCGCATCTGATCCCGATGCAGCGCCGCTATGCCGAGCTTGCTGCCGACGATCCTGACCGGCGACGCCAGCGCGAGCAATTGATCAGCGGTTATCTCCCGGTGGCCGAGCACATCGCGCGCCGCTTCGCCGGCCGCGGTGAGCCGCTGGATGACCTGATCCAGGTAGCCACCCTGGGACTGATCAATGCCGTGGACCGCTTCGAACCGGCCCGCGGCTCGCATTTCCTGTCCTTCGCGGTACCAACGATCACCGGCGAGGTACGCCGGCACTTCCGCGACCACGGCTGGTCGACGCGGGTGCCCCGGCGGCTGAAGGATCTGCATATCGCCATCAGACGCACGCTGGCGGAGCTGTCCCAGCAGCTCGGCCGGGCACCGAGACCCAGCGAGATCGCTGATCGGCTGGGATTGCCGGTCTCGGAGGTGATCGAAGGCCTGCAGGCTGGGGAAGCCTACCGGAGCTCGTCTCTGGATGAGATGCTCGGCGCCGGGGACGGCGCCGCGACTTTGGGCGAGTTCATCGGCGGCTTGGACGAGGAGCTGGCTTTGATCGACGACCGGGAGGCGCTGCGCCCACTGCTGGCCGGGCTCGCCCCCCGGGAGCAGACGATCCTGGTGCTGCGGTTCTTCCACCAACTGACCCAGACTCAAATCGCCGAGCAGGTCGGCATCTCGCAGATGCACGTATCGCGGGTACTACGCCAAACACTGACCTCCCTTCAGCAGCGCATGTCCAGCGCGGGCGAGTAGCACTATCCGTGGAATACCAGCAGATCAGCATCAGTCACCCCGCAGTCAAGGATGTCTTGGCGATCCAGAACAACACCGCCCCAAACCGGTTCGGCTTGTTCGTTGCCGAGGGGCTGTGGGCCGCCAAGGTCGCCCTCGACACAGGCTTGCGGGTGGACACCTTCTACTGGTGTCAAGAACTCGCTCATTCCGACGAAGCCGGCAAGCGCGCTCATGAGTTGGCCGACCGGGCACGGCGCACGTTCCAGGTATCAGAAAAGACCCTGACGCGCATGGCCGAGCGCGGCAACCCTGACGGCATCGTGGCCACCGTCGAGATGCCGCACTGGCAACCGGACGCTATCGAGTTCGGAAGCTCCGCGCTGGTACTCGTCACGGATGGGATCGAAATCCCGGGCAACCTGGGGACGCTGATCCGGACGCTGGACGCCTGCAAAGCGGACCTATTGATCTTGACGAACCGGCGTACCCGGATGTCACATCCCAAGGTCCTGCGGGCCAGCCAGGGTATGTCGGTACGCGTGCCGCACATCGAGTTCGAGGACACCGGCGAGGCGATTTCCTGGTTGCAGAAGAAACAGTTCACGGTGTATCTGGCCGATACCGATGAGAGCGTGAATTATCGCCACCTCGACTACGCAGGGCGAACGGCCCTGGTCGTCGGAAGTGAACGGTACGGCATCACAAAATCCTGGTACCAGCACAGTTTCAAGCGAGTGGGTGTTCCCATGTTGGGCTATGCGGACAGCCTCAACGTGTCAGTCTCGGCGTCAGTCCTGCTCTACGAAGCCCGCGCCCACCAGGACGGCTGGGCGTGAACTCGACGCGACCGACATTCTGCCTTGGCAAAACGTCGGTCGCGTCGAGTTGACGTACCTCACCGGCAGCGCGACTACTTGCCGAAGATGTCCTTCACCGCATCCTTGACCTTCTCGCCGGCCTGCTTCACGTGGCCCTCGGCCTGGTCGCCCTGACCCTCAGCTTCAAGCCCCGGATCATCAGTGGCTCGGCCGACGCCTTCCTTCGCCTTACCCTTGAGCACGTCAGCCTGGTTCTCAATCTTGTCGCCGGTTCCCATATATGAGCCTCCCTGTCGTCGGACCGTGGAGAAGAACTGCCCAACATAGCCCTTCTCCCCCGCCCAGCCTACGTCGATCGCAAAGGTAGGCGAGCAAGCTAGGACCAGACGGCCGCCAGCGGACTGGCGTCGAGGTCGCGAAGCAGCGCGCGGCAGTCCTCGTACACCGCGACCGCGCCCGCCGCGGTCAGTTCGGCGGCGCTGATGCCCCCGGTGAGCACTCCGACGCAGGCCACCCCCGCCTTTACACAGGCCTGCACATCCCAGACCGTGTCACCGACGAACACGACCCGATCCGCGGGTACCCCGGCCCGTTGCAGGGCAACGTGCACGAGGTCGGGCGCCGGTTTGGCCGCGTCGACGTCCTCAGCGGCGGTGATCTCCGCGACGGCATCCTCCACGTCGAGGATGGACCGCAGGACCTCAAGTTCGTCGGGCGCGGCGGAGGTGGCGAGTACCACCTTGACTCCGCGCTGGGCCACCGCCGTTACCAGTTCCCGAGCGCCATCGAAGACCCGCAGCTGCTCCGAGCTCTGCTGATAGTGCTCGCTGTGTTGCTCCTTGGCCTGTGAACCGACCTGGTCGGCGGCCGCACCCAACAGCGTGGACAGCAGTTCCGAGGAACCCATGCCCTGCCCGCGGTGAATCCGCCAGGCGTCCACCGGATGTCCTACTGCCTGCAGCGCCCGCAACCAAGCGTCGACGTGCAGGTAGTTGGAGTCGACCAGGGTGCCGTCGATGTCGAACAGGACCGCACCTGGCGGCCGCACGGAACCGGTCACTGGTTGTCCACCCGTCATCCCCACTCCGTGGCTCTAATCTTCGATGATGACGCAGCGCGAGGCCGCCGAGCCTGATATCCCCCAGCAGGACAGCGAGGAAACGTTCGACCGGCTGGTCGACGAGGGCGAACAGCGGTTGGGCCGGTCGCTCATCGGACTGACTGCGACCGGTTTCCTAGGCGGTCTCGATGTCGGTATCGGCGTGCTTGCGCTGCTGCTCGTAGAGCATGCTACCCACAGCGTGCTGCTGGGCGGTCTGGCGTTCTCCGCGGGGTTCATCGCGCTGACCCTGGCGCGTAGCGAGCTGTTCACCGAGAATTTCCTGGTCCCGGTGGTCAGCGTCGTCGCCAAGCGCGGCACGGTGGCGGACCTGGCCAGGTTGTGGGCGGTGACCCTGCTGACCAACCTCGTTGGCGGGTGGGTCGTCACCGGGTTGGTGATGGCGGGATTCCCGGCCCTGCGCAGCAGCGCCATCGAAGCGGGCCGGTCCTATGTCGACCTGGGCATCGGCTGGCGGGCGTTCGCGCTCGCGCTGATCGGCGGGATGCTCATCACGCTGATGACCCACCTGCAACACGCCACCGAATCCGACGGGGTACGCCTGGTACCGGCGGTGCTGGCGGGCTTCCTGCTCGGCGCAGGCAAGGTCAACCACGCAATCGTCGCGTCGCTGGTGTGTTTCGCGGCGCTGCAGGCCGGCGCGCCGTTCGGCTACCTGGACTGGCTCGGGCTGGCCACCTTCGCGGCGCTCGGGAACATGCTCGGCGGCCTCGGACTGGTCACCATCCTGCGCCTGCTGCAGGTGCCCCACAAGGTGCTGGCCGAGCGCCACCAGAACGGCTAAGTCCGGTCCATCTCGAGTCGGACGATGGTGGGCTGCGGCCACAGGTAGAACCGGTCGCAGAGGTGGTGAACCATCCACAGGCCGCGGCCCCGGCGCTGGGTCGTCGGCGGGGGCAGCAGCCCGGCTAGCGGCTTGGTGTCCAAGCCGGTGTCGGTGATCTGGCAGATCACCGAGCTCGAGGGGGCCCACAGCTGCACACGTGCAGGCGGGAGGCCGTGTTCGATGGCGTTGCTGGCGATCTCGGAGACGGCCAGCACGAAATCTTCGCACCGGTCGGGCGGCAGCCCGGCGCCACTGGCGTGACCGGCCACCACCCGGCGCAGCCCGGCCAGCTGCACCGGGTGGTCGATGGTGTGGGTGAGGGCGGGTTCGCCCAGCTCGGCCGGCGGGGGCAGCGGGTAGCGCGCCACGAACTGTTCCGCTGGCAGGTAGTCCGGATTGGGCACGCTCACCCCATTGAGCAGGCTGGGATGCGCCCGGCGAACGGAATGAGCGGTGCTGGGATCGTCGGAGTAGACACAGACCAGCGTGAGGTCGCAGTCAGCCAGGGCCACCGTGGTGACGGCGTCGATGTGCATCCACAGCGCCGCGCGGTGGGCGTTGTCACCGTCGGGGTCAGGGACGGCCACGATGGTGACCGGCTCGCCGTGCGGGCTCGTATCACCGATCCAGGCCCGGTAGCGGCCCAGCACCCGGCCGGGATGGCGGTAGAACTCGGCTGGGTCGGTGGTGTGTAAACCGGCCACCTCGGGCAGCCGGACCCGCAGCCGGTCGGCGGTGGCGGGGGGCAGCACAGCAAGCACCGGCTTGCCGCGGGCGAGCCGATCGGCGACCAGTGGGGCGAGGGTGGCGGCCACATTCGCGGTAGCGGGGTGGAGCAATCCGAGATGGGCCAGTCCCCGACCGCCAGCCGAAGTGCACACTTCGCCACACCCGCCGTTCCCAATGCACGTCGCCGCACTGCCCTCGTCATGGAGCCGGTGACACCGTGTAGTTGGCTACGACTTCCCGAATACCCAGCGCGCAAACCCCAAGCTTTCTACCGGGCTGCGCCGGCAAGCATCCAGGCAGGCGGTAGATCGGATGACTAGCGGGTAATCTCGACCGCGGCACGTCGGCGGGCTGCGCAGACGCAACGAGGGGTGGTGGGGTGGCTCCTGAGCTTCCGGGAGTGTTCGCGTGGCTGGCTCCGATCCTCGTCTCGTACGGTTACCTGGCGGTCTTCGGGTTCCTGTTCATTGAGAGCTTCGGCGCACCGGTCCCTGGACAGACCATGCTCATGGCCGCGGGTGTTTTCGCCGGAGCCGGCAGGCTCAATGTGTTCGGCGTGGCCGTCCTGGGTTTCCTCGCGGCCGTGGCCGGCGACAACGTCGGCTACCTGATCGGGCACTTCGGCGGTCGGCGGCTGGTCCTTCGCTTCGGCCGTTACGTCTTCGTGACCGAAAAACGCCTCAACAAGGCCGAGGATTTCTTCAGACGCAATGGCGGCAAGATCGTCGGTGTCGCCCGGTTCGTCGACGGCTTGCGCCAGCTCAACGGCGTCGTCGCCGGCATCGCCGGGATGCCGTGGCGGCGGTTCCTGGCTTTCAACGCGCTGGGCGCCGTGGCCTGGGTCGCGGTGTGGACCTCCGTCGGTTACTTCGCCGGCGGTCACCTGGGAGCCATCTACCGTGGGTTCCACCGCTACCAGCTCGTTGTGCTCATCTCCGCCGTCGCCGTGATCGTCGCCCTGCTGGCCCGCTGGTTCTGGCGCAGACGACACCACCGAGACACCCCCGCACACCGGTGACGCCCCATCGGCTCCTGCAACGCTTCCCGCCCTGCGCCTTGCGGTCCCCCTGGGGGAGATCCAACCCCTGCGCGAGGCGGTGGCCGGTGCCGTCAGTCAGCTTCCGGTGGCGTGGTAGCGAGCGCTTCATAGCTGACCAGATCCACCGGCTCGCCGTCTTCGATGTCGACCCGCGCCCCGCACTGGCGCATGCCCGCCTTCTCCATCACGCGGCGGCTGGCGGTGTGTCCCACCATGGTCTCGGCGACCGCTCGGCGGATTCCCGGCGCGGCGAGAGAAGTACGGTCCGAACCGGCCTGGCTCCTGGGAGTTCACCGCCTCCATGACCTCAAGGGAGAATCGAGAGGGGTAACCGGGGGCGAAGTTGAGCCCCTTCGGGATGCCGCCATCGAGCAGCATCCGCGCCACCGGACGAAATATCGGCGCCAACACGAGCCGGCCGGCGTCGATCTGGTTCACCACCGCAGCATCGCACCGGCGTCCAGGCGGCTCTCGGGTGCTCTGGATAACCTGATCACGACGACCGCTAGTGAAAGGAAGCACCACATGGGCATCGAGGACCCCGGCCCGGACGTGGCCGAGGAGAAGCGTTTCCTGACCGATCTCGACGAGGACGACGACGCGGACCACACCCAGGCGCCGCTGGAAGCCGACCCCGCGGACTTCGCCGACCAACACCGCGTCATCCCCCTGCCCGACGACGACCGCTGATCATCGCGGCGCGGTCGGGAACTAACGGGAGGAGGTAGCCGACTAGGTAGGTGAGGGTGGGCGCGGGAGGTGAGCGCAGTGGCGGGCGCGGAGTGGGTGCGCTGGCTCTTTGCCGCAGTGTTCGCCGCGCTGACCGTGTTTTATCTGGCTCGGCTATGCACTCCTCACCGGGACGCGTCGGCGTGGGGCGGTACCGCCCACCGGGGTGTGGATGCCTCGCGCGGCGTGATGAGCCTCGGCATGGTCGCCATGCTGGTGCCCTGGGTTGATCCGCTGCCCCGGCTGTACTGGCAGGTGGTCTTCGGCGTAGCCGCCGGGCACATCGCGGTCCGGCTGATCCGGCGGCAAGCGCGGCCACCACGAACTGCATCTCGCCATCGGCGGCCTGGCAATGGTGTACATGCTGGCGGTGATGCCGACAGAGCATTCCATGGCCGGGGCATGGAAATGGCCGCGATGGGCTCCCGTGGCATGGGTTCCGCTGGTACTGCGCTGCCCGCGCTGACCTGGGTGTTTATCGCGTATTTCCTGGGTGGTCGTGGTGCGGTTGGGTGCCCGGCTGGCGATTCCCTCGACTACGGGGGCAACGAACACCGGGGCAACGGACACCGGGGCAACGGACACGGGGCAACGGACACCGGGGCAACGGACACCGGGGCAACGGACACCGAGGCGACGGAAGCCCTGGCGATCGCTGCCCTGGGTAGTGGAACCCGAGGCGTGGTCATCTCGCCCCACCTGCTCGGTTCCTCAGAGCTCGTGATGGCAACCGGGATGAGCTACATGCTCCTGACGATGCTGTGACTGTCCGTGCCTGATGCAGCGCCTACCAGGGAGTGCCAGTGCTGAAGATCAGCGGGAGGCTGGGCCGTCGGTTAGGCAGCAGGACTGCCGCGACCGGCGCCGTCTGTGCCGTGGCGTTGCTCGTCCTCGCCGGCGTCGCGTGGGCACATGTCACGGTAAATCCTCATACCGCCCCGCAGGGCGGCTATACCGAGGTGTCCTTCCGGGTTCCCAATGAGCGCAACGATGCGGCGACCACCCAGTTGGAAGTGAATCTCCCCACCGACCACCCGATCGCGTCGGTGCAGACCCGTGCGGTACCCGGCTGGACGTCGACCGCGCAGAAGACCACGCTGGCGAAACCGATCATCACCGACGACGGGCAGGTCACCGAGGCCGTTTCGAAGATCACCTGGACGGGTGGCAAGATCCCACCAGGCTCGTTCGAGGAGTTCGACGTACCGGTTCCTCGCCGGGCGTGTGGGGCGTTGTGCTCGGCGGCGTGGGGATCGTGCTGGGAATAGTCGGGATCGTTGTTGGACTGCGCAACCGTCGTAGCGCCACTGCTGGTTGAGCCCACCAGTGCGTCGTCGGCGAGCACTGCGGGCCTGCGCGATGACAGTCACGGTGACCGTAATCTGCGCGGTGCTCGGGTTACTCGCCGGCGCCAGTCCGGCCGCTGCGCACGCGGTGCTGATCTCCACCGATCCCGGGCAGGGTGCGGTGATTGCCACCGTGCCCGCCACGGTGTCGCTGACGTTCGGCGAGCCGATGGTGGTGGCCGCCGATGGTGTCCGGGTCTACCGGCCCGATGGTGCCGAGGTGGACAACGGCCATGCCGCCGCACTGGGCAGCTCCTCGACCGTGGGAGTCGGCCTTCCGGGAGGCAGTGACCAACCGCAGGGCACCTACACGGTGCCCTGGCGGGTGATCTCGGCCGACTCGCACCCGGTGGCTGGTGCCTTCACCTTCTCGGTGGGCCACCCTTCGCCAAGCCGGGCCACACCAACCGTGCCCCCGGGCAGCGCCCCGGTTGGTGTGGTCTATGCCATCGTCCAGGTCGCGGCCTTCGCGTCCTACGCATTGCTGGTGGGGTCGATCGCGTTCGTCCTGTTGTGCTGGCCCGGCGCGATCGCCAGACGCGACGTCCGGCACGTGATGCTGGTCGGCTGGGCCGGCCTGCTGGCCACGAGCATCGCCACCCTGCTGTTACAGGGATCCTACGGCAGCGGCCTAGGTCTTGATCGACTCTTCGACTCCGCGGTCGTCTCGCAGACCCTGGCCAGCCGGTTGGGTGCCGCGTTGACCGCCCGGCTGCTGTTGTTGGCGCTGGCGGGCGGTTACGTGGTGCTGTTGTGCGCCTGGCTAGATCACCTCGAGCGGGCGAGGCCGGGCGTGGTTCGGTGCGCTCGGCGTGACACTGGCTCTTGGCTTGGCCTGCAGCTGGGCCGCCGCGGACCATGCGGTGGTGGGACTGCAACCAGCGCTGGCGCTGCCGGTAGACGTCGTCCATCTCCTGACAATGGGCCTGTGGCTCGGTGGGCTGGTCACCCTCGTGGTCATCTTGCGACCTGCGGGCACCACCAACACCGATCCCTACAGCGGGACGTGGCAGCTCACCGTGACCGTTCGAACCTCCGAGATCGATGAGACCACCGTGGCCATCCCGATCGACATCAGCTGACGGGGTCAGCGCTTCGGCACCGCTCGGAAGGATTCGACTACCCGGTTCACTGGCGGGAGCACGATATTCGGGTCTGAGTCCGCTGCGGTGAACACCGCGATGCCGTAGTTGGTGGGATCGTTCTGGACTGTGATCGCCAGGAACCGAACCTGGGTGTTCTTGGCGTTGCTTCCGACACCGCCGTATATCAGTGCCGGTGCAGCACCCACCTGCTTGGCCTCGGGTGGGATTACCTGGACATCGTGATAGTTGGTGGCGACCTGCTGGAAGAACAAGGTGCCGGCCACCGGCAGCGGTCCGACCCGACCGGTGCCAAGCGTGATCACGGTGGTCTGATCCGGGCTGGTCACCGTGGTGGTGCGGCCCTGCTGCGTGGTAGTCCACCCGGTGGGARCCTCGAAGCGGTACTGGCCGGCGGCATTGACCACTTCATGAGTATCGACCGCACCACCGACGCTGCCGCTGAGCGCCCAGGCGATCACCCCGAACGCCACGGCGAGTACCAGAGCCACGACACCGATCAGGGAGGTGACCGGTCGGCTGCGCAGCCGGGAAACCCCGGGAAGATTAGAGATCAAGGTATTCATGAGGGCGCCGATCGTACTGGGGGACAATGGGGCAACATGCCAGCGGGGGCCGACGAGTTGCTCGCCGACCCCCGCTGAAGGTGTAACCGTCAGACTGCTACCAACTCAGACGCTGTGCTTGCCAACCCGACGACGGGTAGCCGCCACAGTCAGCGCACCCAACCCGGTGAGCAGGAATCCACCGGCGAGCAGCCCGGCGACATCGGCACCGGTCTGGGCCAGTTCCGGACCCTGAGCGTTCTCACCCTTGTTCTCGCCGTTGCCGTGGTCCTCACCCTTGTTGCCTTGGTCCTCACCCTTGTTGTGGTGATCGTTGTCATTCGTCTCGTGGGCGAGGGTCTCGGCCTGACCCAGCACCACCAGCAGGGTGCGGTTCAGCACGTCGAGGCGCAGGGCCTCCACCACGCTACCGGCGCCCTTGGGGTTGTGGAAGATGACCGACCTGCCCTGGTTGAGCAGCAGGCAGAGCAGCGCGGAGTCACCACAATCCTTCGGGAAGGCCTGGTCCATGTCCTGGTCGCCCAGGTAGGAGGAATGACCGTTGCTGTCGATCCCGAGCAGGAACGAGTGACGCTCGGTGTCCGGCTTGTCCGACCTCGACTTGGAGTCTGCATGCACGGCCTGCACACCAAGACCCTCACAGGGCGTGGTCAGCTTGTCGCGCTTGCCCAGGCAGAGGTTGAGCAGCTCGTTGGCGGAGTCGGCCTTGGTGTGGCCGCGCTCCTTGTCTCGCTCAGCGATACCGAGACCCTCGGCAACACCCAAGGACAGGATGCCATTGCACTCGTAGGAGGCGGTGGTGTCCTTGTTGCGACCGCCCAGGCACAACGCCGCCACGCCACCGCGGGCAGCGGCGAGCGACGAGTCGCGGTCCTCGGTGGCCACAGCGTTGTGGTAGAGCAGGCTCAGGCAGAGCACGCCACCACTGGAGTTGCACAGCTTGAGGGCGTCGCCGTTGTCGCCTTCTCGGTTGCGGTCCCTCGACGACGCGCTGGAGCCGATGATCCGGCTACCGCCCAGGCCGAGCACCGTCGAGTCGGAGTGTGCTTCCCCGTTGTCCTCGATGGTGCCGTTGTACCTGGTGATGTCGAGCAGATGCGACCTGAGCAGGTCGATCCGGGCGACGGCACCGGAGGCGTGGTCAGGGCCCCTCAAGTCGTCGATCTCGTGGCTGCCCGATGAGTCGCGATAGTCACCGTCGCGACGGTCACCGCCATCGCGGCGATCTCCATCGCGGTGGTCACCGTCATGGCGCTCACCATCACGGCCATCGTGGCGGTCACCGCCGAGAAGACCACGGCCCGAATTATTGCCGACGATGTCGTTGAGATCGGGAACAATGCCACCGGGGGTACTGGGGGTACCGGGCGTACCACCGGCGCCACCACCGGCGCCACCACCACCGGGCTCGGTGATTTGTGGTGCACTTGGCGTTCCGGGGGCACCGGGGCTGGGCACTACCGGTTGTGCGGACGTGCCGACGATCTTCTGCACCGAGTGGACCACCTGCGCAGAGGCAGCACCCGGCAGCAAAACCATCGCGGCTGCCGTGCCGGCGGCCATGAGAGCCAGGCGGCGGTGCCTCCTGGGTGTGCGTGACGTCATGTTCCGGTGTTCCTCCTCGTTCGAGATCTCTCCGCGAGAGGGCGGTACGGCCTTCCCCCTCGGCGGCCGTGGATCCCTCGTACCTGCAATAGACGTCCGACTCCACCGTGTGGTGGCCGATCTCCGGGCATCCAGATACCGGCTCAACGACGTGGGAGTCGACGCAGATACGACCGGCACCCCGACTACTCCCCGAACGGTGACTACCCGTCGACCGGAACTACCGTTAGTCGCACGCAGCGTAGATATTGGCAGCGCTGCGACTGGCTAGATACCTCAAATAGGACAAACAGAGCCAGTAATCGTTGCGCTCAGTGACTATTCAGCGGGTCAGGCATCGATCGACGATCTCCGGGAGAGCTGGCCATAGCCCGCGCTGAGCGCACCTACTCAGCCGTGATTAACTGCGCGCGACATGTCACCGTCGCGCCGCTGCAGGCCGGTCATCGGCATCCTCGCGGCTGGGCTGCTCTCCTTCGTGACCGTCGCCTGTGGCGGGCGGTCCGCCACTCCTACCCCGATCGAGCATGCCGGGCCAGCAGCCCCGGCACCCCCCGCAGCGATCCAGCCGGTTGCGCCGCCCGCGCCGGTCGCCGATGGGCTGTGCCACTACCTGCCGGCGGCCGCAGTACAGGCCGCCAACGGGGAGCGAGTCGTCGCGGTGCGGATCTCCGATACCGGCCCGACCCAGCCGCAGCCAGCCTGTTTCTTCCTCGCTGCCAACGGCACCGTGCAACTACGGACCTGGATCGTGGTGGCCACACCGCAGGTGGCGAGAGCAACCGTCGACGCTGCTGCGCCGATGGCCAGCTCCGATCTGGCCGCGCTTCCCGGCGGCTGGTCGGGCGGCTCACAGCCGACCACCGACGGAGCGGTGTTTGCGGTCAGCCGCCAGGGCACCGCCGTGGTGATCACAACCAATCAGCGACAAACGATCGGCGCCCGCCGGATCGCCGAGCAGGTGATCGCCGCTCTGGGTCTCTGACCTGGGTCTATAAGACCCTGGCTATTAAGACCTGGTACCGCGCTGTTCGCTCAGTCAGTGCCGGCCAGGGGGCAGTGCGCGCGGGCGATGCCGTTGCCGGTCGGCGAGCGCCCGGTGGCAACCTGGTCGCGGTACTGCACGGTCGACCGCTCGACCGGCCGGATCGCCAACTACTCGGGCTCGGGCCGCGGCAGCCGGCGGGCGCGCAGCACCACGGCGGCGGCTCCCGCGACTGGCGAGTAACAGCGAAACCACCCACGGCCAGCGGCGGGTCTTCACCTCGTTCACGTCCTTAGCCCTTCGCTATCCTCGCCGTCGCCACCTGGCTGCTCGGTAACGTCGATCTCAGGTAGGTATGCCCATCGTGCCGCGCCCGCAACCGAACCGGCGGGCTGGCAGGATGGGTCTGGTGACTGAACGCACGACAGACCAGACGCAGGCCGTCCTGCACACCAGCGAGGGTGACATCCGCATCACCCTCTTCCCAACCCATGCCCCGAAGACGGTGTCGAACTTCGTTGGCCTCGCCGAGGGCAGCAAGGACTATTCCCAGAACAACGCCAAGGGTGAGCCGTCTGGGCCGTTCTATGACGGCTCCGTGTTCCACCGGGTGATCAAGGGCTTCATGATCCAGGGTGGTGACCCCACCGGGACCGGACGGGGTGGCCCCGGCTACCGATTCGGCGACGAGCCGCATCCGGATCTGCAGTTCAACCGCCCCTACCTGCTGGCGATGGCAAACGCAGGACCGAACACCAACGGCTCGCAGTTCTTCATCACCGTCGGTACCCCGGCGCACCTCAATCGCAAGCACACCATCTTCGGCGAGGTGGCCGACCAGGAATCCCGCAGCGTGGTGGACAAGATCGCTACCACGCCGACCCGCGGGGACCGTCCAGACAAGAACATCGTGATCGAACGGGTGACGGTCGAGCCGGCCGGAGTATGACGGCGATGGCCGGTCCAGTGTGTGTCCGGCATCCGGGCCGCGAGACTGGGGTGCGCTGCACTCGCTGTGACCGGCCCGCTTGCCCCGACTGCCTGCGTGAAGCGTCGGTCGGCTACCAGTGCGTGGACTGCGTAGCCGGGGACGCCCAATCGCGTCGGCGCGCCAGCACCCGCTCGCGACCACGCTCCAGTACCCTTTCGTGGGCGGCACCGACTGGTCGCTCGATGGTGATCCCGATCCTCATCGCGATCAACGTGGCGATCTTCGTGTTCACCGTCGCGCAGGCCGGCAGCCTGTCCAACAACGCCGACGCGCCGCTGTTCCAACAGTGGGCGCTGCAGCCCGCGGCGGTCGTGCAGGGCGCCTGGTGGCAGCTGCTCACCTCAGGGTTCCTGCACATCGGGCCGCTGCACCTCATCTTCAACATGATCGCGCTGTGGGTGATCGGCCGAGACCTGGAGCGAGTGCTGGGCAGCGTCCGCTTCCTGGTGGTGTACCTGGTCTCGCTGCTCGGCGGCTCGCTGGCGGTGTTCCTCTTCGCGAACCCGGTGAGCAACACCGCCGGCGCGTCGGGTGCGGTATTCGGGCTGATGGGCGGCCTCGCTGTGGTACTAATGCGGCTGCGGCTGTCCCCGCGCCCGGCGCTGACCATCATCGTGCTCAATGTGATCATCAGCTTCGCGGTGCCGAATATCTCCATCCTCGGCCACCTCGGTGGCCTGGCGTGCGGCGCGGCGCTGACAGCCGCGATGGTCTACGGCCCAAAGAGCCGCTAGCTGCCTCCGCGCCGGCCGCCGCTTGACGTCGTGAACGGCCCATACTGTCCACAGGGTTTGTCCACAGTGGGGATGAATTGCAGCGGTGTTGTTCGGGTGGTCAGCGCCAGCGCATGGTCATCAGCAGGCCGGTGACCATCAACGTGAAGCCGATCAGGAAGTTCCAGTTGCCTAGGCTGTTGAGCAGCGGGATCTTGTCGATGGCCAGATAGTTGACCACCAGCCACAGCAGGCCAAGCAGCATCAATCCCAGCATCACAGCAACGTAGAACGGGTGCGAGGGACCCGCGACGCGGACCTTCACCGCGCCGAGAGCCTCGGCCGGCGGGGTGTAGACCGACTTCTTGCGGACCTTGGACTTCGGCATGGTCATTCCTCGTTCGACGTGCGGGTGTCTGCGGCGGCCTCACCATCCATAGCGGGGCGCTCGGCGCACACGTTACGGCACCCACTACCGTCTCCGTGCTGGCGTCGGTGCTGGCGTCTGATGTTGACGTCAGTGCTGCTTTGAGCTGGCAATTGGGCGAGCCGGTGACGATGCCGCTGTCCTGGGAGGAGGTTTCGTGAGCCATGCGCAGTCCCCGGTACGGGGTTCGTCGCCATCACGCGGGCGGGGAGACCCGGTGCGGACGACCGTCCGCGTGCTGGGTGAGCTGCTTCTGACGGTGGGCCTGGTGGCGCTGCTCTTCGTCTTCTACGAAACCTACGTGACTGACTGGATCTCAGCCCAGAAGCAGCGACAGGCCACCGCCAAGCTGGACGACACCTGGCGCAACGGTCGTGGCCTGGTGAACCGGCCGGTCAAGGGCGCCGGTATCGCCAAGATGTACGTCCCCGCGTTCGGACCCGATTTCGTGTTCACCGTGCTGGAGGGCACCGACCAGGACGCCCTGGCGGTCGGACCGGGGCACTATCAGGGCACGGCGTCTCCTGGCCAGCTGGGTAACTTCGGGGTGGCCGGGCACCGGGTCGGCAAGGGCGCCCCCTTCAACTCCCTGGACCTGCTGTCCTCCTGTGACGCCATCGTGGTGGAGACGGCGGACCATTGGTACGTCTACCGGGTGCTGCCGCTGCAGGGCGAGTCCGACGGCTGGGCTGCCGGGAAGGGGACGCAGCCGCAGTGCCGAGGCGTGCAGCCGCTGCCTGGTCACTACGCGGACGTGGTGGGCAGGACGATCGTGCTGCCCAACCAGGTCGACGTGATCGCTCCGGTTCCTGGCCAGCCAGGCCGGGCTCCGGCTAACCGACTGATCACGCTGACCACATGCAACCCGCAGTTCTCCGCCCGGGAGCGGCTTATCGTGCACGGAGCGTTGGTCGCCTCGTATCGGAAGGCCGAGGGTCAACGGCCTGTCGAGCTGACCGCCGGCGCCTGAGGAGGCTCATGTACAGCTGGATCTGGCGGCACCTACCTGGCTCGCACGCGGTGAGGCTCCTGGAATCTCTCTTGCTCGTCGCAGCCGTGCTGACGCTGCTGATGCTGGTGGTATTCCCATGGGTGGAGCCCCGGCTGCCGTTCAACGAGGTCACGGCGCGGTAGGCGGCGTCGTTGACGCGGCGCCGATAGGCTGGATGGCGTGCGCATCCTCGTGATCGACAACTACGACAGCTTTGTTTACAACCTCGTGCAATACCTGGCGCAGCTGGGATGCCAGTGCGTGGTGCGGCGCAACGACGCGGTCGAGCCCGGGGACGTCGCTGCCGCAGACGCAGTACTGATCAGCCCAGGTCCGGGTACGCCGGAGCGAGCCGGTGCGAGCATGGCAATCATCCGGGACTGTGCCGCGCGCAAGCGCCCGGTACTCGGCGTCTGCCTCGGGCATCAGGCGATCGGGGCGGTCTGGGGTGCCACCGTGGCGCGGGCTCCGGAGCTGCTGCACGGCAAAACGTCGCAGGTGTATCACGACGGCGTTGCGGTGCTTGCCGGGTTGCCGCAGCCGTTCACCGCCACCCGGTATCACTCGCTGACCGTGCTCCCCGAAACCATCCCGGATGAGCTGGAGGTCACCGGCCGCACCGAGTCGGGGATCGTGATGGCGCTGCGCCACCGGGAGCTCCCGGTGCACGGCGTGCAGTTCCATCCGGAGTCGGTCCTCACCGACGGCGGGCACCGGTTACTGGCGAATTGGCTGCGTATCGCGGGAGCCGAGGTGGACGAGGCACGGGTGGTCGAGCTCGAGACTCAGATGCGCAAGCTCGCCTCGGCAGCGGCAGTGCGCTGACGCTGTTGGTTAGCGGCCTGGGAATCCTGGGGTCTCGCCGAAGATCCCGCTGGTGGTGGTCGTGCTGGTGGTCGCGTTGTTCTGCCCGACGGTGACCGTGATGGTCTGGGCGCGAGCGAAGCCGGTACCAGCGGGAACGTCCTGGGTGACGATGAGGCCGACCTGAGCGGCGTCCTCCACCGGGGCGAAGACCTCCTTCAGGGTGCCTGCCCAACCAAGCTTCTGCAGCGTGGCCTGCGCCTGGGCCGGGGTCTGACCGCGCAGATCGGGCATCTTGAGCTGGTTACCTCGGGACACCGTGAGGGTCACCGTACTGCCTGCCTTGACGGTGTTGCCCCCACCTGGGCTCTGCTTCAGGACCTGACCCTTCTGCGCCGTGCCGTCGATTTCCTGGACCGCAGGGGTGAGATGGGCAACCACGATGTTGCGCTGGGCCTGGTCGACATTGGTGCCGACCACGTCGGGCACACCCACGGTTGCCGGAGCCACGCCGACTGTGATGGCCACCGATTTGCCCTTGGCCAGCCGGCCACCGGCGGTCGGATTCTGGCCGAGTACCCGGTCGATATCCTTGTCGTCCTGGGCAACCTGGGTGCCCTGGTCGGGTGACAGCACCAAACCTACCTGTTGCAGGGATGCCGCAGCCTGATTGCGGTCCAGACCGAGCAGGTTGGGCACCTCCACCTCGGCCGGCCCGGCGCCAACGTCGAGCCGGATCGTTGTTCCCGGCAGGGCCTGACCGGTGGGGCTCATAGCCACCACCCGATCGAGATCCTGCGGGGTCGACTCGACTGGATGACGCTCGGTCTGGAAGCCGCGGCCGTTGAGGGCCTGTTCGGCAGACACCACCGGCTGGCCGACCACGTTGAGCAGCGGGATCGGCTTCGGTCCGCCACCGAAGACGTCGGTAAACAGCAGCAAAAGCAGCCCGATGATCGCGACGACCACCACCGTGGTGAGGACGCCGAGACCACGTCCGGACCGGCGCTCCTCAACCGGCGGACCGGTGGGCTCCGCGTGGCGCCGATTGGCCCGGGTGGGTCGAATAGGTCGGATGGCCACGGTGGGACCCGAGTCGAGCATCAGGTCGCGGTCCGCGTCGGTCATGATCACTGGCGCCAGCTGGCGCTGCCCGGACAGCACGCGGACCAGGTCGGTGCGCATCTCAGCAGCGGACTGGTAGCGGTTGGCCGGATTCTTGCTCATCGCCTTGAGCACCACCGCGTCCAACGCCGCAGGCACTTCAGGATTCTGCCGCGACGGCGGGATGGGGTCCTCGCGGACGTGCTGGTAAGCCACCGCGACCGGGGAGTCGCCGGTGAACGGCGGCTCCCCGGTAATCAGTTCATAGAGCACGCAACCGGCAGCATAGACATCCGACCGGGCGTCGACGAGCTCCCCGCGGGCCTGCTCGGGGGACAGGTACTGGGCGGTGCCGACGACCGCGGCGGTCTGGGTCACGCCCTGCCCGTCGGCCAGTGCTCTGGCGATACCGAAGTCCATCACCTTGACCGCGCCAGCGTTGTTGATCATCACGTTGGCGGGCTTGACGTCCCGATGGATGATGCCGTTGCGGTGGCTGAAGTCCAGCGCGGCGCAGATATCCGCCATCGTCTCCATCGCGCGCTGCTCGTCCATCGGACCTTCGGTCTTGACGATGTCGCGCAGCGTGCGGCCCTCGACGTACTCCATCACGATGTACGGCAAGGGACCGTAGTCGGAAACCGTTTCGCCGGTGTCGTACACCGCAACGATGGCGGGATGGTTCAGCGCGGCGGCGTTCTGCGCCTCCCGGCGGAAGCGGTGCTGGAACTGCGGGTCCCGGGCGAGATCAGCGCGCAGCACCTTGACTGCGACGTCGCGGTCGAGCCGCACGTCGCGCCCGCGGTGCACCTCGGACATGCCGCCATAGCCGAGCGTCTCGCCCAGCTCGTAGCGATCCGACAGCAGTCGGGGAATGGTCATTCCGGCGCCGTTCCGCTCCTCGTTCGTGATCCGTGCCGTGGGGCGGCCCGGCCCGGGCTCCATCATGCCCCCCGTCCGGCTGTCACCCGGTGGGGGCCGACCGCTCACTTTCCCTCCCTGCAGGTCAGCTCCAGCGTTGATCCGCGGGGGACGTAGCCGGACAGCGGGTCCACGCCGATGATCCGGCACTGGGACCGCAGGTCCGGGTCGACCTGGTCGCCATTGTCATCGACCACTCGCGGTATCAACCCATGGGCTTTCGCGGTCACGACGGCATCGCTACCCCGGTGACCCCAGTAGTCGGTCGGAATGATGAGCACCTCCGGGGGAGCGTCGCCCGGGTTGGTCGACTCCGGGGCGGGTTGCACCGTGGTGGGTTCGGGCCCGGCCGACGGCGGTATGCCAAACGGTGCAGCCACGGGCGGTGCTGTCACAGACGAAGGGCTCACCGGCTCGGCGAGCGCCGTGGTCACGTCGGTGGTGCCCGTCCCGGCGGCCACTCCGGTGGGCGCGGCTGCTGAACGCAGCACGTCGCGGGCCAGGTAGCCGCCCAGCGCCAGCGCGAGCACACAGAGCAAGGCAACCCCGAGTCGCCCCGCGCCGTGCCGTCCGGGGTGGCGTAGGGCCGGTGGGCTCGCTGGTGGGAGGGCCGGCAGCAGGGCGGTTGGTGGCGGTTGGTTGGCCCGCAGTGCGGCCGTGGCGGTGCTGCTGGCCACGCCGGTGGGCAGCGGCATCCGGTGCCCGGCCTGGACTGCGGCGACGGCGGCGGCGAACTCGCCGCCGGTGCGGTAGCGCTGCCGTGGGTCCTTGGCCAGCGCAGTCTCGATCAGCTCGCAGACTGCTGGCGGCACATCGCGTGGCAATGGGGGTGGCTGGTCGCGGATGTGCATCATCGCGATGGTGACGGTGTTGTCCGCCGAGAACGGGCGCTCACCGGCCAGGCACTCGTAACCCACCACGCCCAGCGAGTAGATGTCTCCGGCTGGACCGGCGTCGCCGCCGGCCGCCTGCTCCGGGGCGATGTAGTGCGCGGTGCCCATCACCATCCCGGTGCGCGTCACCGGAGCTGCGTCGACGGCTCTGGCGATGCCGAAGTCGGTGAGCTTCACCTTCCCGTCTGGGGTGATCAGGATGTTTGCGGGCTTGATATCGCGATGTACCAGACCGCGCTCGTGCGCGGCCTGCAACGCATCGCCGGCTTGACCGAGAATGTCCAGCGTGCGGCCGGCGTTCAGCCGCGGCTGGCGCATCAGGATCGCGTCCAGCGGGTCCCCGGCAACCAGCTCCATCACCAGGTAGGCGACCAGATACCCACCATCGGGATCGCTGACGGCTTCACCGTAATCATGCACCGCGGCGATGCCGGGATGATTCAGCGACGCGGTCATCCGCGCCTCGGTGTGGAAGCGGTGCCGGAACTCCGCATCGCCGGACAGCTCCGGCCTGAGCACCTTGACGGCAACCTGGCGGTCGAGCCGGGTGTCGGCAGCCTGCCACACCTCGCCCATGCCGCCGATGGCGATGCGCCGTCCCAACCGGTAGCGCTGCGCCAACACCTGCCCGCTGGCCAGCATCAGCGGGCTCCTTGCAGGGCGGCTCCGATGACGGCTCGGCCGATGGGGGCGGCTAAAGAGCCACCCGTGGCCTCCAGGTTGCGGTCCCCGCCGTTCTCGACCAGCACCGCGATCGCCACCTGCGGGTTGTCGGCGGGCGCGAACGCGACATACCAACCGTGCGGGGGGGTGTTCTTGGGATCAGTGCCGTGCTCCGCGGTGCCGGTCTTCGCGGCGATGCTGACGCCCTTGATCTTGCCGTCGTTGCGGTAGCTGTTCTCAGCGGCGACCATCAGGTCCCGGATCTGGACAGCGGTGAAGCGCGACATCGCCGTGCCGGCCTGTTCCGGTCCGAACCTGTCCAGCACGGACAGATCCGGGGCCAGGATGTTGCGCACCAGCTGAGGCCTCATCCGCACCCCGCCGTTGGCGATCGTCGCGGCGATCACCGCGTTCTGCAACGGGGTCAGCGCCACATCGCGCTGCCCGATGCCGGACTGTTCCAACGCGGCGACATCGGGAATCGCACCCAGGGTCGACGGCGTCACCGGGATCGGGACGGTGAGATCCTGCTGCCCGATACCGAGCAGTTGGGCCTGCTTGCGCAGGTCGGTCTCGCCGACCGTGGCGGCCAGCTCGGCGAAGGCGGCGTTGCAGGACCGCACCAGCGCCGTCTTGAGCGTGACGGTAGCTCCGGGTCCGCACGGCTGGTCGGCGAAGTTGTGCAGCAATGTCGTGGTGTTCTGCAGCTGCAGTGCGGCGGCTGCCGTCAGCGGGGTGTCAGGGGTGGCCTTTTCCGCCTCCAGCGCGGCGGCGGTGACCACCAACTTGAAGGTCGACCCCGGCGGGTAGATCGAGGCGATCGCCCGGTTAGTCAGCGAGGAACCACGCTGGGGCGAGCTGCCCGCGTTCCAGGCGGACTCCTGCTGCGCGCCATCGTGCGAGGACAGCTGGTTCGGGTCATAGGATGGGGTGGAGGCCATCGCCAGGATCTCCCCGGTGCTCGGCTTGATCGCCACCACCGCGCCGGTGTAGCCCCGGCGAGTCAACTGGTCGTAGGCCACCCGCTGCACGGCCGGGTTGATGGTGAGCTCGACGCTTCCCCCGCTGGGCTCGCGCCCGGTGACCAGGTCCGACACCCGCCGCACGAACAGCCGGCCGTCGGAACCGTTGAGCACGGAGTCCATCGCGTTCTCCATGCCGCCCGAGCCGTAGCGCAGCGAGTAGTAGCCGGTGACCGGGGCGTACATCGGGCCGTCGAGGTACTTGCGCAGGAAGCGCAGCTGCCCGCTGGTCTCCACCGAGCTGGCCACCGGCAACCCACCGGCGATGATCGCGCCGCGCTGGCGGCTGTACTCGTCGAGCAGCACCCGCCGGTTGCGCGGGTCGGTGCGGTAGGTGTCGGCGTTGACGACCTGGATGTAGGTGGCGTTGGCCAGCAGCAACACGATCATGCCCATGACGGCCAGCGCGACCCGGCGAAGCGCAGTGTTCACGGGCGCTGCACCATCTCGGTGTGCGCCTCAGCCAGCGGGGCTACCGGTTTGCGCGGTGCCGGAGACGCTGCCGGCGACCGGGCCGCGTGCGAGATCCGCAGCAGCAGGGCCACCAGGATGTAGTTGGCCAGTAGGGACGAACCGCCGTAGGCCAGAAACGGTGCGGTGAGCCCGGTCAGCGGGATGAGCTTGGTCACCCCGCCGACGACGATGAACATCTCCAGTCCGATCGCGAAGGCCAGGCCTGCGGCGAGCAGCTTGCCGAACGTGTCCCGGACGGTCAGCGCGGTGCGCATGCCCCGCATCACCACCAGCAGGTAGGTGAGCAGCACCGCGGCCAACCCGACGAAACCCAGCTCCTCGCCGATCGCGGCGGTGATGAAGTCGGTGTGCGCTTCGGGTACCAGGTCTGGGCGGCCGGCACCCAGTCCGGTGCCGAACACGCCGCCGGTGCCCAGCCCGAACAGCGACTGCGCCATCTGGTAGCCGGCGCCGTCGTAGTCGGAGAACGGGTTGATCCAGGCCGTCACCCGGCGTTGCACATGCTTGAAGAGCATGTCGGAGACCGTCGCGCCGCCGAGGAAGAAGATCAGCCCGATCACCAGCCAGGAGACCCGTTCGGTAGCGACGTAGATGAGCACCAGCACGATGCCGAAGAACAGCAGCGAGGTGCCCAGATCCTTCTCGACCACCAGCACACCGAGCGAGATCCCCCAGGCCGCAAGCAGCGGGGCGAGATCTCTGGCCCTGGGCAACTCCATGCCCAGCACCTTGCGGCCCGCCGTGGTGAACAGGTCCCGTTTCGTCACCAGGAATGCCGCGACGAAGATCATGACCAGGATCTTGGCGAACTCACCCGGTTGGATCGTGAGCCCGCCGAACCGCAGCCAGATCTTCGAGCCGTTGACCTCGGAGACGGCGCTGGGTAGCAGGCCGGGCAGGGCCAGCGCGGCCAGCCCGACCAGCCCGCAGGTGTAACCGTAGCGGGCCAGCATGCGGTGGTCGCGGACCAGCACCAGCACCGCCACGAACAGGCCGAGGCCGAGTGTGGTCCAGGCGATCTGATGCAGGAGGTTGCCGGCCGGAACAGGATCACCGACCGATCTGGCCGCCGCCTCGTCAGCCAGATCGAGCCGGTGGATCATCACCAACCCCAGCCCGTTGAGCAACGCGACACAGGGCAGGATCAGCGGGTCGGCGTAGGGCGCGAATCGCCGCACCGCGACGTGGGCGGCACCGAACAAGGCCAGGTAAGCGGCGCCGTCGTAGAGCACCGACCGGGTGACCCCCTGCGGCTGGTTGAGCTCCACCAGCACCAGCGCCGTGGTCACCACAATCGCGGCGAAGGCCAGCATGATCAGCTCGAGGCCGCGTTTGGTAGGCGGAGCCGACCCGGGCAGCGCGCCCGCGTCCTGAAGGGGAACCGACGTGACCATCAGCCCACCGTCCGGCAGTCCACTCCGGGTTCCGAGGGCTTGTCCGGCAGTGGCGTACCAGTCGTCGTGGGCGTGCCGGCGGTGTCCGTGGCGCTGCCGCCGGCGGGAGCTTCGGTAACCGGCGAAGGCAACGGCGACGCCTCGACCGGGAGGTTGCCGGTACCGGCTCGGGGGCACAACGGCAGCAGATCATTGGTGCGGAGCCGGCCGATGATCCCGCGAGCGCCCTCCAACCCGCTGTTGCTGATCATCCCCCGACGCACGTTACTCCGAGCGTACGGCTGCAGGTCGCGCAAGAACACCGTCTCGCAGCCGCGCGCACCGTCGCGGCAGCTTCCTTCGGCCCAGGTATGCAGGGGCAGACCGAGGAACTCTCCCCGGACGCCCTGGAAGACGGCTACCTCGCCAGTGCTGGCGGCCCCCACGTAGTACTGGCCAAGTACCAGGATCGAACTGACGGCGACGACGGTGCCCAGTAGCACGGCAGCCACCGCCAAACCGATCAGCGCGCGTCGCTGCTTGCGGCGGCGCAGTTGCGGGTCAGGGGGCACAGGCTCGACCCGTTGGGGCTCCACCGGACGTGGCAACGTGGTCGTCGCCGCCCGGGAGGCCGCCGAATCGGGCTGCGGTTCCTCGATTCCGTCGCCCGCTGCCCCGCCGATGATGGGCGCGTCCTCACCGTATTCGACGTCCACCACGTCGGCCACGATGCAGGTGATGTTGTCCGGGCCGCCACCCCGCAGCGCCAGCTCGATAAGACGGTCGGCGCAGGCCCGGGGTTCGGGGATGGTCAACCCCTCGGCCAACGTCTCGGCGCTGACCACACCCGAGAGCCCATCGGAACACAGCAGGTAACGGTCCCCGGCGAAGGCCTCCCGGACGGTGAAGGTGGGTTCCACCTCGTGCCCGGTCAGCGCCTTGAGCAGCAGCGAGCGCTGCGGATGGTGGCTGGCCTCGTGCTCGGAGATGCGTCCTTCGTCGATCAACGACTGGACGAAGGTGTCGTCGTGAGTGATCTGGCTGAACACGCCGTCGCGCAACAGGTAGGCGCGCGAGTCGCCGACATGCACCAAGCCGATCTTGTTTCCGCCGAAGAGCACCGCGGTCAGCGTGGTGCCCATTCCCTCGCGTTCGGGTTCCTCGCGGACCAGCTCGCTGATCGCGGCGTTACCGGCGAGGGTGGCCTCGTGCAGCTGGTCCAGCAGGTCGTGACCGGGTTCGTCGTCGTCCAGGGGGGCGAAGGCCGCGATCATCACCTTGGCTGCCATGTCACCCGCCGCGTGACCACCCATCCCGTCGGCCAGCGCGAGCAGGCGCGGGCCCGCGTACACCGCGTCCTGGTTGTTCTGCCGAACCAGGCCGCGGTCGCTTCGGGCGGCGTAGCGCAGAACCAGAGTCATGAGCGCAGCTCGATCACCGTCTTGCCGATGCGGATCGGGACTCCAAGAGGAACCCGGGTAGGTCCGGTGACTTTAGCTCGGTCCAGGTAGGTGCCGTTGGTGGAGCCCAGATCCTCCAGGAACCAGTCCCCGCCCTGCAAGCCCAAGCGGGCATGCCGGGTGGAGGCGTAATCGTCATCGAGCACCAGTGTGGAGTCATCGGCCCGGCCGATCAGAATGGGCCTGCCATCCAGAGAGATGCGGGTGCCTGCGAGGCCGCCCGCGGTCACGACCAGCTGACGGGGCGTCCGGTTGCGCTCCGCGATGCGAGCACCGCGGCGGGACATCGGCAGGCTGGCGCGAAGTCCGGAGGCCACGAACAGGTCGGAACGCACGACGCGCAACGCGGCCACCACGAACAGCCAGAGCAGCAGCAGGAAGCCCGCTCTGGTCAGCTGTAGTACCAACTCCGGCACGCTGTGGTCATCCCTGAGTACGGAAGACGAGCCGGGACTGCCCCACCCGTACCACGTCGCCGTCGACGAGCTGCCAGGTCTGTGCCGGAGTGCCGTTGACGGTCGTACCGTTGGTCGACCCGAGGTCGGCGAGCATCGCGGTTTGACCGTCCCAGGTGATCTCCACGTGGCGCCGGGACACCCCGGTGTCCGGCAGCCGGAACTGGGCCTCCTGGCCCCGGCCCACCACGGTGGCGCCCTCGGTCAGCTGGTAATAACGATCCGACCCGTCGTCCAGCGTGAGCGACGCCGAAAGCTGGTGGTGACTCGCCTCGTCGGCTGGGACATAGCCGGCTGGGACATAGCCGCCGTTCCCCGGCTGCCCGCCGCCATACTGGCCGTAGCTCTGCTCGTAGCCCTCGTCGTGATTCTGGTAGCCCGGCTGGTAGCCGCTCGGATCCTGGACATACCGGGAGCCCGGCACGTCATAACCGGCCTGTTGCCCGTAATCCGGGGCGGGTTGCTGTGTCATGGCTGAGTCTCCTGCACTACCTGGGTCTCTAGCGCTGCGAGGTTGCGGTGTGTCTGGGTCGACGGACGAGCTGGTGCGGAACTGTCCCGTGTGCAGCGTCCCAGACCGCTTCAGAGCCACCATAAGGTCTCCGTAGATATCCCAACCCTGCTCCGCGAGATGGCTCTGGATGCAGCCCTTCAGCATCCGGATCACCCGCTGCTCGTCGCCTGCCAGCCGGTCGTAGTCGGTCGCCCCGAGTCTCACGATGTAACGGTTAGGCGCGAGCACCCGCCCGCCCGCGAGCGGGCGTGCGTTGTCGTCGGCTTCCCGCTGGAGCGCCTGCGCCACCTCCTGCGGTACCACGTTACCGCCGAAGACCCTGGCGAAGGCGTCGCCGACCATACCCTGCAACCGACGCTCGAACCGCTGCGCCTTGCCCACGGCGACCTCCGTTCCCAGGTTCGCGCCGGCCCTGCGGGCGGCCTTTCCCATGGTATCCGGGACGGCCAGCCGGTCGAGTCCGCTGCGTCAGGGGTCGATGCGGGTGCGTGCTAGGCTGCCGCGGTCACTCGGGCGAGTGGCGGAATGGCAGACGCGCACGGTTCAGGTCCGTGTGTCCGTAAGGACGTGGGGGTTCAACTCCCCCCTCGCCCACTTCTCACTCCGGCTTCCCCGCTGGCGGGGTCCTGCCAGTCCCGACGTCCCCACCAGCCCCATTCTGGGCGGTACAGGTTCGTTGTGGACGTGCCAAGCGGGGCAACTTTCTGGTGAGCCGCTCGATCACCGCCGTTGGGCTGGGCTGGGTGGCCATCTCGGCGCTCACCTCGAGGACCGCGGCGGTGAAGGCCGGCTCGGCCAGCAGCCGCTCGATAGATGCCCGCACCGTCGCACCGTCTACGGTTGTCGGATCCAGGGACAGCCCGACGCCGCGCTCGACCACCCGCTGCGCCGACAGAAAGTTGTCCGCGAAGGACGGCATCACCAGTTGCGGGATCCCGTAATGCAGCGGTGCGGCGGTGCTACCCGAGCGGCCATGGTGCACGATCAGCGAGCAGGTCGCCAGGATCGTCGACAGCGGCAGGAACCCCACCGAACGCACATTGTCTGGCAGTACGCCGAGTGCGGACAGGTCCGCCTTGCCCGCAGCGAGGATCACCTCCACATCCATCTCCCCGAGCGCGGACATGACCGCCGACAGGTTGCTGGCACCGGTCATGATCGGCACGACGGTGCCCATGGTGACGCACACCCGAGGCCGCGGTGGGCAGCGCAAAGCCCACTCGGGAACCACCGCGCCGCCGTTGTAGGGGACGAAACGCATCGACCACCACGGGACGGCGTCGCGCCGGTCCGGCTCGTCGGCGGACAGCCCACCCATGCTCGGTACCCGCGGGTCGATCCGGGCCACCAGTTCCGGGCCACCGTCGCCGATGTCGAGCTTGGCGCGCCGCAGTCGGGTGATCTCGTCTGCGCCGGTGATGCCGTGCTCGGCGCGGAACTGCTCGTAACGCATCGATCAGGAGAGATCCGGGTTGCCGATCTCCAGCGCCGGTGCGGCCAGCGCGACAGCGGCGAGCCGGCCGGCGGCGTGTTCTGAGGTGTAGATCACCACATCGGCGTCGAACATCCGGCCGGCCGCGTTGGTGCCCTCGGTCATGGTGAGCGTGAACAGCCCGAACGGATTGCCATCCTTCTTGGCTAGCCGGTACTCCTCGGGCAGGTCACCTGCGCCCCCACCGTCGGCTTTGCCGAAGACTGCGGTCAGCCACTCTGACCAGACGTCGCGGTGCGGGAACACGTCGACGACCGGTAGGCCGGCACGGGCGCCGACCTCGGTCATCTCCGACGTCGTGGCGACCAGGATCTCATGGCCCGCAGCCCGTTGCCGCACATCAACGGCACGATCGGCAGCATCAGCCCGTACCCGGGCGCGACCGCGAAAAGGATCTTCACGGCAACCAGCCTGGCACAGCGGCGCAAGCGGTTATCACTGACGGCGACTGTGGTCCCGAGAGATGCTCGGCCAAGAAATAGTGGAGGGGTGGCCCTTGTTGCTGGCCACCCCTCCACTGCCGACGACACGCACCCGAGCATCTGACTGACCGAGCGGCGACGCTGCACGACTGCATCGCAGTCGGCTGCCCCAGCACCGCCCACAGCGCCGCCGGTCAAGCGGTGCCGTTCCCTAGCAAACGGCACCGCAGGTCATCACTGGCTCCACTCAGCCGTTGGCTCAGCCGCCGTTGACTCAGCCGCCGTTGGCGCTGCCACCGTTGCCGCCGGCGGCGTCGCCGCCACTGGCGATCCCGGTGCCCAGGACGCCGATGCCGCTCAGGACGTTAACGCCGACGCCGCCCTGGGCGCTGCCGCCGTTGCCACCCGCGCCACCATTGCCACCTGCGTGGAACATCGACATGACAGTACGTGCGGGGAGCAGCTCCACGTGCTGGCCGTCGATCTCAACAAAGCTCAATGCGTCAGACATGCATATCCTCCTCTGAGAGGCCCTTAACGGGCCGGGAACAGAACCACCTCATCGACGTGTTGCCGATCGGCTTACTTAAACCATGGCCAACGGAAGGTCTTATGGCAACATCCATTCGCTACCTAAAATCACTTCCGCATCACCTAGTTGTGATCGGTGGTGTCAAACCATCCAGCTACTACGGCGGGTTAGCACCAACTCACAAACAGCGCAACGTCCACCCGGCCTGCACGATCAACATTATCCCAGCATCAGAGCCATTGCGGGACATCTCTTAGAGTGTGTGGATGAGGCGTACGCTATCAAGTCTGGAGCAGGCAGTTCATCCCCCAGCTGACCTGAACCATTGAGAGTAAAATGTGTTGCGTCACTGCTTAGAAACCAGCGCCGTCACTACCTAGTTTCCGCCACTTCTGGAGCCGCCAAATATAAACGGAGGGGTGGCCAGAAATGACCACCCCTCCGTTACCAACGGCAGCGCGCGATCACGCCACTACCGGCTCAGCTCAGCCGTTGGCTCAGCCGCCGTTGGCGCTACCACCGGCGCCGCCGGCGGCGTCGCCACCACTGGCGGTCCCGGTACCCAGCACGCCAATGCCGCTCAGGACGTTAACGCCGACGCCGCCCTGGCCGGCGCCACCCGCGCCACCCGCGCCACCATTGCCACCGGCGTGGAACATCGACATGACAGTACGCGCGGGGAGCAGCTCCACGTGCTGGCCGTCGATCTCAACAAAGCTCAATGCGTCAGACATGCATATCCTCCTCGAAAGAGGCCCCCAACGGGCCAGGAACAGCACACCTCATCGACGGTGTTGTCGAAGCGGCTACCTACACAATGGCCAGTGCAACGACCTATGACAACATCAATTCACTACCTAACTCACTGTCCGCACTACCTAATTATAATCCCGGCTCGGCCTGTCCAGCTGTGGCGAAGGGTCTTCGGTAAGTCGCAACCCCTGCGGCGTTCAGCTAGCGCTCAATTCGCTCATCGGTCCAGGTCAGAGCGGCGTCAGGGCGTCACCCAGAGGGCGTGTGACACCGTGACGCAAGGCGCAGGTGGGGCCATCTCGCGAAGCGTCATTCGCGGGAAGCTTCCCCGTCACCACTTACGGCGGCGCCGTGGCTACTTAGTTTTCCCGCGCTACGTCGGAGGCGTCACGTAATAAGGAGGGGTGACCAGTTCTGGCCACCCCTCCTTCAACCAACGGCACCACCCATTTGCGGACGGTACTGACACGACTGGAATTTCAGTCGGCTGCCCCAGCACCATCGTGAGCGCTACCGCTGGCCATTCCGGTGCCGTCCCCTAGCAGACGGCACCGCACGCCGTTCACCGGTTCAACTCAGCCGTTGGCTCAGCCGCCGTTGGCGTTGCCGCCGTTGCCGCCGGCGGCGTCACCCGCGCTGGCAGTCCCAGTGCCCAGGACGCCGATGCCGCTCAGGATGTTGATGCCGAGGCCGCCCTGGGCGTTGCCACCGGCACCTCCGGTGCCGCCGTTGCCACCGCCACCGCCGCAGCCACAAGCACTGAACATGGACATGACCGTGCGCGCCGGCAACAGCTCCACGTGCTGGCCGTCGATCTCAGTAAAGCTCAATGCGTCAGACATTCAGATCCTCCTCAAAGTGGCCCCCTCGGGGGACCGGAACAGATCACCTCATCGACAGAATTGCCGATTCGGATAGATCTCACCTTGGCGAGAAGAACGTCGCCTGACAACTTATGAGGGCACCTAAGTTTTCCGGCCACCACCTAACCATAATTCCGGTTCTGGGGTACCTAGTCAGCCGTAGCGACCACGTACAGCACTGGCGACCGAGCACCTACCCGCGCTACGACGCACCAGCCCGCCGACCTGCCACCGGATCGGTATCACCGCTGCTAGAAGCCGTGCGGTGGACGTCGCTAGGTAGTGGGACGTCGCACGCGAAGCGGTCCGTGCCGGATTTGTACGTTGTCATTGCGCCGATTCGGCCCGGGGGCTCGCGCGGTAATGTCGATGAGCCGGTGCGGACTACCTAAGGTTCGCCGATATCACTACCTAGTGCGCATGGCGGGGTGGCTACTCAGAGGAACCGGAGATGACACAGCGGTGCGATATCCACGCTGCCTTTCCCACACGATGCGCCCGCGACTTCCCTCCCGTCGATTTGCCGCGGCCACGAACAGCCCCACCGCAGGCCCCAGTTGGGCCGTCAGGCCGCCGCGGGTTGCGCGGCGTGGTCGTGAAGCAGGTACTCGGCGGGTTGGAAAGTTCGGGTGGCCCGGCGGAACCGCCAGGTGAACGTCGGCCACAGCGTGGTGTTGTGACCGTGCGCGTCGAGGTACCAGCTTTCGCAGCCACCCGCGGTCCACACGGTGCCCTCCATCCGGCGCTGGACGATCCGGTTGTAGGCCAGCTGGGCCTCCGGCCGGACCTCCACCGCAGGCGCCCCGGTGCGCTCGAGGTGGCGCAGCGCGTCGAGGGTGTAAGCCACCTGGGACTCGATCATGTAGATCAGCGACGTGTGTCCGAGCCCGGTGTTGGGGCCGACCAGCACGAACAGGTTCGGAAACCCGGACACCGTCGTGCCGCGGTGCGCTCGGGCTCCGCCGGACCAGACCTCGGCCAGGGTCCGGCCATCGCGGCCGTGGATCCACGAGACCATCGGCGTATCCGTGACGTGGAATCCGGTACCGAAGATGACGGTGTCGACCTTCCGGCGAGTGCCGTCAGTGGCCTGCACCCAGTCCGCCCCGACCCGCGCGATCCCCGACGTCACGACCTCGACGTTGGGCCTGGTGAGCGCTGGCAGGTAGTCGTTGGAGATCAGGATGCGCTTGCAGCCGATGATGTAGTTCGGGGTCAGCTTGGCCCGCAGGTGCGGATCAGCAACGTGGCGGCGCAAGTGCGCGCGGGCGACCAACTCGGCGACCTTGAGCAGCCGCGGATGCACCGCGAATCCCGGCACCAAAGCCTCCCGGCCACAGTAGATCCCGGCCCGCGCCAGCCGCTGGACCGCGGGCACCGCCCGGTACACCTTCTGCTCGAAACGACCGAACTCCCGTTCGCTGCGCGGCATGATCCAGGGTGCAGTGCGCTGGAACAGCGTCAGAGAGGCCACCTCAGGTGCAATCTTCGGGACGAACTGGATGGCCGAAGCGCCAGTGCCGACTACCGCTACCCGCCGATCGCGCGGGTCGTAGTCGCTGTCCCAGCTCGCCGAATGGAACACCGCGCCCCGAAACGACTCCAGCCCCGGAATGAGTGGAATGTTCGGCTCTGAGAGCGCGCCGGTGCCGGTGATCAGTACATTGCAGCTCAGTTCACCACGGTTCGTGCTGACCCGCCAACGGCGCCGCGGATGATCCCACGCGGCAGCGAGTACCTCGTGCGCGAAACGGATATGCGGCCGCACACCGTAGCTGTCGGTGCAGTGCCGCAGGTAGTCCCAGATCTCCTGCTGGCCCGAGAAGTTGCGACTCCACGACGGGTTGAGTTCGAAGGAAAACGAGTACAGCCGGGAAGGCACGTCGCAGGCGCAACCCGGATAGCGGTTGTCTCGCCAGGTGCCCCCGACGTCCGCGGCCCGTTCCAGCACAACGAAATCGGTCATTGCGTGTTGACGGAGTCTGATCGCCATACCCAGCCCAGCGAAGCCAGTGCCGATGATGATGACGTGATGATGGGTCTTGTCGCTCACGACCGCTCTCATGGACGCAGTGGCGTTACCGATGGTAACCCTACCCGTCAGTAGATATGGTTGTCCAGTCAGCGCACGGCAGTTCCGCGCCGCCTGACGGGCCGGTTGCCGCTGGTCGCAGCCGTCGCGCTACCGGCGGGCTGAACTCGGCCGACCAGTCAGCGCGGGGGAACCGCCGCCGGACGCCACAGCGGCCGCGCCTGCGCCACGGAACGGCAACCTCCTGGTACTCATAATCTCTACGCAAGCGGCGTAATTCCGAAGATAAAGACGATGGGAGACCACGCCCCGTGGCACCCGAATCGCTGGTCGAGGCCCGCAGGACCGCACTCGGTCCCCAGATCTGGGCCACCGATACCGTCGAGGTCCTCTCTCCGCCCGACCACCTGGCGCCCGCCGCTGTCGAGGCACTGGGCTGGGATGGCGTGATGCTGCCCCCCATGGTGGTGCTCGGCCGCCGGGTGGTGGCCGTGGCCCGCCTCATCGCCGATGTTCATGAGCGTCGGATCAGCTCAGGTTGGGGCCCGGTGACCGACCGGGTGTCGGTATCCACCTGGGACTGGCCCGAGATGCGACACCTGGCGCCGACACCCGCCGTACAGCTCAGCGGCATCATCGCGCCTGCCCGGCATTGGCGGACTGGCCTCACCGGCGCCGCTCCGTTCGTCGGGCTGTGCCCCACCGCCCTGCTGCTGCCGGCGCATATCGCTCGGAACGTCGAGTGCCTCACCCACGCCGAGTACTACGGTCCCACCGTCCTCGCTGCCGCGGGTCCACACGAAATCGACCCCGATGCCGTCGACGTCGTGCACGTTGGTCGCACCAGGGTGGCCACGAACACCCCCTCGACCGCGAGCAGCCGGTGGGTGCACGAATTGGTCTACGACCGCCTGCTGGCACTGCTGTAGACCGGCCGGCCGAGCGCTGGCGAACAGCGATCAATCCTGCTGATCAGCGGGGTCGGTACATATCCGCTCTGTGGTCAATCTTCAGCAGGCACATCGTCTTGGTGTCTTCGTCGAGGCGGTACACGATGCGGTAGTCGCCGCGGCGCGCGGACCATCGGCCTTCCAGTTCCCGTTGCAGCGGCTTGTCCCGCCGCCGCGGTGCATCCGCGAGGCTCCCAAAGATGAACGCCACCAGCGGCTGGGCCACCCGGGGCGGCACCGAGCGCAAGCTGCGCAGCGCGGCGGCGGTCAGGACCGTCTGATAGTCACTCATCCCTTCGCGGGCAATCCGAGCGATTGCCGGACCTGGTCCTCGTTGTACGTCCGGCCAGCGATGATGTCAGCTTCAGCTTCGGCGAGTGATTCGTGAATGCCAGGCTGGGATAGCCAGAACAAGGTCTCCTGCAACGACTCCCATTCGTCGGCCGACACCATGACCACGGCGGGGCGCCCGTTTTTGGTGATTGTGAACTGCTCATGTTGCTGCTCGGCCCGGTCGGCATACTCCGATAGATGCGCCTTCAGATCAGATAGCGATCTCGTCTCCATCGTCCCATAGCGAGGTGGACGGGATAGGCCCAGTCGGGGCCTGCCAGAGGGCGCCAGCCAGCCTCAGGGTCGAGCGACCTGCACACCCCGCGTGGACGGCGCGCCGTGAACTCGACGTGACGGACGTTTCTGCAAAGCTGGGAAGTGGGTAGCGTCGAGTTCACGACATCAAGCGTCGGGAGCAGCACCCATACGGCCACTGAATACAGCAGCAGGGTACTCCTGCGGCGGGCGCGGCCGACGAAGTCCCACGCAAGGCCGACGGCGAGATTGCCAGCGGCGGAAGCCTCGAAACGGAAGCTGGGGAACAGGGATTGCGGGGCGGGGCCGTTCCTCTCGAACGG
>JRHI01000493.1_pt1 | contig 42493 bp, 39 predicted proteins | sample 215371 | NCBI WGS metagenome assembly JRHI01 (sample SAMN02929681, study PRJNA255918) | sediment metagenome | biome: cave system; feature: Ice Cave; material: Sediment; isolation source: sediment from deep within a dark volcanic ice cave with no known source of... ... | reverse complement strand
GGGCCGCTATCGGCCTGTACTTCTTCAAGGAGGGTTTTGCATAAGCCTCACGAGCTGCCACATGCTTATTGCCTTGATGTGGCCCTGTCCTTGGAGGGAGAATTTGGCACTACCGGCAGCACCAGCGTTGTCGTAATACAATGACGTCTTTGGAGGGGGCTATGGCTGACGCGGTATTGCAGACCAGCGCGTCCGGTTAGAAGCGCCTGGCCCGTATCGACAAGTTATTTGTGACGCGCGTTGTAAAACAAAACGACACCGATGATGAACCCACCAATAATCCAAAGCGTTATTTTCTTGTAGTCCCTTTCTCTGGGCGCCGCGCCAGAGTCCATTTCAAGACAAGCTTGCCGACACGGCCGATCCACACTTCGTCACTCGCCTGTCTGCAAGAGATTTCCACCGAGGTTTACGGTTTGACATCGTTACTTTTGATTGCCGCGTGACAGAGCTAGCTATTCAGGAGATCATCACTGGACTTTCTTGGACTGGGAGTCGTGGCTCGGTTTCGTCTGCGCACAAGCGCAGCAATTAGCCTAGATGAGACACTATCCTTACCTAGGCCGAGGTTGCAAGTGGCACAGAAAGTTGCCAGGTTTTCGTCTGACTGTAGTTCTCGATCGGTGAGGCCCAGCTCTTCCCTTTCGTAAACTGATATCAGGTGCCCAACGTGCAGTTCGGCAGGGGTTTCAGAGTTCGCTCCACATAGCACACATCGGTGGCCATCGCGATCTAGGATTCTACTTCGCTGGGAAGGGCGAATGTCGTGGCGTGTACGTAGATGTGCGACAGGGTTGCCTGTCTCTGAGCGGGGTGCGTTGTAGGACCACTTCCCGCATGTCGTGCAGTAGATGCAATCCTGCACTCCTTTACGCTCGACGCGGCCACGTTGGCCCCCGCAGAACTTGCATGGTTCTCTCATTTGGTGATCAAGGCCAGGGGACGCGGTCATCGAGCTAGGGCCTCCCGTTTGCAGGGAGCGCGTGCTGAGGGGCCCGCGTCGACACCGCTGGACGTGACGGAAGGGACGAATTCCTGCGGGCCACGAACCTCCTGAGAGCAGAGCCCGTAGCCATGACACCTTCCTAGCACACCGATCTCCCGTAAGAAAAGTGCCCGCCGGAATGTGAACACGAAAAGTCCAGTAGCTAACGAAGGGATGACACCGATCCCCACAAGGATGACAATCCGCTTAACAATGATGACTTAGCGTGGCTAGGCGTTTCTGCGCGGTGACAGCCCCTATCCGTGGCTCAGTCATGTTCCCGCGACTGCGTGACTCACGATATTGGACCACTTGATCGAACATAGCCGGCGCACGGTGACACCACCGTTTTCGGACAGCTACACCATACTCCCGATAACAGTTAGGTCTGCACTGGCTCCTGTTACACTTAGTCGATGGGAGTTGAGTAGGTTTTCAACCCGATGAAGGCGGAGCAATTCTGCGCTTGGTGTAGCCCCGGCCTGGATTTGAGCATAGAGTCGATCATATAGTAATTCATTTAAATGTGGCTGAACTACAACAATTCGCCGTTGGTTGCGCGCATCGCGGAGCCCGATCGCTTCAATAATGTCCGCGCGTCCCTCGATGCGATTTCCGTCGAACCATGATGCGGGCCGCAATATTGGTGAAATCTGCAACCGGTCCATGAGAGTCTCCGGTTCCAGAAATGTGATATTCTTAGCCGCCTGACTGGAAACTACTTCAAACGCGGTAGTTGCAACGCCTCGTGTTAGTGATTTACTATGGGCGCCTTTAACGTGGATCAAACTCAAGGTTCCATCGTGTGCCACGTGCACGAAGTCTGCTATTTCCCCTGACCCATCGTCGCAGGTGAGCCATCCTTCTGAGAAATGCTGAACGACCCAGGAAAATAGCGAGGTATCGCCACTTCTGCCGATTGCATCATGAATGCCCTGAGAGTTTGCATCGGACAGAAATGGTTTTTCGCGCTCAATATTGAATCCGTCAAAATTTTGAAATGACCAGTTCGGAAACGGCGTGGGCATGATCCGCGGACGGAAGATCGAGTTGCCGTTGATAGCGTGGCCGCTTGCGTAGTAGACAGTCAGAAGGTCGTTGTACTCAAGCGCATTCATGACTTTCGTGGCCGTCACCGGATCAGTGGGTGTGTCGACGTATCCGAATCGCATATGAACGCGCCCACTCTCCACTCTCACTCTAGCCCTGACGTTCCCGCTAATGGAGCCGTTCAAGCCAATGGAAATATCGATGTCGGGCGAATTGGCGTGACCAGTAACGTTTAGGACTGCACTCTGGAGTAGCTCCGCTACCTCCCATTTTTCGTCGCTTTCAGACAGGCCTGCCGGCATCTCCGTGGGATTCGCGCAAGAAATTTCATATGCTCCGCTCACCCCGGATAGATCGTAAACTTGCTGAGCAAGTAGGGGAAAGCTTGTATTCTCGCCAGACGGGTTGTCAAGGGCGTCCTCGATAACCACCAGCAGTTCCCTGATGCACTGGAAGAATTCGTCCGTGCTTTCGGTTTGACGGTTCCAAATTAGAGAGCTCTGGGGGGTGGTGCCGACGGTGCCTTTAAAGGCCGTTCTCATTGGGGTATCGGAGAGCGTCGACCTAGCTGAGCTCATAGCGAAGGTGGTGTCATCAAAAGGCGTGAGGGCTGCTCTTAAGTCTGGTCCGACGATGGCCTTGCTGTCGGCCTTGGTGTTGCGCCGCGGATGCGTTCCTCGAAGCCAGAGGCTCTTGGATTCACCTTGAAGCAGCGCGTCTTCAAGAACTGCGGCCGGTATCCGGCGAAGGTGTGGCAAAGGCGGTTTGTCTAGCCATTTCTGCAAAGCGTCTCGTACGGGCCCCACCGCGCAAATTGCAATAAGTCGCGATTTTCTAATTGCGATAGTCAGCTCATGACTAGTGTCAACGTAGGCGGATTCCTTAAGCCATCCTGGCTTGCGCTCGATTCGATGAACAGTAACTATCGTCTCATCAAACTCTAGATCACTGCTCGACGCGAGGGAGACGTCTGACTTATCGAACCCAAGGCCGACGAGTGTGACTCCTGTGCGACTCCGGTTTATGCGTCGTGCGGAATCTAGAAACTTTGAGAGCTGCATGAACGCTACGTTGGGATCGGTCTCAACGCACATGAGGACGACCACGGAGGCGTAAGGCTTCAATAGGGCCAACGGCACTACTGGGGTTGTGTCCTCCTGGTCGGGTGACATGTACTAAAAGTAGCGAATTTGGCGCTCGCTGTCACTCTACTTGTCGTTTCTGCTGCGCAGTCAGCGGCCGTTGTAGCATGTTGGAGACCTTGATGGGAAGCGCACGAATGTAGCGGACAACAGTGCAGGGCCGTCCCACGGTCGCTCTCGCAGAACATCGGCAGGCCGGCCACGAGCGCTGCTGCGGCTCTGGGCCGGCGGGGGCATCCCGCCGAATCCTCCCCGAGGGCCACCCACGGCATCCGGGGAAGAGCCAGACGGCAGGCGCCGGTTCCGCCGAGACTGCCCCGGGAGACCACCCGGTCATGCGGTCGACGGATGCCACACGAGCCGAGCGTGCAGAGATCGTCGGTCGTCCACTGCCACGTCGACGAGCCTCATCGCGACTGGGAGAATGCCGGATCAAGACAGAGAGGACGAAGGGAAGCAAGGCCAGCCGTCCGGCGTGAGCTGACGACTGCGGCGACTACAACGCAGACGACAACACCAGCAGCACGCTGCGAAGCCGGGTTACGGTGCTGATCGAGCCAGAGGCAACGGGTGCGTGCTCCTGGGTGTCAAGTGGGTTCCCGGGTTGGTCATCACGTATGGCACCGCCTGCCACCGCGTGACCGCAGTTCTGACCGCAACGAGCAGCAGCGTGCCGCGCTCGAACACTACCCGGCGAACGTCGCATGCCCCCCTCGCGCGGTCCGATCAGGGATCTGCATGCATCTGTTAATCGCAGGGTCTGCCCTGCCACCCTGCAGCATGGCGTCGAGGACGAAGGGACCAAGGTCAGGCCGTGCACAGGCCGTCGCACGTCAAGTCGCATCAGGACACGATGGGACACAACGAGAACAAACCAGCAGGTCACAGCGGATCGGCCGTCCGACCACCGCAGGCCCGTCCATCAGGCTACGAAAAGTCCGGCTTCTCGTTCCGGGTTCGCTTGAGCTCGAAGAAGTGTGGGTAGCCGGCCAACAGCAGGGTGCCGTCGAATATCTTCCCGGCCTGCTCTCCACGCGGGATCCGGGACAGCACCGGTCCGAAGAAGGCCACCCCGTCCACGTGGATCGTCGGCGTCCCGACGTCCAAACCGACCGGACCCATGCCGGCCTCGTGGCTAGCCCGCAGTTCCTCGTCGTACTCCGTGCTGTGTGCCGCCGCAGCCAGCTCGGAGGGCAGGCCCACCTCGTCCAGCGCAGCCGCGATCACCGCGGCGAGGTCCTTGTTGCCCTCGTTATGGATCCGTCTGCCCATGGCGGTGTAGAGCGGCTCGAGCACCTTGTCCCCGTGGTCGCGAGCGGCGGCGATGCACACCCGGACCGGCCCCCACGCCTTGTCCATCGATTTCCTGTAGTCGCCGCTAACCTGTCGGTCTTCGTTGAGCACCGACAGGCTCATCACCCGGAAGTGCACGTCGATCTCCCGCACCGTCGCGACTTCTAGGATCCACCGCGAGGTGATCCACGCATAAGGGCACCGCGGGTCGAAATAGACATCAACACGAGCCGGGCGCTCGATGTCAACCTCGCTGCTGTGGCCGGCGGTCACTGTCATCACACTCTCCGTTCCTCGTCACGTTGTACAACCCGTCCGGGTGGTCACGTCTTCCCCGGGCCTTACTCACCTGCGGGCCGACCGTCACCCGTGATTGGATCCCAAGGAATCCCCGATCCGACATCCCGAGGTGATCCGTGTCCGTCCCCAACCTCACCCAGGAGCAGGCCATCGAGCGCGCCGCGCTGCTCGACGTCGACTCCTACACCGTCGACCTCGATCTCACCGACGGCGCCGGGAAACCGGGCGAAGTCACGTTCCGGAGTACCACCACAGTCCGCTTCTCATGCCACCGTCCGGGCGCGTCGAGCTGGATAGACGTGGTGGCCGCCGAGGTCCGTGCCGCGACGCTCAACGGAGCCGCACTCGACGTCGCCGGCTACGACGAGGCGACCGGGATCGCACTGCCAGCCTTGGCCGCCGAGAATGAGCTCGTCATCGACGCGGACGGTTGCTACATGAACACCGGTGAGGGTCTGCACCGCTTCGCTGATCCCGTCGATGGCGGCGTGTATCTCTACACCCAGTTCGAGACCGCTGACGCGAAGCGGATGTACGCCTGCTTCGACCAGCCTGACCTCAAGGCGGTGCACCGGATCCGGGTGCTGGCACCAGCGGGCTGGGTGGTGGTCACCAATGCACCGTGCCAGCACTCCGAGGACGTCGCGGGCGGAGCGGTTCGCCATGTGTTCGCCGACAGCGCACGGATCAGCCCCTACATCGTGGCGCTGGTGGCCGGTCCCTACGCGCAGTGGACCGATGAATACACCGACGACGAGGCCACGATCCCGCTGAGCATCTACTGCCGTGGCTCGCTGGCCGAGCACATGGACGCCGAACGCCTGTTCACCGAGACCAAGCAGGGTTTCGGCTTCTACCACCGCGCGTTCGGGGTGCGCTATCCCTTCGAGAAGTACGACCAGTGCTTCGTGCCCGAGTTCAACGCCGGAGCGATGGAGAATGCGGGCTGCGTGACCTTGCTGGAAGACTACGTCTTTCGCAGCCGGGTCACCCGCTTCCTCTACGAGCGGCGCTGCGAGACGGTGCTGCACGAGATGGCCCACATGTGGTTCGGCGACCTGGTGACCATGCGGTGGTGGGACGACCTGTGGCTCAATGAGTCCTTCGCCACCTGGGCCTCGGTCCTGTGCCAATCGCAGGCCACCGAGTACACCGGCGCGTGGACCACCTTCGCCACCGTGGAGAAGGCCTGGGCCTACCGGCAGGACCAGCTGCCCTCCACCCATCCGATCGCCTGCGACATCCCCGACGTGCAGGCCGTCGAGGTCAACTTCGACGGCATCACCTACGCCAAGGGCGCCAGCGTCCTGCGGCAACTGGTCGCCTACGTCGGCCTGAAGGAGTTCCTCGCCGGTTTGCGTCTCTACTTCACCCGGCACGCCTGGGCCAACGCCACGCTCGCTGACCTGTTGGCGGCGCTGGAGCAAGCGTCTGGTCGCGACCTGTCCGGCTGGAGCGCGCAGTGGTTGGAGACCACCGGGCTCAATACCTTGCGACCGGAGTTCACCGTCGATGGTGACGGTGCGTTCACATCTTTCGCGGTGCTCCAAGGCGGCGCCCGCCCCGGCGCTGGTGAGCGTCGCACGCACCGCCTCGCTGTCGGCGTCTACGACTCCCCCGCCGGCCGGTCAGACGGCGCGCTGGTGCGGACGCACCGGGTGGAGCTTGACGTCAGCAAGGGCCGCACCGAGGTCCCCGAGCTGGTCGGGGTGCCTGCCGGTCAGCTGGTGCTGGTCAACGACGACGACCTGACGTACTGCACGATGCGGCTCGACGAGAAGTCGCTGACGACACTGGTCGACCGGATCGGCGACATCACTGAGTCACTGCCCCGCTCGTTGTGCTGGTCGGCGGCCTGGGAGATGACTCGCGAGGCCGAGTTCAAGGCCAGGGACTTCGTCACGGTGGTGCTGGCCGGGTTGACCGCCGAGACCGAGGTGGGCGTCGTGCAACGGCTGTTGGCGCAGGCGCAGCTTGCGCTGTCCTCCTACGCCGATCCGGCCTGGGCCAGCGAGGACGGCTGGCCGCGATTCACCAGCACGCTGATGAACCTCGTCAGCGCGGCCGACCCCGGCTCGGACCACCAACTCACCTTGGTCAACGCGCTCACCACGTCGCTGCTGGGCAAGCCGGAACTGGATGCGCTGGTCGGCTGGCTGGCCGGGGATGGTGTGCCCGAGGCGCTGGCGGTGGACACCGACCTGCGCTGGCGGTTGCTCCAGGCGCTCGCCGCACACGGGGCGACAGGCGAGGACGACATCACCGCCGAGCAGGACCGCGACGCCACCGCGACCGGACGGCGGCAAGCCGAGCGGACCCGTGCGTTGCTGCCCACTCCAGCTGGCAAGGAACAATCCTGGCAGCGGGCGATGCGCGACGACGAGCTGCCCAACGCGATCAGCGAGGCGATCATCGGGGGCTTCAACCACCCGGCGCAGAAGCAGCTGCTGGTCCCTTACCTGGACCGGTACTTCACCGAGATCGCCAATGTGTGGGAACGCCGGACCTCCGAGCGCGCTCAGTCCTGCGTGGTCGGGCTGTTCCCCTCGTGGGTCATCGAGCAGCGCTGCGTGGCCGCAGCGAGCACCTGGCTCGAGGCCTCTGAGCATCCGCCTGCGCTACGTCGGCTGGTTTCCGAGGGCCGGGCCGGCGTGGTTCGGGCGTTGGCTGCCCGGGACTTCGACGCGGGCAGCTCGTGAGCGGCATCAAGTGCTATAACACTGTTTCCCACTCACGAGCCGGTGTGGTCGGTGAGAATTCGCAGGCCGGAGGCCAGGCCTGCAGCGAGATCGCCCTGCTTGAATGAAGCGATCATGCTCTCCACCGCAAGCTTGCACCCCCGGTCGGGAAGCCGGTGCGCAGCCTTACAACCAGTGACGACCTCGACTACCTGCTGTCCAGGCGAGACGGCCACCAACACCGCTTCGTCGGCCCACTTACCCATCGAGTCGTGCAGCACCTCGGCGCGACCCCTGGTGTCCGCACCGAGGTCGCCGAGGTAGACACCGAAATGCAGGCTCGCTCTGCGGCTGGCCCGGACCAGCGCATCGTCGAGTGTGGCGAGCTGGGACTTGGTGAAGGGCAGGGTGGGCAGCACCGGCGTGAGCATTCGCGCGGTGGAGATGCGCCCGGTGCCGACGATTGCCTCCCCCGGCGGGGAGTCCCGCTGGTCCTGGCCGCGCAGGGGGCGGTCACGCCGCGCAGGATCCCGGTGCTGCTTGTTACCAGTTGCCACGGGCACCTCCGCGGGCTTCACCGGATCCATCCCGGCCGCCGCCATGATGGGCCACCCCATCACGCACAGCCTCGGGATTCGCCGTCCACAACACCGGTGGGTGATTCCACTGCTCGCCGGGGCGGTAGCGGCGGGTCCGAACGAACTTCGACCGTAGCGTCAGCAAGCCCAGCAAGATCATGATAGCCAGCGGAACACCCGCCAGGATGAGGATGACCTCCAGCGATGTCACGGGATCACGGTAGCTGACCGGAGTCGATCCCCGCTTCACCAGGTAGGCGGTGACGTCAGGCGACCTCGCCGAGGTAGGGCAACCACAGCGGGTCGGCGTCGGGCACCGTGGCCAGCAACCGCCAATGCTGCCCCCGCGGGGCGCGCGGCACCACCCGCAGCTTCCAACCCAGTTCGCTGAGCAGCCGATCAGCCTTACGGTGATTGCACAGCGCGCAGCAGGCCACGCAGTTCTCCCAGCAATGCTGGCCACCGCGACTGCGCGGCACCACATGGTCGATGGTCTCCGCGCGGGCTCCGCAGTAGCTACAGCGATAGCGGTCCCGGTGCATCAACGCCGCCCTGGTCATCGGAACCCGCGCCCGGTAGGGCACCCGCACGAAGGTGCACAGCTTGATCACCGAGGGAGCCACCAGGCTGGTCGTCGCGGAGTGCAGCACCAACCCCGCGGTGTCACCATGCACCACATCAGCCTTGCCGCACACGACCAAGACGATCGCCCGGCGCAACGGCAGCGCGGTCAGCGGCTCGAAGCTGGCGTTGAGCAACAATACTCGCCGGCGTCCCCAGACCGGTGCACCCGCAGTGGGGGACGGGTTCGCGACGACGACAGTGGTTTCGAGAAGCCCGGTTGAGGTTCTGCAGCGCGAGGCGGTCCGCCGGTCCGCCCCCGCTGGGTGACCCTCCGGGCTGGGTTGTCGGTCGTGCACGCGACCACCTCCACGAATGCGCGGGACTAGTCCACCACACCAAGCGGCGATCGCGCACGTGTCAGGATGTGAGTCGTACTGGTGACTACCTGTCGAACCGGCCACGAGCGGCGGTCACAGAGAGGTCACGGATACAGTCGCCCGTGTGCTCCAGCCGATCGCCCCTATGATCACCCAGCCCGACTGTTCCCGGGACCAGGGGTCGTGGTGCTCGCGCATTTACCTCCTCACCCACAATGACCTGCTGTCGCGCTACGCCGATGCCGTGGTGGGAACCGGACTGCGCATCCTGCTGATCATCGTACTGGCGGTACTGATCCGGCTGATGGTGCACCGGACGATCAACCGGCTGACCCAGGTGACGGCGGAAGGACCACCGCCTGGATTGCTCCGGCCGCTGCGCGAGCGGGCCCCGGAGTCCTGGCGAGGCACGGGGGTACTGGGGCAACGGCGATCCCAACGGGCCCGCACGATCGGCTCGGTGCTGCGGTCGGGCATGACGTTCGTGGTCTACGGGGTCGCGTGCACCCTGGTGCTGGGCGAACTGGGGATCAATCTCGGCCCGATCATCGCCTCGGCCGGCATCCTCGGCATCGCGCTGGGCTTCGGCGCACAGAATCTGGTGAAGGACTTCCTGTCCGGGATGTTCATGATGGTGGAGGACCAGTACGGCGTCGGCGATGTGGTCGACCTCGGCGAAGCCATCGGCACCGTGGAGGGAGTGGGCCTGCGTGTGACGACGCTGCGGGATAGCAAGGGCACCGTGTGGTACGTCCGCAACGGTGAGGTACTGCGGGTCGGCAACTCCAGCCAGGACTACTCGGTGGCCGTCGTCGACCTCCCCATCGGGTACAACGCAGACATCCAGGCGTCCACTGAACTCGCTGGTCGTACCGCCACCGAGCTCACCGCCGACGGCAGCGCACTGGCCGCCGATGTGCTCGAACCACCCCAGGTGCTCGGAGTCGAGTCGATCAGCTCCGACGGCGTGACACTACGGATCACAACCAAGGTGCAGGCCGGGCGGCAGTGGGCCGTGCAGCGGGCGCTGCTGGCCGGCATCAAGGCAGCCTTCTCCGAGGCCGGGATTCCGGCACCCTCACCGGCCGGCATCACCGCTCCCCCAACCCCAACCTGAGGGCTTGCTCCCCGCGTCGCGGCCCGGAAGGGCAAGATGAGGGGGTGGCTGCGCCGGAGAACTTCTACGAGGCCGTTGGTGGTGAGCAGACCTTCCACCGGATAGTCGGCCGCTTCTATGAGCTGGTGGCAAAGGATGAGGTGCTGCGCCCGCTCTACCCGGACGAGGACCTGGGTGCCGCCGAGGAGCGGCTGCGCATGTTCCTCGTACAGTACTGGGGTGGGCCACACACCTACTCGATGCAGCGCGGACACCCGCGGCTGCGGATGCGGCACGTCCCGTTCCGGATCGGGCCGACCGAGCGCGACGCCTGGCTGCGTTGCATGCGGATCGCGGTGGATGAAGCCGACCTCAGCGACGCCCACCGGGCCGTGCTCTGGGACTACCTGCAGATGGCAGCGAACAGCCTGGTGAACTCGCCGACGTCATGAGGACGATCGCCGCGGGCTCTAGTGGCAGGATTGACCCTCGTGCGACGTGCCGACGACCGCCGACTGACTGACGACGAGGCCTGGTGGCGAGATGCCACGTTCTACCAGGTCTACGTCCGTTCCTTCGCCGACGCCGACGGTGACGGCGTCGGCGATCTGGAGGGCTTGCGCAGCCGGCTGGGCTATCTGGAATTGCTCGGCGTGGATGCGCTGTGGCTCACACCCTTCTTCGCCTCCCCGATGGTCGACCACGGCTACGACGTCAGTGATCCGCGCTCCGTTGACCCGCTGTTCGGCGATCTGGACGCCTTCGATCGGCTGATCGCCGACGCTCACCGGCGCGGGTTGCGGGTGACCATCGACGTGGTGCCCAACCACACCTCCGACCGGCACGAGTGGTTCCAGTTGGCTGTGGCGGCAGCGCCGGGCAGCCCCGTACGAGCCCGTTATCTCTTCCGCGACGGTTGCGGGTTCAGTGGTTCGCGGCCGCCGAACAACTGGACGAGCACCTTCGGCGGTCCGGCATGGACCCGACTGCCGCCCTCGCGCAACGACGCCGGGCAGTGGTACCTGCACCTATTCGCACCCGAGCAGCCAGACCTGAACTGGGACAACCCGGAGGTAGCCGCCGATCTCGAACAGACCCTGCGGTTCTGGCTGGACCGTGGAGTGGACGGCTTCCGCATCGACGTGGCCCACGGGATGGCCAAACCTGCTGGGCTGCCTGACATGCCGCACCCGATCCAGGCCTGCCCCGGTCTGCTCGACACCGACGTCGCCGATCCCCGCTTCGACGCAGACGGTGTGCACGACATCCACCGGATGATCCGCAAGGTGATCGATAAGTACCCGGCACGGATGGCGATCGGCGAGATCTGGGTGATCGACGATGCCGCGTTCTCCCGTTATATCCGCCCTGATGAGCTGCATCTGGGGTTCAACTTCCGGCTGTTGGAGGCGGATTTCGACGCTGGCAGCGTGCGTGAGGCGATCGAGCACTCGCTGATGGCCGTCCGGGGCAGTCCGGCACCGGCCACCTGGGCGATCGCCAACCACGACTCGGTTCGTCCGGTGACCCGCTACGGCGGAGGCGAAGTTGGCCTGGCCCGGGCGCGGGCGCTGGCGCTGGTGCAACTCGCCCTGCCAGGCCCGGTGTACGTGTACAACGGCGACGAGCTGGGGCTGCCGAATGTCGAATTGCCCGACTGGGCTCTGCAGGATCCGGTGTGGAAGCGCTCCAGCCACACCGAGCGGGGGCGCGACGGCTGCCGGGTCCCACTGCCCTGGCAGGGCAGCGTCCCGCCCTACGGATTCAGTCCAAGCCCCGGCACCTGGCTGCCGATGCCCGGCGGCTGGGGTGGCCACACCGTGGAAGCGCAGCTAGAGGATCCGAACTCGACGTTGTCGCTCTACCGGCAGGCATTGGAGCTGCGTAGAGGTCACAACGCATTCACCGGCGCCGAGCTGGAGTGGTACGGCGCGCCCCCCGGATGTCTGGCGTTTCGCCGTAAGGGCGGCGGGCTGGTATGCGGCCTGAATACCTCCAGCGCCCAGGTGTCACTGCCACCGGGACAGGTGCTGCTGGCCAGTGGGCCGCTGCCGCCCAGCGGCGATGTCCTGCCGCCCGACACCGCCGTGTGGCTGGTTTAGACCGATCAGACGAGTAGCGGCAGCAGAGCGTGCCGGCGGCGCAGCACGGCACCGTAGCGGGCATCCAGCCGCAGCCATGAGTCGGTGGCCGAGACCCGAACGGTCTCGCTCGTGCCGAGGGTTCCCACGAAGCCCATTCCCGACAGCGCGAACAGGCAGCGCAGCGGTACTCCAACTTCGAGTCCGGCCCCGCTGACAGTGATCACCTTCTGGTCCAGCAGCGCGGCGGGTGGCGAGCCGTTCGGGCCGGGGTTGTGCCTGGCGACGGCAGCGCCCTGATCGGTGAGATCGGCGAGCACGCCAGCGGGTACCTGATCCACTGCATACCAGCCCTGTTCCGGTGGCAGGGTGCAGCGCCAGAGCGCATCCTGCGCCCTGCCAGGGTCGGACACCGCGGTGCCGACCACTGCCACCGCGGCCAGCAGATCTGCGCTGCTGACGGTGGTATCACCGGGCCGCACCGCTCCCCGCACTGAACGAGTCACCAGCGCGTCGAACGGGGTATCCACCCAGGCGTGCACCCGGCCGTCCCCGTCCCGCAGCCGCACGATCGCATCGCGGTCCAGCCGCGCGGCGCGGGCCACGAAGGCACCGAGATCGTCGCGCTCGGCGGGATCCGGAATCCACAGCTCAGCCATGGCTACCTCCCGTCTCGAAACGCGGCCAGGAACTCCCGCTCCCCGGGCTTCAGCCGTCGTGGTCGTTGTGCTGCGGTGTCGTACGCGGCGACCTGGGTACGAGCGGTGACTGCGTCGCCGCCGGTGCCCGCCACGACGTATTCGACGGCGAACGAGGCGGCCAGCAATTCGCTGACCCACAACCGCACCCGCACCGGGCTAGCCGTATACACCAGCGGCTGCCGGTAACGGACCGACAGCTCAACGACGACCACGCCCTCGGCCAGGGTCTGGGCACCACGCCGGGCACCCTCACCGAACAGTAGCTCGGTGCGCGCCTCCTCCAGCAGCGTGACCACTCGCGCATTGTTGACGTGCCCGTAGACGTCCATGTCCGACCAGCGCACCGCGACATCCGTACTGAACATCGCCAACTACCCCACCTCCGGTCGCTCCCGCGCCGACTTCTAGAGGTCGACTGACAGAGTCGCCGTAGCCGCGTGCGACAGGCCGTTTCCGGAACCACTTCCACTAGTCTCCGGCTGCGGATCGGCGACTGGTCTCAGGCGGAACCCACCGTGGTTCAGCGGTCAGATTCGGCAGCCGCAGCAGCGGATTGGTGACCGCCTCAGCGGGATCGTCGACGTCGATCGGATTCGGTTCGGCTGAATTCGCGTCGATCGGCCTCGGGGCTAGCGCCAAGCCCGCCGTCCAGCGCGTCCCTAGGCCACGGTAGCGGGGCATGTCACGGTCGGTCTCGGCGGTAGCAGCCGTTGACCCGTCACCGCCGCCCGTCTCAGCAGATCGGGCGCCAGCCTGGATATCACGGCTTTCCTGGTAGGCGGCGAGTGCCTCAGCGAGCAGATCGCCTAGGCCCATCTGAGACGGCACCTCTTCGCCTTCTGCTTCCTCATCCGCAGGCTCCCATTCCAGCGCTCGAGGCATCGGAGCGGGTGGCGGCCCAGCAACCGGAAACTCCCGCCGTGTCTGCGGAGAATTTTCGGGTTCTCCCGACGGGTCGTTTTCGGTGGCTTCACCCTGCGAGGTGACCGACAACTCCGATGGGGGCTGGAGTTGCGACGGATAGACTACCAGCGGAATGGGTGCTCCGTCCGAACGACCAGCAGCCCCTCGATCGCTCGCGCCGCTCTGTTCAGGGTCAGCGTCGCCGATCTGATCCACCCTGACCGCGGACGTCTCGGCAGCACGGTCCTCCGCGCGGCGCCGACCGGAGCGTCCTGCCGACAACGCCGACGCGGGCAGCAGGTCACGTACCGATACCAGGGTTCCTGCACCGCGGTGGTGCCGCGCCCCGGACTGCCAAGGATCGATCCCGCTTGACGATTCAGCGGACCGAATGTCCGCGGTTTCTGGAGACTCCGCGACCGGATCCTCGACAACCGATGACGGCCGTCGCGAATCGACCACGGAAATGCCCGGAGCCGACAATGTCGACGCGACCTCCGCCTCAGGCACCTCCGCCTCAGGCACCTCCGCCTCAGGCACCTCCGCCTCAGGCACCTCTGCCTCAGGCACCTCTGCCTCAGGCACCTCCGCCTCAGGCAGCTCCCCTTCAACGACCTCAGCCTCAAGAACCTTCGGTTCAGGGACCTCCTCGTCAGCGACCTCAGCCTCAAGAACCTCCGCCTCAGCGACCTCAACCTCAAGGGTCTTCGCCACGGTCTGCTGCGCCGCAATACCGACGCCGATCTCGATGCTCACCGGACCGGTGTCCGCGTCGGAGCCGGTGCTACACCCCGTCCCGGCATTGCCGAGTAGCGCGGCGACCTGGCCGACCAGGCGCGCTTCCTCACGTCGGGCAGACCCGCAATTCTCGAGCAGCGTGCACCGCGCCGCTTCCACATCGCGGCGGTGCCGGCCTTCAGCTGCACGGGCGGCGCGCACACAATGCAGGGCATCAGCGAACTCACCGCGGGCCTCATGCACGTGGGACAGGCCCTCAAGGCACTCCGCGAGGACGGCGTCCACCCCATATCGCTGAGCACCCTCGACTGCGTCGGCGAGCAGGGTCAGCGCCGGTTCGTGGCGACCCTCGGCGAGGTGCACCCGAGTGGCCAGGGCCAGCCGCAGCCTGCCGACCGCAGCGGCCGCAGCGGCGCGCACCGGGCGCCGAAGCAATGGCCGGACTTCCTGCATGGCGGCGTCGCCGGCACCACGATCTAGCAGGGCTAGCGCTATCTCGAGGATCAGCCGCGCGCTCACCTCACCGCTATCGTGCTCAGGATCGGCCAGCGCCGTCAGCAGGGCGCGACCTTCCCTAGCTTTAGCCTCGGCCTCCGCGCCCGCTTCGCGGCCGCGGTGGCGCGCTGCGTCGACCGCCCGGACTGCAGCCCGCAACAGCAGAGCGGTGTCGTGGTCGAGACTGGGGTCCTCGCGGTAGAGCTCATCAGCCTCCTCGAGCGCGGAGGTGACCAGATCATCGCGGCCGAGCGCGGCCGACGCCTCGGCTACCGCGACGAGGGCGCCCCCCCGCAACACTGGTGCGACATCATCGCCAGCGGCCAGCACCGCCCGCACCGCGCCGAGCGCGGTAGCGGAGTCACCTAGCGCGACCGCGCAGTGCGCTAACTCCACGTGCAGTTCGTGCCGCAGCCCCGGCGGAGTATCGGCGTCTCGAATCGCCGGGAAGAGTCGGTGCGCCGCTTCCCCGTGCCGACCGAGACGGTTGAGCGCAAAAACCGCGAGGTGGTCGGCCTGCAGGACGGCCAGCTTGTCATCATGCCCGGCGGTCACGGCCCGATCGGCCAACAGCAGCGCCAGCTCTGGCGCGCGCCAGCGTAAGAGCATTGCCGACTCCACCAGCGATGCGGCCTCGCCTCCGTTGGGCGCCATGCCGATCCGGACTCCTTCGCGCGCCGTACTGCTCACCTCCCACCCCCATCGACGTTCCCGGTCACCGGACGCCTCATGCCCCATCAGTTTCGGGTCAGTCTGCGGTACGTCACACGATGTGGTCGTGCTGCCTCCGCTCCGAGTCTTTCGATCTTGTGCTGCTCGTAGGCCTCGAAGTTGCCTTCGAACCAGAACCAGGAGGCGGAATTCTCCTCTGTTCCCTCCCAGCTGAGAATGTGGGTCACCACCCGGTCCAGGAACCATCGGTCGTGGGAGATCACCACCGCGCAGCCGGGAAACTGTTCCAGCGCGTTCTCCAGCGAGCTCAGCGTCTCGACGTCGAGGTCGTTGGTGGGCTCGTCGAGCAGGATCAGGTTGCCCCCCTGCTTGAGAGTCAGCGCAAGGTTGAGCCGGTTGCGCTCGCCACCGGAGAGTACCCGTGCCGGTTTCTGCTGGTCAGGCCCCTTGAATCCAAAGGCGCTGACGTACGCTCGGGATGGCATCTCGGTACTGCCGACCTGGATGTAGTCCAGACCGTCGGAGACCACCTCGAAGACTGTCTTGTTCGGGTCGATGCCCGCCCGTTCCTGATCGACATAGGACAGCTTCACAGTCTCACCAACCCTGACCGTGCCAGAGTCAGGCTTCTCCAAACCGACGATGGTCTTGAACAAGGTGGTCTTGCCGACGCCGTTGGGGCCGATGACGCCCACGATGCCATTGCGGGGCAGCGTGAAGGACAAATCCTTGATCAGGAGGCGGTCGTCGAAGCCCTTGTCCAGATGTGCTACCTCCACCACCACGTTGCCCAGCCTCGGCCCCGCCGGGATCTGGATCTCCTCGAAGTCCAGCTTGCGGCTGCGCTCGGCTTCGACTGCCATCTCCTCATAACGCTGCAGTCGGGCTCGGGATTTGGCCTGCCGCGCTTTTGCCCCCGATCGCACCCAGGCGAGCTCGTCGCGCAGGCGCTTCTGCAGCTTCTGGTCCTTCCTGCCCGTGACCGCGAGCCGGTCGGCCTTCTTCTCGAGGTAGGTGGAGTAGTTGCCCTCGTAGGGGTAAGCTCGACCGCGGTCGAGCTCGAGAATCCACTGAGCCACGTTGTTCAGGAAGTACCGGTCGTGGGTGACAGCCAGCACCGCACCCGGGTAACTCGCCAGGAACTGTTCCAACCACAGCACGCTCTCCGCGTCGAGGTGGTTGGTGGGCTCGTCGAGCAGCAGCAGATCAGGTTTGGACAGCAGCAGCCTGCACAGCGCGACCCGACGCCGCTCCCCACCGGACAAGTGGATGACTGGCTCGTCGGGCGGCGGGCACCGCAGAGCGTCCATGGCTTGGTCGAGCTGTGAGTCGAGATCCCACGCGTCGGCGTGGTCGAGTTCCTCTTGCAGCCGGCCCATCTCCTCCATGAGCTCGTCGGAGTAGTCGGTGGCCATCAGCTCGGCGATCTCGTTGAATCGGTCCAGCTTGGTCTTGATCTCCCCCAGACCCTCCTGGACGTTGCCCAGTACGGTCTCGTCCTCGTTCAGCACGGGCTCTTGCTCCAAGATGCCCACCGTGGCGCCCGGCGCCAGGAACGCCTCCCCGTTGTTCGGCTGGTCGAGCCCAGCCATGATCTTCAGTACGCTGGATTTGCCGGCTCCGTTGGGTCCGACCACGCCGATCTTCGCGCCCGGATAGAACGCGAGGGTGACACCGTCGAGGACGACCTTGTCGCCGTGCGCCTTACGCACCTGCTTCATGGTGTAAATGAACTCCGCCACGGCCGCGATCGTAGAGGTCGCCGCCGGGGCCGGGCAGCGCGGCCGACCGCCGCCCGACCCCGCTCCTTGCTCAAGCGGGTACGGGCACCAGCGGACCGGCCGCTTCGGCGAGTTCGGACAGGCTCACCCCGTACGGTGCATCGGTTCGGTCGATCAGGTCTGACCGATCCTCCGCGGGTGGTGCCACGGCATCCTGGTTCGCCGAACGCAAAGGCTCCTCGCGACGCTGCTTACGCACGGTGACGGTACATCGAGCCAAGTCCGGGCCGATCGAGTTGGCCTCCAGCTCGACGACCGATCGGCGCTCGCCCTGTTCGGTGGTCCACTCCCGGGTGCGCAGCTTCCCTCTGACGATCACCGGGTCGCCCTTGACCAAGGAGGCGGCGTTCTCGGCAAGCCTGCGCCAACAGCTCACCGACAGGTACAAGCTCTCCCCATCCACCCAAGACTCGGACGCCTTGTCGAACCGACGCTCGTTACAGGCGATCCGGAAATTGAGTACGAGCGCCGCGTCGGGACCAACCCGGCGCGGCCGCATGTCACTGACCAGCGTTCCAACCACAGTTACCGGTGTCTCTCTCATGACCACATGCCCTCCTGCGTAGCTGTCCCACCCTCCGTGGCGGGACGCCGGCCCCTCGGCCGGCGATACCCAGGCTGCGTGACGAGCCCCACCTTCGAGTAGGAGACCATGATCCACATGTGGATGACCGGGATGCTGTGCACAACCGGACTGACAAATCCGGTCGAAACTTCAGATTGTCGGGGTTTCGTGCTATCGCATGGTGCTGCTCAACCCAACAGGCACAGTCAGTCGCCGAGCGCCCGGGAACCGCGCGAACCACGGTCTGTGGTGGTCCATGTCGTCCCGTTCTCAATGGCGAGCGCAGTGCTACCCGACGCATTCAGCAGGCTCAGCGGGGTTATCCGGAGGTCATTTGCCCCCGCTGAGCCCGCTGGATGCGTCGACGAGCTAGGTGCAGGTAGGCAGCCGGTCATCGCTAGGCTGCTCGCTGACGCCACCGGCGCCAGGCCCCCGTAGCTCAGCCGGATAGAGCAAGCGACTTCTAATCGCTAGGCCGCAGGTTCGAGTCCTGCCGGGGGCGCAATGACCCGGTTCAGGGCCCCTGCTGGGTGATCGTCTGCACGCGGCTTGGGCTTCGTGTGTGGCTGCGCGGTCGGCGGACGAGCCGACGAGGTCGCGCCAGAGAACGCCGGGCACCCCAGGGTTCGGTCTCCTCGGCTCAGCCGTGGGTGTGAGCCTCCGGCACAGCTACCTGCGCGCCCACCGAAGATCAATCGCCGAGTGTGCGCTTCTGCGGGTGGATCGTCGCACCGCACGCGAGCATGGCGACGTAGTACGCGATGCGTCGCGCTCGCGTATCGGCGCGCTTGGCGGTGTCAAGGCGATACAGAATGGCGTACCGGTTCTGGCTGGTGAGGATGTCGAACATGGCCTTGGGCCTTAGGCTCAGCAGCCAACGCGGTGGCCAGGTCCGACGACACCTCGATGCTGGCTTGTCCGGCGTAGGCGGCTTGCCAGCGGCCGTCTGTCTTGGCCCGCATCACTTCGGCGATGCCCGACGGGCGCATGCGGCCCTCGGCCGTCAGTTGCTCCACAACGGTTACGTTGCGTTTCGACCACGCGCTGCGCGCACGGCGAGGAGTGAAGCGTTGCTTATAGGTGCCCTCGTCGCGGCGCCGGACCTGACCGTCGATCCAGCCGTGACAGAGCGCTTCCTCGAGCGCCTGGTCATACGTGAGGTTGGTCGGCTCGGTGGTGCCCTTCTTGGCTAGGACCAGCCACACGCCAATCGGATCATCGGGATGACCGATGAGCCACGCCCGCCACGCGGCAGCATCTGCGACGGTGAGTTCCGGCGGCTCGTTGCCCATAGCCCGGGAGCCTGGCAGACGCCGAGCCGTGCCACGCAAGCTCCGGCGCGGGAAACCAGCCCGGCCCGATACCAATTTACCCCGATACCAATTCACCGAGGAATTAGTTAGAGGGGTGGCTGCGAGGGGGCCACCCCTCCATCGCCGACGGCATTGCACGCGATCACGCGATCGCGTGGCGGCACGGCGCGACTGGAGGAGTAGTCGCTTGCCCCAGTACCGCCTGAGCGCTGCCGCCAGCTCTCGGCGGTGCCGTCCCCTAGCCGACGGCACCACCCGTGATCACCGACTCAACTCAGCTGAGTTGGTCAGCAGCCCCCGCCGTTAGCGCTGCCACCGTTGCCGCCAGTGGCGTTACCCGCGCTGGCGATGCCAGTGCCCAGGATTCCAATGCCGCTCAGGATGTTGATACCCAGTCCACCCTGGGCGGAGCCGCCGTTGCCGCCGGTGCCGCCGTCGCCGGCCTCGCACCCGCCCGTGCTGAACATGGACATCACGGTACGCGCAGGGAGCAGCTCCACGTGCTGTCCGTCGATCTCTGCAAAGCTCAATGCGTCAGACATGCAAATCCTCCTAGAGAGTGACCTCAGTGGGCCCCGAACTGAACACCTCGCCGAACTCATTGCCGATTCGGCTAATATCACCATGACGGCGAGGACAGCGCCTGACAATATGCATTCGCACCTAAGATGTCGCACCCCACCACTTAGCTGTGAAGCCGATTTTCGACTACTTTGTCAGCGGCGAGCAACCACTGAGGCGTTGGCGAGATCAGTACTTACCACCCGGGCGTTACCTGGCCGTCATCCGAGCTGCGACGTTGCTGGTCAGCGCCAATTTCGAGGGTGAGTCTAGGTAGTTCGACGCCGTCTCGGTGCTGCGTGCATCCCTTTCAGGAAAGCCGGTTTCCCACTGGCGAGAGATGGCACATGCTTCATTTGAGAAAGAAGCCGGTGGTGTTCTACGTGGGATCACCGGCGTTGACTACCTAGGTGCCGAGAGATCCGGTTACACAGCGGTTACGGATAATAACGCAGCGCCAACGCTGCGGCGGATACGTTCACCCCGACCGTGTCGCCGGCCTACTACGTAGGCGCCTTTCGCGCGCAGTACACCGTAGTCACATCGCCGGACGAATAGTGCTCGATGTGCATGGACGGAGAACCGGGGCAGCCGGCCGTGCACCATGGACGCGTGAAGCTATTGCTGATGGCCGATACGCACGTCCCGCAGCGCGCCCGGGACTTGCCCGAGCAGCTGTGGCGGGCCGTGGATGAGGCCGACGTCGTGGTGCACGCCGGCGACTGGGTGTGCGTTGAGCTGCTGGATGCGTTGCTGGCTCGAGCGGACCGGCTGATCGGCGTGGTCGGTAACAACGACGGGCCGGCATTGTCCGCACAACTGCCGGAGGTGGCGACCGCCGAACTGGCCGGCGTCCGGCTGGCGGTGGTTCATGAGACGGGGTCGGCGCGCGGGCGGGAGCAGCGGTGCGCCGCCCGTTTCCCCGACGCCGACGTGCTGGTCTTCGGGCATAGCCACATACCGTGGGACACGGTGGCTCCCACCGGCCTGCGACTGTTGAATCCTGGTTCCCCTACCGACCGGCGCCGCCAGCCGACGTGCAGTTGGATGACAGTCGAGATCATCGGCGGGCAACTCGGCTGGGTGCAGTTGCACCGACCGCCAGTGGTCACTCGGTGAGGTCGGCCAGCAGCAGCCCACTGCGGGGCTTCGGGGTGAAATAGGTGCTCTTGCGGGGCATCCGTCGGCCTTGCTGGTGTACGGCAAGCACGTCGGCGAACGGCACCGGGGCGAGCTGCAACACGGCATCGACGTCCGGGCCCGCGGGATGTCCCGCCGGCAGGGCCCGCACGTGGGGACCTGCCGGGTCGAGGCCCAGCGCGTCGGCGATGAGTAACCGCTCGACCAGCCCATGGTCAATCCTGGGAAGCGGTTCACCGGGCTCTGGTCCGGGCAAGGTGACGAGCAGGTCGGCGCCAGATGCCTGCGCCACAACAGTGCCGGGGTGGCTTGGGGGGTCGAGCTGCCTGCCTTCCCGCACCGCCAACCCAGCCCGAAGCCAAGCGTCAGCCAGAGCACCGGATGTCAATCCGGTACTAGCCAGCGCCCGGTGGATCGCACCGATCCGCAGCGCCGGGCCGCCGGTCACCAACGCGAGCAGGTTGGACCGATCGCTTGCAGCCGCGGCGGCCACCCGATGGTTTCCGTCAGCGACGAGCAGCGGACCGCGGGCCACAGCGGCGAGCACCGCGTCCTGCCCGGCTCCGGGGCCCAGCAGCCACAACCGGTGGGTCCGACCACCGGAATCGGTGGTCGACACCGCTGGCGCTCCCAGGACATCGATGCTGCCCAGCACGGCCGCGGTCAGCTGCTCACCGTCGATGACGGGTACGAGCATCGCTGCGCTGGTGGCGCAGCCAAGCCCGGCGAGCACCGCGGCGCGTTCGACCACCACCTGCGGATAGATCTCCTCGCTGTGCCGTACCCAGGACATCCCGTGCACGTCCACCGCGGCCGAATCGACCAGGCACAACACCCCGACCGCCACGCCGTCCGGCCCGTCTACCCGGTAGGGCGCAATGACGTCGGTCACCTGGCGATACGCGCCGGCCCGCAGCCGGTCCAGGGCTTGGCGGGCGGCAGGCAATGCATCGACCAACGACAGTCCCTGCGCCAACGCCCCGGGCATGCGATGCGGGTGCTGAACGGCCAGCAACGTGTCGCAAGCGCCGTGAACCCCGGCCAGCGCGGCCACCACCTCGCTGGCTTCGGCGAACTCATCGACGTCGGGTCCCGGCACGCGGTCTGTGACCACCCAGCCGTGCCTGATCGCGCGCACCCACCGTGTCATCGATCGCGCGCCGTTTCCGAGCCGGTCAGATCCCAGCGATCGCAGCGACGAAGAGGCCGACGACGAGCAGGGGGCCGGCAACCCGCAGGTGCACGAACGCCAGCGCGGCGAACCACAGCGGCCACACCGGCACCGGGCGCGGCGGCCGCTCCGGCCGGGGCTGGCGGAACCAGGACCACACCGTGACCAGCCGGTAGAGCCCGCCGAGCGCCAGCAGCGCCGGCCACGGCAGTGCACCGACCAGCACGCAGATCACGATGAGCAGATAGAAACTGACCATCAGAACCAGCGTCGCGGCCCGGGCCCGCCGCTCGCCGAGCATCACCGGCAGCGTGCGGATTCCCAGCGGCTCGTCGTAGGGGATCTTGTCGGTGTGCTTGCCCATCAGCACCGACGTACATAGCAGTGCATAAGGCAGCGACGCCAGCAACACCTGCCAGGTGATCGAACCTACCGCCGCGTAATACGTGCCGCCAACCATCAGCGGTCCCCACACCAGCAAGACGTCCGGCTCCCCCAGGCCGCGCTTCTTCAGCCGCAGCGGCGGTGCGGTGTAGGCCACCGACAGCACGAACCCGGCCAGCGCGAAGACCACCACTGGCCAGCCCCGGGCCACCGTGAGCACGACGAGGATCACCAGGTCGGCGGCATTGACGACCAACACCGAGGCCACCAGCGCCCGGTGGGTGACCAGCCCGGACAGGATCGGGTGCGGGGCATACAGCGCCCGCGGGTAGCTCGCGGTGTCCGAACCGGTGCTCGTGTCGTACAGGTCGTTCATCAGGTTGTTGGCGACGTGCGCCAGCGTGATCCCGATGACGGCCAGCACAAGCCAGCGCCAGTCGACGCCGGGCGCTCGCGCGGCGAGCAGCGCCGCCACCAACCCGGCGACCAGCGTCATCGGCAGCACGGCGGCGCGGGAAACCACGATCCAGCGGGTCACCGCGTCGATCGGGCCCTCGGGTGGGTTGGTGGTGCTCAGGGCGTATCGCCAGGCGCTCACCCGGGAGCGAGCCGCAGCATCGGTCACACTGTCGAGCCTGGCACAACTGCGGCGGGATCGGTCAGCCGAAGGCGTACACCACCGCTGCCATGTCCTCGCCCGCATGCCCGGCGTCGGCGGCGGCCGACATGAGGTGGTGGACCGCCTGCATCAGGACCGGATCGTCGCCGGCTTCCCGCAACGCGTCCACGATGAGTTCGGAGTCTTTGACCGCGCCGGCCAAACCGAACGCCGGCGCGAAGTCACCTGCGATCATTGCCTTGCCCTTGAGCTGGGCATACGGGCTGTCGGTGCCGCCGCCGGCGATGGTGTCCAAGAACAGCTGCGGGTCCACGCCGAGGCCGCGGGCCAGCGCGATGGCCTGCCCGGTGGCGGCGGTGATGGACAGCACCCAGGAGTTCAGGGCGAGCTTGAGCCGGTGCCCGTCACCCACCCGCTCGCCGACCCAGACCGTCTTGCTCCCGATCGCCCCGAACACCGGCGTCACCCGGGGCTCCAGCTCGCGCGGTCCCGACGCGAGCACGATCAGCTCACCCTGCTCGGCGGGCTGCTTGGTGCCGAGCACGGGCGCATCGACGTAGCCACGGTCATACCGGCCGGCGAGCTCGGCAAGACGTTGGGTGCCGGCGAGGCCGACCGTGCTGGTCTGTGCCCAGATCGCGTGCTCCGGCGTCGCGGCCAGCGCCCGTTGCATGACCTCGGCCACCGCGTCGACGTCGAAGAGCATCGTCACCACCACGTCAGCGCCGGAAACCGCCTCGGCCTCATCCACGGCGACCTTGGCCCCGGCATCGGCCAACGGCCGGGCCTTGTCTGCGCTGCGATTCCAAACGGTGACGTCCAGACCCGCCCGCACCAGGCTGCGGGCCATCCCCGCGCCCATGATCCCGGTCCCTAACACGGCAACCCTGCTCGTCACGTCAGCTCCCTCCGACTCACACTGCCGCACCCATCATGGACAACCCGGCGACGCTCCGCAGCACGGCTAGCTCATGCCCGGTCGTGCGTTGGCAGTGTGAGCTGGAAACGGGCGCCGTTGGGATGAGCCAGGCAGCTCAGTTCGCCCAGGTGGGCGCGGGCGAGGCCGCGGGCGATGGACAGGCCCAGACCGGCACCCCCGGTATCGCGGTCCCGGGCTTGGGTCAGGCGCACGAGCCGGTCGAAGATCCGGTCGCGGTCGGAGCTGGGGACGCCGGGTCCGGTGTCGGTGACGGTAATCTCGGCGCGGTCCGGTATCTGCGCCAGATCGATCGTGATGTGTCCGCCGGCGGGGGTATGGCGGCGGGCGTTGTCGAGCAGGTTGGACAGGATCTGACCGATCCGGGTCGGGTCCACCGGTGCGAACAGCTGCGCGACGCCGGTGCGCTGCACTGACAGCTGCGGGGCCAGCAAGCGGGTCCGGTCGACCTCGCCGTCGATGAGCTGGGCCAGGTCGATCGATTCGATGCGAAGGTCCAGTCCGGCGTCGATCCGGGCCATGTCGAGCATGTCGGCGACCAGGCGCGCGGCGCGGGCGGTTTCGCGCATGAGCAGCGCGGCGCGGCGTTGCTGGCGGGGGTCGGCATTGGTGTCGGGCGCGGTGCTGAGTTGTTCAGCGGTGGCGTGGATGCCGGCCAGCGGGGTGCGCAGTTCGTGGGCGGCGTCGGCGAGGAACTGGCGGGTATCGGCCTCGGCGCGCTGGGCGCGGGTAGCGGCGTTCTGTGCGCGGGTTTCGGCGGTTTCCAACGCGTCGAGCATCCGGTCGAAGGCATTGGCGGCGCGACCAAGTTCGGTGCCGGCCCGGTCCGGGCGCAGCCGCTGACCCCGGTCCCCGGCGGTGATCCGGCCGGCTAATGCGGTGAGCCGGTCCAAGGGACCCAGTGCCCGACCGACGGTGGCGACCAAGAGCGCCGTGGCCAGCAACACCGCAGCAGCTCCGGCGCCGAACAGCACCCATCGCAGCTGGCGGTGCACATCGGTGATGGCGGTGGTGTCTCCGACCAGAGTCAGCCGCGATCCGTCCGGCAGTACGCGGCTGACGCTGGTGCTGGTCGGTGCCGGCGGCGTCGGCGGTGGGGGTTTCGGTCGGCCAGGGTGCGGCTTAGGTGATGGTGAAAGTTTCGACGGCCCGTCGGCTCCCGGCAACAGTGGTGGGGATGGGCCTGCGGCCGCGCCTGGTGGGAGGAGTCCGGGGTCGCCGTAGCTGACCCCGTCGGGGGTCTGGATCCGTACCCGGATGTCCTGGCCCTGCAGCTGGGTCACCAGATCCTGCGGTGAAGTGCCAGCCTGGGCCAGGGTAACCGCCTGGGCGGCACGATCGGACAACCGTGCATCGAGGTCTCGGCGCAGCTGGGCCCCCAACGCCACATCGACCACCACCGAGACCACCACCAGCAGCAACGCGAACACCGCCAGCACGCTCAGCGTGACCCGTCGGCGCAACGACGGAGTCGCCGTCGTCATGGTTGTGCTCGCAGCACGTAGCCCAGTCCGCGCACGGTGTGCAGGATGCGGGGGCCGTGAGTTTCGAGTTTGCGGCGTAGCCCGCTGATGTAGACCTCGACGAGGTTGGGGTCATAGGCGTCATAGCCCCAGACCGCGGTGAGGATCTGGTCCTTGCTCACCGTGCGCCCGCGCTGCTGGGCCAGGTAGGACAGCAGCCGTAGCTCGGTCGCGGTCAGCTCCAGTACCGCGCCAGCGCGGCTGGCCTGCCCGGCTTCAGTGTCCAGGACGACATCACCGAGCTGGATCGCCGAGGGGATCGCGCCGCGGCGGCGTAGCACCGCCCCGACCCGGGAGATCAGCTCGGCAAGCAAGAACGGCTTGACCACGTAGTCGTCGGCGCCGCCATCCAACCCACGCACCCGGTCCGGCAACTCGTCGCGGGCGGTGAGTAGCACGATCCCGGTGTCGCCGTAGCCGCGCACCACATCGATCAGGGCGAACCCGTCGCGGCCGGGCAACATCACATCCAGCACCACCAGATCCGGACGGAATGCCTCCAGCACATCCTCCAACCCAGCGCCATCAACCCGCCCGCCCGCCACGTAGCCGGCATCGACTAGGGCTTCGACGACCATCTCCCGGATCGCTTCGGAGTCCTCCACCACCAGCACTCGCGCCGTGGCCGTGCCACAGGGAGGTGGTGATCCGTGCCGGGTATTCACCAGATCATTGTGACTGGCCTGATCCTGAGGCGAACCTGAGCGGATGGCCCGTTGCGGCCGGGCCCTCAGGTTCGCTTCAGCTATCCCGACCAGCGTCGCTCCTATCGCCTGACGAACACCGATAACACAGGGAGCGCGTCATGACCACCAACATCACACCCGAGCCCGAGCAGCGGCCGAACACCAGATCGCGCTGGATACCCCGCCTGCGCTTGCCGATTCTGGCCGTCGGCATCGGCGGCGCACTCGCCGGCGGGCTGATCACAGCCGCGGTGATCAGCGGCACCGGCGTCGCCGGTCCACCCGCACCGGCGGGCTACTCCCCCACCGGCTCCGCTGCCGTAACCGCCCCGCTGGACCCCAACGCAGCTGTGCCCGGACAACCTCTGGCTGCGCCGTGCCGACCGCGGCACGCACCCCACGCGCGACGGCCAGAACGCCCGGCCCCGCCGGCACCTCAGCAGGGTGGTCCGGCCGCACCGGCACCTGGCCAACCGGCACCCCCACCGCCACCGCCCGGTGGCCCGGCCGCACCCGCGCCTGGCCAACCTGCACCACCTCCCCCACCACCCGGTGGCCCAGCCGCACCGGCACCCGGCCAACCTGCACCGCCGCCCCCACCGCCCGGCCGTTGATCCCTGGATCGGTCCGTCCCGACCCGCACCCCGGCCGGGATGGACCGATCCGCACCCACGCCCTACGGTTCGGCGGACTGTTCACCGGACCCGGCTCGCTGCTCGATCGGCCGGGCGGCCTGTTCGGCCCGCAACACGGTGTACCACCGATATGGGATTCGCTGAGTTGCGCCGTCAACGATCTGGGTTAGTTGCTCACCGGTGGGGCGCTCACGGGGAACGTGCCGAATTGGTGAGTGCAGGTGCCACCCGGAGGCATCCCGTACACCGCGAGCTCGGTCAACGTTGCGCTGAACGCGCCCGCTGGTGGCAGACCGCCCAGCTCGACCCGGCACTTTGGGTCGTCGGGCCAGGCGAGGGTGACGTGCGGGCTGAACCGCTGGTCGGTCTCGTCGTCTATGTCGTCGTAGCCGTATTCGGGCAGCTGCCGTACCCGGGACGGGTCATCGGGCGCGGTGTGGGCGACGATGTCGGCTAGGGGTTCACCGCCCGGGCCGAGTGCTCGCAGCTCTGGGCCAGGCGGGCGACGGTCTCGACAACCTCGGGGACCTCGTCGTCCTCAACGCACAGCATGAAGAGCGACACGTGCGGTTCGCACCCGCCGCTCTCTTGCCCGGGAAACGGTTCGCCGAGACGGAACTGTGAGTGGTGTTGGCACTGGGCCATGAGCTCGCTCAACTTGCGGCCGCAGGAGATAGCTTGCTCGCGCAACCCAGCGGGCAGCACAGCAACAACATCGAGCGTGACCAGGGACATAGCACGCAGACTAGCCGCACCGGAGTCGCCTCTGATCGTTTCGGCGGGGCATCCGGACGGGAGTGTGGGACGATCCGTGCCGTGCGCAAGCCATGGTGAACGGGGCGGGCGCCGAGGTTGTTTCCTTGGTACTACTCGCGGCGGTGCTGGTATTCGCGATGGTACAGCCGCGTGGACTTCCCGAGGCGACTGTAGCCGTCCCGGCGGCAGGCCTGCTGGTCGGTTTGGGTGTCGTAGGCCCCAGCGCGGCGCTCACGCAAGTCCGCGAGCTGGGTCCGACCGTGGGATTTCTGGCCGCGATTTTGGTACTCGCTCACCTCGCCGACGTCGAAGGTGTGTTCCGGTGGCTGGGTGGGCGGCTCGCGGTGGCCTCGGCCGGTCGAGCGACCCGGCTGCTGACTGTGGTTTTCGCCGCTGGCGCGATCACCACCGCTGTGTTGAGCTTAGACGCCACCGTCGTGTTGCTCACCCCCGTTGTTTTCGCCACCGCGACGCGGCTGCGGATGCGCGCCAAACCACACGTCTACGCCTGCACGCACCTGGCGAACTCGGCGTCGACCCTGCTTCCGGTGTCGAACCTGACGAACCTGCTCGCGTTCAGCGCCTCCGGGTTGTCTTTTTTGAGTTTCGCGGCGCTGATGGGCTTGCCGTGGCTGGCCACGATCGCGGTGGAATACCTGGTGTTTCGCTGGTTCTTCCGGAGCGACCTGCCCGCTACCACCCACCCGGAGGAGCTCGAGGACCTCGACGGCGCCGCGGCGGCACCGCGGTTCGCATTCGCGGTGCTGGCGCTGACCTTGGCCGGTTTCGCAGTGTCGGGGTTGGTCGGAATCGAGCCGGTGTGGGTCGCGGTTGCCGGCGCCGGGGTACTCGCCGCGCGCGCCCTGGCCCGGCGCGCGGTCGGGGTACGCCGGCTGGTGGTCGAAGCCTCGCCGCTGTTCTGCCTGTTCGTGCTCGCCCTGGGTGTCATCGTGGCCGGGGTGACCAGCCACGGCCTGGGCGCGGCGCTGGCCGCGTTCACCCCGACCGTCCCGACGCTGCCCGGCCTGCTGGAGGTGACCGCGCTGGCCGCGGTGCTGGCCAACGTGGTCAACAACCTGCCAGCCACCCTGGTGATGCTCGGTGCGCTCGGCGCGACCCCGCATCCGGGGTTGCTGCTGGCGGTGCTGCTCGGCGTGAACATCGGCCCGAACCTGACCTACGTCGGTTCGTTGGCCACCCTGCTGTGGCGCCGGGTGCTCGCCGGTGGGCAGGCGGCCCCAACGCTGCGCGAGTTCAGCACCCTCGGCGTGCTGACGGTGCCGGCGTGCCTGGGCGTCGCGGTACTGGCCCTATGGATCATGTTGACGGTGGGGAGAGGATGGCTGCTATGACCGCGCCCGCCACCCGCATCGTCGTCTGGGTCACCGAAGGCAGCTGGCGAGCCACCGTGGACGCCGCCGCCCGAATAGCCGCAACCGCGCCCGAGGGTGAGCTGGTGCTGCTCTACGTGCAGGACACCAAGATCACCGAGGCGCTGCACGGCTCCTACGGTGGGCTACTCGGGCGCGGCGCGCGCCACCGCGACCCGGCCGACACGGTCGGCGCACTCGCAGAGCAGGCCTCGGCCGGGCTGCTGGACGCTGCGGCGCGGCGCCTGAGCCGCCCGGTGACCCGGATGGTGCGCACCGGGCTGGTCGAACGCGAGGTGGTCGCCGGCAGTGAGGACGCCACGTTGCTGGTGTGCGCCCGCGACGGGGACCGCTCCCGGCTCGGGCCGCGCAGCCTGGGCCGCCACACCCGTTTCGTGGTCGACCACGCCCCCTGCGCAGTGCTGCTGATCTGGCCCGACCAGGTCCCCGAGCTCGGCTCGATCCCGCCGCCACCCGAACACCCGCCCCCACCCGAGTAACCCCCGTCCGCACCTTTCGGGTGATGCCAGCCCGATACTGGGGTGAGCGTCCCGCTCCGGTTTTCGCTGACGCGGTGCTGGGTGATGATGGTGGCTCGCCGCCGCGTGGGGTGTGATCGGGGGAAAGCACGTGAGCATCGATCAGATCAGTCGCGGCACCGGTGAGAACTCCCGTCGCCGGAGTATGGGCAAATCCCTCGCCGCGCTGGACGGGCTGAACTTCTTCCTCGCCGACGTCCAGTCCGGGCTGGGCCCGTTCCTGGGCATCTACCTGCTGACCGTGCCCGGTTGGAACCCCAGGCGGTATCGGGTTGCTCCTGACGATCGGGGGGATCGTTGGGCTGTTCGTGAAAACCCCGGCGGGGGCCCTGATCGACCGGACCCGGCACAACCGCACCCTGATCATCATCGCCGCGCTGGCCACCTCGGCCGGCGCCTACATGATCACCGTTAAACCCAGCAGCTACGCGGTGGTCACCACCGCCCAAGTGGTCATCGGTGTCGCCGGTGTTGTGTTCCCCCCGGCGATCGCCGCGATCGCGCTCGGGTTGGTCGGGCCGCGCACCTACACCTACCGCACCGGGCGGATGCAGGCGTTCAACCACGCCGGCAACGTCGTGGGTGCGGTGGCCTACGGCCTTATCGCGTACCTGATCGCGCTGCGCGGCGCGTTCTGGTTGGCTGCTGCCACCGGCATCCTGGTGTCGCCGTCACGCTTCTGATCAACCGAAACCTGATCAACCACGACCTCGCACGGGGCCTGGTCCCCCGCGACGCCGACGACGCAGACAAGCCCTCCGGGTTCAGCGTGGTGCTGCGGTCGCGCCCGCTGCTCGTGCTATCCGTTGCCGGGCTGCTCTGGCAGCTCGCCAACGGCGCGATGCTGCCGATCAGCGGCCAGAAACTCGCGTTCGCCCTGGCCAGCAGCCCCGGCTGGGTGATCGCCATCCAGATCCTCGACGGGGTGGGCGCGGGAATTTTCGGCACATTGTTCACCCTGGTCATCGCCGATCTCACCCGAGGCACCGGCCGGTTCAACCTCGCGCTGGGCGCAGCTACCACTGTGCAAGGCGTCGGCGCCGCGCTGTCCACGACCCTGGCCGGCGCCGTCATCGTCGCTGGCGGCTTCACCCTCGCCTTCCTCGTGCTCGCCGGCGTCGCGGTCCTCGCCCTGATCGTGTTCGCCGTCGGCGTGCCTGAAACCGCCCACACCTGAGGCAGGCACTCACCGCAGGATCGAGATAATCTCGGCGAGCACGTCAGCGGCCGCTACGGCGGCGCCACCTCATGACCGCATTGGCAGCAGCGCGGCCAGGGGCCCCGGCGACACCGCCAACGGGAGCGGTGCCAGCCCCGGTGATGAACAACCCAGCAATCGGCGTGTCATGTCCCGACAACGCGCGGGTCGGGCGCAGCCAGCCCAGTTGGTCCAGGCTGACATCCAGTGACATCGGGTGCGCTCCTGGCCAGTGCAGCTCCTGCGCCATGTCCTGCGGCGTGCGGACAGTTCGTCCCACAATGGTGGAGCGAAAGCCTGGCGCCCGCGCCTGCACCGTATCGATCATCCGCTCGGCGAACTCCTCCTTCATCTCGTGCCAACCACCCCGCACCCGAAACGGCGCTGTCGGGCACGCGAGGTAGACGGTGTGGTGGCCGGGCGGCGCGAGCGAGCCGTCAAGCGCACTGGGAGTGAAGGCATAAGTCGGTATCGGGTCATCAGGCAGTCGTTGCGCCTCGGCTTGCGCGAAACCGTCCGCCAGCGAGTCGACGGCGTCCACGTAGGACTGCAACCCATTCCAGTCCCCGGGTCGGCCCTGGGCGTAGGCGGGTAGCGCCGTCGTCGCCAACAGCACCAGCATCTGCACGGCGTTGCTGCGGTGGGTAGCCCGCAGCTGCGCCGCGCCGACCCCGGCCAGCGGCGGGTCTAGCAACTTCAGCAGTGCGGTCTGCGGATCGACCGCGGTGATGACGCAGGAACTTGAGATGCGCTCACTGCGGCCGGCTGAGCCGGCGCTCGGGCCACCTTCCAGCTCTACTCCGGTCACCCTCTGACCGTCGTGGATCACTCGGGTCACCGCCGCATCGGTACGCCACTGACCGCCGTAGGACTCCAGCCGGCGAGCCAGTGCGTCGATGAGTCCCTGCGCACCACCAAGGGCGTGCCACTGCCCGACCTGGTGGTAGAACGCCTGCCACAACCCGTATATCGCGCTGCCCGGCACGGTCGGAGAAGCTGAGGCATGCGCAGCGAACGCCGAAACGGGGGCGCGGACCCGGTCGCTGGTCAGCCGCTCTTCCAGTACCCGCCCATAGGGTGACAGCAGCAGCTGAGCCAGCCCGGACGGGCCGCCGTTGCGGGCCAGCGCCTGCCCGGCTGCCCACGTCCTGGCGGGCAACCGGCGCCACTGGCGGGCGGTCCCCGCGCCAGCCTCCAGGCCAGCGCTCATCAAGGTGATGATCGGCATGGTGTCTGCGATCCAGGCTCGGTACCGGTCAGCGTCGGCCGGGGCGACCTCGCGGATCGATTCGACGGTCCGCTCCACGCTGCGGTGAAATCGCACGATCCCGCCGTCGCGGTGCACCGCGACGGAGAATGGGTCCATCTCCCGGTACCCCAACCCGGCCGCTCGCAGCCCAAGCTCCTCGACGATGCCTGTGGCGTTGATGATGTTGTGCGCGGCCGAGTGGGTGTTGAACCGGTAGCCCGATATCAGCTCGTCGGTGCGGGAACCGCCACCCAGCTTGGCCGACCGTTCCAAGACCAGCACACTCAGGCCCGCACGAGCGAGGTAACAGGCGGTGACCAAGCCGTTGTGGCCGCCACCAACCACCACATGATCAACCATTCGTCCGTGACCACCCACCGTCGATGTGTGCCTCATCGTGGCGGAAGTCGTGACCCTGACGCCATGTGTAGCCGACCAGGGAAGCGGGCATCCTGGGTCATGGAGTGCCCGCCGACGACGAGACACCGTACGCCCGGGAGGGATGAGCGATGTCGGATATCACACAACTGATCCTGGACGATCACGAGACATTTCGCCGGGAGTTCGCTGCCCTGGACGACGCTGACGAGCCCGAGCAGCTACGCGAGATCTGGGAGCCCCTCGCGGCGCTGCTCGACGTACACGCAGCCGCTGAGGAAGCCATCTTCTACCCGCAACTACTGCTCCGTGGCAGCGATGCCGAAGACGAGACCGTCGATGCAATCGGTGACCACAATGACATCCGCGACGGGGTACTCGAGGCAGCCCCGCACGCGATCGGCAGCCCACAATGGTGGGAAGCCGTCCGGAGAACCCGCATGGCCAACAGTGAACACATGGCCGAGGAGGAGGACGGCGCTCTCGCCGATTTCCGGCGCAACACCCCGCTGCGCATTCGCGTGGACCTGGGCCACAAATTCCTGAAGTTCAAGACCGATCATTCCGATGCCCGGGACCTGGATACTAGCGACAAAGACCCGCAAGGGTACGTCAGTGCGGTCGAGGAGCAGATCTCTGCCGGCGGAAGTGGCTCGCTGGGTATCGGTAGCCTGAAGGGACGTTGATGATGTCCGACCATCTGTTACGAAAGCACGCACCGATCCCGGCCACGGGGTGGCAGCAGATCGATGACGAAGCCAAGAACCGGCTGACCACAAGGCTGGCCGCGCGCCGGCTGGTCGACTGGTCGGGGCCACATGGCTGGGCGCATTCGGCCACCAACCTCGGCCGAACCGCACCGTTGGGAAGCGCTCCGCCGGGCACGAAGTCCGAGACGGTGCTCGCCCGGCAACGGCGGGTCCTCGCGCTGAGCGAGGTCCGAGTGAGCTTCACCGTGGAGTGCTCCGCTTTGCAGGATGCCGAACGCGGCGCCATGGACGTGGACTATGGAGATCTCGACCGCGCCACCCACGATGCGGCGCTGATCGAGAACCGCGCCGTGTTCCACGGCTGGCCGGAAGCGGGGATCAGCGGAATCGTGGAGAGCAGCGCGCATCCCTCGTTGACCGTGGGGCAAGACGCCAATGGCTACCCACGTGCCATCGCCGAGGCGACCAACCTGCTCCATCAGGCCGGCATCGAGGGCCCATACGCGCTGGCCATCGGCCCGGAGGGATACACCCGAATCTCGCAGACGACCGAACACGGTTATCCCTTGCGAGAGCATCTGACCAAGATTCTCGGCGGAGATGTCGTGTGGGCTCCCGGCCTGGATGGCGCCCTGGTGGTGAGCAAGCGAGGCGGCGACTTCGTCCTCGACGTCGGCCAGGACTTCTCGATCGGCTATACCCGGCACGACGCCGAGGTGGTGACACTCTACTTGGAAGAAAGCTTCAGCTTCCGCGTCACCGAACCCGACGCGGCCGTCGTCCTTACCGATGGATAATCCTCAGCAACGGTGCTGGCGAGTTTGCTGGTGAGCAGCGTCGGGTAGCCGATTGATGCACCAAAGCATCCTCATGAGGAGAATTGCCATGTCGACGACACAGTCTTCGCTCGGCGCCGCCCGGTCCGATGTTCGGAAATCGGGTTTCGCGATGCAGCGCAGCCGTGGTGCGGGGAGCGCCATCGTACTGGTGTTGCTCGGCATCTGGGGCGCGATAATCCCCTTCGTTGGGCCGTACTTCGGCTACACGTTCGGCGTCGTGGTCCCCTGGTTTTTCACCTACGACCGGCTGTGGCTGGACATCCTGCCAGGAATCGCCGTGTTCCTCGGTGGACTGATCCTCGGACCGAGCGCAAACCGGGCCAGTGCCGGAATGGGGGCGTGGCTCGCCCTGATCGGCGGGATCTGGTTCACGGTCGGGCCGGTGATCAGCCAGTTGTGGCGAGTAGGCGGGTTGGCGGCGCCGATCGGTGCTCCGCTTGGCGGCAACGTTCTGCAGCTGCTTGAGCAGCTCGGCTACTTCTTCGGGCTCGGAGCGGTGGTCACCGCGCTGGCAGCTTTTGCGCTGGGTCGGATGACCGTGCGATCGGTGCACGACTGAGCGTCTCAGCCATCAGCTCTCACACCGGCTTGAATGGGTCGTGGCCAAGCGGTGCCGCCACCCGAGGCACCCCTCCGGTTGCTGCTCACACCCTGAGGGCCACCTTCACCCGGCGGGGCTCGTGCGCGTCGAAAGTCCGGTAGGCCTTGGGCACGTCGTCGACCGGTTCGATCTGGGTGATCAGCCGGGCAGGGTCGGAGACGCCGCTGGCCACCAAGTCAACTAGCTGCGGGATGATCGCACGGTGCGGGCAGTTGCCCATCACCGCGAGGTTCTTGTTCATCGCTGCGCCGATCGGCCAACTGCGCATGGTCGGCGGGTAGACACCGATAATCCCGATGCTGCCCGCCTTGGCGACTGCCTCAACGGTCCACTGCGCCGCCTGCGACGGGGCAGTGCGCGTGTTCCCACGCAGTGGCACCTCCGCCGGTAACTTCGCTGATCTCGCTTTCGCGTTGTTCGCCGGTGGCGGAGTAGGCGTCGACACCCACAGCGTCGATCACCCGGTCGGCACCGATACCGCCGGTGAGCTCGACGATCACTGCGACCGGGTCCGCGGTGCCGAAGTCGACCGGTTCGGCGTCTGTGCGCCGAACCATGCCGTGGGGTAGATGTACGGACAGCACGATGGCTTGCTCATCAGTCACCGCATCGGGCAATGGGATGAGATTCGCCGCGGCAAAGGGTACGGCCTCGACCACGCCGACGCCCTCGTGGCCCAGCACCGTTTGCAGTTGCGGGGGCGGTGGGGGGTCGGGTGTCGGTGGTGGCGTGGGGACGGGGTCCGGCGGCGTCGGGGGTGTGGGCACCGGTCCGGGGCCGGGGTTCGGCGTGGGTTCTGGGTCGGGTGGGACGGTGTTCGCGGGGCCCGGGCTCGGCCTCTGAGACAACCGCATCGTGGCCTCCTTACTCGATCGGCCCCTTGGACTACCCGCCGCCGACGCAGTTGAAGCAAGCCCGTTGCGCGGTCGTTGGCCACTAATCCCTTTTCCCTGACGCGTGATCTCGGCCCTGGTCGCGCAGCGCCGGCAATGCCTGGTGAATGACGGCAGCGGTGGGCACCGCGACGATCGCTCCGACGATTCCGGCAAGCACGGTGCCGACAGCGAAGGAGAGACCGATCGCGAGCGGATGGAGCCGCACGTAGCGGCCGACGATCAGCGGTTGGAGCAAATGGACTTCGAGCTGGCTCTCGACGATGAGGACTCCGAGCAGGATCAGCGCGGCCGGCCATCCGTGGGTGCCGAACGTGACCAGGACTGCCAGGCCGCCGGCGACGAGCGCACCGATGAACGGGATGAAGCTGCCGATGAACACCAGCACTCCCAACGGTAGCGCCAACGGCACGCCCAGCATGTACACGACAAACCCGATCACGATGCCGTGGATAGTGGCGATGACCGCGGTACCGCGCACGTAACCGTTGACGGTGCCCCAAGCGGCCCGCCCGGCCAGGTCCACTCGCTGGGACTCGCGCGCCGGTAGCGGTGTAAGCAGCCAACGCCATATTCGCTCACCGTCGTAGAGCAGGAAGAAGGTGATGAACAAGGTGAGCACCGTCAGGGTGGCAAACTCGACGAGGTAGCCGGCTCCGGTGGTGAGGTAGTCCACAGCCTGACTCCGGTTGCGCTGCAACCAGTTGATCACCGATCCTTCGATCTGGTCGAGCTGGAATTGACCCGGGCCGCCAGCGCCCAAAACAGCGCGGAGCCGGCGGACGGTACCGACCAACTGCCCGATCAGCGACGGCACCTCCCGGGCGAAGCGCAAACCGATCAGGTATCCAAGGCCGCCCAGCACCACGGTGGCCAGCAGCAGCGTCAGCAGGGCGGAAACCGGTCCGGACACGCGTCGCTGCAGCAGCTGCGCCACCGGCCGCAGCAATGCCGCCAGCAGCAGCGCGGCGACCAACGGGATCACTACCAGCGACAGCAGCACGACCACGCGCACGGCGGCGTAGACCGCGATCCCCACCAACAGCAGCCGCCACGACCAGGCCGCACCGACTGCCAGGCTGTGGGGAACAGCGAAGCGGGCGTCCTCGCGCCGGGTTCTCGCCCGCTGGCCGCCGTACCTTCGGTGGTAGGTCATGTCGGACCGACGGGGTGCGGTCATGTCGCCACCTTCCGCGGACAAGCCGGGCGGCCCTGTCATTGGCGAGGGTCGTCCAGCATCGAGCCGTATCGATTAACCACTCGCGCACGCAGCGAGGGATCGTTCCGGGGCACCGGCTCGAGGAAGATCTCGTCTAGGTCGGTGAACTCACGCCGCAGCTCATCGTCGATGCGCACGCAGGCGCGTTCCAACTCGTCGGCGGACAGCGAGCTCGCAAAGTCCACCCGCGCGCAGAGCAATACCTTGTCGGTGCCGGTCAGCATGGTGAGCAGATCGACCACCTGCTCGATCTCTGGTTGCGCTGTCAGCTGCGTGAGAATCGCGCGGACCAGCCGTCTGTCGGCCTGCTGCCCGATGAGCAGCCCCATGTTCGTACGGCCTAGCAGATAGGCCACCGTCGCGAGGAGGATCCCGATCAACAGCGAGGCCAGCCCGTCCCACAGTGCCGAGCCGGTGAGCAGGTGTAGCCCGACCCCGGCGAAGGCCAATACCAGTCCGATCAGCGCCGCAGTGTCTTCGTAGAACACGGTCTTGACGGTGGGGTCGTCGGTGGTGCGCAGGTGCACTATCAGCGTCTGGCCAGCTGCCTGTTGCTCACGACGGATCTGGCGCACCGCCCGGATCCAGGAGACGCCCTCCATCACGAACGACAGCCCCAGCACGAGGAAGGCCACCCACGCGAGGGTCTGTTCGCCGCCCCCATCGACGATCGTGCGCACACCTTCGTACACCGAGAACAGCGCACCTGTGACGAATATCGACACCGCGGCGATGAGCGACCAGAAGAATCGAACCTTGCCGTAGCCGAACGGGTGCCGCCGGTCGGCGGGTCGCTCCGAGTGCCGCAGTGCGGCCAGCAGCAGCGCCTCCGTGGACGAGTCGGCGACCGAGTGCGCCGCCTCGGCTAGCATCGCGGCCGATCCGGTCAGCAGCCCGGCAACCAGCTTCATCGCCGCGATCGACAGGTTGACCGCAAGCGCGACGAACACGGTCAGGCTGCTCTCCCCGCCGCCGGAGCCACGTTCGGCTGCTTCCGGGCGACGGGATGGTTCCACCTGCGCGGCTCCCATAAGTCGGTTACCGTCGCCGACCGGCGCGGCGGCGTAACACCCCAGCGCCCATCGCGACACCAATCCACGCTTCGAACACCACAACCCCTCGGATCGGCGCGTCCATGGCGCCCTCCTCGAGACAACAGTGGTGTGTGCGCAACGGCTTCCCGGCGATTGGTGGACCCAAACCCGAACACCGCCGCCAGCGATGACGTTTCGGGTCCTAGGATCGCCGGATGGTCGTCGCCGGTACAGATCTCGACGTGAGCGACGCCCTGCGGGTGCTGCGCCGCGTCTTCGGCTACGACTCCTTCCGGGGCGCGCAGCAAGAGGTCATCAACCACGTCAGTGCCGGTGGTGACGCGCTCGTGCTGATGCCGACCGGCGGTGGCAAGTCGCTGTGCTACCAGATCCCGGCGCTCGTGCGCCAAGGCGTCGGCGTCGTCATCTCGCCGCTCATCGCGCTGATGCAGGACCAGGTCGACGCCCTGACCGCCCTCGGCGTCCGGGCCGGGTTCCTCAACTCCACTCAGCAGGCCGCCGAGCGCCGCCGGGTCGAGTCCGCCTTCCTCGCAGGTGAGCTCGACCTGCTCTATCTGGCGCCGGAACGGCTGCGTGTCGAGTCGACGGGCGACCTCCTCGACCGCGGCACGATCTCGCTGTTCGCCATCGATGAGGCGCACTGCGTGGCCCAGTGGGGACACGACTTCCGGCCCGACTACCTCGCGCTGTCCGCGCTGCACCAGCGGTGGCCCACCGTTCCCCGGATCGCGCTGACCGCCACGGCCACCAAGGCGACCCACGCCGAGATCGCGTCGCGCCTGAACTTGGCCGACGCCCGTCACTTCGTGGCGAGCTTCGACCGCCCGAACATCCAGTACCGCATCGTGGGCAAGAACGAGCCCAAGCGGCAGCTCCTGGAGCTGCTGCGCAGCGAGCACGCCGGGGACGCCGGCATCGTCTACTGCCTGTCGCGGGCTTCGGTCGAGAAGACCGCGGAGTTTCTGGTGCAGAACGGAATCGAGGCACTGCCGTACCACGCGGGGCTCGACGCGCATACCAGAGCCGGCAACCAAGCGCGGTTCCTGCGCGAGGACGGCTTGGTCATGGTCGCCACGATCGCGTTCGGGATGGGCATCGACAAGCCTGATGTGCGCTTCGTGGCCCACCTTGACCTGCCCAAATCCATTGAGGGCTACTACCAGGAAACCGGCCGGGCCGGACGGGACGGCTTGGCGTCCACCGCGTGGCTGGCCTACGGCTTGGCCGACGTCGTGCAACAGCGCAAGTTGATCAACGGTTCTGAGGGGGACGGCCCGCACCGCCGCCGCCTCACCGCCCACCTCGACGCCATGCTGGCCCTGTGCGAGACGGTCCAGTGCCGCCGCGGTCAACTGCTCGCCTACTTCGGTCAGCACGCCACCGCGTGTGGCAACTGCGACACCTGCCTGTCCCCCCCGGAAACGTGGGACGGCACGATCGCCGCACAGAAGCTGCTCTCCACGGTGTTGCGCCTCGACCGGGAACGTCACCAGCGCTTCGGCGCGGGCCAGGTGATCGACATCCTGCTGGGCAAGACGACGCCCAAGGTCACCCAGTTCGGCCACGACTCGCTGACCGTGTTCGGCATCGGCACGGAGCTGCGCGACAGCGAGTGGCGCGGAGTGGCGCGCCAGCTGCTGGCCCAGAGCCTGCTCGCCGTTGAGGGCGACTACGGCACGTTGGTGCTCACCGAGTCCAGCGGCCAGGTGCTGAGCCGGCAGCTCCAGGTCCTGCTGCGCCGCGAACCCGAACGAGCGGCCCCAATCGCGAAGGCCACCAAGCCGCGCCGCGCCGCACCCGTTGACCTACCCGATGCAGCAGTACCGGTGTTCGAGCAGCTCCGCGCCTGGCGCGCCGCCGCGGCGAAGGATCAAGGCGTACCCGCCTACGTGATCTTCCACGACGCAACGTTGCGCCAGATCGCCACCCAGGCACCGTCGACCCTCGCCGAGCTCGGCACGATAAGCGGTGTCGGCGAGGCCAAGCTGGCAAAGTACGGGCAGGAAGTCCTGGACACCCTGGGCGCTTGACACGATCCACCGCTACGGACGCCATCTCGCTGTTGGCATCCGTCCTGACGCTTTCAGGGAGATAGACAGATTCTATCTCCCTGGTTACGACTGTCTTCGCGACAAGTGCATCCTAAGTCATTTCCTTAACTACCGGCGCCAGTTTCGATGGACAAATATGTGCTACCGGCAGCGAGCTACAACGAAATGAACACCGAGCGAATACACGCAAAGCGGTTTACCCGCGCTTATGACACAAGGTATTTTCAGCTGGTGCTCGAAACACCGGACGACATCCGGTTCGCATTTCAGCCTCTGATCAATCTGTATACCGGCGACGTCGTGGCGATGGAGATGCTGGCCCGACCGTGCACCGTGATGTGCGGTCGTTGCTGCGCTGCGCCGCTCATGCAGGAAAGCTGGAGAAGCTCGACGTGACGTTGGCTGTTGCAGCCGCGCGTTGCTCTTCAGAGCACGAGACGTTGCTGCCGTTGCACCTCAACCTGATGGCCGACAGCGTAGTCGCCGAAGGCGAGATACTTGCTCCTTTGCACCACGCGCGGCGTGGCACAGCTGAACATCGAGCGGGCAGCGGCACTGCACCCGCTCACCCGGCGACGCCGTCGTTGGCGTCCCTGACCTGTCCGCCGGGAACGGTCGCGGGGCACCCAGACGTCTTCCAGATACATGCGCTGCCCAATGCTTGTTAGTGCAGCGTCACACCGTGAAACCGAGCGCGCGCAGTTGCTCGCGGCCATCCTCGGTGATCTTGTCCGGGCCCCACGGCGGTATCCATACCCAGTTGATCCGCACATCGTCGACCAGGCCCCCGCCGGGGCCACCGGTCAGCGCGGCACGGGTCTGGTCCTCGATGACGTCGGTCAGCGGGCACGCCGCGGAGGTCAGCGTCATGTCCAGGGTGGCGATATTGCCCTCGTCGACCCGGATGTCATAGACCAGACCCAGGTCGACCACGTTGATCCCCAGCTCCGGGTCGACCACATCGCGCATGGCCTCCTCGAGGTCATCGAGGGCGGCCAGGTCGCCGTCCGGACGGGACGCCGGAACCTGCGGCATCCCAGCCGCACCGCGCACTACCTCTGATTCCTCGTTCTGACTCACTGTGCCTCCGCTCGCTGGGCACCATTATCTGGGCTAGCGCCGTCGGCCCGGCCGACCGCGTCCTTGAACGCCATCCAGCCCAGTAAGGCGCATTTCACCCGGGACGGGTACTGCGATACGCCGGCGAAGGCGACCGCGTCTTCCAGCACTTCCTCGTCGGGCTCCACCTTCCCGCGACTCTGGACCATCGCCACGAAGGCATCCATCGTGGACGTCGATTCGGCGACGGTCCGGCCGACCACCAGGTCGGTGAGCACCGACGTCGCCGCCTGGCTGATCGAGCAGCCGACCGCGTCGTAGGACACGTCGGCGACGCGGTCACCCTTTAGCGCTACCCGCAGCGTCACCTCGTCCCCACAGGTGGGGTTGATTTGGTAGGACTCGGCGTCGAAGGGCTCACGAAGGCCGCTCCGGTGCGGATGACGGTAGTGGTCCAGGATGATCTCCTGATACAGCTGCTCCAGTTTCATGCGGGCACCCGGAAGAAGCGACGCACTTCGTGCACGCCGGCCAGCAGCGCGTCGACCTCGGCGGGCGTGTTGTACACCGCGAAGCTGGCCCGGACCGACGCGGCGATCCCGAAGCGGCGGTGCAACGGCCAGGCGCAGTGGTGGCTGGCGCGTACCGCGATTCCCAGGTCGTCGAGCACCTGCCCGGTGTCGTGCGCGTGCACATCACCGATCATGAACGACACCGCGCCGCCCCGATCCACGCTGTCGGTCGGACCGATGATCCGCACGCCATCGATCTCGGACAGGCCGGTCAGCGCTTGGTCGGTCAGGGCATATTCATGCGCGGCGACGCGCTCCATACCCACCGCCGACAGGTAGTCCACCGCCGCACCAAGACCGACCGCTTGGGAAGTCATCGGGACGCCGGCCTCGAAACGCTGCGGCGGCGGAGCGTAGGTGGAGCCCTCCATCTTCACGATCTCGATCATCGACCCCCCGGTGAGGAACGGCGGCAGCGCCTCGAGCAGTTCGCGACGGCCGTAGAGCACGCCAACCCCGGACGGGCCGAGCATCTTGTGCCCGGAGAACACCGCGAAGTCCACGTCCAGCGCGGCGAAGTCGACCGGTGCGTGTGGCACCGACTGGCAGGCGTCCAGCACGGTCAGCGCCCCGACCTCGCGGGCCCGGCGAACCAGCTCCGCTACCGGCGGGACCGTGCCCATCACGTTGGATTGGTGGGTGAAGGCCACCACCTTGGTTCGCTCGGACAGCTCCAGCGAATCCAGGTCCAAGCGGCCATCATCGGTCACCTGATACCAGCGCAACGTGGCACCGGTGCGCCGGCACAGCTCCTGCCAGGGCACCAAATTGGCGTGGTGCTCCATCTCGGTCACCACGATCTCGTCGCCTGGCGCCAGCGCGAACCGCTGCGCCGCTCCCCCGCTCACCGCCGAGTTGCTCAGCGCGTAGGCGACCAGGTTGATCCCCTCGGTGGCGTTCTTGGTGAACACCACCTCGTCGGGCTGGACGCCGACGAACGCCGCGATCCTGGCCCGCGCCGACTCGTAGGCGTCGGTGGCCTCCTCGGCTAGCTGGTGCGCGCCGCGGTGCACCGCGGCGTTGTGCTGCTCAAGGA
>JRHI01000492.1_pt1 | contig 42558 bp, 40 predicted proteins | sample 215371 | NCBI WGS metagenome assembly JRHI01 (sample SAMN02929681, study PRJNA255918) | sediment metagenome | biome: cave system; feature: Ice Cave; material: Sediment; isolation source: sediment from deep within a dark volcanic ice cave with no known source of... ... | reverse complement strand
GAGTACCATGAGGATCGCCCCTCCTACTCGTACTATCGCCGGTACTGGTAGCGTCAACGCAGACTCCCGCGTAGGCGGGCATTAGCGCACTGCCTACGCGAGATGTTACTGGCCTAAATGGAGAGCGAGCAATGTTGCGAAATACCTCTATAGCCATCGTTTCCCTCGTCGCTGGCAGCGTCGTCGCCACGGCGGCCTATGCCCATCCCAAGCTCGTCAAATCCGACCCCGCCGCGGATGCCGTCGTTTCCGCTGCTCCGAAAGAGTTGCGGCTCAGCTTCAATGAGGAGCTTGTGCCGAAATTCTCAAGTGCAGACGTGAAGGATCAAAAGGGACAGAAGGTCGAGGTTGGGACCGCCGCTGCCGATCCAACCGATAAGAAACAATTGGTCGTGCCGCTGACAAAGCCTCTGGCTGCGGGCACGTACAAAGTTGACTGGCACGCGGTGGCCGCAGATACACACCGCGTGCAGGGAAGCTACTCGTTCACGGTCAAGCCGTGATGCTTGAGGCGGGGCTCATCGTCTCCCGCTTTCTGCACTTTACGGCTGTGCTCGTGCTCTTCGGAGCGTCCCTCTTCCCCCTCTATGCATTCCCCGATCGCGCCGACTTCTGGTCGATGCGATCGGAGCATTGGGTGCATCGGGTTATGCTTTGGGCTGCCCTTGTTGCGCTCTTGAGCAGCCTCCCTTGGCTTGCCTTCACCACCGCCAATATGGTCGGCACTTCGAGCGCGGCCGCGGACTGGGATTCGCTGCGGTCAGTCCTGCGCGACACCGCATTTGGATACGTGTGGCTCGTTCGCCTGGTATTGGTGTCATTGGCCGTCGGGCTAATCGGACTGCGCTCTTATTCCGCCCTCCACGGCCGTGTAGTCCTTGCGCTGCTTACCGCTTCGCTCCTCGCTGGCTTGGCCGGCATCGGACATACGCAACAGAGCGAGGGCATCGGCGGCATCATTCACGTAGGTGCCGACGCCCTCCATTTGCTCGCTGCCGGTGCATGGATCGGCGGCCTCTTGGTCCTCGGTTACATCCTCGCTTACGACCACGAGGACGCGGAGCCTGTTCTCATGCGCTTCTCCAGCATGGGATATGTCGCCGTCGCGGTGCTCGTTGCTTCCGGCCTTATCAATGGGTGGTATTTGGTTGGCTCCCTCAATGGTTTGGTGGGCACGTCCTACGGCCAACTCCTTCTCGTGAAGCTTTGCCTGTTTGCGGGCATGCTGTGTCTCGCCATCACCAACCGGTTCTGGCTCGTTCCGTCATTGAGGGGGGTCGATGAGGCCGGCCGAGTGCTTTCGCTGGCCAGGCTTCGCCGCCACGTTGTCGCCGAGTGGACTCTCGGTCTGCTCGTCGTCCTGATCGTGAGTGTACTGGGGACGATGGAACCCGCGTCACCGTAAGGGCGGCGGTGTTTGCCCGAGCGAGCGGGAGCCGCCAACAGAACAACTACAGACGACAGGCGCTAATCGAGCGCCTTAGCTCAGGCGCCTTTTCCGCCTCGCCTGTGGCGGGTGCCGCGGCCTTTCCGGTGATCTTCAGCGCGAAGGCATAGTCCGCCGCGATCTCCTTCAGCTGCTCATAACGACCCGACGCGCCGCCGTGGCCCGCCTCCATGTTGATCTTAAGCAGGATCAGGTTGTCGCTGGTGTTGAGCTCGCGCAGACGCGCGATCCACTTCGCCGGCTCCCAGTAGGTGACGCGCGGGTCGGTCAGCCCGCCGTAGGCGAAGATGTGCGGATAGGGCTTGGCCACTACGTTCTCGCACGGGCTGTAGCTGAGGATCGTCTCGAAGTCCTCTTTGCTGGCGATCGGATTGCCCCACTCGGGCCACTCCGGCGGCGTCAGCGGCAGATCCTTGTCGAGCATGGTGTTCAACACGTCGACGAACGGCACGTCCGCGATGATGCCGAGGAACAGCTCGGGCGCCATGTTGGCGATGACGCCCATCAGCATGCCGCCGGCCGAGCCGCCGTTGGCGACGATGCGTCCGCGCTGGGTGAAGCCCTGCGCGACGAGATAGTCGCCGGCCGCGATGAAGTCGGTGAAGGTGTGTACTTTGTTGGTGAGCTTGCCGTCCGTGTACCAGCGGTAGCCCTTGTCCTTGCCCCCGCGCACGTGCGCGATCGCATAGATGAAGCCGCGGTCGACGAGCGACAGCCGCGTCGTCGAGAACGAGGCAGGGATCGAGATGCCGTAGGCGCCGTAGCCGTAGAGGAAGACCGGCGCGGAGCCGTCAAGCGGGGTGTCGCGGCGGTAGAGGATGGAGACCGGCACCGTCTCGCCGTCGGGTGCCGGCGCATAGACGCGGCGCGTCACGTAGTCGGCCGCGTTGTGCCCGCTCGGCACCTCCTGGCGCTTGCGCAGCGTGCGCGCGCGGCTCTCCATGTCATAGTCGTAGGTCTCGGCCGGGGTCGTCATCGACGAGTAGACGAAGCGCAGCGTCGTCGTGTCGAACTCGTAGCCGGGCGCCATGCCGAGCGCGTAGGCTTCTTCGGGGAATGCGATCGTGTGCTCCGCGCCGTCCTTGAGACGGTGGACGATGATACGCGGCAGGCCGTCCTCGCGCTCCAGCCGGACCATGTGGTCGCGGAAGAGGACGGTATCGAGGATGAGGCGGCCGGGGCGATGGGCGATGAGCTCGCGCCAGTTAGCCATGGCCCGGGACGCGAGCGGCGCCTCGCAGATGCGGAAGTCCTCCGCGCCCGCCGAGTTCGTCGTGATGAACAGCCGATCGTCGTGGTGCTCGACCGAGTACTCATGCCCGTGCTGGCGCCGCTCGACTAGGCGCATGGTCGCGGTCGGCGCGTCGGCGTCGATGAGGTAGACCTCGCTCGTCTGGTGGTCGTGCGCATCGATGAGGACGAACTTGCCCGACTGCGTCGACCCCAACGCGACGTAGAAGCCGGTGTCCTTCTCCTCGTACACGAGGACGTCGTCCGTCACCGGCGTGCCGACGACGTGGCGGTAGACCTGCAGCGGGCGGTGGTGCTCGTCGAGCCGAACGTAGAACAGCGTGCGGCTGTCGTTGGCCCAGACGAGGCCGCCGCGCGTGTCGGGGATCTCGTCGGCCAGGTCGCGGCCGGTGCGCAGATCGCGGATGCGGATGGTGTAGAGCTCGGAGCCGCGGTCGTCGCTCGAGTAGGCGAGCAGCGTGTGATCGGGGCTGTGGTGGGAGATGCCGAGGTCCCAGTAACGCTTGCCCTTGGCCTCGGCGTTGCCGTCGAGGAGAACGGTCTCGGCCCCGCCGTCGCGCGGGCGCCGGGCGAGGAGCGGGTATTGGCCGCCGGCAACGAAGCTCGAGTAGTAGGCGTAGGGCCCGTCAGGCGCCGGGACGGTGCTGTCGTTCTCCTTGAGGCGCCCCTTCATCTCGGTGAAGAGGTCGGCCTGCAGGAGGTTGGTGTCCGAAAGCTGGGCGTCGCAATAGGCGTTCTCGGCCTCGAGGTAGGCGCGGATCTCTGGTGCGAGCCGCTTGGGGTCGCGCATCACCTCCTGCCAGTTGTCGTCCCTCAGCCACGCGTAATCGTCGACGAGTTCGACCCCGTGCCACGTCGAGGTGTGGGGCCGGCGGGGTGCGAGCGGGGGCTTGGCGAGCGTGTGTCTGTGGGCTGGGCCGTGCATTCTACTCTCCACGCTACGGGAGTGACGCCGCTTCTGCGTCGGGCTTATTTGGGTATCTCAGGGGGCGCTGCCAGATGCGTTTCGCGGGGCGGCGGGACCAATCAGATTGCTCGCGACTGGCGTTGTCAACCACATGGACAGGCAACTCGAGCCGCCTGTTTTGGCGGGCCGAGACGGGGCCAAAGTCTTGAGCCATGCGCATCGGGCAAGGCGCGCATGTACCATAGATCTTGTGCAATGGACGCGAGCCAAAGCTTGCCGGCGGTCGCCCCAGTAGGAGGCATTCGCGCGGCGCCCGCGATTGGTGAACACGGGTCAATCGGGTTGTGTCACATTTCGTCTTTGCTCATATGGTTGTAGGGAGATGTCGGGCAAGTGCCGGGCGCCCTAAACGCCTGTTTGATCAGGCTTACCAAGTGTACGCCTCGGAGTTGTTGTTGACTTTACTTCGAGGCGATGCGAGACAAAGCTCCGCAGCGATAATCGGCGCTGTGTTTTCCGATGAGATCAAATACCAACCAAGTCGAAATCAACCGAGGTCTCGCCGACGCTTGGTTTAGATTTGACTATGCGGTGCGTGGCCTTGCTCTTCAGCGCTCGCGCCTTTCGAGGGAGGGAAGTTGAAGTGGAAGATCCTGCCGACCCGGAGCTGGTCGAGTTGACGGCCAAAATCGTCTCCGCCTACGTGAGCAACAACACGGTCGTTGCCACCGATCTGCCCCACCTCATCAGTGAAACGCACGCGGCGCTCTCCCGGGCGACTGGGAACTCAGCTCCGATCGAGCGCGAAGAGCAGAAACCGAAAGTTCCGGTCAAGAAATCGGTGATGCCCGATCACATCGTTTGTCTCGAGGACGGCAAGAAGTTCAAGTCGCTGAAGCGCCACCTGCGCACCCATTACAACCTGTCGCCCGAAGAGTACCGGGAGAAGTGGGGCCTGCCCCATGACTATCCGATGGTCGCTCCCAACTACGCGCGGGCGCGCTCCGACCTCGCCAAGAAGATGGGCCTCGGCACGCGGCGCGAGAAATAAGCCGGGCACCGCTCCTCCCTCAGGTCGTCAACCTTTCGTTTACCGACAGTGCGGGGGCGCTTTCGAGGCCCGCCTGCGCAAGCACGCCGCAACCTCCGCCCGGTATGCCCGCAACAACTGCGCGTGGCGTGCGAGGTCGTAGGTCCAATGACCGCTCAAGCCGCGGCGGCGCTCCGCGCGCAGCGCGCGCCTCAGTCGCGCGAGCAAGCGCGCGTGCTCGGCTTCGCTCGGCGTGGCGAGCTCCCACTCCCAGAGAGGCAGTAGCTTCGGCAGATCGCGTGCGCGCTCGTAGCCGGAAGGCTCCACGACGAGCTCGGGCTTGAGATGCGCGGCGACGTTCGCGCCGCTGCGGCGAGCGGATCGGGGTCGCGACATGGGAGCTGCTCCGGCTTGGTTGAGCCGGTCAGTCTCGCATCGCCCTTTGCGGACGCGGATAAGCGGCGCCTTGCATGAAGCGCGCCCTTCGCTTCGACTTATCCCCCTCGTTCACTCCCGGACTAGTTTGGAAATCGGATTTCAGCACATGGGCGTATGATGCATCGGAAGGACAACGTGACCCCGGCCGTTAACGCCTCATTCGGACTTTCGACGATGCTGCAGACCGACGACCGCACTCTTCGCGACCCCCGCCCAGCCAGCCGCAATGTCTCTCCCGACGATCGTGTGCTACGCGTCCCGCGCGAGGCGATCGAGCAGGCCGTGGTGCAGGTGTTCGGCGTCGGCCAGGAGGATCTGCGCCGCATAACCCGGGGCCGCGCCAAGGTCGCGCTCGCCCGCCAGGTCGCCATGTATCTCGCCCACGTCGTGTGCGGGCTGACGCTCACCGACACCGGCCGTCTGTTCGGCCGCGACCGCACGACGGTGGCGCACGCCTGCTGCGTGATCGAGGACCGGCGCGACGATCCCCTGTTCGACCGCGCGCTCGATCTGCTCGAATGGGTGGTCCCCGCCATAACGACACGCCTTCCGGCCCGCCAGCACCTCTCCTCGTGAGCCCGCACCGCATGCCGCCCGGAAGCTCAAAGCCCGAGGTGGCGTCGCCGCCTACCAGCGCCAGCGTCAATCCCGCCGAGAGCCCACTCGCATGGCTGCGCCGGCGCAAGGACCGCGACGGCGAGGCGCTGATCTCGCAGGCGCAGTTCGATGCGGGCGAGCGTCTGCGCGCGGATTTCTGGTTTGCGCAGATGACGCCGCGCGTCACCATGAGCTGGTCGGCGATGGCACCCGCGCAGCGGCGCCGCCGCGCCGGCATGACGCTCGCCTCAGACGGCGACCTGCAGGAGAACATTGCCGGAGCGCGCGAGCGCGTGCGCCGTGCGCTCGCAGCGGTCGGGCCGGAGCTTGCGGGCGTGCTGATTGACGTGTGCTGCCACCTGAAGGGTCTGGAGGAGGCCGAGCGCGCGGCCGGCTGGCCGCAGCGGGCGGGGAAGGTGGTGCTGCAGCTCGCGCTGACGCGGCTCGCGCGCCACTACGGCATCGGGCCGGCCACGGGAGCCTCTCCGCGTGCGGGGGCCGTGCGTCATTGGGGCAGCGACGACTATCGCCCGCTGTTCGACATTCCCGCCGAGTGATTGCCGCTTATGCCGGCGCGCTCGAGGTCATCGCCGCCTTGGCGTCGGCCTTGATGCGGGCGACCATCGCGGCGAAGCCGTTGGAGCGCTGCGGCGTCAGATGTTCCTTGAGCCCCAGCTCTCCGAAAATCGGACTGGCATCGGTCGCAAGGATCTCGTCGGCGCGCTTGCCGTCGTAAATCGCGAACAGGATGGCGATGAGCCCACGCACGATGTGCGCGTCACTATCACCCTCGAACGACAAGTGCGGGCCGCCCCGCGCGGGCTCGACGTCGGTTGCGAGCCAAACCTGACTGGCGCAGCCGCGGACCTTGTTGGCATCCGTCCGCAGTCGCTCCGGCAGGGGAGCAAGTGCGCGCCCGAGCTCGATCACGTAGCGATAGCGGTCCTCCCAGTCGTCGAGGACGGCAAAATCGGAGCGGATCTCGGAGAGCGTCGACATACCCAACACATAGGTTGCGGACGGGAGGGTATGCAAGGGACGAATAAGCACGGGCGTTCATGCGCCAGCGCGCGCGCCGGGAGCAGTGCCCCGCGCGATCGGGTAGCCGTTAGGCGCCGCGGCGCGAGCCGCTGCCGCGCCACGCCGGCTCGAGGTCCTCGGGTGACAGCGTGTCGATCGCCGGCGAAAGCGCTGACGGCGCCGCCGCATACCCTGGCTCGGGCTTGGAATACTTCTGCGCCAGCTCGTAGGCCATCTGCGCGCCGAACTGCGCCTTGGTCAGGAACGCCGACCAGAGCGAGGCGGCCTGGGCGCAGGTCTGTCCGTTGCGGTCGCAGAAGGTCGCCGTCCAGTGCACGGCGGAGGCGGCGCGATCGTAGAGGTGAGCCTGCTGCTGGCGGTCTGCCGGCAGCACGGCCACCACGGCCGCGACGAGAATGCCAACGCGAAAGAGGGACATGGGAACGCTCCAACTAGACCCGTCCGAATTTCATCAAGTTCTTTCTTAGCAGGCCGATCTCAAAAAACTGCCTCACCTGAGCGCAAAACTAGGCTCCAATTGGTTGCAAATTGTATGCATCGCGTTTGCTCCAGATTCATCGGTGCGTTCCGCGCGCGTGCTCAGGTCGCGAAAGCGCGGAACGCTGGCTTGCCGCGTCAACGCCTCGTCAACCAGAGTTAAGGATTCGTTTACGCGATTGGCTGCACATTCCCCTACAGTAGTGAGCAGCGCGTAAGGGGTAAGCCATGCTGCGTGGTCGACTAAAGCTGCAGTTCGCAGCGTTTTTTCTGTTGAGCGGCGGGCTCGCAGCCAACCTTTTGCTTCTGCAACCTCTGCTGCGCGAGCGATCGGCTCAGAGCTCCGGTGCCCAGGGCGACACCTGGCTGGCTGACGCGCAGATCGCCGGCTTTGGCGACACCGGCTCGATCACGCGCTCGAACGCCGAGGCAACGAAGCCCAGTGTGCTCGAGGCTTTCGGCAAACCCGAAGCAACCGCCACGCCGGCTGTCGGTGCAACCGAAGTGACGCGCGCCGTGCAGCGCGAGCTCAAGGTCCGCGGCTACGAGACCGGCAGCGCCGACGGCAGCCAAAGCCTCATGACGCGGGCGGCGATCATGGGCTTCGAGTACGACCACGCGCTGCCGATGACCGGCAAGCCGAGCCAGCGCCTGCTCAAGGCGATCATCCTCGGCGACGGCGCGCGCGGCGCCCGCACCGTCGGCTCCAACGGGCAGAGCAACGAGGCCGCCGACGTCATCCGCTCGGTGCAGGCCTCGCTTGCGAAGGCCGGCTACAAGCCGGGGCGCGTCACCGGCAAGCTGTCGCCCGAGACCATGCGCGCGATCCGCGCCTTCGAAGCCGATCAGGCGCTGCCGGAGACGGGCCGCATATCGGGCCCGCTCGTGTCGAGGCTTGCACGCGTGTCGGGAGACGGAAAGCTCGCTGCGGGCCTCTGATCGCAGCGGGCGCGGCATCTTATCGCTTTATGCGCCTTGCCTGGCGCGTGCCCGGTCCTACAGTGCGCGCCATGCGTCTCAGAACCGAATTCTGGGTAAAGGGCTACCTTCGCCGCTGCGCCGGCGAAGGCGCCTCCGTCGTCGTCGTGCGGCACGGTGACGACGACGCCGGCGCGATCTTCATCAAGGTCAACCGGCTCGACGGCACCTGCCTGGTGTTCGGCCCGGCGCCCGCCGGGCTTGCCGGAGCAGAGAGCGACCGGCGATGGGTGGCGTGCCTTGCGCGCGAAGGGGTTTCAGAGGCGGGGGCCGACGCCTTTCTCGCGCGGGAGGCGGGTTTTGACTCCGATCTCTGGCTTATCGAGGTCGAGGATCGCAAGGGTCGCCCCTTCCTCGACGACCAGCTCGAGCCCCCGACTGTGTGATCGGCGCCTCAGCGGCGACGCAACCTAAACTGAGCATAAGTTTCCATTAACGCTTGGAATCGCTCGATTGTAAGCTCTGATTCGAGCCGTCGGAGTCCAATCTCACTCGGACGGCGATCGGGGGACCGCCATGTCACGGGGGAGTTGCATGGCAACGATACTCACATTCCGTAAGCTGGAGTTGCGACGGCACGAGAGCGGCGACACAGCGGGGGCGGTGTCGTGCGAGGTCATCATCTTTCCCGGCATCCGTTATGAGCGCTGGAACGAGATGAGGGACGAGGCCGCGCAAGCCGCGCCCGCGTCCCAGGCGTCGGCCGTGCGTCTGCGGCGCGACGTGCTCGAGCTCGCAGAGTAGTTGGCAAGGCGATCATTTGGCGCCGTGCGCATGCCGGCCGTAATGCACGATTGAGGACGCGCGTCTAAGCGCGCGCTCAGAAGTGCGTGGCCGAGCAACGCGCCGCGTTCAAGCCCACTTCGGCATCGCGTCGATACGACATGCCGCGGTCGGGCGCGCGCACGACGATGATCCCATGCTGTGCCGCCAACGAGACGGGCGGATCTGCATCGCGCGCGATGCCGCGTGCTTCCGGCGTCACGCCCAGGAAATGATCCTCCGACGGGACCAGCGCGAGCGTTATCGGCGTCGTACGCCCCGGCGTCGACGCCGACACGTAAATGTTGTCACCCTGCGGCGACATCACCGCGAGCATCCACCCGGGATCGGGTGGCAGCGTCACCGTCACCGTCACCGGGCCGGCGGAGGTGTCGAAGCGGCAAAGCGCATAGCGCGCGTCCGCCGACAGGAACGGCAGCGGCTCGGAGCCGGGCGCGACCTCGGGCAGCACGCGCATCTTGTTGACCGGGAGCGCCGGCGCGAGCCGGCTGTAGGCGGAATCGGCCGTGAGGTAGGGCGCTGCCAGCGTGGCGCAGATGTGCAGGATGCCAGCGGCGACCGGGGCAGCAAGGATGAGCTGCCAGTTGGCCTGTCCCAGCCGGTCGCGCAGGGTCATCGGCATTGGACCCTCCGGATTTCGGGCAAGGGCTTCGGGGCAGCACCCGATTTCACCAGCACGGGTGTCGTGGCATCGATCGTAGTCAGGGTGAGCGCGAGGCGCCCCGCGCCGCCCGTCGGCAGCCAGTTGCCGGGGCGGGCATCGCGCGCAAGCGCAACCACGAAGGTGCCGTCGGGGCGCAAGGCGACCGTTTGGCTTGTGAAAGCATAGCGCTGGGCCGGGTTGGCAATGAGCTCGCCGCGATCGTTGAAGACCGAGACGCTCCACCAGTTGGTACCGGGCTCGCGGCCCTCGACGGAGTAGTCGCAGGAGGAGTGCAGGCGGCGCCCCTCGCTGTCGGTGTAGGCGACGTACGTCATCAGGTTCTCGGCGCTGAGCTGCAGCGACCCGAGCCGCGTGAAGTGCGCGCGCGTGTAGGGGTCGGCGTCCGCGCGGCCGCCATTGACCCAGCCGACCCAGGGCCCTTGGCGCACGGTCGTGAGCGGCGTGCCGACGTCGATCATGTACCAACTCGTGCCGAGACCTAAGATCAGCACGGAGCCGATGAAGGCGGCCCAGTCGCCGAGGATGCCGAACACAATGGCAATCCGCTTCTGCACCTTGAGCAGGACGACGTGGATGGGTGTGAGGGCGCTATGGGACAGCACGATGAGGTATCCCGCTGGGCGCCGGCTGTATGGCGCCCACTGTGTTGTCGTATGGCAGCGTGGGCGACCGCCCAGGCGGCGTGCCGTCGGCGCGCTTCGCAGGCGCCGCGCCTGGCGCCGCCGGTGGCTTGGTGCCGGGAAGCTTTGGTGGAGTGGGCTCGACCGGCTCGGCGATGCCGGCGGCCTTACGCAAGGATTCCGCCAGGTGCTTCAGCGCTTCTCGCGTCGGATCGGACATCAGGCTCGACGAGGCCTTCGTCGCATCGCCCGGCGCCGCAGGAGCCGTACCCTCGGCCCGCATCGCGGCGATGCGTTGCTGCTCGGCGACCTGAACCGGGTGCGGCTCGAGGCCGGGGATGGTTGGGATGTTCATGTCGGTATGCACGACCGACATGAAGGAGTGCCAGACCGGCGCCGCGAAATGGCCGCCGGTGGTGCCCGACGCCATGGGACGGTTGTCGTCGTTGCCGAGCCAGACCGCGCCCACATACTTGCCGGTGAAGCCGACGAACCACACGTCCTTAGGTCCGGTCGAGGTGCCGGTCTTGCCGGCGACGTTGGTGAAGTCGAGCTTGGCCGCCGTGCCGGTGCCGTCGGTGACGACCTTATTCAGCATCCAGTTCATCTTCTCGACGACCGAGCGCTTGATGACCTGCGGGGCCTCGGGCTCGTCGCGGTCGCGGCTGTAGACGAGGTCGCCCTTGGAAGAGACGAGATCGAGGATAGCGTAGGGCTTGGCGAGCTTGCCGCCGTTGGCGAGCGTGGCAACGCCGCCCGCATGCTCGAGCGGGCTGATGCCGTAGTCGCCGATCGCCATGGTGCAGGTCGGGCGGATGCCGGTGATGCCTAGCCGCCGCGTCATCTCGATCACCTTGTCGCGGCCGACGGCGAACGAAAGCTCGACAGCAACCGTGTTCAGCGACTTTGCGAGCGCCTCCCACAGCGGCAAGCGTCCGCCGCCGCCGCCGCCGCCGCCATAGTTCGACACGTAGCGGCCGGCGCACGGGCGCGCTGCGTCGCGGACCATCGTGGTCGGCGTGTAGCCGTTCTCGAGCGCGGTCGTGTAGACGTAGACCTTGAACGAGGAGCCCGGCTGGCGCTTGGCGTGCGTTGCGCGGTTGAACTGGCTCTCACCGTAGTCGGGGCCGCCGGTCAGCGCTTTGACCGCGCCGTCGGTCTCCAACAGCACGATGGCGCCGCTGGTGATGCGGCTGCCGCGGTACTGTTTCAGTGCCGTGGTCAGAGCCTCGTCCGTCGCCTTCTGCATGTTGAGGTCTATCGTCGTGCGCGCGGTCAGCACGTACTGGCCGCGGCCCGCCGCGACGCGCTGCACCTCCTCGAAGGCCCAGTCGAGGAACCAGTCGGGGCTATTGGGGTTGCGCGTTTCGATGATCTTCGCCGGGTTGATGCGCGCGTTGTGCACCTGGCCCGAGGTATAGAAGCCGGACTCCACGAGGTTGTTCAGAACGTCGTTGGTGCGTGCGCGCGAGGCCGGCAGGTTGACGTGAGGCGCGAACTTGGTCGGCGCCTTGAACAGGCCCGCGAGCAGTGCCGACTCCGCCAGGTTGATCTGGCGCACCGACTTGCCGAAGTAATATTGCGACGCGGCCTCCACGCCGAAGGCACCGCCGCCCATGTAGGCGCGGTCGAAGTAGAGCTTCAGGATCTCGCGCTTGGACAGCCGGCTCTCGAGCAGCAGCGCGAGGAAAGCCTCCTTGATCTTGCGCTGCATGGAGCGCTCGGACGACAGGAAGAGGTTCTTGGCCACCTGCTGCGTGATGGAGGAGCCGCCCTGCACCACCTCGTTGGCCTGCAGGTTGGTGAAGAGGGCGCGCGCGGTGCCGATGACGTCGATGCCCCAGTGCTCGAAGAAGCGGCGGTCCTCGGTGGCAAGTGTCGCCTTGATGAGGCTGTCGGGGATCTCGTCGAGCGGCACGCTGTCGTTGTGCAGGATGCCGCGCTTGCCGATCTCGTTGCCGTTCTGGTCGAGGAACTTCACGGCGTATTGGCCGGAGGAGAACTTGCCCTCGTCGAACTCGCGCAGCGCCGGGATGGCGAGCGCGAAGCTGACGACGAGGCCGCCCATGCCGAGCGTCAGCCCCTCCGACAGGAACTCGTTCAGAAGCCGCTTCCAGCCCGCGATCTTGAAGCGGACGAAGTAGCTGGTGCCGGCGTTCCAATAGTCGCGCATCGCCGCCCACGTCTCGGCGAGCGTCGAATCTATCCTGGAATCAAGGCCGAGCCAGTTGATCAGCCGTTCCCGGCGGCCTTGCTTGAAGAACCAATCCTGCACTGCTTGGCGTCCCGGCGTCTCAGGCGGCTAAAAGGTTGGAATCCTCGAGCCGGCGGCGCGGCGACTCAAAGTCCGATTGCGAGGTCGTTGCCCCTTATACATTGGCCCTAGTGGAGATGTTAAGGCGAGGGTTCCGCTGGCGGCAGGCTGGGCCAAAAAATCGACGCGGAAGCTGTGTTTGGAGTCGGCTGGCCGCCAGGCCCAACGTCTTACAATGTGGATGACCTCGTCATCAGGCATTAAGTGTGGCCTCCTTCCTAGGGGCGGCCTTCGGCAGGGAGGAACAGATAATGAGCCGTGTGCGGGTTCTGGTTGGAACGCGTAAAGGGGCGTTCGTTCTGAGTGCCGATGGCACGCGCAAGTCGTGGACCGTCGAGGGTCCGCACTTCCCCGGCTGGGAGATTTACCACGTCAAGGGTTCGCCGGCCGACCCGGATCGGATTTATTGTTCCCAATCGAGCGGTTGGTTCGGGCAGCAGATCCAATGCTCCAAGGACGGCGGCGAGTCCTGGGCGCCGGTCGGCAACCAGTTCGCTTACGACGGCGATGCCGGCACGCACCAGTGGTACGACGGCACCGCGCACCCGTGGGAGTTCAAGCGGATCTGGCATCTCGAGCCGTCGCTCACCGACGCCGACACCGTCTACGCGGGCGCCGAAGATGCCGCGCTGTTTCGGACGGCGGACGGTGGGCAGACGTGGACGGAGCTGGCGGGCCTGCGAGGCCACGGTTCGGGGCCGCGCTGGCAGCCGGGAGCCGGCGGCATGTGCCTCCACACCATTCTCCTCGATCCGTCCAATTCCGACCGCATCTTCATCGCCATCTCGGCCGCCGGCGCCTTTAGAACGGACGACGGCGGCAAAACCTGGCGCGCAATCAACCGCGGGCTGCGCTCCCAATACATCCCCGACCCCGAGGCCGAGGTCGGCCACTGCGTGCACCGCATCGCCATGCACCCCTCCCGCCCCAATGTGCTGTTCATGCAGAAGCATTGGGACGTCATGCGCAGCGACGACGCCGGCGACACTTGGCGCGAGGTGAGCGGCAACCTGCCGACTGACTTCGGCTTCGTGATCGACGTGCACGCGCACGAGCCGGAGACGATCTATGTCGTCCCGATCAAGAGCGACGCGGAGCACTATCCGCTCGAGGGAAAGCTGCGCGTCTACCGCAGCCGCAGCGGCGGCGAGGAGTGGGAGGCACTCTCGAACGGCCTGCCGCAAGCCAACTGCTACGTCAACGTGCTGCGTGACGCGATGGCCGTCGACAAGCTCGATGACTGCGGCGTGTACTTCGGCACCACGGGCGGCCAAGTGTATGTGTCGAGCGACGCCGGCGATAGCTGGAGCCCCATCGTGCGCGATCTACCTGCCGTGCTGTCGGTGGAGGTGCAGACGCTGTCATGATCCGCGTCATCCTTCCGTCGCATCTGCGCATGCACGCCGACATCAACGGCGAGGTGAGCCTGCCGATCGACGGCGTGGTGACGCAACGGTCCGTGCTCGATGCGCTCGAGGCGCAGTATCCGGTGCTGCGCGGAACCGTTCGCGACTACGCGACCCAGCGTCGGCGGCCGTTCTTGCGCTTCTTTGCGTGCCAGCGAGACCTTTCGCTCGATGCGCCCGACACGCCGCTCCCCGAGGCGGTCGTGAGCGGGGCGCAGCCGTTTCTCATCGTGGCGGCGATTGCGGGCGGGTGAGCGCGACTCTCGGGGAGTTGAGTACCGGTGAACCTTCGTCAGCATCCCGAGCGGATGTTTCCTCGTCGAGGAGGCAATTCCAATCTTGGGCGGGCAAAAGCCAGAATCGATCTCAGCGCTTCGGACATTCCTCGATGATGTCTTGGGCGGACGATATAGCGCCGAGCAGATCAACAAGCTCTGGAATACCTGTCCGGCCGATATCTACGTCCGTGGTCCGCAGGGCGGCATCGAGCTCTTGAAAGCGGTGCGGCGGAGACTCGATCTGCCGCCGTTCGGGCAGAGATAGCCGACAGCCACTCAGCACACCGGCGATTCGAACAAATCGGAGTTGAGACGCATGCTCTCGCACGCAGCGGGCCCGGCATCGCCGCGGCACGAGATGAAGTTCCTGGCGCTCGACCTCAAAGGCGTCGACACCGACGGCAGCTTCGAGGGTTACGCGAGCCTCTTTCACCGCGAGGATTTGAGCCACGACGTCGTCATGCCCGGCGCCTTCGCGCAAAGCCTCGCGCAGCGCGGTGCCGCCGGCATCAAGATGCTGTTCCAGCACGAAGATGCTGTTCCAGCACGACGTCACCGCCGATCTGGTGCGCGAGGTCGGTGCCGAGGTGGTGCTATTCGAGGACACCTGCGTTGTAATGGCGGACAGGTACCGCGCCTGCCTTAAGCAGCCGCAGGATGCAGAGGACGGTGCAGGCCGTCGGCGGACTCGTCGGCACAATTCTGACGATCTACGGCCGCGCGCGCGCCTCACAGCCGCTCGCGCAACGCGCGATGAGCTTGAAGATCTAGCGGCGCTCGTTGGGCGCGCGCATTCATGCCGAGTTCAGCCGGCGGCAGCTAGATCATCGCTCATGCTGCGTCTCGAGATTTCCATGCCGCGAATCATTGTCGCCTCTCTTCTCCTCGCCACCGCCATCCTTGCATCCACTCCCGCGCACGCGGCCGGTTGCTACGCGGATTGGTCGGAGGCGGCTCCGATCGTGATGAAGGAAGGCCTCACCACCATCGAGGTGCTGGCGCAGAGCGCGCGGACGAAGATTTCGGGCGATATCGTAAAGACGACGCTGTGCGAGGAAAACGGCGGCTTCGTCTATCGTCTGCTGATCCGCGAGCCCGCGGGCCGCCTCGTCAACCGTACGGTCGATGCCCGCCTGCCCTTTCCGCCATAGTCTATATACAACGCTCTGCGTTATGCTGGCGTACCTCGAAACGCCGCGACAGGAGGAGCGCATGCCCTACACGGATGGTTTCATAGTCCCGGTGCCGAAGAAAAAGCTGCCAGACTATCGGCGCATGGCCCAGAAGGCCGGCAAGATCTGGAAGGAGCACGGTGCGCTTGAGTTCCGCGAGTGTGTCGCCGACGACGTCAAGGTCGGGAAGCGCACCTCCTTCCCGCGCAGCGTGAAGCTGAAGCGCGGCGAGACGGTCCTCTTCTCCTACATCGTCTTCAAGTCGCGGGCCGACCGAGACCGGGTCAACGCCAAGGTGATGACAGACCCGCGGCTCGCCGGGATGATGAGTGGCAAGGATATGCCGTTCGATGGCAAGCGCATGATTTACGGGGGCTTTCAGGTCATCGTTGACCTCTAGCGCTAGGCTGCTATGCCCCTCCTCGCTATATTCGGCTGTAGCCGTGCCAGTCTGAGCGAGGGGAAATGCGTGTCCTTGTCGTAGAGGATGACAAAGATCTGAACCGTCAGCTCGTCGCCGCGCTGTCGGATGCGGGCTACGCCGTCGACACCGCGTCGGACGGCGAGGAGGGCTATTTCCTCGGCGACACCGAGCCTTACGACATCGTCATCCTCGACATCGGCTTGCCGAAGATGGACGGCATCTCCATCCTCGAGCAGTGGCGCCGCTCCGACCGCAAGATGCCGGTCATCATCCTCACCGCCCGCGACCGCTGGAGCGACAAGGTCGCCGGCATGGATGCCGGCGCCGACGACTATCTCGCCAAGCCCTTCCACATGGAGGAGCTCTTGGCCCGTGTGCGCGCGCAGGTGCGCCGCGCTTCGGGACATGCCAAGAGCGAGATCGAGTGCGGGCCCCTGCGGCTCGACACCAAGAGCGCGCGCGTCACCTGCGACGGCCAGCAGATCAAGCTCACCTCGCACGAGTACCGGCTGCTCGCCTACCTCATGCACCACAATGGCCGCGTCGTATCGCGCACCGAGCTCGTCGAGCATCTCTACGAGCAGGATTTCGATCGCGATTCAAACACCATCGAGGTGTTCATCGGGCGGTTGCGCAAGAAAATCCCCGTCGACCTCATCGAGACCGTGCGCGGGCTGGGCTATCGCCTGAGCGAAAAGCCGGGCCAGGCCTGAGCCCCCGCATGCGTTTCAACTCGCTCGCATTCCGGCTCTTTACCACCGCTGCGGCGTGGACGCTGCTGGTGCTGCCGATCGCGGGCTTCATCATCTATGGGCTCTACCGCGACGACGTGCAGGCGAGCTTCGACGGCCAACTGCAGAAGCTCGTCAACGCCATCACCGTCGACAGCATGGAGAGCGCGCAGGGGCCCCCGTCGCCTCCTGCGAACCTTTATGAGCCGCTTTTCGGGGTGACGCATTCGGGCTGGTACTGGCAGATCACGCCGCTCGACGATGCCACTGCACGCAAGCTCGTGTCCGCCTCGCTCGCAACGGCGAGCCTGCCTTCCCCCATTGCAAAGAACGTCGCACCCGATGCGTCCGGCGCCCGCTGGATGGACGCCAAGGGCCCCGCCAGCGAGCCGTTGCGCCTCGTGGAGGTGGTCGACACGCTCGGGCACGAGCCAGAGAAGCCGCGCTATTCCATCATCGTCGCGGGCCCTGCCGACTGGCTCGATCATCTCGTCTCCAACTTCCGCTACCGGCTGACGACCGCCCTGGCGCTCGCCGGCATCGGCCTCGTTGCCGTCACGCTGTTCCAGGTGCGCTTCGGGCTCCTGCCGCTGCGTCAGATCGAGGACGGGCTGGCCGCCATCCGCTCCGGCGCCAAGACGACGCTCGAGGGCGAGCTCCCCGCCGAGATCGAGCCGCTGCAATCCGAGCTCAACGCGCTCATCCATTCCAACCAGGAGATCGTCGACCGCGCGCGCACGCAGGTCGGCAACCTCGCGCACGCGCTCAAAACCCCACTCGCCGTCATGATCAACGAAACGCGCGGAGACAAAACCGGCCTAGGCTCGAAGGTCGCCGAGCAGACGCAGATCATGAGCTCCTCGATCACGCGCTACCTCGACCGCGCGCGCATGGCAGCGCGCGTCGGCGTCGCTGGCGGCGTGACGCCGGTCGCGCCCGTGGTCGAGCCGCTGGTGCGCACGCTGATGCGCATTCACCAGGACAAGAAGGTCGAGATCGCGGTCACGTGTCCGCCGGATGCACGCTTCCAGGGCGAGCGGCAGGATCTGGAGGAGATGCTTGGTAACCTCTTGGACAACGCCTGCAAGTGGGCGCGTCGCAACGTCATCCTGAACGTGGACGTGTCGCCCGAGACCGCGCGCACCTCGGCGCGCACGCGGCGGGGCCGGCGCCTTTCCATTACGGTCGCCGACGACGGACCGGGGCTCACTGAGGATCAACGCAGCCGCATCGGCAAGCGGGGCCAGCGGCTCGACGAGACCAAGCCCGGCTCGGGACTGGGGCTGTCGATCGTCATGGACCTGGCGCAGTCCTACCGCGGCTCCTGCGAGCTGGCCCGCGGGCCCAAGGGCGGACTTGCCGTGCACCTCGAGCTGCCGGCCGCCTGATCCTGTGGGCGCGCCCTGAAGCAGCCACGCCACGCCTCCCCGATTCGCCGCATTGCGGTCCGTATTCCGCCTTGAATGCTGCACAGTCCCTGGCTAATCCGCTACACTGTGACCTGAGGTCTCGAGTGCCGCGCGTGTCGGCGGCCGATAGGCTCAATCGGGGGATTGACACTCATGCGCCACGCGCGCGTCGCCGCCATCGCTCTTCTGCCGCTACTGTCTGCGTGCGGACCCGGGGGGCCGAACAACGCCGATACCGGCCTCGTCGTGGGCGGCATCGCCGGCGGCATCCTTGGCAACCAGGTCGGCAAGGGCTCGGGCAACGTGCTCGCGACCGTGGCGGGCGCTGTCGTCGGCGGCATCGTCGGCAGCGAGATCGGCCGCCGCATGGACGAGCATGACCGCATGTACGCGCAGCAGGCCGAATACGCCGCGCTGGAGGAGGGCGAATCCGACCGCCCGCGACGCTGGCGCAACCCCGACAACGGCCGCTACGGCGACGTGGTCCCGGGCCGGCCCTACAAGCGCGGCGGCATCGATTGCCGCGACTATACCCACACCGTTTATATCGATGGCCGTCCACAGAGCATGCGCGGCACTGCCTGCCGCAACCCGGACGGCACCTGGCGCAATGTCGCTTAGCGTGCAGGTCGCTACCCAATCCCAGATTGCTTAACCCCGGGCCCCGCGCCGCGGCACAACGGCTTGCCCGGGCCGCGAGGCTTGTCAGCTACCGCCGTGCGCCCTATTCCAGCCTGACGACGGGGCTCGGAAGGGCGCAATGCTAGTGTGGATCGGGTTTGCGATTTTGGCAGCCGCCGTCACGTGGGCGGTGACGCGGCCGTTGCTTGCGCACGCGAACGCCAAGGCGTCCACGCCCGACTGCGAGCTTGCCGTCTATCGCGACCAGCTCGCCGAGATCGAGACCGAGCGCGCTGACGGACTGATCGCGGGCGCGGAAGCCGAGGCCGCGCGCATCGAGGTGGCGCGTCGGCTCATCCGCACGGCGGAAGAGCATGCGCGGCTCGACGCAGCCCCTTCGGCACGCGAAGCCTCGCGCCTGCATCAGGCGGCAGTCTATGCCGCGGCCGCAATTCCCGTCGCCGCAATAGCGCTCTATCTCACCGTCGGCTCGCCGTCGCTGCCGGGGCGCCCCTACGACTCCCGCATCAGCGAGCCGGTCGAGCAGGCGAGCGCCGCCGATCTCGTCGCCAAGGTCGAGGCGCACCTGCGCCAGACCCCCGACGATGGCCGCGGCTGGGACGTTCTCGCCCCCGTCTATATGCGCATGGGCGAGTTCCAGCAGGCCGAGGACGCTTATGAGCGTGCGATCCGGCTCCTCGGCGAGTCGCCCGCGCGCCTCACGGGCTTTGCGCGCGCGGCCATCATGTCCGAGAACGGCGTCGTCAACGAGCCCGCGCGCCAGGCCTACGCCAAGCTGCTCAGCGCTGATGCGCAGGCGATCGAGCCCCAGGTGTGGCTGGCGATCGCCAAGGAGCAGGACGGCGATCTCGCGGGCGCGACCGCCGAATACCGGCGGCTCTTGGCGCAGGAGCAGACGAAGGATTCCTGGCGGCAACTGCTCGACGAACGCTTGAAGGTTGCGACCGCCAAACTCAACGGTGAGCCCGCGCCGCAAGCGGCCGCGCCCGACGCCGGCGACGTGGGCGTGATGAGCCCCGAGGCGCGCCAGAAGTTCATCGACAGTATGGTCGCCGGCCTCGCGGACCGATTGAAGAAGGACGGCAAGGACCTTGCCGGCTGGATGCAGCTCGTGCGCGCCTATACGGTGCTCGGCAAGAAGCAGGAGGCGGCGACCGCGCTCAGCGATGCGCGCGCCTCATTTGCGGGCGACGAAAAGTCGTTGGCGCAATTGCAGGAGCTGGCGCAAAGCTTAGGCATCGGATCGTGACCGCCCACTGGGAGAGAGAATGACGAGAAAGCAGCGGCGCGGGGTCCTGATCGGCGTGTGTCTCTCGGTCCTGATGACGGCCGTGGGGCTCGTGCTGTTTGCGCTGCGCGACTCGATCGTCTTCTTCCACACGCCGAGCGACATCGCCGAGAAGCCGATCGAGGCGGGGCAGCGCTTCCGCCTCGGTGGTCTCGTCGCGGCAGGGTCGGTGAAGCGCGGCGAGGGCACCAAGGTCGACTTCGTCGTCACCGACACGCTGAAGGACATCCCGGTGACGTATGAGGGCGTGCTGCCCGATCTCTTCCGGGAGGGGCAGGGCGTGGTGGCGGAGGGCAAGCTCTCGGCGGATGGGCGCTTCGTTGCCGACACGGTGCTGGCGAAGCACGACGAGACCTACATGCCGCCGGAGGTGGCGAAGGCGCTGCAGGCGAAGGGTGTGAAGCTCGGCAAGGGCGCGGTCCATCCGGGGCCGGTGAGCCAATGATCGTTGAGATTGGGCATTTCGCGCTGGTGCTGGCGCTGCTGGTCGCCGTCTTTCAGATGGTGGTTCCGGCGTGGGGCGCGCATGTGCGCGACCGCGAGCTGATGGCGACGGCGGAGCCCGCGGCCTTGTGCCAGCTCGGGCTGCTGATCGTGGCGTTCCTCTCACTGATCAACGCGCACGTGTCGTCGGATTTCTCCGTAGCGAACGTGGTCGCGAACTCGCATTCGACCAAGCCGCTCATCTATCGCATCTCGGGCGTGTGGGGGAACCACGAAGGCTCGATGGTGCTGTGGGTGCTGATCCTGGCCCTGTTCGGCGGGGCCGTCGCCGCCTTCGGGCGCAACCTGCCGCCGACGCTGAAGGCCAACGTGCTCGCGGTGCAGGCCTCGATCGCGGTGGCGTTCATTCTCTTTATCCTCTTCACTTCCAACCCGTTCCTGCGCGTCGACCCGCCGCCGGCCGACGGCAACGGCCTGAACCCGATCCTGCAGGACCCCGCGCTCGCCTTCCATCCGCCGTTCCTCTACACGGGCTACGTCGGGTTCTCGATCGCCTACTCGTTCGCCATCGCCGCGCTGCTCGAAGGCCGGCTCGACCCCGCCTGGGCGCGCTGGGTGCGACCGTGGACGCTGCTCGCGTGGATGTGCCTCACGATCGGCATCGCCATGGGCTCGTGGTGGGCCTACTACGAGCTCGGCTGGGGCGGCTTCTGGTTCTGGGATCCGGTCGAGAACGCGTCCCTCATGCCCTGGCTTGCAGGCACGGCGCTGCTGCATTCCTCGCTCGTCATGGAGAAGCGCGACGCGCTGAAGGTGTGGACGATCCTGCTCGCGATCCTCACCTTTTCGCTGTCGCTGATGGGCACTTTCCTCGTGCGCTCGGGCGTGCTGACCTCGGTGCACGCGTTCGCCGTCGATCCGCGCCGCGGCGTATTCATCCTCGCGATCCTGTCGCTGTTCACCGGCGGCGGGCTTGCCCTCTACGCTTGGCGCGCGCGTGAGCTGCGTCAGGGCGGGTTGTTTGCACCCATCAGCCGCGAAGGCGCGCTCGTCCTCAACAACATCCTGCTGACGACGGCCTGCGCGACCGTGCTCATCGGCACGCTCTATCCGCTGCTGCTCGAGTCGCTGACGGGCGCGAAGATCTCGGTCGGGCCACCGTATTTCAACCTGACGTTCGGACCGCTCGTGGTGCCGCTCTTGCTGGCGCTGCCGTTCGGTCCGCTCCTCGCCTGGAAGCGCGGCGACATCCTAGGGGCCGCACAGCGGCTGATGTTTGCGGCGTTGCTCGCCGTCGTTGTTCTCGCGATTGCGCTCGCTACGCTCTATCGCGGACCCATTTTGGCGCCGTTCGGGCTCGCGATGGGCGTGTTCGTGATGGCAGGCGCCGTCTCCGACCTCGCCTATCGCGCTCGGCTCGGCTCGGTGCCGCTCGCCGAGACCTGGCGCCGGCTCAAAAGTCAGCCACGCTCCGCCTTCGGCTCGGCGCTCGCGCATTTCGGCATGGGGATGCTCGTTGTCGGCCTCGTGGCAACAAGCGCCTACCGCGAGGAGCTGATCCGCGTGATGAAGCCCGGCGAGGAGGCGAGCATCGCCGGCTATACGGTCGCCTTCCGGGGCGTCGCGCCGGCGACGGGGCCGAACTACCGCGAGGTCGTCGGCCTGTTCGACATCGCGCGCGGCGAGACGGCCGTGACGCGGCTCGAGCCGTCAAAGCGCATCTACGACATGCCCCCGCAACCGACGACCGAAGCCGGCATCCACGCGGCCTGGCGCGGCGACCTCTACGTCGTGCTCGGCGATGCGCAGACGGGTGGCGGCTATGCCGTGCGCATTTTCTTCAATCCGCTCGTGCGCTTCATCTGGATCGGCGCGCTCGTCATGTTCTTCGGCGGAGGGGTCTCGCTCAGCGACCGGCGCCTCAGGGTCGGCGCGCCGGGCCGCGCGCGCCGGTTGCCCGCGGCGGCACCTGCCGAATGACGCGGTCCGCTCCAGCTGCTGGTTGGTTCGCCGCGTTGGTCGCTCTCGCGATCGTATGCGCGCCGGCGTTCGCGGTCGAGCCCGACGAGATCCTGCCCAACGCGACGCTGGAGGCGCGCGCTCGCTCCATCTCCTCCGGCTTGCGCTGCCTCGTGTGCCAGAACCAGTCGATCGACGACAGCAACGCGCCGCTCGCGCGCGACCTGCGCGTGCTCGTGCGCGAGCGCCTCAAAGCCGGCGACACCGACGCGCAGGTCATGCAGTTCGTCGAGGACCGCTACGGCGAGTTCGTGCTGCTGCGCCCCGCCTTCAACGCGCATACGCTGCTGTTGTGGCTCGCGCCGCTGGTCGTGCTCTTGGGCGCGGTGTGGATCGGCGTGCGCGCACTCGCCTACCGCCGGCCGCAAGCCGCGGCCGCGCCGGCGCTCACGATCGCCGAGGAGGAGAAGCTACGCGCTCTGCTGTCTGACGAAAAAGAGCGCACCACCGATTGAAGAGCGCTCCGGTTAGCGCGGGGCCGTTGCGATCTCGTCGCCGGCCTTGACGGGGATTTTCCCGGTGACCACCTGGCTCGTGCCCTGCAGCGCCTGCAGCAGCGGGCGCGTCGCGAGCCCCGTCACCGGCAGTTCGGAGGCGCGCTCGAAGCCTTCCACGGCCGCGCGCGTCTCGGTATTGAAGGTGCCGTCCTGCGGGCCCTTGTAGAGGCCCTTTGCCGCGAGCCGTTCCTGCAGGAGACGGATGTCGTGGCGGGCAAGCAGCGTGTCGGCGGCACGCAGCGCATCGAGCGAGGCCGCGAAGGCGAGCGAGTTCACTCCCGTATTGGCGACGTCGTCCGACTTGAAGCGGTGCAGCACCTCGCCGTTGAGCATGATCACCTTCGATTGCACGTAGGTGCCGACGTTGATGCCGACGACCTCGGGTCCCTCCGGCCCGTCCACAAGCAGCGGCGAGCCCGACGAGGCGCCGCCCGTGTCGCAGGTGTGCAGCAGGAGCTGCGCGGGGTTGGTGAAGTCGCGGCTGATCGTGCTCCACTCCGCGTCCTCGAAGTTGCGTTTGACCGTGCAGCCCGATTCGAACATTGGCTGCCACTTCGGAAGGTCACGGTGGTAGGCGACGTTATAGATGCGGCCCGCTTCCGCTAGGCGCATCACCTCCTCGACCGGCTTGCGGCTCAGCTTGAACGAGCCGGCCTTGCACACGGGGTTTGCCAAACGCACGAGCGCCCAATCGCGCGTTGCGTCGATCGGGGGATGCACGTTGAGGCGCGTCGACCCGGCGATGACGTTGGTCTCCGGTGCCCCCTCCGCTGCGCCTGCGATGTGCGTCGAGGTGTGCGAGCCGTGCAGTTTGAGCAGCAAGTCGGTGAGACGTAACGGCGGCACGTCGCTGGTGCGGTAGAGGCAGTGCGCGGCGGTGGCCACGATATCGCGCCCCACGCAGAAGGCAGTGCAAACCGAATGCGAGCGCGGATCGTGCAGCACGCCGATCTTGTCGCCAACCGCGCGCAGCGATTGCGGCAGCGGCACGCGCTCGTCGCTGCCGAAGACGGCCGCGGCGGCGGGCCGGCTTAGGCTCGCCCCGAGCACCGCGAGGAGGACGGCTGTGCCGGAAAGGGACAGCGCCGCCGCGAGACGGCTCAGTTTCGGGCTCATGCAGGCGTTCCCCCCGGCGGTCATGGTCAACAAGCCCTTTATTACCAAGTGTTAAGGCAATCGAAAGGCTGCTGTAATCCCGATCTCGCTACCCGGTAGAGCACGACGAAAATCCCTGCCTCGCAGAATGGAGATTCTTGCGCATGCTCTCCCACCCCAGGTCGCCTGAGGACGTAGCAAAGACCGGGCCAGCCGGTTCCTCAGCCGGTTCTCTTGGCCGCGACTGGCGCCGCCTTGCCGCCGCCGTCGTTCTCGGCGCTGGTCTCTTGGCGCTTGGCATTACCGATCGCTCGGCTCCGGCCGTCGCGCAGTTGAAGGTCGGCACGCCGGCCGAGACGCTGTCGTTTGCCGATATTGTCGACCGCGTGAAGCCGGCGGTGGTCAGTGTTTCCACGACCAACGAGGTCCCCAAGGTTGCCGACAACAAGCCCCGCGGCGGTCGTCCGTTCGAGGGCATCCCGGGCTTGCCCGAGGATCATCCGCTGAATGAGCTCTTCAAGAACCTGCCGGGCGCCCAGCCGCAGCAGCAGCGTCCGCGCCAGGCGGCCGGCTCTGGCTTCGTCATCACGTCCGACGGCTATATCGTGACCAACCGGCACGTCGTCGACGGCGCCACCAAGGTGAAGGTCGCCTTCGACGATCAGGAAGAGTTCGACGCCACCATCAAGGGCACGGACGAGCGTACGGATCTCGCGCTTCTGAAGATCGAACCGAAGAAGCCGCTACCCACCGTCAAGTTCGCGGAGAAGACCCCGCGCGTCGGTGACTGGGTGCTCGCCGTCGGCAATCCGTTCGGCCTCGGCGGCACGGTCACGGCCGGCATCGTCTCCGCGCTTGCCCGCAACATCGGCGGCCCCTACGACTACATGCAGATCGACGCGGCCGTGAACCACGGCAACTCCGGCGGTCCCTCCATCAACCTGGAAGGCGACGTGGTCGGCGTGAACACGGCGATCTACAGCCCCACGGGCGGCAACGTCGGCATCGCGTTCGCGGTCCCGTCCGACACCGTCAAGCGGGTTATCGAGCAGCTCGAGAAGGGCGGCGCTGTGAGCCGCGGCTGGCTCGGCGTGAAGATCCAGGACGTCGACAAGGACCTCGCCGGCAACCTGGGCCTCAAGGAGCCGCACGGCGCCATCATCAGCGAGGTGCTGACCGACGGCCCGGCTGCTGCCGCAGGCCTCAAGGTCGAGGACGCGATCGTGCAGATCGACTCCAAGAAGATCGACGACAGCCGCGATCTCGCGCGCACCATCGCCGATCTTCCCGCGAAGTCGACGGTCGACGTCAAGATCTGGCGGAACAAGAACGAGCAGACCCTGAAGGTCAAGCTCGGCACCTATCCCAACAAGGATGAGGTCGCCGACAAGGACAATGACCAGGAGGACAAGCCCGAAGACACCAGCTCGACGGTTGACCTGAAGCAGCTCGGCATCACGCTGAAGCCGGCGACGGGCACCGCCAAGGAGGGCGTCGTCATCTCCGAGGTCGATCCGAACTCGGACGCCGCCACGAAGGGCCTGCGCGAGGGTGACGTCATCCTCAAGGCTGCCGGCGAGGACGTGACCTCGCCCCAGGACGTGGTCAAGGCGCTTAAGAAGACCAAGGACGAGGGTCTCTCTGCGGTGATGTTCCACATTAAGAAGGGCGGCGACCAGACGGTGCTGGTGGCGGTTCCGATCGGCAAGGGCTGAGCCTTCAACGGCCAGCTAGGTGAATTGAAGCGGCTCGCCTCTCCCAGAGATGGCGGGCCGCCTCGACGTTGGGGGCCGTCGCGGGCACAATGGGATTCGAGCCCCGAGGCGCCGATACAAGGCAAGCGGTGAAGCGATGCGCGTGCTGGTGGTCGAGGACGACAGAGAAACCGCGCACTTCCTGCAGAAGGCGCTGAAGGAGAGCGGCCATGCCGCCGATCTCGCCGAGGACGGCGAGACGGGTCTCTCGCTCGCGGAAGGCGCCGTCTACGACGTGCTCATCGTCGACCGCATGCTGCCGCGCCTCGACGGCCTCTCGATGATCAAGGAGCTGCGCGGCAAGGGCCTGCGCACCCCGGTGCTGATCCTCTCCGCGCTGGGCGAGGTCGACGACCGCGTGAAGGGCCTACGCGCCGGCGGCGATGACTACCTGACGAAGCCCTACGCCTATTCGGAGCTCCTGGCGCGGGTCGAAGCGCTCGCCCGCCGCGCGGTGCCCGAGGAGCAGGAGACACGCTATTCGGTCGGCGGCCTCGTGCTCGACCGCCTGTCCCACCGTGTGACGCGCGACGGCGAGCCGATCCAATTGCAGCCGCGCGAGTACCGGCTGCTCGAATATCTGATGAAGCACGCCGGTCAGGTCGTAACGCGCACCATGCTCCTAGAGCACGTCTGGGACTACCACTTCGATCCCCAGACCAACGTCATCGACGTGCACGTCTCGCGCCTGCGCGCCAAGATCGACAAAAACTTCGACAAGCCTCTTCTGCACACTGTGCGTGGGGCCGGCTACACGATCCGAGATGGACCTGGTTAGCCTCATCCGCCGCGCAGTCTCGACCAGCGCCTTCCGCACGGCTGCGGTCGCCGTCGCGGCCTATCTCGTCTGTGCCGGCGCGGTCGTGGGGCTGCTCCTGTGGCAGACGAACCGCATCCTCACCGACCAGGTGCTGGTGACGCTCGGCGCGGAGGCCGAGCTCTTGCGTGCGGAGGCGCGCACCGGCGGCGATCCCGCGCTTGTGCGGGCGGTCGAGGCGCGCAGCCTTCCCGGTAGTGCGGGCCTCTACTTCCTCGCCGACGCAGCGGGCAACAAGGTTGCCGGCAATCTCAACCAGCTGCCGCCCGAGATCGGCGCCGCCGGCGGCGTGTTCCGCTATGCCCCCGATGGCGCGACACAGTCGCACCTCGGGGTCGCCATCCCCGTCGAGCTCGGCTCCGGCCTGCGTCTCATCGTCGGGCGCGACGTGGAGCAGCAGCGCCGCTTCGCCGACCAGATGCGCGACGCCTACTTCATCGCGCTCGGGTTCCTGTCCCTGACGGGCCTGCTTGTCGGGCTCGTCATGAGCCGGCTCGCTTTGCGGCGCATCGAGACGATCAACGTCGCCACGCGCTCGATCATGGACGGCGATCTGTCGCGGCGCATTGGCATCGTGGGGACGGGCGATGAGTTCGACGTGCTGTCGGCGAACCTCAACGCCATGCTCGACCGCATCGAGGCCCTGATGAACGGCCTGCGCGAGGTCTCCGACAACATTGCGCACGACCTGAAGACGCCGCTCTCGCGCCTTCGCATCTCGGCGGAGTCCGCGCTCATGGACCCGCGCGGGACGGACGCCTACCGCGAGGGCCTCGAGCATACGATCGAGAAAGCGGACGAGCTCATCAAGACCTTCAACGCGCTTTTGCTGGTCGCCCGCCTCGAAGCCGGTGTGCTGGAGGAGAACGCCGAGCGGTTCGATCCGGGCGAGCTTGTGCGCGACTTCGCCGAGCTCTACGAGCCCGTCGCGGAGGAGCGTGGGCTGAAGCTTGCCCTCGACATTGCCGAAGGCAGCCGCCTCACGGCCAACCGACAGCTCGTGGGGCAGGCCGTCGCCAACCTCATCGACAACGCCATCAAGTATTCGGCGAAGGCAAAGGACCCGACCATCTCTATCGCGTTGCATGTGGACGAGGACGGAGTTGAGATCGCGGTCGCCGATCATGGCCCCGGCATTGCGGCAGGCGATCGCGAGCGCGTCCTGAAGCGTTTCGTGCGCCTGGAGAAGAGCCGCACCGAGCCCGGCACCGGCCTCGGCTTGAGCCTTGTGCAGGCCGTCGCGCGCCTGCATGGTGGGGCCGTGCGGCTCGAGGACAACGCGCCCGGTTTGCGGGTCATCCTGCGCATACCCAGGCGGCCGGCCGACCGCTGACCTGAGCGAGGAGGCGGCGCCCTGGGCGATGGCGATTGAAGCAGGCATCACCGAACCGCTGGGCGCGCGCATTATGGAGGCGCCGACTTCGCGCCCCGACGAACGGGTGGCTACCGCGCTCGCCCAATTGCATGAGCGGGCGAGCGCTGCACCCGAGCTGGCGCCGCTGGGAAAGCTCCTCGACGAGCCGCGCGTCGCCGATCTCATTGGCGGCATCCTCGCCGGCTCGCCCTATCTCGGCGGCCTCATCGAGCGCGATCCTGCCCGCCTGCAGCGACTACTGACGCGCGCGCCCGAAACACGTTTGGCGGAACTCAGCGTCGAGCTTGCGGCCGAGCTGCAGGCCACGCTGGATCGCCCAGCGGCCATGCGCGCGCTCCGCGCGTTCAAGACGGAGGTGGCGCTGCTCACGGCGCTCGCCGATCTCGGCGGGGTGTGGCCGGCGATGACCGTCACCGCGGCACTGAGCGAATGCGCAGACGCCGCACTCACCGGCGCTGTCGGCTTCCTGTTCCGCGAGGCCGCCGCGCGCAGGCAGTGGTGGGCACACGGTGACGGTCGCGTCTCGCCAGCCGGCTACATCGTCCTAGCCATGGGCAAGTTCGGCGCCGGCGAGCTCAACTATTCGAGCGACGTCGACCTCATCGTCTTCTACGATCCCGATCGCATCTCGCTCGCGCCCGGGCAGGAGCCGGCGAAGTTCTTCGTGCGCCTGACGCGCGACCTCGTGCAGCTTCTGGAGGAGCGCACGGGCGACGGCTATGTCTTCCGCACGGATCTGCGCCTGCGGCCCGATCCGGGCGCCACGCAGCTCGCGCTCTCGACCGCCGCCGCGCTCGTCTATTACGAGAGCTTCGGCCAGAACTGGGAGCGCGCGGCCCTCATCAAGGCGCGGCCCTGCGCCGGCGAACTGGAGGCTGGGCGCCAGCTCCTCGACGAGCTTGCTCCCTTCATCTGGCGCAAGTACCTCGACTTTGCCGCCATCGCCGACATCCATGCCATGAAGCGGCAGATCCACGCCTACCGCGGCTTCGGCACGATCGCGGTCGCGGGCCACAACATCAAGCTCGGCCGCGGCGGCATCCGCGAGATCGAGTTTTTCGTGCAGACGCAACAGTTGATCGCCGGCGGGCGCCAGCCGGACCTGCGCGTGCGGCAGACGCTGGAGGCGCTGCGCCGGCTTGCTGCGCGCGGGTGGATCAAGGAGCAAGTGGCGAGCGATCTCGCCGAGGCCTACGTGTTCCTGCGCCGCATCGAGCACCGCCTGCAGATGGTGGCGGACGACCAGACGCACGAGGTTCCCGACGACCCCGCGCGTCTCCTGAGCTTCGCGCTATTCTGCGGTTATCCGGACACGGAGACCTTCGCGCGCGAGCTGACGCGCCGGCTGGAAACGGTGCAGCGCCACTATGCGGCGCTGTTCGAGGACGGCCCGGAGCTGACGGCGGGCGGCGTCAATATGGTCTTTGCCGGCGAGAAGGACGATCCCGCCACCGTCGCCGCGCTGAAGGAGATGGGATACGCGCGCCCCGAGCTGCTGCTGGAGATCGTGCGCGGGTGGCATCACGGCCGCCATCCGGCCGTGCGGTCGGCACGAGCGCGCGAGCGGCTGACGGAGGTGCAGCCGCTGCTCATCGCCGCGCTCGCCGATACCACCGATCCCGATCGCGCGCTCGCAAGCTTCGACCGCTTCATGTCGGAATTGCCGTCCGGCGTGCAGCTCTTCTCACTGTTGCGGGCCAACCCAGGGCTATTACGCCTGCTTGCCAACATCATGGGCACCGCGCCGCGGCTCGCGCGCATCCTGTCGCGCCGGCGACGGCTGCTCGACGCCGTGCTCGACCCGGGCGTGCTCGGCAATGTCTCGACGCCGCAGGAGCTCGACCGCCTCATCGCCGCCGAGATCGGCTCGGGTAACAACGACGCGCAGCACGTGCTCGACCGCGCCCGTGTCGTCGGCAGCGAGCAGCAATTTCTCATCGGCGTGAGGGTGTTGTCGGGGGCCATCAAGGCCAACCAGGCGGGCGGCGCCTATTCGCTCGTGGCGGAGCGCCTGATCGATCAGCTCAAAGTGGCCTCCGAGCGCGAGCTCGAACGCGCGCACGGCCGCGTTGCCGGCGGCGGGGCAGTTGTCATCGCCATGGGCAAGCTCGGCGGCCGCGAGATGACGGCGGCATCCGATCTCGACCTCATCCTCGTCTACGATTTCGACCCCGCGGCGCCGCAGACCTCGGGCTCCCGCCCGCTGGCGCCCGCGCACTTCTATATGCGGCTGACGCAGCGCCTCATCGGCGCTCTGTCGTCGGCGACGGCCGAAGGCACGCTCTACGACGTCGACATGCGCTTGCGGCCCTCGGGCCAGCAGGGTCCGGTGGCGACGCAGCTAACGAGCTTCATCGACTACCAGGCTAAGGAGGCCTGGACCTGGGAGCACCTTGCGCTGACACGCGCGCGCGTGATCTCGGGGCCGCCGGAGCTGTGGGCCCGCGTCGAGGCGGCGATCCGGCAGGCGCTGCTGAGACCGCGCGAACCCGCCAAGCTCACCGCCGACGTGCGCGAGATGCGTGAGCGCATCGCCAAGGAGAAGGGCACCGACGACATCTGGGACCTGAAGCAGGTGCGTGGCGGGCTCGTCGACCTGGAGTTTATCGCCCAGTACCTGCAACTCATGTATGCGGCGGCGCATCCCGAGGTGCTGGACCAGAACACGGTCGAGGCCTTCCGTAAGCTGAGGGACGCCGGTGTGCTGTCGGCCGAGGACGCGGATGTGCTGATCCCGGCGACCCGGCTTCTACACGATTTGACGCAGATCCTCCGCCTGTGCCTGGAAGGGCGCTTCGAGCCCGCCACGGCGCCCTCCGGGCTCAAAGAGCTGCTTGCAAACGCGGGCGATGCCCCGAGCTTTGCCGAGCTGGAAGATCGGCTGCGGTTGACGCTCCTCAAGGTCGCCGGGCTTTTCAACGAGATAATCGCGTAAGCGGCGACAAAGTTCGCCGACGGATTTAACCGGGAAGCGCCGTTTTCTCGGTAAATCGGCGCTGGAAGGCCTCTCATCGGAGCCCAAGGTCGCCGTCGAGGCTCGCAGAATGGCCACATCCCACGCTAGAGTGGAAAGCGGAAGCGATTGATGGCCATGTCGAGGCTAACGGTGGCGGCGAAAAGAGTGGTTCCGGGCCCGCCGGGAGGCTCCCCGGGGGCTGAGATGAGCGAGGACGCCTCGCTGGTAGCGGCCGCCGCCAATGGTGACGCGGCGGCGTTCCGATCGCTTGTCGATAGGCATCTTTCCGGCGTCTTGGCAGTCGCGCGACGCATGCTGCGTGACGACGCGGAGGCTGAGGACGTTGCCCAGGAAGCCCTGCTGCGGCTGTGGCGTTCTGCCGATGGGTTGGAGGTTGGCCCGCAGGGCTTGCGGCCGTGGCTGCGACGGGTCGTGTCGAACCTGTGCGTTGATCGGATGCGGTCCGGGCGCCGGCTCATGGTGGTGGAGGAGGTTCCCGATCGTGCGGAGCCCGCCACCCAGTTGACCCAGTTGGAGGCCCGCGACGTTAGCCAGCGCGTCGATGCGGCGTTGAAGGAGCTACCCGATCGGCAACGCATGGCGCTGACCCTGTTCCACTACGAGGGCCTGAGCCAGGTGGAGGTCGGACGCATCATGGGGATCTCGGACGAGGCGGTGGAATCGCTGCTCGCCCGCGCCCGCAGGAATTTGAAGGGAGCCTTGCGCGAGGAATGGCGCGAGTTGCTCTCCGAGGACGAATAGACGTAATGCGGCGAAGGCCGGACAACGAGACGAACGAGATTGGCGACTGGAACGAGAAAAAGACGATGACGACAAAAGAAAAAAGGGCAGAGGACAGGCAGGCGCTCGAGCACCTGCTGGAAGTCTATGGTGCCGATCGGACGCGGTGGCCGGCCCGCGAGCGGCTGCGGTTTGCAAGCCTCGTTGCCGAGGATGATGGAGCGCGTCGCCTCGTGTCCGAGGCAAGCGCGCTCGATTCCCTCTTGGATCTCGCCCCCAAGGCGAGTGCGGCGCGTGAGCATGCCCTGAAGGAACGCATCGTCGCCGCCGCGCTGCGACAGACAGAGCCTAAGTTCGCCGTGGTGGCGCGCTCGACCGAGGCCGCCGCGGGTGGGGGCTGGCGCGCCTGGGCGCACCGTGCATCGACGTTGCGTGCCCCGGCGAGCAGCGGATGGGCTGCAGGCGGGTTGCTCGCCGCCTCGCTCGTCGTCGGCGTGCTCCTGGGCTCGGCCGGGACCTTCGATACCGCCGTGCAGCAGGTGGCTGAGGCGACCGGCTATTCCGTGACCGATACATCCTCGCACCTGGCGCTCGGTGACGAGATGGTTTCCGCATCCGACGAGGAAGTTCTATGACGAACGGCACGACCGGCGGATCGGGCCGCAACCTGCGACCCGCGCTGATGGCGTCCCTCGCCTTCAACGTCCTGATCGTTGGCGCGGTCGCCGCGGCGCTGCTGCTGCCGTTTCTGCACGGCGGCAAGCGGCATCGCCCCCTTCCACCGACCGGGCTTGCCGGCTTTGCCGAGACGCTGCCCGCCGACCGCGCCGCATTTGTGCGCGGGAAAGTGGATGGCCAGAAGGGCGCATTCGAGGCGATCTTCAAGGAGGAGCGCGAGTCGCGTCAGGCCGCGCGCCTGGTCCTCGTCGAGGAGCCGTTCGACGTCGCCAAGTTCAAGGCCGCGCTCGACCGCGTCGCCCAGGCCTACGACAAGGAGACGCGGACGCGCATGATGCTCGTCGCCGACACGGCGGCCGAGCTCACGCCCGAGGAGCGCAAGCAGCTTCACGCCTATTTCGAGAAGCATCGGGCGCGCAATCGACACAGCAAGGCGCCGCCCGACGACCCCAATCCGAACTAGCGGCCGGGTGATCCGCCTCGGCGTCTAGCCGACGAGCGCGGGTACGCCGAGCCTCGGGTTGCCGCCTTCCGTGTCGATGAAGAAGTCGGGCTGCGCCGCGCGGTCAAGAACGGTGACGGCGCGCCAACCCTGGTTGACGCCCTCCACCTCGATCAGCGTCGTGCCGTGCATCTCGAGCAGCGTGCGCGCGAGGCAGAGCGCGAGCGATCCCCCCTTGCGCGCTGTTCTCGCCCGCTCCCGCGATACCGAGACCGAAATCTCGATGAGCTCACCGTCTGCGATCGCAGCGACGACGACGCGCTCGCCGTGGGCAGCGCGGGAGACCGCCTCCGCCAGCAGGTTGACCATGATCTGGCGCAGCGCACGGGGCTCGCCCAGCACCTCGAGCTCGGACGGGATGAAAGCGCTGAAGTCGATCGCTCGGCCCTCGGCGGTGCGTGCGACGAAGGCCCAGGCGTCGGCGGCGAGAAGCTCGAGATTGCTGGCACAAGTGGCGTCGCGGCGGTTGGGTGAGGCCATGAGCGCGGTGAGCGCCATGGTATCCTCGGCCGATTTCAACAGCTCGGCTGCGCTGTCGCGGATGTGGTGGACGTAGTCCTGATAACGCTCGTCCCCGAGCGGCCCGTACAGCTCCAGCGCCATCATCTCAGAGAAGCCCATGACGGCATTGAGCGGCGTGCGCAGGTCGTGGCTGACGCGGGCCATGAGGTCGGTCCAGGCCCGGTCCTTCTGCTCGAAGGTGACGCGCAGGCGGCGGACGGGGAGGCTATGCGCGATCTGGCGCTGGGTCTCGCGCTCGAGATCGATCTCGGAGGCACTGGCCGAGAGCGGAGCGTGTGGAAGGCCGGCCGCGACGAGCGAACGGGCTGAACGCAAGTCCGGCTTCGGGGCGAGGACGCGGAGGGCGAGCTCGGGCAGCGGGATGATGGCGAAGAGCGCGCAGGTGGCCGCGGCGGTGGTCAGCAGGATGGCGGTGAGCCCGGGTGGCAGGAGTGGTGTCAGGAAGCCGAAGACGGCTAGGGGGGCAGCAACGGCTAAGCCGGGGTGCAGGCGTGGAGCGCTCGCTCGCAGCACGTATTTGAGGACCAGGAATTTGAGGAGAAGGGCCGCCTTCGCTCGTCCGGCGGACAGCACCATCAGGGTCGGCCGCGCGCGCAAGTAGGCCGACGTTGTCCACGCCATCCGTCATCTCCCGAATTGTCATCTTGAATGACTCGCGGATCCCCGCCGAACCCGCTACCCGAATCACACGTAATACTTCACACGATTGCGAATCGGCTGTCGAGATCCAATAAGCCCATCAATGTAATATATTTTCTGAAGTTACCCTTCGAGCACCTTGGAGACGATTTCGTGCACGTCGGAGGATAAGGATTTGGCCCTCGCAAGCCGCTGCAGCGCCTTGCGGGCGAGCCCCCGGCGCCCCGTTTCCAGTGTGCGCCAGCTGCGGAAGGCGCCGAGCATGCGCGCCGCGATCTGCGGGTTGATGCGGTCGAGCGCCAGCACCTGGTCGACGTGGAATGCGTAACCGGCCCCGTCGGGGCGGTTGAACTGGACCGGGTTGCCGGCGGCGAAGGTGCCGATGAGCGCGCGCACCTTGTTGGGGGCCGTTAGCGAGAACAGCGGATGGCGCATCAGTGCCTCGACCCGTTTCAGGGTTCCCGAGCGCGGCGAATGAGCCTGGGCGGCAAACCAGGTGTCGATGACGACGTTGTCGTGCATCCAGGTGTCGCGGAAATCATCGAGGGCACGCTCGGCCGCCGGGCCTCCCTCGGCGGCGAGCAGGAAGAGGGCGTGCGCACGGACGGTCATGTTGGTGGCTTGCGCGTAGTGCCGCGACAGGCGGGCCGCATCGGCCTTGCCGCCGCGCGCCGAGAGCAGCGTTAGCGCGGCGTTGCGCAGCGCGCGCTTTCCCGCGCTCGCGGCGTCGGGAGAGAACGGGCCATCCGCGGCCATCTCCGCGTAGAGGTCCTCGAGCGTCGGCCCCAGGGCGCGCCCGATCACCCGCGATAGCGCGCGATGCGCCCGGTGGATGAGGGCCGGGTCGACGTTCTTGCCGATGACCCGGGCGATGTCGGCTTGCGTCGGGAGCTTCAGCAACTCGGCGCGATAGGCGGGCTCCAACGCGTCGCTCAGGATGGCGGCGCCAAGCGCCTTGGCGTAACGCGCCCCGCGCGCCGTGCTTTTGCCCATTGCCAGCGCGCCCACCATGTCGACGAGGGTGCGCGTCGCAAAGCTGTTGGCGGCCTGCCAGCGGTTGAAGAGATCGCCGTCGTTCGCCATCAGGAATTCGACGTCGCGGTCGGCGAGGTCGATCGTCACGTTGACCGGCGCGGAGAACTCGCGCAGCAGCGAGGGGACCGGGCGGGTTGGGACATCGACGAAGCGGAAGGTCTGCTTGCGCTTTGACAGCGGCAGGATGCCGTCGGGGACCGCGTCGCCGTTGTCGAGCTTCAGCGCGAGCTCGTCGCCGTTGCCGCTGAGCAGACCCAGCTTTACTGGCATGTGCAACGGCTTCTTGTGCGGCTGGCCCGGGGTGGCGGGCAGCACCTGCTCGATGTCGAGCTCGGCCGTCTTCTTCGTCTTGTCGTAGCGCAACGCGCACACGAGCTCGGGCGTGCCGGCCTGCGAGTACCAGAGCCGGAACTGGGTGAGGTCGGCGCCGCTGACGTCCTCAAAGCAACGTACGAAATCCTCAACCGTCGCTGCGTCGCCGTCGTGGCGCTCGAAATAGAGGTCCATGCCCTTGCGGAAAGTTTCAGGCCCCAGCAGGGTCTGCAACATGCGCACGACCTCGGCGCCTTTCTCATAGACGGTCGCCGTGTAGAAGTTGTTGATCTCGATGTAGCTCTCGGGGCGCACAGGGTGGGCGAGGGGGCCGGCGTCCTCGGCGAACTGGTGCGTCTTCAATTGCCGCACGTCGAGGATGCGCTGCACCGTGCGCGAGCGTTCATCGCCCGAGAACTCCTGGTCGCGGAAGACCGTCAGGCCCTCCTTTAGGCAGAGCTGGAACCAGTCGCGGCAGGTGATGCGGTCGCCGGTCCAGTTGTGGAAGTACTCGTGCGCGACGACGGCCTCGATTGCCTCGAAGATGGTGTCGGTCGCGGTCTCGGGGGACGCGAGCAGCAGCCGGTCGTTGAAGACGTTAAGGCCCTTGTTCTCCATCGCGCCCATATTGAAGTCGGACACAGCAACGATGTTGAACACGTCGAGGTCGTACTCGCGCCCGAAGCGCTCCTCGTCCCACCGCATGGCGCGTTTGAGCGAATCCATCGCCCACGCCGCGCGCTCCTCCTTGCCGTGCTCGACGAAGATGCCGAGTGCGACCTCGCGCCCCGACATGGTTCGGAACGAGGAGGCGATGGGCGCGAGATCGCCACCGACGAGCGCGAACAGGTAGCAGGGCTTGGGGAACGGATCGTGCCAGATCGCGTAGTGGCGCTTGCCGCCGTCGAGCACGCCGCGCTCCAGCAGGTTGCCGTTCGACAGGAGGATCGGTGCCTCGTTGGGGTCGGCCTCGATGCGCACCGTGTAGGTGGCGAGCACGTCGGGTTGGTCGAGGAAATAGGTGATGCGGCGGAAGCCCTCGGCCTCGCATTGGGTGCAGTAGACGTTGTTGGTGCGGTAGAGGCCGGAGAGCGCTTTGTTGGCCTCCGGGTCGACGAAGGTGACGATCTCAAGCGTGAACGGGCCTGCCGGGGGCTTCGGCAGGGTGAGCCCGGCGTCGCTGAGCCTGTAGTCCTTCTTGCCGAGCGGGGTGCGGTCGAGCGCGATCGAGGCAAGCTCAAAGTTCTCTCCGTCGAGCCGCAACGGCCCGGGCCGGCCGCGGACGTCTGGGTTGGGGCGCACAGAGAGGCGGGAGCGCACGCGCGTGCGTGTCTTGTCGAGGTCGAAGCCGAGCGCGACCGTGTCGATGAGGTAGGCGGGCGGACGATAGTCCTTGAGGTGGATGGCGCGGGGAGGCTCGGGCTTCATGGGGAGAGATCCGGTTGGTCCGCGCACCGACGCCACGGGAAGGGCAAGCCTTAACCGGGACGTCTGCTCGTTGCCGGACACTACTAGCAGGGGCTGATTATAACGTTATGACCGGCCCACGCAAAAAACAGGCCAAAACAACCCCTTAACACCGGATGAATTCTACCTCAGCGGCAGGCGGCGCGAACGCTCTCGCACAATGTGTTGGGCGAAATCGGCTTCGATAAAACCTTCTCGTTCGCTTAGTTCGGCACTACCTCCACCGTCGTCCGCGGGGCGGTCTCGCGAATGCCGAGCCTGTCGCCGAAGAAGACGACGACGCAGGTTACGATCAAGGCGAGGAGCACTTGTTCTGGGGCTGTTATCGTGGCGTTAGGAACGCCGCGCCGAAGCTCGGCGTTTCACAACGGGTTCAGCCGTTCTTCAAGGACGCTGGAGCGAAAGCTCGATGGCAAAGAAGAAGCTCTCCGAATACCGCGCCAAGCGCGACTTCAAAAAGACGGCGGAGCCCGCCGGCAAAACCGCGATCCGCAGCGCGGAGTATCCGCGCTTTGTCATCCAGAAGCATGACGCGACGCGCCTGCACTACGATCTCCGCCTCGAGGTCGACGGCGTGTTCCGGTCGTGGGCCGTCACCAAGGGCCCCTCGCTCGACCCGCACGACAAGCGCCTCGCAGTCGAGGTTGAGGACCATCCGCTCGACTACGGCGACTTCGAAGGCACAATCCCGAAGGGCGAGTACGGCGGCGGCACCGTTATGGTGTGGGACCGCGGCTTCTGGATGCCGGAAGGAAATAAGTCGGCGGCCGAGCAGCTGCGCGACGGCGAATTGAAGCTCGTGTTCGCGGGACAGAAGCTGAAAGGGAGCTGGGTGCTCGTGCGTATGAAGGGCGACCGCTTCGGCGGCAAGCGCACCAACTGGCTGCTGATCAAGCACCGCGACGAGTGGGCCAAGGACGGCGACGCCGACAAGCTCCTGAACAAGGACCGCTCCGCTGCCTCTCGGCGCACCATGGGTCAGATCGCGCGCGGCGAGGGCAAGGCGCCCGAAAGCTTCATGCTGTCGAAGTCAAGGACGAAGCTCGCCAAGTCCGACGCTATCTGGCACTCGAGCAAGTCGGCGGAGCAGGCAAGCACGCCAGCCCGGCGGTCCCGCGCCCGCAAGACGGCCTGACGGCACCAAGGCGCGGAACCCGGCCGTCGGCCGCGTCTTGCAGGCATGAACATTTGATGGCGCGGAGGTCGCATGCGCTCTGTCGTTGCACTCGCTTTCCTCGGGCTTCTTCTTTTCGCGGTGACGGCGATGGGAGAGGAGTACGCGCCGGGCTTCGGTCCCAACCCGAAGCTCCCCGAGCCCGAGCATTCCCTCGTCCCGACCGTCAACATCGCGCCGGCGAAGAGCTGGCCTGCCGGACCTACGCCCACCGCCCCTGAAGGCCTGCAGGTTACGGCCTTCGCCAAGGATCTCGATCATCCGCGCTGGCTCTATGTGCTGCCGAATGGCGACATCCTCGTCGCCGAGACCGACGCGCCGCCGCGGCCCGAGGAAGGCAATGGTCTCAAGGCGTGGTTCATGAGCTTCTTCCAGAAGCGCGCGGGTAGCACCAGAACGGCAAGCCCCAACCGCATCACGCTCCTGCGCGATGCCGACGGCGACGGTATCGCCGAGATCAAGCGGCCCTTCCTGACAGGGCTAAACTCGCCGTTCGGGATGGCGCTCGTGGGCGATGCTCTCTATGTCGCGAACACGGATGCGCTGATGCGCTTCCACTACGACGGAGAGAATGTCTCGCCGACGGGCGAGAAGGTCGCCGACCTGCCGGGCTGGCCCATCGACCACCACTGGACCAAGAACGTCATCGCCAGCGAGGACGGCAAGAAACTCTATGTGACCGTTGGCTCCAACAGCAACGTCGGCGAGAACGGCATCGACAAGGAGGAAGGCCGCGCGGCGATCCTCGAGATCGACCCGGCGACAGGCAATAGCCGCATATTCGCGTCCGGCCTGCGCAACCCGAACGGCATGGGCTGGCAGCCGCAGTCGCAGCAACTATGGACCGTCGTCAACGAGCGCGACGAGCTCGGCAACGATCTGGTGCCCGACTATCTGACGAGCGTGAAGGACGGCGGCTTCTACGGTTGGCCCTTCAGCTACTTCGGCCAGCACATCGATACGCGCGTGAAGGAGCACAGGCCCGATCTCGTCGCCAAGGCGCTCGTGCCCGACTATGGGCTCGGTGCGCACACCGCCTCGCTGGGGCTCGCCTTCTACGACGGCAAGCTGTTGCCGGAGCATTTCCAGGGCGGCGCCTTCGTCGGCCAGCACGGGTCCTGGAACCGCGAGCCCCGCGCCGGCTACAAGGTGATCTTCGTGCCGTTCAAGGACGGGGAGCCGTCGGGTCCGCCCGAGGACATCCTGACCGGCTTCGTCGACGCCGACGGGAATGCGCGAGGGCGCCCCGTAGGCGTCGCGGTCGGGAAGACAGGCGCGGTGCTGGTGGCGGACGACGTGGGCAATACCATCTGGCGCGTGGCACCTGCCTTGCCCAAGCAGGCGCTCGTCCAGCCGACCCGCTAAGCCTCAGGCGCTAAGCGCGCGCCGCCCCCGATTGAGGTAGCCCGGTACCTGCACGCCCTGCAGGGGCTTTGCAAAGAGGAAGCCCTGCATCGTGTCGCAGCCCATGGTGCGCAGGATCATGAGCTGCGTCGGCGTCTCGACTCCCTCGATCGTGGTCTTGATACCGAGGCTCTGCGCAAGCTGCGTGATCGTGCGCACGATCGCCATGTTGTCGGGGTTCGTCTCCATGTCGCTCACGAAGGAGCGGTCCACCTTCAAGCGATCGATGGGCAGCTTCTTCAAGTGAGATAGAGATCCAAAGCCCGTGCCGAAATCGTCGAGCGCGATCTCGACGCCGAGGTGGTGCAGCTTCTCCAGCGCCACGGCTACGCTGCCGGCGCCGCGGCCGAGGAAGACGCGCTCCGTCACCTCGATGCAGAGGCGCTCCGGCGAGACGCCCGTCTGTTGCAGTTTATCGCGCACGAGCTCCGCGAACGTGCCCAACGCAAAGTCGGCGGAGGTCACGTTGACGGCCACGCGGCCGAAATCGAGCCCGCTTCGGTCCCACTGCGCCACCTGCCGCAGCGCGTGGTCGATGACCCAGCGGCCTATCTCGGCCGCCAGATTGGGATCGTCGAACACCTCCTCGAAGTCGCCGGGCGAGAGCGGCCCGCGCAGCGGGTGGTTCCAGCGCAGCAGCGCCTCGAAGCTGACGGGATGTGACTTGGAGACCGAGACGATCGGCTGATACAGCAGGCACAGCTCGTTCGTCAGCAGTGCGCGCTGAATGTCGCGGTGCAACTGATAGGTCCGCTCCAGCGATACCCGCATGTCGGCGGAGAAGAATTGATGGCGGTCGCGCCCGAGCTCCTTGGCGCGGTAGAGAGCGAGATCGGCGTTCTTGAGCAGCTCGCTCGCGCCGGTGGCGTCCGTCGGGAAAATGGTGAGCCCGAGGCTGATTGTGCATCGGTGCTGGACGCCGCCGACCACGACCGAGCGCGACAGCGCCGAGAACATGGAGGCAATCGCCTTATCGAGCTTCGCGGTGCCGTCCTCCATGGAGATGAGCACGGCGAACTCGTCGCCGCCGAGGCGGGCAACGCTGGCGTCGGGTTTAAGCGCGGCTTCGAGCCGGGTCGCGATCTCCTTCAGCAGCTCATCGCCCGCCGCGTGGCCGAGGATGTCGTTCGTCTCCTTGAAGCGATCGACGTCGATCAGGCCGACGGCGAACTGCTGACCGGCGGCTCCGGCGGAAGCGAGCAGCGCCTGCAGGTTCTCGTTGAACTGCAGCCGGTTCGGCAATCCCGTCAGGCTGTCGAGCTTGGCAAGGCGCCAGAGCTGATGCTCGAGCTTCTTGCGCTCGGTGATCTCCTCGGTGAGCATCATGATGCCGCCAATCGAGCCGTCGTCTAGGTGCCAGGGGCGCACCTCCCAGCGGATGATGTTGGTCGATCCGTCCGCGCGCTTGAATTCCTCCTCGGGCGAGCTTTCGGTCGCTCCAGCCAAGATGCGCAGATGCTTCGCGCGCCAATGGGGCGGGATCTCCGGGAAAACATCGTAGTGGTGGCGACCGACGAGCGATTCCTCAGTGAGCTTGTAGTCGTGCAGCCAACGGTCGGAGTGGGCGACGTAGCGCATTTGCGTGTCGAACATGGCGACGGCGGCGGGCGCGTGCTTGATGAAGGCGGTGAGCGTGGAGTGCGCGCGCATGAGCTCCAGCTCGGCGCGCCGGCGCTCGGTTATGTCGACGTAGAGGTTGAGGTGGCGGTCACCGGGAATGGGGATACAGGAAATCTCGAGCACTTTGCCGGTGTTCTCATTCCTTTCCTGGATGACCGGAACCGGACTCAAAAGCGTCTTGAGCCGGTGGGCGATTGCCTCCTCCACGGGAAGCGCCGGTCCGTAGTCGCCGCGCTCGGCGCGGAAGCGAACGAGCGTCTCAAGCTTCGGATGACCGTCCGCGAAAAGCTCCTCAGGCAGATCGAGCAGCGTTCGATAGAGCCGATTGCTCACGAGGCCTCCGTCGCGATTTACGAGTGCGATGCCACCCGGGAAGTTGTCGATCATCGCCTGCAGCGTCTGCGCCTGCTGGCGGATGGGTGTGATGTCGGTGCTGATGGTGATGAACTGCTCGATTGAGCCTTCGCGATTGAGGCGCGGAATGACGATCGATTCAAACCAGACGTCGGTGCCGCTCTTGGAGCGGTCGCAGAACTCGCCGCGCCAAGTTTTGCCGGCGTGCGCGATGCGCCACATCTCTTCGAGCGATTCCGGCGCGTGCTGGCCGGAGCTCAACATCTCATACGGCCGCCCGAGGAGCTCTGATTCCGTATAGCCGATGACCTCGCAGAAGCGCTTGTTCACTTCGATGAGGCAGCCGCTGCAGTCCGTGACCGTGATGCAGAAGTGGTCTTCGAGCGCTTTGCGATAGCCGTCCAGGCGATCGATGTCGCGAGCTTTGTAGATCTTCGACAGGATCGGGCGCGCCGCAAACCAGCGGCGTACTGCGCGCCAGTCGCCCAATATCCCTGAGAGCACGCCGGGGCCCCCAAATTCTGTCTCCGGCGATTAGACCCAAAAATTGTTAACCCGATGTTATGTAATGCGTTCCGATCCCAATTTGGTTTCCGGCAGCTTAGCCCGACCCCCATTCGGCGGCAGATGAAGGGCGGCGCCGGCGCTTGCTACTCCCGCTCGGCTATTGCCGCGAACTGCCGGTGCCATCTAGGAGCCGTTGCGCTCTTGCCGCAGCAGCTCTGCCGCACCCAGCAGAGCCGCAAACGGGCGGATGACGACGTACGTCGGGATTTCGCCAAGATACTTAGCGAAACGGCCCTTCGCCTCGAAGCGCTCGCGGAAGGCCGACTGCACAAACGTCGCACCGAGCTTCGGCACGATGCCGCCAGCGATATAGATCCCACCGCGCGCTCCGAGCGTCAGCGCTAGGTTGCCTGCGACAGTGCCGAGCATCGCGCAGAATATCTCCGTCGCTTCGCGCGCGAAGCGATCGCTGGTCCGCGCCTCCGGATGGCTGATCTCCTCTGCCGTGAGCGGCGCCGCGGGGGCGCCGGCAAGCTCGCGCAAGGCGGCGTAGAGATTGACGAGACCGGGCCCAGAGAGCACGCGCTCGGCGGAGACGTGCCCGAAGCGGCGGCGGAGCAGCTCGATCACGGCACTTTCGCGCGCATCCGTCGCCGCCATGGTGACATGGCCACCCTCGCCCGGAAGGGCGACGGCGCCGAATGGCCCGCCCAACGTCCCTGGCACGAGTGCACTGACGCCAAGCCCAC
>JRHI01000491.1_pt1 | contig 42601 bp, 34 predicted proteins | sample 215371 | NCBI WGS metagenome assembly JRHI01 (sample SAMN02929681, study PRJNA255918) | sediment metagenome | biome: cave system; feature: Ice Cave; material: Sediment; isolation source: sediment from deep within a dark volcanic ice cave with no known source of... ... | reverse complement strand
ATAATCGAGGCGGCCGATAATATAAAGAACTATTTGTACGATGCACTAGCACTTGAAAAACTTGGTGCAGAATATCGTTTTCATACCACCTTGGAGAGCAATGGATCGATAGGCCTGGACGGCCAGCTAACAGCTGATCTCGTGCTGGTGGGCCGTGGTGATCCGAATCTCTCAAACCGAAAATTCCCATTTGAAAGAGAGGAATCTGACGGCCCGCCAGAAAAAATATTATCGGAGCTCGCCGACATTTTGGTAGCCAAGGGCGTGAAGTCAATATCCGGCGATATTGTTGGCGATGACAGCTACTTTCCGCATGAACGTTATCCAAGTGGATGGGAAGTCGATGACATTGTTTGGGACTACGGAGCGGCTGTTTCCGCCTTGATCGTGAACGACAACACGGTATCCCTGACACTTACACCTGGTCGAAAAGCGGGCGATTTAGTCCAGGCGGCGGTCATGCCTTCAACCCGAGAATTCACGGTGGAAAATGACGTTGTAACGGCCAGGTCGAAAGCGCAGGAAGAACTTATTCTGATGCGTGAGCCCGGCGAGCATCAAGTGGTGGTTAAAGGAACTATACCGGCGAAGGGCCTACCAAAAAGGTTGACACTCGCGATTCAGGAACCGGCGCTTCACGCGGCTGAACTGATGAAAGGATTGTTGGAAGCACGTGGCGTTCGCATTTCAGGCGCGGCAAAGGCCCTGCACGAACCTCTCAAAAGTGGTTCAAACAGTCTTCCAAACCATGTTTACGCTGAGCATTTCTCTATACCGCTAGGTGATGCTGTGAAGCTCGTCAATAAAATAAGTCAGAATTTGCATGCGGAAGTGCTTTTTCGGGCTGCAATGAGGCAAACCGCAATTTGGAGTACTCCCGAGGAGCTAACGAAATTTGCCGCGGCTTTCTATTCGCAAGCGGACATCGAGACAGACGACTTGATTCAGACGGACGGCTCCGGTCTGTCGCGTAAAAACATGGTGACGCCTCGTGCGGTCGTTACATTGTTACGCTATTCTCAGGCACGGCCATGGTTCGGGCCGTACTACGCTTCGCTTCCAATTGCAGGCATTGACGGTACTCTGAAAGAGCGCATGAAAAACACATCGGCAACTGGGCGAATTCATGCGAAAACTGGCGCGTTTGAGCACGTCAGAACCATTTCTGGGTTTGCGGAAACGCCGGGTGGGCGTCGATTGATTTTTTCTTTCTTGATCAACAATGACATTTCACAAAACACTGCATCCGTCGATGCACTTTGCGTGGCGATGATCGAGGAATTCGATACCATTCTTCCGGATCGTAACTAGCTCGCAGATCGAAAGTTGAATGCGATGCGGGTCCCCGTGGTCGACGCCATGGAGGAGCGATTTCTCTAAATTAATTGATAAGATCTCGACAGAGAAATGAACACAGCGTTGATGAGTTAAAAAGATCTCTACAGCGCCGAAACCAGCCAGCGATGCCCGATATGTCCACTAACTCTTTTCGGTGTAGGATGTTGCATTAAACTCGGGCCTGTAGCTCAGCGGTTAGAGCAGCGGACTCATAAACTGCGACCGGACATATCAAACAAACGAGATAGTTGAAAACTCAAGAGTTTAGCTCCCTTTCACACCCCATCACTGCCCATCACTCCCGAAGTTACAACGCAAAAAGAACGCAAGCTGAACTTGCAGTTGTTTCTCCTCAACGCCCAAGAGTGGCCGCATAGCGCTCCTGCTTGGTACAGGCCCGGGATTCCTAACCGTGTTGAAAACCGTTTTAGCTGACGCCGCCCTGCTGGTTCGAACCGCGTGCAACGGTGTTCCGTCACACGATTGAAGCGGAGTTTCACCCAAATTGGGGATGCCAGATGAATTATTTTCACTTACTAAGGATTAGGTGCATCTCTTTGCCGAACTTGTCAAAACTGCATATGAACACATCGGATGAACCTAAGGCGCAAGTGGGAACGGTGTTACCGAAACTCTTAGTCACATCGAGGTCGAGATGTTGGATGTAACGCCAGACTTAAGATGGTGGCCGGCGCCATGGGCAGCTGGCAGTGGGCCAGTGAACGAAGCATCCGTTGGCGGTGACCTTACTTGTAGACCAGGATGAGTACATGCTGAAAGAGATTCGTGCGGTTGCCGGTGCTAAGTGAACGAAGCGCCCCTTGGCGGTGTCTTAACTTGTAAGAGGACGAGTACATGCTGAGAGAAATTCGGACGGTTACCAACCTTGGGCTCTACATCCGGCATCCGGAGCGGAAGCGAAGAGAGGAAGAGAGGAAACAATGAAAACTAGAATCTTATCCTTATCCTTGTGCGCCAGCCTGTTTCTGGCGTGTGTGTGGGCCACCGCGCAGCAGCCGCATCCCCAGCCTCACGGCGAAGGCGATGTGGTGGGAGAAAACTTCTACTCGCCGGAACTGATCAGACCACCACCATCCACTTCGTCCCCTTGCCCCGCTCGGTTTTTCCGACTCCGCAGCCCCTTTTTTCGCGGGAGCAAAGCTCCCGTCCAGAAACGACTCGCTCCACTCCAACTGCCGGCGTTCGTGCAACTCGCTTAAAAATGCGCGCCAGATTCTCAGCCAAACGCCCTGCTCCTCCCAATCCCGCAACCGCCGCCAGCAGGTCGAAGGGTGCGGAAACTTCTCCGGCATATCCTGCCAGCGAGCTCCGCTCCGAAGAATCCACAGAATCCCTTCCAACACCAGGCGGTTCTCCGATCCACGGACGTCCGCCCTTGTGTTGTTTGGGCGGTTGGGGGAGCAAGGGCGCGATTTTCTTCCACTACGCTTCGGTCAGCAACGGACCGGATCGCGCCATCGGCCCTCCTTCGGCGCTGCTGACTCTGTTTATCCCTCATTTCGCCACACCCAACCATCGTCATTTCAAAGGCTTGTCCATGGTTATGCAACAGCTTCTAGTGATTCCAGCATGGTAGCGGTTTGAGCGTCGGGACCAAGTACGTCGGAATAAATGCTCCCTCAATCGGCTGCAACCGTTTCTTCGCACTTTCGAAACGGCGCGAACTCACTCTCCTACTTCGCGACCGGGTTCCAGTCCGGCCCAAACCCGTCCGCGATAAAGTTCCAGTAGGACCCGGCCGTATCGGTGAGTACCAGCCCGGCGTGCCCCTCCATCGGGCAACCGCTGGCGAACAGTACGCGCGTGCCGTCGCGTCGAACGTTCCGAGTGACGCGGATGTGAGGGAGTTCGAACGACTGCTCCGGGAGTGTCACCGCGAGGTCTATCAGGTGGCTTTCGGAGTGCTGCGAGGTTGCGCCGATGCCGAAGAGATTACTCAGGATGCATTCCTTCGCGCCTATCGGAAACTCTCCAGCCTTCGCGAGCCACAGAAATTTCGGTCTTGGGTGGCTCGAATGAGCTTCCGGCTGGCACTGAACCGCCGCCGCAGCATTGAGCGGTCTCGACGCCGCGATACGTCATGGCTGGAAACGAGCGTGCCGTCCACGGGTGACGTCGAAACGATCGTGGCCGGACACGAATTCAAGTTCCGGTTGCAGCAGGAGATTGATCGTTTGCCAAAAAAACTTCGTGGGGTGCTGTTGCTGAGCGCAGTGCAAGAACTGAACACGCGGGACATCGCCGGCGTGCTCGGAATCCCGGAAGGGACCGTTCGCTCGCGGCTGCACTTAGCCCGCAAGAAGCTGCTTGAGGTGTTTTGTAATGAAAACCTGTAATGAACGGTGGCGCGAAGAACTGGTCAACCACACGCTTGGTTCGCCAGCCAGCGCGGCACTGACTGAACATCTAGAGAAGTGCGCCGTTTGCACTGGAGCATTGCGAGAGTGGCAGGCGCGAATGGGACAGATTGACACCGGCATTCGGCAATTGGCGGACTCAGAGCCATCCACCGAGGCTATTCCGCGCGTGACGGCGGCGCTGAGCGTTCAGCCTCGGCACGTGTGGGTGCCGGAATGGAGGTGGGTATTGGTCACCCTGTCAGGACTCACTATCGTGATTGTAGCTTCTATTTACGTTTGGAATGCCCATCAGCAACGCAATGAGACTGAGAAAGCGCTCTTGGCTGCTTCAGCGATTGGCAGTTGGCGGTCGCCAACAGAAGGCTTGCTCCATTCTTCGTCCGACCATTGGCTGAAAGCGCCGCCTCAGCTTGGACAGTATTTTTATCAGCTACACATTAACGTCCCCGAGAAGGAGAAAGAAAAACCATGAGTGTGAAAAGAAAGCACGCTGCGCTCTGCACCCTGTTGATGTGGTTTTTGTTAGCCGGTAATCCTTTGGCAGCTCAGCAGCCTCAAGGACATGACCCGATTGCTGAGAATCTGTTTCCTCCTGACGTGGTGCTTTTGAATCAGAGGGCCATTGGCTTGGAGGAAGCCCAGAGAAACTTCGTGCGCTCAGAAGTTCTCAAGGCTCAAACCCGCTTTGCGGAACTCCAATTCCAACTTCGAGATGCCATGGAGACTTTGAGCGGGCTCCTGAAGCAGAACCCGGTGGATGAAGCACAGGTCCTAGCCCAGTTGGAAAAGGTGCTAAATGCCGAACGCGAAGTGAAACGTACTCAGATCTCGCTCATGGTGCGAATTAAGAACAAGCTAACTGCGGAGCAGCAGGCACGGCTGCGGCAGCTTCGCAGCGAACCTGGCAGCCACCAATGACCCCATGGATCGTCCAAAGAGGCGCGCGCTCCAAAGCTGCGAGTGACGGCAATCGTCAAACGGGCAACAGGGGTTAGCCTGATCGACGGCACTCGAACCTGCGGCCTCTGCGGTGACAGGCTCTTCCTGTGACAGTTTCCTCTTGACAGGGGAAATCTATCTGACGAGAATAACAAACAGGATACTCTGTTTTGAAACGAAACAAGAGAAGGTTTTTACACGCGCGATCGCGCCTTGGCTCTATACGGTGTTTGAGCAATCGTTTCAAGCTGGAGACTCACCCTGAGTTGATCGGGCTCCGGTCAAGAATCGAGGATCGGGTCTTAGCTTTTTCAGAGCAGTCCAGCGACAGAGTAGATCGGATAGAGAATGCTACGCTCGTCGGTGATCCGTCAGCAGTATGTTCGTGCGTGGGATGGTTTTCCTTGCATGCTGAAACGTATCCGTCATTGAATCCGACTTGGGAGCTTATATGGAAATGAATCTGGCAAATCGTGTAGCGATTGTGACCGGGGCGGCCCAGGGTATTGGAGAAGCCATCTCCCTCCGGCTGGCCAATGCAGGCGCGGATGTCGCCGTGGTGGACCTCAATCTGCCTCTTGCCGAAGCGGTCGCGGAACGCATTCGCGCTCTGGGCAGAAGGTCGATAGGCGTCCACTGCGATGTCTCGCAGGCTGCCGACGTGGGTCAAATGCGAGACCGTGTTTTGCGTGAATTTGGAAAGGCGGACATTCTTGTCAATAATGCCGGCATTCCGGGGAGGAATGCCCCCCTGGTCGAGATCAGCGAGCAGGATTGGGACCTCGTCATGGCGGTGGATCTGAAGAGCGTATTTCTTTGCTCAAAGGCAGTCTTGCCGACCATGATCGAGCGCCGGTATGGCAAGATCGTCAATGTCGCGTCGATTGCTGGTAAGGAGGGAAATCCAAACCTGGCGGCCTACTCCACGGCGAAAGCAGGCGTGATCGCTCTGACTAAGGCGCTGGCCAAGGAAGTCGTAACCTCGGGCGTATACGTCAACTGTGTATCCCCGGCGGTAATCGAAACTCCGATCCTCAAGCAGGTCACTCCTCAACAAGTTGAATACATGAAGAGCCGAATTCCCATGGGCCGGTTTGGCCGACCCGAAGAGGTGGCTGCCGTCATTCACTTCTTGGCTTCTGATGATGCGAGTTTTGTTACCGGGCAGTGCTACGACGTGAGCGGAGGCCGGGCCACGTATTGAACTCAACTGCGTATGTTTAGGGCCGCACGGAGTTCTCCGGAGAAAAAATGATTGCACAAGTTAGTTCGGGTGTTGGGCTAGTCGCGCTCGGTGGCTTTTTGAACGGAAGTTTTGCATTTCCCATGAAACGTATGGCCGTCTGGCGCTGGGAAAATACCTGGCTGGTCTATTCTCTTGTCGGCATGGTCATTGTTCCGTGGATGTTCGCAATTGCGAGCACTCCCAGCTTTATCGAGGTTTGTCTTCGAACTTCTTGGCCCACGCTGATCAAGGTAATGGCATTCGGATTTGGATGGGGTATTGGTTCGACGCTTTTTGGTCTGGGCATTCGTCGAGTGGGGATGGCCCTGGGATTCGCAATTGTTTTGGGTATCACTGCATCAGTTGGTTCGCTGCTTCCTCTGGCAGTCTTACATCCTGACCAACTGTGGACTAGGCAGGGATACGCGTTGATGTTGGGGCTATTGCTGGTGATTTCGGGCGTCGGCCTATGCTCGTTGGCAGGCCGGCTTCGAGAGCGTGAACGGCCCGTTCAGGCCGGAGAGGCGGGTCTTCAAGGCTTCGGCCTGGGCCTCTTGATTTGCATTCTTTCTGGAATTTTCTCCTCCATGCTCAACTTCAGTTTTGTGTTTGGAGAAGAACTGCGGCGATTGACCCTCGCTGCCGGGGGCAGGCCCGCAATGGCCGCCAATCTCGTATGGGCGCTGGGCCTAAGCGGCGGGTTTATTGCCAATTTGGGATATTGCGGATATTTGTTGCGAAAGAATCAAACCTGGCATCTTTTCACTGCGCGCGCCGTCGCGGCAAAGTACTTTCTCGGTGGCATCCTCATGGGATTGATCTGGTTCAGCGGCATCGCGGTATATGGAATGGGCGCGGCCAAGTTGGGGACACTGGGGGCTATCGTGGGCTGGCCCTTGTTCATGACGATGATCATTATTACCGGCAATGTTTGGGGGGCAGTCACAGGCGAGTGGTCGGGCGCAAGTCGGCGCTCGTATGTTTATTCCTGGGCTGGCATCGCCATCCTCCTCCTGGCAATTTGCGTTATTTCGGTTGGCGGCGGTGCGTAGATTTCTTGGGTACCGCAGAATTGTGAATGTCTTTTCCCTGGCGACAAATTCTACGAAAGTGGGAGCGCTCCATGAGGCTGCGGGACAAAGTAGCAATCATAACGGGCTCGGGTTCGGGTATCGGCCAGGCCACGGCAGAACTCTTTGGCGAAGAAGGCGCCAAAGTCGTTGTGGTGGATATCGATGAAAAATCAGCCCAAGCCACGGCCCAAAGAATCCAGGAGCACCAGGGTGCGGCCCACTTCATTCAGGCCGACATCGGGAGAGAGGCAGACGCCGTCCGGATCTCGGCCGAAGCCGTAAAGTATTTTGGTAAAATTAATATCCTGGTTAATAATGCGGCCATGATCGTGGTAAAGGGATTCGACGCCACCGTTGAAGAGTGGCAACGCTCGCTCTCAACCAACGTAATAGGAACTGGGCTGGTCACGAAATACGCGGTGGAGCACATGAAAAAGAGCGGAGGCGGAGCGGTTGTCCACGTGGGGTCGATCTCTAGCGTTGTCGCTCAGCCGAATTTCTTTGTGTATAGCTCCACGAAAGCGGCGATCCTGCAGATGAGCCGAAACATGGCGCTGGATCTTGGCCCAGACAAGATCCGGGTCAACTGTATTTGCCCCGGCACTATCCTGACGCCTGCCTCCTTCCGCCACATGGAGAAAGTCGGCATGTCCCTCGAGCAGTTCAACGCCGCAGAGGGAGCAAAAACTTTTCTTGGTCGAGCTGGTCAACCGCGGGAGGTTGCCTCCGCAATCCTCTTCCTGGTTTCGGACGACGCTTCGTACATAACGGGCGCCTCATTGATGGTAGACGGTGGATACACGGCCCAGTAGTCCGGCGACAGATGTGAGCAAGTCAATTCGAAGAGAGGGCTCGGGGTGGGCGGCATGCAAGACATAGGCTTCGGTTTTTGTGCTCCCCTTTTTGCCAACCCGGGAAGGGCCTTCTTTCGCACTCCATGCTTGGAACGCCTGGAGTGGGAGCCGCTTTGTCAGGCGGTGCTCGAATGCGAGACATTGGGATACGACTCTGTGTTTGTCGGTGACCACCTCTTTCTTGGACGAGATGGAGCCATCTACGAATGCTGGACGACATTAGCGGCCCTGGCGGGGATGACTCGAAAGATTCGTCTAGGACCGATTCACCTCTGTGATTCCTATCGTCATCCGCCGCTCGTGGCGAAGATGGTGAGCACACTGGATATCATCTCTGGGGGGCGAGTCGAATTTTTCTATGATTTCGGTTGGCGAGAGGCAGAATTCACTGCTTATGGTGTGCCTTTTCTGACCACGAGTGAGCGCATCGAAAAGATGACCGAAGGGCTGGACATCATCCTGCGCCTGATGACTGAACCACGCGTGACGTTCAAAGGAAAATATTACCAGGTCAAGGATGCTGTCTGCGAACCCAGGCCTGTTCAACGACCGCACCCACCGGTCTGGCTGGGGGAAAGCAAGGACGAAAGCATGCTGGAGGCAATTACCAAGTATGCAGACGTCTGGAACACTACCCCGGTGTCGATAGAGGCATATGACGAGAAACTAAGTACTCTCCGACGCGCCTGTGAAAAGGCAGGCAGGGACTACGCGACGATAGCGAAGACGCTGGAGACCCAAGTTCTAATCTGCAGAGATGAGCGGGAGATCGACCGAGTTTTTGACAGGATCCATACCCTGAGGCCCACGGGTTCCGGGAACGATGACGACATATTGAAGCTGTTTCGTGAATCGAACCCGGCGCTCGAATCGCAACCACGGGGCGAGGAGTTTAGGCGAGAATTCATCGTGGGTACTCCAGAACAAGTGGAGGCGCGACTCCGCCAGTATATCCACCTGGGAGTGACTCGGTTCATGCTGTGGTTTATCGATTTTCCTAGTCTCGACGGGATTCGCTTATTCGCCAAAACGGTTATGCCGAAGTTTCGTCCGGATCGATTGTCCGCGTAGCGAACTGCGGCGGTAGTGCATGCCGGGCCAAAATCTCGGTCCCGCATTTGTGGTCGCGGATTCGCTCGGTTTCTCGTGAGGGGGTTTATGCCTACCTTCACTGCTGCGGCCTGACCATTTCCAGGCCGGAAGGGGCCAAGTAATTTCAGAGTCAGGAGCTTGGAGAAAATATTTTGAGGCGGAGAATGGGGAGTGAAAGTGCGGCTGCATTAGAAAAGCTGAAAACCCTCGGTTTGAGCGTTACTTCCAGTTCGACTTCTCGAGGAATGATCTTATTTTCAAAGGAGCATTGGCCATGAATATCATTCGGTACCAGGATTCTCGCGGGGAAGTTGGATTTGCAGCGGAGCAGAGGGATGGAACGGCCCTTAAGATCAGAGGTGAAATCAATCACAAAATTGAAGTCAGCGGGGAGAAGGTGCAAGTCCAAAAAATTCTCGCTCCAATTATCCCGGCCATGATTTGGTGTATTGGACTCAATTACCGCGAACATGCGAAAGAGTCGGCCTTGAACATTCCTGAATATCCGGTGGTGTTCGCGAAGAGTCCTAGCTCCACTCAGAATCCTGGAGACCCTATCCAGATTCCTACCTATCTTAAGAGCAATGAAGTTGATTACGAATGTGAACTTGCTGTTGTGATCGGCAAAGCCTGCAAGAATGTCGACCGTAAGCAGGCCCTTGATTATGTGCTGGGATATACATGCGCCAATGACATAAGCGCGCGTGACTGGCAGATCAAACGGGGCGGAAGCCAATGGAGCAGAGGCAAGACATTCGACACGTTCATGCCGATAGGCCCTCGCCTTGTAACTCCGGACGAAATTCCCGATCCAAACCGTTTGCGCATACAAACCATCCTTAATGGAGAGACGGTCCAGGATTCCAACACCGAGGACATGATTTTCGATGTCCCCACCCTGATTGAATTCCTGAGCGGCAGTACTACCCTGCTGCCCGGCACCGTGATTTTGACGGGGACTCCGCAAGGTGTTGGCATAGCACGAAAGCCGCCCTTGTGGTTGAAGGCGGGGGACCAGATCTCGGTTGTCATCGAAAAGATCGGTACGCTGGCAAATTCAGTGCAAGATGAACCTGCCTAGAACGACGGAAGAACGAAGGAATCAGACTTGCGATCACCCTTTGCGGTGTCGGCATCGAACGAGACCTAATGGGAAGGAGTAGCAAATTTCCGCATGAACAGAAGAACATTCCTGGGTGTCGCGGCGGGCATTGCAGCTTTGGAGCCCGAAGCATACGCCGGTTCCATGCCAATTATCGATACACACATTCATCTGTTCGACCCAAGACGTTCTGAGGGCATACCTTGGCCTGACAAGGACGATACGATTCTGTATCAGCCTGCCTTGCCCGTCCGGTATCGCAGGGTCACGAAGGGTCTCGGCATAGTGGGCGCCATTGAAGTTGAGTGCAGTCCCCTCGTGGAGGACAACCAGTGGGTTCTAGACATTGCAGCGAAAGACCCGATCATTGTTGGGACCGTTGGGAACCTGGAACTGGGGAAGCCCGATTTCCGCAAGCATCTGGAACGATTTCAGAAAAATCCGCTGTTTCGAGGCATCCGATACGGCAATCTGTGGGGCAGGAATCTCGGCGAACAGTTGTCCAACCCGGATTTCCTTTCCGACCTTAAAGCTCTTTCCGATGCCGGTCTGGAGCTGGATACCGCGAATCCCGACCCTGCGCTGGTCTCGGCCGTGGTGCGACTTACGGATCAAGTTCCCACGCTTCGGGTCGTGATCGATCATCTTCCGCATTCCGACCCTCCTTCGGAAGCGCGTTCGCTTCAAGAGTTTCAGGCCAATTTGCGGGAGCTGTCGAAAAGGCCTCAGATTTACATAAAGATTTCTGAAGTACTCCGCCGTGTTGGTAGCCGGGTCCCCGATAACTTGGATTTCTACCGCCCGAGACTCGATGAACTTTGGGAGATTTTCGGCGAGGACCGGCTGATGTATGGCAGCGACTGGCCGAACAGCGACCACATGGGTCCATATATACAGGAGTTGACGCTCGTCCGCGCATACTTCTCTGGCAAGGGTCAGGCCGTAGCGGAGAAGTTCTTCTGGAAAAACTCGATTGCTGCGTACCGCTGGGTCCAGCGCGAGCGGAGCCAGCCGTCGCAAAGGTAGTGTAATCCTGGCCGTTAGACTTTTCCGATTGATGTTCGTTTGCGGTTCAGAATCAAGACAGGACGCGCACCTGAATGTTGGTAAAAGGCTCTGAAAGCGATGGCAGAAGACCCTGCCGAGCATGGACTGAATCTTTCCCGGATGGCGGCATTCCGCGTTCGTAGTTTTTGCGGCATGCTTGCGGATAAGTTTTTCTTGACAAACCGAATTTCATGAGTTCTGATAACAGATTATCTATTCTGTTTTAATTGCAGGGTGAGAAATGCATAAGCTCAAGCAACCGCGGGCGCTGGAAACTAGGAATCGGATACTTGCCGGGGCGGCCCGGCTTTTTGCGTTGAAAGGGTACCACGACACAAAATTAGAGGATGTTTTTTCCCGGGCCAACGTGACTACAGGCGCCTTCTTTCATCACTTTACCAGCAAAGAGGACCTCGGCTTCGCCGTAATCAACAATCACATGGAGAAGCGACGCCTGGATTTGCAGCTGATTGAGGAGAGTATGCAGGCCTCTCGTATGGACGCTGATCCATTGCACCGGCTGATGAGCCGACTGGATGCCATTCAGGAGATGGTAAGAAAGCGCGAGAAGTCCAAGGGCGGCTGCATCATCGGGAATCTCAGCACTTCTCTGAGCGATACCCACGCTGGATTTCGACGACGGCTCGCGGAGTGTTTCGACGAGATGGCCCTGGAGTTCAAACCATACCTGGATGCCGCTGTGGAGAAATATCGCCCGGGGCATTATCTGGATACCTGGAGTCTAGCGCGGTATGTCGTGGGCATCGTGGAAGGATCGATCATGCTCGCTCGCACCCGGCGGGATAAGGATATGATGAAGCAAAACTTCGATTTGGTGAAAGAACATATTAAGTGGTTGGTGCACGTTAAAAACTAGAAGTCGATCACCATCTTGCAGCCAAACTTCTGTGACTCCTATGCCGCCGCCAACGGCGGAGGGACCGAATGCGAGAAGCGGATTGTTCAAGGGAACTGCAGATGCCGGGTCTTTCGTGAAGAGCCGTCGATCGGGCTGCGCTTGGTCGCTGTATCCGTAGTTGGCTCGGCGACGATCGCTATCTTGCTTTTCCGTGCCAGCTAGTTGGGCACAACCTTAATATCAACGGTGCCGAGATGTCCCTTGGGGTCCGGGAGGTTCAACGATTTGCCGAACGCATGTTGGCCGACTACGATGCCCATCGTCCCAACGAGATCTTCGCTGAGAATGGAACTGACTGGCTCACTTTGGAGGACGCGTATGTATTGCAGCGTGCAGTAGCCGAACTCCGCGCAGCACGAGGGGAACGATGTCTTGGTTACAAGCTCGGCTGCGTGAGCCGGACGATTCAAGAGCAGTTGGGTCTCGACCGCCCTGTGCATGGTTATCTGTGGAAAAGCGAAATTCTTCCCTCCGGCTTTCACTTGTCCGGTGATTCCAGTGACGAGGGCCGCAAACGTCGCTTTGTGAACTTTGCGGTTGAGGGGGAAATTGCCCTTCGCTTGAGCCGGGACATTTCGACAGAATCCGACTGCGATGTTGCCGATTGCATCGAGTGTTGGTTTCCCGTAATTGAACTTCACAACGCCATTTTTCGTGGACCGAAGCCGACAAGCCAAGAACTGGTTGCAGGGAATGCCATGCACGCGGGTTTTGTCGCCCCCGCACTCCCAGAACAATCTTCCCTTAGCAAATTGGCCCAAGCAGAGATTCAAGTCGAAATCGACGGAGAGGTAGTGGAAAAAAAGAAAGTCACGGATCTCCCGGGCGGTCCGCTGGGTTCGGTGCGCCGTCTCGCTGCGTTGCTTACGTCGGCTAGCGCGAGTCTAAAGGCCGGTGACATTGTCCTGACAGGGTCTCCGGGACGACTGATTCCCATTCGTACGTGTTGCAGCATCGTAGTTGCCTGCGAACGGCAGCACGTGCAGTTGTTCGTCCAGAATGAGCCTTCAGGTTAAGCCTGCTGGGCACAAGAAAAATCCCTTAGACAACGCTTCGAGCAAATTGCCAATAAAACATTTTCATAATCGCGAACGAAAGGAATCCCGTCCATGAAAATCACAGAGGTCAAGACGCATTCTTTTCTAATGGATGTCTCGTGGGCAACGGAGACATTGATCGCCAACCCCATGTCCATCTATCCCAAGTTTAGGGAGAAGCGTTCAAGCTGGTATGGCCGGCAGTGGGCCATGGTGGTCGAGATAAAGACGGACGATGGCCTTAGTGGTTATGGGTATGTCGGTGGAGCGTACCGCGGTTCGCTGGCTGCGATCGAAGATCAGTTTAAGATTTTTCTCGAAGGAGCAGATCCTTTCGCGACGGAGCTCATTTGGGAACAATGTTTCCGCGCCTCTCAATACTATGGCCGTAAAGGGGCAGCCCTTTCAACCATCAGCGGCATTGACATTGCCCTCTGGGATTTGAAAGGGAAGGCGCTCGGCATGCCAGTTTACCAGCTCATTGGAGGCAAGACGAAGGAACGTCTGAGAGCCTACGCTACCGGTATTTACACCGAACGCCACAAGGAGCTGGGGTTCAGGGACGTCAAGATCCCAGTCCGTCACGGACCCGCTGACGGGAAAGAAGGCCTCAAAAAGAATGAGGAGGATATCAAAAGAACTCGCGAGCTGATCGGTCCAGACGGAGACCTTATGCTCGATTGCTATATGGCTCTTGATGTCCCTTACACGATTCAACTCGCTAAAATAGCTCGTCAGTATGCGGTGAAGTGGATAGAGGAGCCTGTACTGCCTGACAAGATCGATTCCTACCGCAAGATCAAGGATGCCGTCCCCGATATCATGATTACCGGAGGAGAGCACGAATTCACACGTTACGGGTTTAAAGAGTTGCTGGAAAAGCATGCGGTTGATCTGATCCAGCCGGACATATATCGCGCGGGCGGAATTTCGGAGGTCATGAAGATAGCTGCCATGTCGAGCGCGTACGACATTCCCATTATTCTGCACGGCATCGGGGCGCCGGCCTATCATTTTGCAATGGCGACACCACACTCGCCAATGGCGGAGTACTGGGACGTTTATGCGAGTGGCGGAGAACCCGTCTTTATTAATGAGCCGACCATAGAGGACGGCTATGTCGTCTTCAACGACAAACCGGGCTTTGGCTACGAACTTAATCCCAAAGTGCTCGCTGGTGCGAGACCAGCACCCCAGTGGTAAGATCAGCTTGCAAGAGACCTTGCCACACCCAGGGGCGGCCAGATACGTCGTCGCCTTGACCGGGCCAATCTGCCAACGGTGTTCGTCTCCCTGGACCTCTAAGTTTCCGGGGAACGTCAAGAGCGGGGGCCAGCGAATAAGCCTTGACAAGCCTGATTCAGAGCGATGACTCAACAGCCCGATTCGTATGTTTTACTCGGAGAAGACAAAGTGAGTTTAACAAATCCTGGACACGGCCCCAGACACTGGTGAGTGAAGAAAGTTACCGGCGTCGCCCTTAAGGCACACTTTCGTATCGGTTTTGACGGACACACGAGGAGTTAACAATGAGTGAGCTCGTACACGTTTCGAAAATGAAGGTTTACAGGGAACCTGGAACAGGAAAAGTAAAGCAAGCGCACCTCGAAGGGTTCGCCCAACCGATTCGGATGGGCGTGCACGGGGGAATCAAGAAGTTTTACGGGGTGGAACCGGAGGAGGACTTGCCCGCCACGCTGGACTATATCGTGGCTGGCGTTGCTGGTTGAATGACGGGCACTCTTGCAGGCGCGCTGGAAGCGCGCGGGATTTCAGGTCATCCGGAAAAGCTATCCGCAGACGTTGACGGATACATTGAAAACATCGAGGGTAAGCCCATGATCACGCGGATTCATGTCAAGTACCACCTGAAAGTTCCAAAGGGTAAAAGAGCCGAGGCCCAAAGAGCAGTGGATCATCATGAGAAGAATTGTCCGGCTTCACAAAGCGTCCGCCGCGGTATCGCCATCGAGTGGGAAGGAGAGATCGAGGAAGAGTAATGAAGAATAAGCGATGGACTGATCTGACCTGCCTCGATTTTCTACGTGGAACGGAGGCCTCAGCGTTTCCGTGCCGAGCCTCCACTCTTCGCCGGCAAAGAGTGAACCAGGAAGATTTGGCAGCCCAGTCGCGAATCTCCTGATTTTTTCAAGACTACAAGCATCCCGTGCCGGCATCTGCGCTTGCCGCCAGAGTTGCCGCCAACCCAACTTCCAACGACGATGAATCCCCGTCTTGCTCTTTTTAGCGGCGGATGGATGGATTCAGATTTCCGTCAATCTCCGCCTGTTGTGCGACACCAGGACCCGGCGAGTAGTTTCCTCACACCCTTTCGCCGTTCGGCCAAAGTTTAGCTGCGAAGATTACTGTTTTAGGGCTTGACAAACAGAATTTTTGATACTAATGTCTCAAACCGAGCAATCGGTTTGTTATGAGAAACGGAAGTTTGGATCGTGTCCGAACGCTCGAAATGCCAGAGGGGGAAAGGCCTCCCGAGACATGCCAGAAGCACATCTGCCAAGTGTCCCACTGGGTCTGGCTCCTCTCTGCGGTAACAGGTTCGAGTGGTGGGCGCTTTCTTAAAGGACCGCTGGCGATCCAGGAAAGAAATCAAGACGAGAATGTCTGGGATCTGAGCACCGCGTCCACTTAGGGGAGGGCACAATGGAGACGGCTAACTTGTTCGTGCAGATTCGGCGGCGCATTTTCTTACTCATCTGGTTGAGTGTGCTTCCTTGCGGCGTTTTTCTCAGCGCCGCTCGGGGCCAGGGAAGCGCAACAGCTTCTATAGCTGGGACAGTGCGCGACACATCCGGGGCAGTCGTTCCTGCCGCCAAAATCGTCATCACTCAGACTGACATAGGATTTTCGCAGTCCACGGAGTCGGCCGGGGACGGCAGCTTTGCCTTCCCAGTGCTGCCGGTGGGACCTTACCGATTGGAAGTGACGAAGAAAGGGTTCACTAGCTACCAGCAAACGGGGATTATGCTGACGGTGAATCAGGCGGCGAACTTTCCGGTTACCCTAAACGTGGGAGCGATGGAACAAAAGGTCGAGGTCAATGCGGCGGCTTCCCAGGTGAACACAACCAATAGCGAGTTATCTTTATTGGTCGATCGGCAACAACTGGTTGACTTGCCGCTAAACGGGCGCAACCCGGCAGGGCTGGTGCTATTGGCAGCGGGCGTGGCGAACCCTTCGCTGAATACCGCAACCCTGGGACCCGGATTCGCGCTTCAGTTCTCCTACCCTGCTGGCATAGGTGGTTCTATCGAGCAACAAGGCGCCCTTATTCCCGCCGTGAGTGGGATTCGGTCCGGTGGCGTCTACTTTTCGCTGGATGGCGCCAATAATGTGGATCCGTACACGGTTTCCGGTGGTCCATTTCCCAATCCCGATGCGGTGCAAGAATTCCGGGTGCTGACCAGCGCCTACGGGGCCGAATACCCTTCGGCACCAGGCGGTGCGGTCAATATCGTGACCAGAAGGGGCACTAATGACTTCCATGGAGGTATCTTCGAGTTTGTGCGCAACGGCGCATTAAACGGCCGCAACTTCTTTGCCACCAACCAGGATAACCTCGTACGCAATCAATTCGGCGGCACGGCGGGAGGGCCGATTCGCAGGGACAAGTTGTTCATCTTCGGGTCGTACCAGGGAACAATCTTGACCAGCTCAGTGGGCGGTAACATCCAATTTGTGCCCACGGACGCCGAGCGAGCCGGAGATTTCTCCGCCATCCCCAATCAGCTCCACAACCCCTCTACGGGCGCGCCCTATCCTGGCAACCAAATCCCGCTGAGCGACTTCAGTCCGGTCACCAGCAAGATCCTGGCACACCTGCCCCACTCTACGGATCCCAACGGCAAAGTCGAAGTGGTTTCACCTAACGCCCAGAACGAACGCCAGGGCACAGCGAAGTTGGACTACGTCTTCGGTAAACACAGTCTTGCGGTCCGGTACTTCGTGAGTGACTTCAACAACCCAGGGAACGTCAATCCCCAAAATTGGTTAACGATCAGCACCCCTAACACGATTCGATGGCAGGATGCCACGGTCGGTTACAACTATGCGAGCACCGGGATTGTGAACGAGGCCCGCTTTACCTTCCAGCGCAATGCTTACTTCGTTGGCGTCGGCCTTCCCGTGAGCTTCAAACAACTAGGGGCGAACGTTACCCAAAGTGCGGTTCCGTTTATCGAGTTCATGCAGGTCGCCGGATTATTTACCATCGCCGGCGGGAGTATCAACGATTTCCCCCGGCAGGCATTTACTGCTTCCGACCGCCTAAGCATCATACGCGGGCGGCACGAGATCTCGGTGGGGGGTGAGGTGACGCGCATTGGGGTCGACCAGAGCACAAACCACCTTCAATCTGGGATCGCGGTCTGGGCTCCTCTTCCTCCTTTCCCACCGGTCCAGCCCTTCCTTTCTTTCACCAGTGGGAATGAGATAAGCGATTTTGCGCTGGGGAAGCCCGTTGTTTTTGCGCAAGGTGATGGCTTGCGGGCCGAGGCTCGGGGTTCTTTGTGGGGTTTTTATGGCCACGACCAGATCCGGGCCACCTCCCGGCTTAACCTGACATTGGGCTTGCGCTGGGATCCCTACTGGCCCTTCCATACATTGCATGGTCGCGCGGCGTGCTTCCGTCCTGGAGAAATTTCCACGGTCTTCATCAACGCGCCCCCAGGGCTGGTGTTCCCGGGCGATCCCGGCTGCGATTCATCGGGGGGTGTCCAACCGGACTTGCATACTTTCCAACCGCGAATTGGCTTCGCATACAGCCTGGATAAAAAACGAAGCACCGTCATCCGAAGTGGCGCTGGGATCTACGCCATGCAATTTCCGATGCAAAGCTTCCTGCCGTTTGCGAGTCAGGTTCCCTACATTAGGACCCTCTTTACAATGTTCCCTCCCTCGATCTCCGATCCTTGGGGCTCGTTTCCGGGAGGGGACCCGTTTGTAGGGGGCTTCATGGCCGACAACCTGCCTAGGCCCAGCAATGTGGCGTTTCCGTCAGGCATACAATCAACCTCGGTCTTCAACCACCATTTTAAATTGGCAAGTGTTTACCAATGGAATCTAACCATAGAGCACCAATTCCCCGGGAATACAGTTGTGCGAGCCTCCTACGTGGGGACCAAAGGCACGCATTTGAGTATAAACCGGGACGAAAATGCGCCTGCGTTCATTCCCGGCCTATGCGGCGGCGTGGCTTGCTCAACCACCGCTAACGAGCAAGCTCGACGGCCATTTCAGGGTCTCGGGAAGGTGCTTGATGACGAGAGCGTGGGAAATTCCTCATACCACGCCCTTCAACTGATTGTGGAACGGCGGCTGAGTACCAACCTAACCTTGTATGCCAATTACGTTTGGAGCAAGTCCATCGATACGGTTTCGTCCAACGCGAATGGAACGCTGTTTTCCGGGTTCAATACCGCTATCAACCCTTTTAACTTGAGGCTCAATCGCGGGTTGTCTGACTTTGACGTGCCCCAGAGCTTTACAACCTCGCTCGTCTGGCAGCTTCCCTCTTCAAAGTCTGGCAGCTTCATCCTGAAGCATGTCCTTTCTCATTGGCAGACGACCGCGATTTGGATTTGGCAGTCCGGGCAACCGTTCAGCGTTCTATCGGGCGTCGATAATTCCCTGACCGGCAACGGCTTGGACCTGGCGGACCTAGTGCCCGGGGTTTCACCTCGCTTGAGCCCTGACCGACCGCGCGCACAGGTCGTCCAGGGGTACTTCAACACAGCCGCTTTCCAGCCGAATGCAATCGGTACTTTCGGGAATAGCGGACGGAATACTCTGTTCGGGCCCGGGTACAACAACGTGGACTTTGCGGTGATAAAAACGATCCCCTTCGGGCACGAGAGGTACGGGCTGCAAATCCGTGGTGAATTCTTCAACATCAGCAACACGCCGCACTTCTTGGCACCACTCGGGGCGGGGGGATCGATAACGACGCCCGGGTTTGGGCAGATCCTCGGCGCGCGCGATCCGCGCATTATCCAGCTTGCGCTAAAGCTCAACTGGTAAGAGTCCGGATGAAAGAAATAGAGGGCCAGAGACGTTGGAATCGGCGGCGCAAGGTGGAGCCCTGTTCTGGATATTGCTTAAAACTCAAGACGATTGACTGCGTACTCGCAGAATCATGCAAACGAGGGCGCAACCAGCCTCTGTGTCAACCAGCCATGCACGGACGATTCCTTGATTTTCAGGCATTTCCTTGGGGAGGATTTCATGGGAGCCCATATGTATAGGAGCTGTGTACGAATCGTCGCGGGGACGCTGGCGATTTTGAGTCTGTGCCTTTGGGTTCGAGAGGCAACCCTGGCGCAAACGGGTCCGCCGCCATCGCTTCAACGGAAAATGCAGTGCCTGGAAAAGCAAGTCCAAAAATGGCAGCAGGAAGGCAAGGACCCGCAACCGATCGGTAATGTGATGCAAGATTTTCAGCCCCTGGTCGAGCAGCAAAAGTTCGCCGAGGCCGAGAGCGTTGTGGATCGCGCGCTCAGAGTGGCGGGAGAGGCGTGTCCGGATCAGCCCATTTCCCCACCCGCAGGGGCACCCCCAGTGTCGTCCGCTCCCGTGGCGACACCGCCCGCACCGCTGCAGGAGAAGATACAGCACCTGCAGGCTTTGGCTGACAAGCGCCAGCAATCAGGCGCCGACTTACGCGAAGTTGGAGAACTCCTGCACGACTTCGACTTGCTGATGCAGGCAAAAAAGTTCGCTGAAGCCGAGGCATTGGTGGATCGCGCGGTCAAACTCCTGGGCGAACCTATTTCGGCGAACCAGGGCCATGGGTCAGATGACACCTCATGGATCGCCTACGGGGCTGGTGACGCTGATGGGCGGCAACAAATATTCGTCATCAAGCCTGACGGTGCCGGGGAAAAACGGCTGACTCAAGAGGGGAAGCAGAATTTCTTTCCCGTATGGTCACCCGACGGAAAGAGAATAGCATTCACCTCCGATCGGACTGGCTCCCCGCAAGTTTGGGTTATGAACGCTGACGGCAGCAATCCCAAGCAGCTTACGACCGAGGGGGAGAGTCTGTTGCCCACTTGGTCGCCTGATGGGAGGAGGCTTGCCTTTGGATCCAACCGCTCGGCGCCCGGAAGGTCCGGCCTCCGTGACCCGGCCCTACAACCGCACGGTGAGATATGGGTGATGGAGTCTGACGGTACCCATCAGATACAACTCACGAAGAGTGAAGCGGGCGTTGCGAACGGCGCCCCAGCCTGGTCTCCGGATGGTCGTAGGATTGCCTTTTCTTCCACGCGCAGCGGCCATTTTGCAATCTGGGTGATGGACTCGGATGGCGCTCACTTGACCCAGCTGACGACTCCATACGGAGACAGGTACCCCGACAGCAATGTCCCCGCATGGTCCCCCGACGGGACGAAGATCGCGTTCTGGTCCGGACTCGAGCACCGGTACGGCAATGTTTGGGTGATGGATGCCGACGGCAGTAACCGGAAGCAGTTGACCGACCAGCCGGCGGGAATCAATTGTGACGAGCCCATGTGGTCGGCCGATGGCACGAAGATCATGTTTGCCAGCAATCGGCCGGGCAGCAAAGGAATCGGAAATTGGATTATGGAGGCGGATGGGAGTAACCAGAGAGTTCTCACTACCAATACATCCGAACGAGGCCGTCCATCGTGGCAGCCGATTGGCGGTAAACGTTGAAGCGTCAAACCAACCATGTGTGCCAGGTATCCGGTCCGATTTTCCGGACTGTGTGCATTGCGCCGCATCTGAAAATACAAGGAGATAACAATGGCTGAACTGGTTCATCTATCGAAAATAAGGGTCTACAAGGAGCCCGGGAAAGGGAAAGTCAAAAAAACGTATATTGAAGGCTTCCCGGAACCGATTCGAATGGGACTGCACGGGGGTGTTAAGAAGTTTTACAAGGTGGAGTCCGAAGAAGACTTGCCGACCACGCTGGACTATGTGGTAGCGGCCCTCGGAAGTTGCCTAACGGGTACCTTGGGAGGCGCACTCGAAGCGCGTTCAATCCCCGTTGGAGTCGACGACCTGTCCGCTGAAGTCGAAGGTCATATCGAAAACGTGGAGAACAAGCCGCTGATCACACGCGTCCACGTGAAGTACCACTTAAGAGTTCCAAAGGGCAAGAAAGGCGAGGCCGAACGGGCCATCGAAAGCCATGAAAAGTTTTGCGCCGTGTCGCAAAGTTTGCGGAGAGGTATCGCCGTAGATTTTGAAGCAGATATTGCCGAAAAATGAAGCCCTCTGCTGCATCGTAATCCGTAGTTTACAGGCCGCGAATCTTTTCCGTGCCCATGACTGCTAAGTGTTCTTGGACCGAACCGCGTTGGGAGCATAAATGAGCGAGGGAAAACCTTTTTGGTTTCTCAATCGGCGGGAGCTCCTGAAGTTACTTCCACCGAGTTTGGCAGGCTTGGCCCTCGGCTCGCTGACGGGGGAAGAACTGGTGCGTGCGGCTGTGAGAGCACCAGACTTTTCAGCGACGGAGGCCAAAGAGTGGGTCGCCAAATGGATTTGGTGTGAAGGCGACCCGGTCCCTCAGAACTTCTATTTGTATTGTCGAAAGGTGTTTGTACTGAGGGGAGAGGCAGCGGAGGCACACGTCGATGTGGCGGCGGACAGCCGCTATAAGCTTTTCGTCAACGGCAAGTTTGTGGGGCGTGGCCCGGCGCGCGGCGACCAGCGCTGGCAGTACTACGACACCTACGATCTTCGGCCCTTCCTGAAGAGCGGGGAGAACGTCGTTTCGGCGATAGTGCACCAATACGGAGCGCCGTCGCACAGTTATACGCTGGGGCGGGGCGGGTTCTTCTTGCAGGGCGGGGTGCGAGAGCGGGCTGGTCGAAACGTAAGTCTCATCAGCGACGACAGTTGGCGGGTGTTACCGGCTCCGCCGTGGGATCGAGAGAGTCCGCGGACATGTGTAGCAGTGATGTGGCAGGAGATTTATGACGCGCGTAAGGAGCCTCTCGGATGGCAGCAGCCCGGGTTCGACGATTCCGGTTGGCAAATGCCGGTTATTCTGGGGACACACGGTGTGCAGCCCTGGGAGAATCTGGTGCCTCGCGATATCCCGTTTCTGCACGAGGAAGAGTGGTTGCCAAAAGCGGTGGTGAATTCCGGGGTGGTGGATCCAGCGCCGCTGGCGGTGCATATCGATGTTCCGAAGTTGTTGGGACGTTCGGATGGGCAGGTGGCCTATCTCTTCGCCTATTTGAAGTCTCCGGTGGAGCAACAGGTGGCCATGGCAATGCGCGGCCGGGAAGGAATGCCGCCGATGACGCGAATCTGGCTCAATGGGGAAGGTCCTGCCCAGATACAGGGGCCCCCGCTTGGTCCGACTGCGTCGATGAATCTTTTCCAATTACGGCAGGGAGTGAACGAGCTCTTAGTTAAGCTTGGACGTTTCAGCCCGGCGTGGTCCTGGGACTTGACGCTTGGGCCGTCTCCAGGAAAAAGCTTTACCCCCATCGAGTGGCACGCGGACTCTCAAGGCGGTGCCTTGAGTGGACAAGCTCAGATTATGGGTCCCTACGGCCAAGGGGGTCCAGGCGGTTTCCAAGGTCCAGGATCCTTCGAAACGCGGTATGAGCCTGAACAAGAGATACTTGGCCACACTCCGGGGACCCCGCTCCGCGTGCCAGGGAAAGCGGTTGTGCTCGATTCCGGGGCGATGAAAAATGTTGCGCTGCTCATGGCTGCGGAGAAGCGGAACCCCCAGCCCACTCCCAAGTTGCGGCGCATCGAGAACCTGCTGAAGCCCGGAGACGGCCCTGCTGTGGTCTCAACGGAGGGAGGGGATGGGGACCCATATGTCACAGTGGATTTTGGAAAAGAAGTGGCGGGCTTCGTCCGCTTGCGTTTGAACGGAGTGGCGGGTGGAATCGTGGATCTCGGCTATTGCGAGATGCTGGTGGACGGATACGTGGATACGCTGCGCGACCAGTGGAGCTTCGCTGATCGCTACATCATGCGCGACGGTCCCCAGGAATGGGAGCTGTTCTTCTGGAAGGGATTCCGTTATTTGCAGCTCACTTTCCGCAACTGTTCAAAGCCGGTGGAGCTCGAGTCGGTCAAGCTTCTCTTCACTTCCTACCCAGTCAAATACCGGGGTTCGTTTGAGTGCTCAGACCCGCTGCTCACCAAGATTTGGGAGGTCGGGCGCTGGACTCTTCAACTTTGCATGCACGACACTTACGAGGACTGTCCTTGGCGGGAACAGGGGCAATGGTGTGGTGATGCTCAGGTGGAGATTCATTCCAACTACGTCACCTTTGGGGATGTGGCCTTGGGCTCCAAGTGCATCCGGCAGATCGCCCAAGGTCAGAATGAGGAAGGGGCTCTGCCGGCCAATTATCCAGCAGACGTAGCCGTTTACCCTACCAGACATACCGTGCCTTCCGGAATCCCGCCATTCATGGCGCAGTGGGTGGTTATGCTCCTCGACCAATACAGCTATACGGGGGACTTGAAGTTAGTTTCTGAACTGCATCCCGCCGTGACTGGCGTGATGGGCTATCTGGGCCGGTTTGTCGATGACGATGGTTTGTTGAGCAATGTTCCGGGTTTCGTTTTTTTGGACTGGATACCTGGACTCATGGACTCACCTAAAGAAGGTCGCCTGCAACTTACTGGGATGAATTGTCACTATTACGCTGCTTTGTTAAGTAGCGCAGCTCTTGCCGGGCTGCTAGGGAACGAAACTCAGCAAAAAGATTGGCTTGGGAAAGCCGAGAGGTTGAAGCGTGCAATTAACGAACGATTGTGGTCGGAGGGAGACGGTGTTTACGTGCAAGCTCGGAGTGGGGGCCGCCTGATGCCCCGACTCGCTGTGCACGAAAGTGTCCTGGCAGCGTACGCCGGCGTCGCTCCGGCGGAGCGAATTTCTCTTAGTTTTGCAAATCTCTTTGGAAAGCCGCGGCAAGACGTCGTTCAAATCGGAACTCCTTATTTCTACTTCTTCTATCTCCGCGCGCTGCGCGGAGCGGGTCGGCATCAGGAGGCCCTAGATGCGGTCCGGCGTTCTTACAAGGAAATGCTGGATGCCGGTGCCAGCACTTGGTGGGAGCAATTTGGAGGTTACGCCTCCCTGTGCCACGCCTGGTCCACCGCGCCCAATTCGGATCTTTCGACCGAGGTACTGGGCGTGAAGCCGACTGCGCCGGGTTTTGCAGAGTTCCGCGTCGAGCCCCACCCTGCCGACCTGACTTGGGCGAAGGGAGTCGTGCCTACACCGCGCGGCGATGTCTCGGTCGAATGGAAACAGGAGAAATCAACATTTGAACTCAGCGTTACGGTGCCCATGAAAGCAATCGTGGAACTAAGCGTACCTGCCAAGGGTTTGGAAACGACTCGCCTCATTGGCAAAACAAAACCCCAGAAGCAAGCGTTCACGGACGGTCGAGCGCGGTACTGGGTGCAAGGTCCAGGGACATTCTGCATCGAGGCCCAAGGATGAGTACCCGATTGGCTCGAGTTGTTGACCTGCCGGTTTCGCCCGCGGACTGCGCGTAAAGCGGCTCGAGAGGAAGCTGTGGAATCGAACAAAAAGGTTCTCGCCGTCCCAGGGGCGCAGGCTCCAGCACAGTCGCAGGCCGCCAATGTGGAGCCAGACTATCTTGTCTTCCAGTCAAAGCGCGAGGGCGCAACGGATTTTCGCCGTCTTGCGTTCGATCTCACGTTCACAGCCTTGCTGTTGGGCGGGCTTGTTGCCATGTACTGGCACAATCCTTGAGGAAATGGCACGCGGCAGCTAGCCTGGGCATCAGCGTATGCGGTGTTGGCATTAGCGCCGCCGTTGCTGCTCTCCTTGATCGAGCATCTTTTGCCGTCAACCGGGCCAAGGAAGTCAGCGAGGAAATGGTTCCTTCACCTTCAAATCATGATCAGCTTTTACATAGTGACTGGCATTGCCACCGTTCTGGACATCTCCGGAACTTCGGCCCTGTTCAGGCATTTCGGCCTTAGTTGGACATGCAAAGGGGGAAAGATGAACAAATGGATAATTCTACCAATGCTGCTTTTTGCCTTCGGGGGTGGACAGTCATTTTGTCAGAATGAGTCGGCTCCTGCGAATGGCGCTGGAATCCAATATTTGGGTCACGTGGCAGTCGCGGTCTCCGACCTTGGCACCGCCATGCACTTCTATTGCGATCAATTGGGTTTCACGGAGGTTTTTCGCCTCAACGGACCCAACGGCTCACCCATGCTGGTCTATCTCCGATCTGAGTTAACAACAACAATTTTGTTGAGCTTTTTCCTGGAGCGGAAAAGCCATCCGGGGCCGCAACGAAACAGGCGGGCCTCCGCCATCTGGGCTTTTTTGTAAAGGACTTACAAGCTACGCTACGCACCCTTAAAGGCAAAGGTTATCCGCTCCCGGACGATGCATTCAAGCAGGCTGCCGAGGTGCGAGCTGATGGCACACTTTTGTATTTCATCAAAGACCCGGATGGCAATGCCATTGAGCTGAGTCAGATGCTTCCCAATTCCAAGCAAGCGAAATCCCGACTCTGAATACTCCAACACGCGCTCGGGAAACAACGCAGTGCGGCAGTCACGAAATTTTTGTGCAGTCATGTTACCGAGGGCGAGGGCGCGCGCATAGTGTTTACCGAGAACCGTTCCTTCCCACGATGCGAACACTACGACTTTGCTGAGTGCCGCCTTATTACTGAAAGAGAATGAAACGGCCATTCTTATCAATTTTGGTGGTCCCGCCTTGTGTTTCGACGCTGTGAATCTTCGCTTTCATCATCCTATTTCGTGGCCGTGCGACCCAGGTCTGGACACGTGAACGCCTAGAAGCTGTTGCACAACCTGGCTAAGTCATTGATTCCAAATGGCCGAATTTGGGTTGTGCAACAGGCTCTAGACTTTGTTTCGGTCTTTTGTCTGACATCTGGAGTTGGGCCTGGTTTTTTCGTGGCGTTTTTTACTTGACAAGCTTAATCGTAGGATAGTAAGTTTTGCAAACCGAACAGTCTGTTTGTAAATTGTGAAGGATAGGAATACAGACGGCGCGGTAAACTTGTGACGGAGGCGGAAAATGCAACGACATACGGCTCTGTCCAGGATGAAGATGAACAAAATTCGTGCGGTTATCTACCTCGGGTTCATGTCATTGCTGGCCCTCGCGCTCAGCTGTTGCAGCCAAGCCCAAGCGCCTGCGATTCCCCAGTACTTGACCTTCCAGCTGCTCGTCTACGGTCCCCCTAAGGACGGCAACGTCAGCATCACGAACGCCTTCGACACGACGGCGCTCAACAATACGATCAGCGAGATCCTGACGGCGGTGAACCAGCAGACCGGTGACGGCAGGGCGCGCCAGCTCGGGTTCGTGTTCGGACCGCTGGCCCTCGATCACACCGACGCCCAGCTGCGGCAGATCATCCAGGGCGGCTTCGCGCTGGCCGAGGCGAGGGGGGTGGCCGTACCGTTCCACATGGACAACACGATGTTCTGGATACGCCGCTCGGACCTTTGGAGCGTACCCGGCAACATCGAGTGGACGGATTGGAACGGTACGGCCGCGCCAAACCAGACGATCGGTTGGCTACCAGGCGTCAAGCTCGCCCCGCAAATGTGCTGGAACAGCCCGGCGCTCAAGAATGAGGTGAGCCGGATCCTGCGTGACGTGGTCGGCCAGGAGGTCACCCGCGGCATCGCTCACCTGCGCTCGATCGGCAAGGAGAACCTATATGCGGGATTCATCGCTGGATGGGAGTCGTTCCTCCAGCCCAACACGGGTTATTGCGCCCTGACGAACCTCGGCTACAGAGCCACCAACCCCCCCGCCAATCTGGGCCAGGCGCGCGCCTCGCTGGTGCACGACTGGCTCGAGTTCTTCACCGGCGCGCTCGTCGCGGGCGGCGTACCCAAGGATCGGCTCTACACGCACGTCGCGTACCCTCCGCCGGGCACGGGTGACCTGACGTCCTGCACGATCGACAAACAGTGCTCTCCCCCGTGGAGCGAGCTCAACGGGAACTCGATGGCCGGCTTCGGCATCTACGTACTCAGGTCGGGTCGGACCCGCGCTGTTCGTGGATCTGGCGACACAGGGATACCCGCGTTGGGCCTCGAGCAAAGGTGTCAACACGGAGGCGCCATATCTGAGCTGGGACCAGTACCTTGACCGGATGTTCGCCCACAATGCCGGCATGGTCGACGTGCATGCTTGGGGCGACCAAACCGCTTTCGGCCAGGCCACGATGAGCGACGGCGCGAAGACGGCGTATCGCAATTTCCTGAACGGCCTGCCGCTGCAGCAGTGATCGCCATGCCGACACATTGGAGACTGAAGGATCTGGGCCTGGACGGAAATGGGACGACATTCGGAGGTGGTGCATGGCTTGCCCGAGGCGCATAGCGAGGTACAGCGGCTTACCGCACGCCAGCCTAATCGAGAGTGAGAACGGGGTTAACGAAAGCCTAAGTTAAATCGCGGCCGAAATGTGCGGTGCGAGCGGCAGGGGTCGCTGTTTTCGGTCCGACGCTAATTGAACGAAACGTCCGTTGGTGGTGTCTTTGCTTGTAGACGAGGATGAGTGCATGCTGAAAGAAATTCGTGGGGTCGTCTACCTTGGGCTCCCTGCATCTCTGGCCCTCGCGCTCAGCTCTTGCGGTACTGGCACCTACAATGCGGGAGCCGCTGGACCCGCAGCAGGCGGCCAAGCGTCCAGCGCCCAGATCGTCTTCGAGGCGGCGGTCGCAACGGCAGGGGGCAGTGCCCAAGAAATTTTCACCATGAACCTCGACGGTTCTAAGCGCACGCAGATCACCAACGACGGTCTGAACAAGTTTCTCCCCCACTTCTCTCCCGACGGGACGCGGCTGCTCTATACCAAGTTCTTGGTGGGCGGATATGGCCAACCGAACTCCCAGTTCGATGTGGTGGTCTACGACTTCGCGACCGCGAAGGAAACCCAGCTCACGCACATCGGGAATGGTTTCCAGCCCGTCTGGTCGCCGGACGGCCAGCTCATCGCCTACGACACGGCCGGGGGGCCGATGCGAATCATGAATGCCGACGGCTCGAACGATCACCTGGTGGGCGCGCCCAGCGAAACCGTCGGGGGGGACATCGCCTGGTCGAGCGACGATTGGATCCTCTTCACGGTGCCCCAGTACACCAACAACTGCTTCAAGGTGCGGCTGGACAAGATTCGCCCCGACGGCACCGCCCGCACGCAGGTCGACGACGGCGGCCCCAACTGCACTCCCAACGGGATGGAGCAGAGCGGCGACGCCGACCCCGGCTTCAGCGCGGACGGAAAGACCATCTACAACTCGCGCGGATTCCCGCGTGCGCCGGCCGGAATGCCTACGGCGACGGAACGTCGCCTCTATTCCTTCTCCAGCGATGCCTTCACTCCGGGCAAGGTAGAGACCGACCTGAGCCTGGCCTCCGCCCCGGACTGCATCGAGGGTGTTCCCAAAGGATCCCCGGACGGTACGCGTGTGCTGCTCTTTCGCGCCTGCGCGGGCGAGGCGCACAGCGGGGTGACCCTCACGGACAAGGCCGGGTCCTACCGGACCTGGATCACGGACGGGTTTGGCCCGGACTGGAACCCGGTCGCGAAGTAGGAGAGCGCACGTTTGAGTTCACACCGTTTCAAAAGAGCGAAGAAAACGGTGGCCGCGGTGGCTGAAGGAAAGTTTGTTGCGCTGCAAATCGGTCCCAGCGCCAGCGCCTCTGCCATGCCAGAATCAATAAGTTAACGTTTCTGGGCGACGACCGTGGCAGGCAAAGCGGCGGATGCCGTAATCGTGAGTGACGAGGATGTGCGGGAGTTCGAGCAGCGGCTCAGGGAATGTCACCGCATCGTCATTTTCATCAAACAAGCACCAAGGGGGAAGTTTGAAATGAGAAATCGTGTGCCAGTGCTGCTTGCAGCTTTTGCATTTGTGTTTTTGCCGTTTGTTCCATTGGTCCTCGTCGGCTCAGTAGCTTCCGATCAGGGGATTGACGCGGGGCGGTTTCGCGTTCCGGTTGTGGATCTGGCGCCCTTTTGGTTCTGGAACGGGGACATGCGGCCAGACGAGATGGAGCGACAACTGCGGGCGATGAAAGAAGCAGGTATTAATTCAGTAGTCGTACATCCCCGATCTGGAATGGGTGGTGAATTTGGCCATGGCGAAACGGAGTACTACCTATCGGAGACTTATTTTGACAGGTTCAAATCCGCTTTGGAGATATGCCGGCGCTTGGGCATGAAGGTGATTATCTACGACGAATACAATTGGCCGAGCGGGCAGGCCGGTGGAAGGGTCATAAAGGGAGGCTTGGTCGGAACCCGTCAGGTCCCGCCGAACCCTGAGTATATCGCCAAACACCTTGCCATGGTCGAGGTCCCAGTCGGCGCAGCGAACCACAAGGGAAGTTCTTGGAAAGTTCCGGCTGGGAAATTGGTTGGGGTTATTGCGGCACAAGCCGACTCGGATAGTTTGGTCCGTTCCACGTTTAGGAATCTCACTTCACAAGTTAGTGAAGGTAGTCTGAAGTGGCAAGTTCCGGAGGGCAATTGGCGGTTGATGTTCTTCATGCAGCGGGATAGTCCCCCGAACGAGGGGCCGGGCACCACCGAAGAGGTTTCTGCATGCTGTCCCGACCTAATGAATCCGGCGGCCATGGATAAATTCATCGATGTAACCCACGGCGAGTACTATCGCCGGTTTCCGGAATACTTTGGCAGCACCATCATCGCAACCTTTACCGACGAACCGGGATTCTCAAACAACCGGATCGATGGGGTTTTTCCCAATACCGTTCCCTGGACGGAGGCGTTTCCGGAGTTCTTTGAGCGCAAGAAGGGCTATTCGATCATTGATTCGTTGCCGCTCGTTTGGGTGGGGGAGAGTGAAGAGAATGCCAAAGTGCGGACCGATTTCTGGGACGCCCTCTCCACCCTCTACATGCAGACCTACTTCGGCAAGATTCACGACTGGTGCCAAGCTCATAAGATCGAATCTATCGGTCACGTTCTGGAAGACACCCTGCGGTTTCATCGGACCTTCGAGGGTGGGGACTACTTCAAGACCATGCGCTATATGAGCCGGGGCGGGGTAGATCAGATCGGCGACCGGCACTTTGGATTGATCAATCCCAAACTGGCGAGTTCGGCGGCGCGTTTGTTTGGAGTTCCTCATGCGCTAAGTGAGACCTTCGGCGCGTATGGCTGGGAACTGACCCTACAACAGATGAAGGCCATCATCAACTGGCATGCCACCAGCGGCATCGATACCGAAATCCTGCATGCCTTTTACTATTCTGTCGAAGGACAACGGAAACAAGAATCTCCTCCTGACCTGTTCTACCACCAGATTTGGAAAGACCAATTTCACCGGTTCATCGAGGATACGTCACGGACACTCTACCTGGCGGATCGTGGCCAGCAGGTGGCGGATGTAGCGATCTTCTATCCCGCCACGGCCATCATGAGCGAGGGCGGTCTTATGAACTTTTTGCCCCTGGCAAAGATGGATGAGTATTTCCTGTCGGCATCTGTCGCCGTCAGAGGAGGTCAGCACGACTTCAATTACGTGGATGAATTAGCACTCGCCGGCAATCGGGATTTGAAAGTGCCGGTCAGTGTAGTAGGTACCAAGCTCAAAGTGAATGGTTACGCTTATTCGGTTATGGTGCTCCCGGCGGTTCCGGCGATTTCCGGCGAGGCCGCCAGAATGCTCGAGCAATTCTACAATAGCGGAGGCAAGATTATTGCCTTGGGGATGCTACCCGTGCGAGCTACCGACGGCAGGTCTGAGCTGGTGCACAGTTTTCTCCGCTCTGTTTTTGGCACCGATGAACAAACTCCAGCGCAGCGGATTTCCAGGACCAATCCATCGGGTGGGCGTGGAATCTTCATCCCAATCCCCAACATGGTTTCTGATGATGAACTTACCAAGCTTCCCGGTATGGCCCTCGCCACGGGTCCAACTTCCATTCACCGCGGTCACGATCTGGACTATTCGCAGCCCTGGGTCCAGCAACTTCTTGAGGCGGTCAGCCAGACCGCGTACCCCGACGTACAGGTAGCTTCGTTGCGTCCCAGTATTGCCTTCCTGCACAAGCGAGGCATGGGCAAAGATTGGTATCTCATCAGCAACGATTCGGAAATGGTGGTGGCGGACAATTTCACGTTTTCATCTTCCGGAGCTGCTTCGCTGTGGGACCCGGAATCGGGAGCGGTGCGAGAGGCACCAGTCTTCCGGCTAGAATCGGGCCGCACGACGATTCGACTGAAGCTGCTTCCTTACAGTGCCCTTGCGGTGGTTTTTGACAGTGAGAAGCCAGCCGAGCAAAAGCCACATTTGACGCGTTCGGATGGCGAGGTGTTGGAGAGTGAGGTCACGGGAAAGCGTCTGAAGGTTAAGGTTCTAACGGAGGCCGAGGGGCCAGTGTCGATAAGTGCAACCCGCGAGGGTCATTTACTTACTCGCTCCTTGCCCCAGCCGGAGAGTCTGAGGCCCGTGGTCATCGAAGGCCCATGGCAATTCAGGTTTCTGCGCTTGCCAGGGGCAGACGCAGGGATCTCCCGAGCCGCCGGCAGTTGGACAGACGAGTGGCCGGACTTTTCTGGGACTGCGTGGTATGAGAAGGAAATGGTCGTGGACAGCGGGTGGTTGGGGGTGGGGAAGAAGATCTATTTAGACCTAGGGATGGTGAACAACATCGCTACCGTGCGAGTAAACGGGAAAAGTGCTGGCATACGACTATGGAGTCCCTACCGGTTGGAGATCACGAACCTGGTGAACGCCGGTTCCAATCGTTTAGAGATTGGTGTGACCAACACTCTGGCCAACCGCTACGGACAGGGCCGTCCGGGCCTTGCGGAGAAACCTCCCTCGGGTTTGCTGGGCCCGGTGCGGCTAATTCCCGCCAAAGTGTTGGAGTACGAATTTACCTGGAAATAGGACGGAAGCTGTAAGTAAGAGGATGGCTGGTGAGTCTGAGCAACGCTGCCGATGGAGCAACTGTTGTGGACGCGGTCAAATCTTAGAGCATCGGGTCAAACCCTGCATTGCAGCAATGAAATTCTTAGAGGCTGAGAACTTATGGAACAGAATTCTCGACGTCTTCCGACTACAAGCGGCGGAAGCATGGACCGCCGGGAATTTCTGATCTTGGCGGGATCTGCCACGCTTCTGCATGCTACGGGCCAAACACCCGCTGTCACATCCAATGGGGACAGGATCGTGGTGTTGACCTTCGATGACGCGGTCAAGACGCAGCGATCGTTTGTTGCACCACTGCTCAAAGAACTCGGTTTTGGTGCAACGTTCTTTGTTTGCCATCGATGGATGGTTGATGATCCTGATCACTATCTCACTTGGCAAGAAATCGCAGAACTTCATCAGATGGGTTTCGAAATCGGCAACCACAGTTGGACCCATCCGCCTTTCTCCTTACTCAGAGATGCGGCCAGGCTCCCCGCCGAGTTGGCACTGGTCGAACATGAGCTGCGCAGTGTTGGCGTTCCTCGACCAGTCAGCTTTGCCTGGTGTGGGAATGTTTTTTGTGCTGAGGCGGTACAGACTCTGGCCGATCTGGGTTACAAGCTCGCGCGTCGCGGCATGCAGCCTGAAGTACCTTACGGGACTGTAGAAGTGGGCCCGACCTATGATTCCCAAAAACAGAACCCCCTACTGATCCCAACCACCGGTGATAACTGCCCCGGTTGGACGCTGGAGCATTTTCGTCGAGTCGCCGAACACGCTCAGACCGGTCAGATCGTTGTATTCCAATTCCACGGAGTTCCCGATCCTCATCCCTGGGTGAATTGCCCGCCCAAGCGCTTTCGGGAGTATATGGACTACCTAAAACAAAAGGGGTTTCGGGTGGTCGCTCTGAGAGACTTGGAAGAATATTTGCCTAACACTCTCCCAAGAGATCCGCTTCTCACAGCTCCGTTCTTAGGCCCTCCGAACATGAAAATGGTGCTGCCCTCCGAAATGGAAGCCACCCGAGTCGAGTTGGGATATTGGCTCATAGACATGATTCGCTACCATCATTACACGTGGGAGGAAGTTGAAAAGGTTACCGGCGTTGGCGCCGATGTTCTGAAAGGCCGTACGAAGGAACTGGGGCTTGACGAGACTCCGCCGCCTGAACCCCATGCGACTGAAAAGAAGATCCGTGTGCTGCCCTACCCAGGTGGACGGCACCCTCGAATTGGCTTCTTAGACGGGGCCATCCTTCCGCAGCGAGGCACTAAAGCTAGCATTTTCTTACCTTGGGATTCGGCCAGTTATGTAGTTATTGATCTTCCCGAGGCGATCTTCAGCAATCTAGGTCTGACTTTTCTGGCGCACACGGATGTCCCTACGATTTGGGATCAGAGGAACATTTGGCTAGACAACATCGACTGGAATCGTGGTCCCGATGGCAGTTTAACCGGAAGTCGAGTTCTTCCCAACAAGATCACCTTCGGCGGCTCGGTTCAACCGTCCGCCGGGAAGGCCGAGATGGAGCTATGGCTGCGAAACGATTCTTCCGAAAAGCTGAGCGGCTTGCGAACACAAATCTGCGTAATGCTAAAGGGAGCGCCGGACTTCAACAGCCAGACCAATGACAACAAGATTTTCCGAAGCCCAGCATGCGCCGTCAGATCTGCAAAAGAGAACCGCTGGATTTTGGTGGCATGGGATCGATGCGGCCGTGCCTGGGGCAACCCTCCCGTCCCCTGTATGCACGCCGACCCGGTGTTGGCGGACTGCCTTCCGGGACAGACGGTCAGAGTGCATGGGCGTCTTTGGTTCTATGAAGGCCGCGACATTGATGATGAGCTGGGGCGCGCGCAGCAAACATTTGCTGCTCTGCCGGTGAGCGGATAGAGAAGAAGGGAGGAAGAGCCTGACAATGATCGCCAAGCATGTGACTAAAACCCGTCGTGATTTTATGAAGGACACATTGAAGTATGGAGCGGGCTTGGCGGCACTGGCATCGTCGAACGTGTTAGGCGCCAATGACCGGATACGGATTGGCGTGATAGGGACGGGCGGGAGGGCACGGGAACTAATGAGATGCTTTAATCCGGGCCCTGAGGCATTTTGGGCGGGTATGCCCCAGTTCAAGATCGTCCCGGTGACAGGTGCCCAACTCGTGGCCGCGGCCGATGTGTATGAGCCCGACCTGGACCGGGCAGCTACGATGGCCGGCCCGGGAGCCGCAAAGTTTCACGATTACCGCGAACTGCTGGAGCAAAAGGACATCGACGCGGTGATTATAGCTTCGCCGGACCACTGGCATACCAAAATGCTGATCAATGCGGTCGAGGCGGGCAAAGATGTCTATGTGGAAAAATGCGTTACGCACACGCTTGAGGAGGGCCCACTGGCAATTCGGGCGGTGGAGCGGACTGGCAAGGTTGTTCAAACCGGAACCCAGCACCGAAGCTGGAAACATTACATCCAGGCTAAGGAAATCGTTGACTCTGGAGCTCTGGGTACCGTGCGGATGGTCGAGTCGTATTGGTATCTGAATTACGCCCCAGGTTTGGAAATGATGCGGCAACAGCAGACGGATCTTTCCAAGCTCGACTGGAAGGCGTGGCTGGGGTCTGCGCCTGATCAGCCCTTCACCGAGATCAAGTTCCGGATGTGGCGGTACTTTCGGAATTTCGGGGGTGGTTCCTTAACCGATTTGACGGCTCACTCCCTTTCCACAATCCAATGGTTTATGGACAGCCCCACGCCAACGAGTGCTATCGCTACAGGTATCTCGAACGATTTTGGCTGGGAATGGCCAACCACGCTGACTTGCACACTGGAATATCCCCAAGGATTCCTGGTCAGCTATATCGGAAATCACTCCAGCGGCATGGATTTTGGCAGCATCGTTTTCTACGGCTCGATAGCAACCTTGGAGATCAGTCGTGCGGCTTTCGCTCTCTATGAAGAGGATCGGGGAATCAAATACAACTCGAAGAGCCAACGCTGGCGTCCGGACCCCAAACTGTATGTCGAATCGGAGGAAGAAGGGACTTCTGAAAACCTCCGCAACTGGCTGGAATGCATTCGCAGCCGCAAGACCCCTAATGCAAACCTCAAGTTTGGAGTAGAACTTGCCCGAGCGGCTCACCTGGGCAATGCCGCGCTGATCAGCGGGAAGAAGGCGAAGTGGGATGAAGCCACTCAAAAAATCAACCTCGTTCAGGAGGAAAGATGATTGCTGTGGGTGGTAGGTCAGTCCGGTTCAGCGGGTCAGGTCTCCTGGGGACCCGACGAGAATTGTGTCTGACAGCTCTTTTGGCCATCCTCTTCATTCCTCTCCGCGCGGAGTGCAGCGACGACTTTACCCCTCTATTCACCGCCTCTTCTTTGGAGCACTACGTTGGTGACCTTGACGCTTGGTCGTACCAGGACGGTCGCCTGGTTGGCAAAACAGATTCCGCTAGAACGGAAGGCGTCTTCCTCCTGCGGCAAGAGAGGTTTGGAAACTTTATTCTCAAGTTTCAGGCACGGTCGGATGGCGCCACCCTGAATGTCTTGTTTCGATCCACAGACATGCCTCCCGGCCTGCTTGTGGGATTTGAAACCAGGATCGGTGGTGAAAGCTGGGGGAGCCTCGCCTTTCGAAAGTTCGGGCGTCCTTCCCCACCCCCCGCCACGGCGGGGGCAGGTCAGGCAGCCCCTGGTTTTCCGGACGCAATTGCAATGCCTTTTCTCCGCAAGGCCGAGGAAGTCGAACTGGTGCACTTCGATTCGTCCAAAGCCGGGCTGACTCTTCCGCGAAACCAGTGGGTTGAGTGCGAAATCGATGGGCTCGGCAATCACATTATGGTCAAGGTCAACGGAACGACGACGGCGAGCTTTCGAGTGGATGATTCCTTTTACGAGAAGGTTTTCGGATTTAGACTACCGCCACAAATAATGGGAATGATGGGAAAGAACGATCCTTTTTATGAGGGGATGATTGGATTCCAACTTCTGCCGGAGACGGCGGGGAATGTAGAGTTGAAAGACATCCAGATCAAAATTCTCGGAGATGTCCATTGGTCCGACGCGGGGGCCGCCGAAGGTGGTTCCAACAGCTCGAAGGAGAGCTGGAAAGCCTCTGCCCCCACCTTCAAGCGAATCACCGACGCCGAGTGGGCAAAGGAAACTCATGACCTTCTGGAAATTGCCCGCCAGGATGAAGGGTTTCGTCCGATCTTCGACGGCAAGAGCTTGCAGGGTTGGACCAACTCGGCCAGCTTCTGGGACGCGGAAGTGGGGGCGATCGAGGATTAAAGGATTAAAGGATTAAAGGATTAAAGGATTAAAGGATTAAAGAGTTGCATTAGCGGAATCAGGGTGACGACAGGCATTCTTCTGATAAGGCCATTCGTCATTTGAAAAGTGTCCTGCGCAACCGGAGAGCACAAAATGGAAAAAAAGAAGCCTTTGTGGTCCTTGACTAGGCGCGACCTCTTGACGCTGTTGCCGCCGAGTCTTCTGGGTTTGATCCCCTTACCCCTCATGGAGGCACAAGCTCCAGAAGTCGCCGTTGGTCTGAAGGCCTCGCCTAAGGCGTCGCCTAAGACTGAGGCAAAAAAATGGCTCGCGGAGTGGATCTGGGAATCAAGTTGGGGAGCGCCTCCTGGCGGTCCAGCGCCCGCTAACCTGTTTGTTTACTTTCGCAAAGCCTTTGACCTCGATCGAGGCGTGAACAACGCTTTAGCTCAGATCAGTGCCGACAGCCGTTACCAGCTTTTCGTAAACGGACATTTTGTAGGCCGCGGCCCGGCGCGCTGCGATCCGACATGGCAGTACTACGATGAATACGATATCGCCACCTTGCTTCACCGCGGCAGGAACGTGGTTGGCGCATTGGTTCACGTCTATGGGCAACCCACCGGCTGGTACATGGTGGGACGGCCGGGTTTCCTTTTCGAGTGCAGTTCACAGCATGCCGGGGGAGCGTCTTTGTCGGTGAAAAGTGACGCCAGCTGGAAATTTCTGCGGGCGCCCATGTGGGCCCAGGAGGTCCCAAGGGTAAGTGGCGCGCTCGGCTTTACGGAACTCTATGATGCCAGCAAGGAGGTGGAAGGATGGAACCTCCCAGAGTTCGACGATTCGACCTGGAAGGAGGCCCATGTCATCAGCCGCATTTCCGGTGACAATGTCCCGCTGATGGATTCCTATCCCTGGGACAATTTGGTACCGCGTGACATTCCCATGCTGATGGAGACGGAGGTAGTGCCCACTCAAGTTACGATGGTTGGAGAGGTTCAGAACTTGCTGCCCGGCACAACACCCTCGCCAGCCCATCAGATGAGCCAGGAAACACCGGGTCCGTTGAAGAATTGCAAGGTAGAAAATGCAGAATCGTTGACTGCACAAGCGGGAGGTGAGGCCGTAATCCGCACGACCCCGCATGGCGATGCTGACAGCTACAGCGCCGTTCTGGTATTGGATTTTGGCCGCGAAGTAACTGGACGCCCAGGCCTGGAATTGGAGGGCGTGGCTGGTGGCATTGTCGATATGGGAGTCTGCGAAAGCTTGGCGGACGGACGTGTTACTCCGACTCGTAACGGTCTGCATTTCAACCGCTTCCTCATGAGAGATGGTCCCCAACGCTGGGAAGCTTTCGAATGGGACGGGTTTCGTTATCTCCAGTTGACGGTCCGAAACTGCCCGCAGCCTATAAAGCTCCGGAAAGCTGCCGTCAATTTTACGTCTTATCCGGTGGGGAATCGCGGTTCCTTTGAATCGAACGACTCGATGTTGAATAAGATCTGGGAAACTTCTCGCTATACGGTACAACTCTGCATGCATGATGCCTACGAAGACTGTCCCAATCGCGAGCAACGGCAGTGGGTTGGCGATGCCTATGTCGAGACCAAAGTCAACTATACCGTTTTCGGAGATACCAAACTGGCAGCCAAGTACCTCCGGCAGATCGCGCAATCCCAACGCTCGGACGGGATCGTCATGATGTTCTGGCCCGGAGACGGCCTAGGCGGCGAATTGAGTCGGCTCAACATTAAGGATTTCGTGCTGCACTGGATTAGCACGGTCTGGGAATACTATCGGTTCACTGGAGACCAGGAGATGGTCCGGGAACTCTTTCCCAACATGGTGAAGGCGTTGGGATGGTTTGAACAACATGTTGATTCCGCCGGCCTGCTCTCCAGTATTCCACCTTGGATCTTTGGGGATTGGGCGCCCATTGACAGGCGGGGCCGCAACACCATCTTGAACGCACTCTATTACAACGTCCTGCGGGAATCAGCCCGGATGGCCACGCTGGTGGCGGACGAGGCGACTGCAGGCAAGTACCAGCGCTTGGCCGAGCGAGTCAAGGCGGGGATTAACGGACATCTTTGGGATGAGCGCCGGGGGATTTACGTGGACGCGAACGTGGAGGGCGTGATGTCACGGCGCGTGAGCCAGCAGGCGAACTCTATGTGTTTACTCTACGACATCACCACACCCGAAAAGCGCCCTCGGATACTCTCCTACATCTTCGATCCAGAGCGAATCAAACACACTGAAAAATACAACCCCGCACAGGCAACTTTCAATGAGGCCGAGAAGGTAGTGGAGGCCCAGCCCTTTTTCATGCACTGGGTGAATGCCGCCCTGGCCCATACCGGTGAGTTCGACCGCATGGTCCAATTGATACGTGGCTTGTGGGGAAAGATGATCGATGCCGGCGCGACTACGATCTGGGAGTTGTGGAGTCGAGAGGCCAGCGAATGCCACGGTTGGTCGGCTACGCCAGCTTACGATTTGATGACATACATCCTGGGAGTTCGAGGGGTAACAGCGGGGTTTGGCGAATTTGCCGTCGAGCCGCATCCGGCGGGGCTCGAATGGGCCCGGGGCGTTTTCCCTTCAGTGAGGGGAGATATTCCTGTCTCTTGGCATTCAACGCCGAAGGAGTTTCGCATCGAGGGTAGCGTGCCGTCCGCTACTACGGCATCTGTGTTGGTTCCTACGCAGTATGGAAAGAAGATTTCCTCAGTGCAGCTAAACGGCGATGCAGTGTGGAAAGACGGCATGGTTTTGAAGGGAGTGAGGGTAAGGGCAGAAAAAAACGGCGTCAGAATCCAGCTCAGACAACAAGATCACTACGAGATCGTAGCATTATATTAGGTCTGCTAATCCCTGGTCTGCGCAAAGGAAGGTTCCGTCGAGGTGGATGAAACAATCTAGATAGGTCAGGCGATCAAGACTCGCCAATAGGTGATTCGATGAGACGAGATATTGTTTTACTCATGCGGGTTGTTCTGATTGTTATGTTGATCGTCTTGTGTACAAGTTCCCGGAACGTCTCCGCACAGGAGACGCAGCATCAGGGCAACGCTCAAGGCCCCATGCCACAATCGCTTCAGGAGAAGATGCACCGGCTGCACGCCATAGTGGAGGGGCTTCAGCAACAAGGTGTGGATTTGCAGCCGGTCGGCGATGTAATGCAGGGTTTCCAGCCGCTGGTGCAGGAACAGAAGTTCAGCGATGCTGAAGCGCTGGCCGATCATGCGCTCAAGATTGCTGGGGAATTGGCTGCGCCTCGCGGGCCGCAAACCGGACCACCACCGTCTCTGCAGCAGAAGATGCATCGGTTGCAGGGCTTGGTGGAGAAACGGCAGCAGGCGGGCGGCGATATGCAGCCCATCGGCGATGTGATGCAAGGCTTCCAGCCATTGATGGAGCAACAGAAGTTCAGCGAGGCTGAAGCGCTGGTGGACCGCGCTTTGAAGCTCTTAGGTGAGTCGGTGCCGGCAGGCGAGGTCCCCTCCGCACCAGGCGAGACAGCACTGATCGCGTATGGGGCTCGCGACGCTGACGGTCGGCAACAGATCTTCAGCGTCAAACCAGATGGCACCGGGAAAAGACGGCTAACTAAGGAGGGCGACCAGAATTATCTTCCTGCTTGGTCACGCGATGGCAGAAAACTTGCCTTGACGTCGAACCGGAGTGGTAGTTCTCAGATCTGGGTGATGGGACCGGACGGCAGCAACCCAATACAACTTACGATCGAAGGCGACAATGCCGTCCCCACTTGGTCCCCCGATGGGAACATGCTCGCCTTTGCGTCTAAACGTACGGGGCATTTTGAGATATGGGTGATGAATGCCGATGGCAGCGATCAGAAGCAATTGACAAAGACTGATGCCGCAATCGACAACGACGGCGCAGCCTGGTCGCCAGATGGTCGTAGGATTGCTTTCTATTCCAACCGAAGCGGCCACTACACGATTTGGCTGATGGATCCAGACGGCAGTCACCTGACTCAGTTCACGACTGCTGAAGGCGACAGGTACCTGGACAGCAATGCCCCCGCTTGGTCGCCGGACGGATCCAAAATCGCGTTCTGGTCGGGGGTGGCACACAAGTCCGGAAACATTTGGGTAATGAATATCGATGGCAGTAACCGGAGGCAGCTCACCGATCAGCCAGCGGGAATCAACGCTGATGGGCCCGCGTGGTCTCCCGATGGAAAGAAGATCCTGTTTTCAAGTAACAGGTCGGGCGGTGAAGGAATCGGCAACTGGATCATGAACGCTGATGGAAGTGATCAGAGAGTTTTTACTACCAATACATTTGTGCGTTCTCGCCCCTCCTGGCAGCCGAGCTCTTCTCCTAATCCTACCGTTGGCACCTCCATGTCTACCAATGGTTCCTCGAGCAGCAACGCTGGCGAGGGTAAGTACGGCCTGATCGCTTTGACGTTTAATGATGAGGCGGGGAAACTACAGATTTTCACCATCAGGCCAGATGGCAGCCAGAAGAAACAACTGACCTTTGAAGGGGACAACGGTCGTCCGGATTGGTCTCCGGACGGGACCAAGATTGCTTTTGCCAGCATTAGAAATGCGACGGCGTGGGTAGCAGTGATGGCCGACGACGGTTCACACCAGAAATTACTTGCTGAGGGAAAAGCTCCAGACTGGTCCGCAGATGGGAGGCAAATAGCCTTTTCGCGCTCGGATGGGCAGATCTATGTGATGGACGCCGATGGTACGAATATCCGACAGGTTACGCACAGCGATAACTTCAAGGCCGGGCCGTCTTGGTCCCCAGACGGAAAGCAGATGGTTTTCATTCTTTTAAAAAACCCGGGGTCGAAAACCGATCCTCAGCCCCAAATCGGAATCATGAACTCTGACGGAACGAACGAGAGAATTCTAACTACTAACGATAGATCGAATGTGTGTAACGAGCCGGATGGTCGCGAAAGCTTTCTGGCGACTGCCCACGATGCGAACGCGCCTGCTTGGTCCCCCGTGGACAACAGAATTGCTATGTGGTCCGGAATAGAGAAGCATTATGGGCAGATTTGGGTGATCAATTCGGATGGGACGGGCAGCGTGGAATTAACGAAAGAGTGCAGCCGTAGAAATAACGACGACCCTTCATGGTCGCAGGATGGCAAGAAGATCCTATTTAGCACCGGGAGGAGCGGGGTTCATAATGAGCTCTGGGTAATAGACTCTGATGGACGCAATGAAAAGCGGCTCAGCTATATTGACGCCTATCCTTTTCCAGGAAGAGCTTCGTGGCAGCCCATTCATTGAGGACCGCCGAGTGAGAAACAACGGGCTAGTTGCGGACATGTACTGGAATGGATTCAACCTTGGAAAAGATTCAGCAAGAAAAACAGAATCGTGGCTTTCGCAGTTGAAGTCCCAAACTCCGACGTGGGACCGAGTGAGTGCATGCACTTGTGTGGCGGTGATGTGGCAGGAGATCTATGGCAGGGCGATAGTGGCGGACCTGCAACCATCGCGGGAGAAGTAGGACCGAAGTTAATCGGAATTGTGAGCTGGGGTGATGGATGCGGCTTTCCTAAGAAATTCGGCGTGTACACTCGGGTGTCGCAATTTCGTGATTGGCTTTCGGAAAAGACCGCAGGGGCGGTTCGACGCCGCAAATTCATATCGTTCAAGATCGGGTGCGTCTTGGCTGGGAGTCCATCGTCCAGATCGAACACTACCATGTTGGAGCAGGGAAGATAATTCAGGGGACGAAGTGGCCGCTCTTCAGGCAGTTAGGGCCGAGTTCAACCCAGTAGACCGCGCATCTGGTGTGCGAGAGTTTGTGAAATGTGTGTAGGGCTCCCTACTAATTTAGACAGTCAGGGCCTGTTTTTTTAGGTCAACTGCAAAGCTCAAGAAGGCCTCGTGCGGAGTGCGATTTTGAACTCCGCGATGAGGCCGGTTGTGATTGTACTCCACGATCCAGCGCGAGATCGAGGCTCGCGCTTCCTGCACGTCGCGATACTCCGTGATCCACACTTCCTCTTCCTTCAAGCTGCGATGATCGCAACCCGCGCGAGCCCCACGGATTTCATGAAGAAAAGCACCTCGTGGACCGGCTTAAGCGGATTCTGGCGTGGTACGACAAGTATTTGAAGAACGCTCCGGCGCGGACCACAACCACCAATTAGGCGGCGAATGGGTGATTCCCCTTGTGGCCTTAGTGAATCGGCCACAACTCCTTGCGTAATCCTGTTGATTTCTGCGTGTCTTTCCCGGATCCGTAGAGGCGTGATAAAATCTCACCTGTGTCATTCTGCAGTCGATTTCGCTACTCTGACGTATCTTCCTCTCCTAAACTCCGCTGAGTTCTGAATAAGTAGT